>OGFE01001725.1_pt1 | contig 14171 bp, 12 predicted proteins | sample 1570811 | NCBI WGS metagenome assembly OGFE01 (sample SAMEA2581967, study PRJEB24529) | metagenome | biome: Human gut stool | place: China | collected 2011 | reverse complement strand
CGTCATCCTTGCAATCTGGAGCATATTCCTGTATCCTGTTCTCACAATACAAAACGAATGGAGGAAAAAGAGATGCGCTTTCTTTTGAAACTTCTGTTTGCGCCCATCCTCGCGGTGCTTGCCGTCGTCACATGGTTTTTCGTGTTCGTCGTCAGCCTGTCCAGCGGCATCCTCTGCATCCCCGCCGCCATTCTCGGCTTCTTCGGTCTGTTCATCATCTTCGTGGATTCCGTCAGCTACGGCGTGGGGCTGCTGGTGATCGCGTTCCTCATAAGCCCCTACGGACTGCCCATGCTGGCGACGTGGCTGTTAGCAAAGCTCCACGTCCTGCGCTACGCGATTCAGGACAGGATTTACGGGTAGCATCGTTTTTAGAAACGCGCAAAACCTTTTGAAAAGACATACTTTTATGCAATTTCAGAAACACCGTATCAAGCAAAAGCGCGGAGCATATCGCCCCGCGCTTTGCGTTTTATTCGATCTCGTAATCCTCGCTGTCGTCGGCCTCGCCGGTGGTGCAGGTGAAGCACATATTCGTCCCCGTGATGGCGCTGCCGGCCGCCCAGATGGGCGCGCCGCAGATCATGCACCTTGCGCCGTTTTTCTTGGCGGCAAGGGATTCCCGCAGTGAGGCGATCAGCTCCTTACGGTTGGTATCCTTGTTGTTTTTTACTACGCCGTCCGCAAATTCTTCAATGGAAATATAGGTGAACATATCATTCCTCCGGTTTGACCGCAACATATTTTTGATTGCGGCTGTTGGGCTTGTCGGGAATGGTCATGCGAAGCTGCCCGCTTTCCAGCAGGGGCTTCAGGTGTGCTTTAATAAAATGGTTCTTGTTCTTCAGTCCGCACATGGACATGATTTCCTCACGGCTTTTAGGCTGCGCACAGAAAGCTAAAATCGTTGCGACTGTACTGGTATCTGTGGCGATAACTGTGGTGGTGACTGGTGTGGTTCCACCACAGTTATCCTCCGACTTCGTATTCCGAATGGTGGCGTATAGCATGAACGCCTCCACGCGATACTCCGGCTGCGGCAGCCCCGCCGTCTCCATGACCTCGTACAGACGGTCTACGCCCTCGCCAAACTCCTGCACATATTCGTATTCATGCAAAAACTGCGCGATCTTCGGATTGCGGGAAAAGTGGACGTGCCGCATATTGTTCAGCCGCACGATACCGGGCAGCGTACCGGGGCTTTCCACCGTCAGCCGGTCGTCGAACATCTTGATTTGTATGTCCGTACCCTTGATGCTGTAATCCCGGTGCGCGACGGCGTTGACGATCAGTTCCTTCCACGCAAACTCCGGGTATTCCGGCTCTGTGACGAACCGGGTATCCGCGCCGAGATAGGTGCGCTCCTTGATCTGCCCGCGCACAAACTCCAGCGCCTTTTCCGTCACCTGCAAAATGCGGCCCTCGAATACCACGTCCTTGATGACGTTCATCTCCGCGCCGACCTTCGCCTCCGTACCCTCATATCGGACAAAGCGGATGCGGGCGCGGGGAAAGAAACGCTTCGGATTCCTGCCAAACAGCAGCATGGCGGCGGCGCTGACTACCTCCTTGCCGCCCTTTTCCGAAACGAACTCCTTGTTCTCCCGCAGGTATTCCTCCGGGCTTTTTCGGTAGCCCAGCTTTTCCGTGTACGCCTTGACAAAGCCGAGGTCGATGTCCTCCATCGCCGCGTCCGGGACAGGCGTATCCTCAAAATAGCGCGTCCCCTTTGCGTACATGAGCTGCAAGCGTTCCTCAAAATTGAGTTTCTTGGACTTATCCCCGACGCGGAAGAAAACCTCGTCCGCCTGATTGGCGTGGAGGTCATTGCTCTGCAACACCTCGATCAGCAGAATATGGTCGGGCGTTCCGTCCCTGTTCACGCAGGAGAGCCGTTCCGTTTCCACCCGCACGGAGGGCTTGCAGAAGTCAAACGGCGCACGAAGCAGCTCGTTGATATGCTCCGCATGGCCGTCGATGCCGGTGATCGTACCGTCATCCTCCACGCCGACAGCGATCATGCCGCCGTCCGCGTTGGCAAAGGCGATCAGATGAATCGCCAGCGTTTTTGCGTCGATGCGGGCGCTCTTTCGGTCAAAGAGCGGCGATTCCACCGCACCGCAGATTTGCGCTATCGTCATTCTGTGATTCATGTGCCGACCCCCTCGTCATAAGAAAAATCCAGACCGTGCTCCTCGCAGTATTTGCGAATGACGAACACCGTCATTTTATTGGGCATCGTCCTTCCGTTCTCCCAGCGATTGACGGAGGTGAAGCTCACGTTCAATTCCTCCGCAAGCTGACGTTGGGAGATCCTGCGCTCACTGCGCAGCTTGATGATGGCTTCGCCAAAGGTCATTTCGCATCACGCTCCTTATATCATAGTATAGCACATGGCAGCGCAAACATACAAGAAAAATACGGAGGACTTCAAAAAAGAAATTACAAATCCATCCCACCGAAAGGAGGCCGCGCCCCATGGCGACCACACGCATCATCTCCATGCACGTTAATCAGGGCAAGACAATTGCCGACTGCCTGACTGACCGCATCGACTATTCCAAGAATCCAGATAAGACGCAGGGCGGCGAGCTGATCTCCGCCTATCAGTGCGACCCCAAAACCGCTGATGCGGAGTTTCTTTACTCCAAGCGCCAGTACCAGACCGTCACAGGGCGGGAGCAGCGGCACGACGTGATCGCCTATCAGGTGCGCCAGTCCTTTAAGCCCGGAGAGATCACGCCGGAGGACGCAAACCGCGTAGGCTATGAGTTTGCCGAGCGGTTTCTGAAAGGACGACACGCCTTTTTCGTTGCCACGCACACCGACAAAAAGCACATTCATAATCACATCATCTGGAACTCCACCACGCTGGACTGCAAGCATAAGTTCCGCGATTTTCTCGGCTCCGGCAGGGCCGTCGCAAGGCTCAGCGATGCCATCTGCACCGAGCATCGGCTCTCCGTAATCGCCGATCCGAAGCGCGGGAAAAATCACTACGGCAAGTGGCTGGGAAACAAGGCGAAGCCCTCCCACCGGGAGCTGCTCTGCGGCCTCATCGACGCGGCGCTTTTGCAGAAGCCCGACGGCTTCGACGCGCTTTTGAAGCTGCTGCGCGATGCTGGCTGCGAGGTCAGGCGGCGCGGGAATACGCTGTCCCTGCGGCATCCCGATAAAAAGGGCTTTGTCCGTCTTTCTTCCATAGACGGCTATACAGAGGGCGATCTGCGCGCCGTTCTTGCCGGAGAAAAGGAGCATACGCCGCGCAAAAAACGGACGCAGGCCACGCGGAAAAAGAACACGCTGCTCATCGACATCGAGGCGAAGCTGCAAGCCGGAAAGGGCGGCGGTTACGAGCGCTGGGCAAAGGTGTTCAACGTCAAGCAGATGGCGCAGACCTACAATTATCTCCGGGAGCATGGACTGCTGGACTACGGGGAGCTGGAGGAAAAAGCCTCTGCTGCAACGGAACAGTTCCACGCGCTGTCTGCACAGATCAAGGCGGCGGAGACGCGCATGGCGGAGATTGCCGTGCTGAAAACCCACATCGCCAACTACGCCAAGACCCGCGACGTTTACGCGGGCTACCGCAAGGCCGGTTACTCGAAAAAGTATCTCGCGGAGCATGAGAGCGACATCCTTCTGCACAAGGCGGCGAAGAACGCCTTTGACGAGCTGGGCGTGAAAAAGCTCCCCACCGTCAAGAGCTTGCAGGAGGAATATGCCAAGCTGCTTGCCGAAAAAAAGGCGGCGTATGCCGAATACCGGCGTTCGCGTGACGAGATGCGCGAGCTGCTGCTCCACAAGCAGAACGTGGATCGTATGCTGGGTAAAAACGAGCGCGAGGAGGAGAAGAAAAAGGAGCATGACCGGCAGTAACGGCCATGCTCCCAAGCGTTTCGGAGAAACGCGCAGCCGCACAATTTTGTGCGTTCAAAGGGTTTCAGGGGCGCTGCCCCTGACAAGCAGAGGGCAGTTTTCGCGGCGGCGGAAACTGCCCGAAAAGCAAAGTGGGTACCTCTTTGCCCTGCTTGCCACGTTTTCTCCCGTCATTCGCAGCGATGCTTCTTGTGCTTCCCTGCATAGGTAACTTTTTTCTGAACACTTCGCCGGATGCCTTGTGTTTCTTCGGATATTCGTATATAATGTATCATGTTGAGTATTATCCATGCGGAGGTGCGGTATGAACGGGATCAAGGGCTATATCTCCATTCGGGAGGCGTCCTACCGTTGGGGCGTGTCAGAGCGGCGGGTCAACCAATATTGCGCCGAGGGGCGGGTCCCCGGCGCGTCCCGGTTCGGGCGCTCATGGGCGATCCCAGAAAACGCGGAAAAGCCGTCCGACCCGCGCTTTCAGAAACAGCGCCGCGGTCCCGACAGGACAAGCACCTGACGGATACCCCTCTGCATTTTAGCATCCGCAAAAAGGAAGTGAACGCTATGACCTGCGACGAGGCTTTGTACCGCCAATATCTGAACGGCGACGACGCGGGGCTGGAGGCCCTGATGAAGAAATACGGCGACCCCCTGACCCTGTATATTGACGGCTACCTGCATGACGTTCACGAGGCGGAGGAGCTGATGCTGGACGTTTTCGCCTATCTGTTCACGAAAAAGCCGAAGATACGGGACGGCGGCTTCAAGGCGTATCTCTATAAGGCGGCGCGGCACATGGCACTGCGCCACAAGAGCAAGCGAAAACCGCTATTCAGCCTCGATGCGCTGACCGGTGAGCCGGACGGACGGCTGCTGGCGGAGGAGGTCATACGGACGGAGGAGCGAAACCGCATCCTGCACTTCTGCATGGACGAAATGAACCCGGACTACCGGGAGGTTTTGTACCTCACCTATTTCGAGGATATGAGCTACGCACAGGCGGCGGAGGTCACGGGGAAAACGGTGAAGCAGATCACCAACATGGTGTATCGCGGAAAAGAAAGCCTGCGAAGGCTGCTGGAACGGGAGGGAATCACAAATGCGGAGTCATGAGGAGCGCGTCGCGGAGACGAAGCGGCGCATCGCCCAAATTGAGCGGGAAAAACGGCTGCGGCGCAATACGATCACCATGGCTTCCGCTGTGGCGGCGTGCCTTGTACTGCTCATCGGCGCGTCCCTCGCCATGCCCGGTATTGCCGCAAGCATCCAGACAGGCGATTATTCCGGCTTTGAAACGGCGGCAAGCATCTTTCACAGCGGCGCGGCCTTGGGATACATCGTCATTGGGCTGCTGGCGTTTTTACTTGGCGTGTGCGTGACCGTTCTGTGCTTCCGGCTGCGGCAGATGAACCGGGAGGACGGGCAGGACGAGGAAAGCGAGGGGATTCATGGAGCTGATTGAGAACCTGCTGCAATTACTGACTACGTTTGTCGGCGCACTGCTTTCGGGTATCGCCTACCGGAAAAGCCGCAGGCAGGCGTACTTTCTGCTGCTGTGCTTCTATGGCTGCTTTGCCCTCGGCGCGCTCTACTGGACGCTGTATCTGCTGCTGTTCGATACCACGCCCCGGGTCTTTTATGTGTCGGAGTTCGGCTGGGTGGCCAGCGTAATTTTCCTACGCATTTTGCAGGCCACTCTGGAGGGAGCAGATGAACGCAGCTTCCGCTGCCGCAGGGCATGGCTTGCGCCTGCGTTCGGCGTGCCGCTGCTGGCGTTCTACTGCACCTTCGGGGACATTCTCTCCAACCTGATCTGGTGCGGCATGATGATATGTCTCTCCTTCTGTGCCATTCGTGGGCTGGTCTACGCCAATGGGCAGACGGGCGCGGCGCGGAATATACGGTATTTCCACATCGGCGTGATCTGCTTTGCGTTCGCGGAGTATCTGCTCTGGACGGCGGGCTGCTTCTGGCCGGATACCTCTCTGGACAGCCCCGCCTTCTGGTGCGATCTGCTGCTGACCCTCGCCATATTGGGGCTGCTGCCCGCCACGAGAAAGGCGGTGGCTGCATGACCTACATCGAAAACATCTTTCTGTGCATGGTGTCCCCGCTGCTGGTGGCCGCTTTGTGCATGGGCAGGCGGCAGCTCCGCTTCTTCCTGTTCTGCGTTGCCGGGATGGGGGTGTGCCTGCTTTCGGCTTATATCAACACCTTCCTCGCGGCAGTATGTCAGGCGGACGCCCTTGCCGCCACGGCGGAGATCGCGCCGGTGGTGGAGGAAATGATGAAGCTGCTGCCGCTGGTGTTTTATCTGCTGGTGTTTGAGCCGGAGGGGGATAGAATCAAGGCTGCGGCAATAACGGTCGCCCTCGCCTTCGCCACCTTCGAAAATGTCTGCTATCTCATTCAGAACGGCGCGGACCGCTTCTCCTTTATCTTCTTCCGTGGCTTCGGCACGGGCGCGATGCACGTGCTGTGCGGCTTGATCGTGGGCGGCGGCCTTGCATACACGTGGCGGCGGACGTGGCTGAAGATCGCCGGCACCTGTGGGCTGCTGGGCGCGGCCATCACCCTCCACGCCATCTATAATCTGCTCATCGCCTACGGCGGCGCGGCGCAGTATGTGGCCTATGCCATTCCGGTGCTGCTGGTGGCAGCGGGAAAGCTGTCCGCTTTTCGCCTCGGGCAGAGGAAATAACCGAATAATCACTCCCTGAGAGCTGCTTTTTGGCGGCTCTCAAATTTTTTTGAAAAATTTTGCGTTTTGGGTGAGAGTTTTTTCGATTTTTTGTACCTATATAAGTGAAAGGGTTTTTATCACAGTTCCAGACAAACCGGAAAGGGGGTTCAAACGAAATGTACGATACCGCAAGGCGGGTCGCACTCGTCAAGCAGCTGGTGCGGGAAAACACCCGCCGGAGGCAGCGGCGCGGCATATATGGACTGAGCGCTATGTGTATGCTGCTGTTCGCGGTGCTGATGCAGGCGGTGGGCACGGTCGCCGGGCCGGGGCAACCGGAAACATGGGGCGTGTTCGGCGCGATGCTGCTGCGGGAGGACGCGGGCGGCTATGTGCTGGTGGCCGTCGTCTCCTTTGCCGCGGCGGCAGCAATCACCGCGCTGTGCATCCGGCTCAGAATCAGAGAAAACCAGAAAAAAGACGGGGCGGACAAACCGAACCGACACGAACAGGAGGAGAAAAGCCAATGAAGAAACGAATACTCAGCATCCTGCTCCTATGCTGCATGGTGCTGACACTATTGCCGACAACTGCGTTTGCGGCAGATGAGTCTCCTGCCGTTACAAATGTGACGGTGACCTTTGATTCCAATGGAGGCGGCGAGGTAAAGTCCCAGACTATTCAGCAGGGGCAGCCAGCGCAAAGGCCCGCTGACCCTATCAAGGACGGCTATGCCTTTATCGGTTGGTATGACAAAGCCGATCTGGAGTACAGCAATATGCCGGAGTGGACTTTCAGCTATCCTGTGACCAAGGATCTGGAGCTGGTGGCTCAGTGGATGGAGACAAGGCCGATTTCCACCGAACCGATCACCTATCTGGACAAAGACGGTAATCAGCAGGTCTGCAACGAATACACCGTGCTGACGAGCAATACCGCAGACAGCATTCTTGACCTTGATGACAAGTGGTACGATCTGCCCGCCGGCTGGTATGTGGTGAAGGGCGATGTGACCATCACGCCCCGCCTGGACACCCACGGTGCGGTCAATCTGATATTAACGGACGGCAGCCACCTCACGGCGGAGTGGGGCATCAATGTGAAGGAGGGCGATACCTTCACCGTCTACGCCCAAAGCACCGGCGAGGACACCATGGGCAGGCTGACGGCGTGCCTCTCAGAAGATCTTCTCTCGGCTGGATACTATGTATGGCCGGATTATGGGCTGTCCGGCATCGGCAGCAGTAGGCGCTGGAGAAAAGCCAACAGTGGTATCAATGAAAATGGGGGCACGATCATCATCAACGGTGGTAATATCCATGCCAAGGGGCAGGATAGTGCCTCCGCCATCGGCGAATGCGGTTACGATACCGTTACCCAGTCACCGTCTTCCGAAGGCAGGCAATGCGGCAGCATTACCATCAATGGAGGCATTGTCCGCACCGAAGCGTTAGCAAGAGAAACTACTGGCACCAGTATTGGAATCGGGTCCTGCCGATCCGGTTATGGCGGCAGTGTTACCATCAATGGCGGCACGGTCATGGCTAATGCTTTCAATGATGCGATTTGTACGGGGCGCGGCGGCAGCATCACCATCAACGGCGGCGATATAACGGCACGAGGAGGCCTTGGCCGATATGGCAGGGGAAATGGGATTGGACCTTCCTGGATTACCTATGCCGACATCACCATCAACGGCGGTAACATAGATGCGTCCGCCAACGGAGCCGGCGCAGCCATCGGCGGTGTTCTTTCAACAACGGTAAAAATCACCGGCGGCACCATAAAAGCTGTCGGGGATTATGCGACTGTCGCCATTGGCAGCAATGAAGGAAGAGGAGGCAGCGTCAGCATCACCGACGGCAAGGTCACCGCAATCGGAAAAGGCGATGCGGCCGGCATCGGCGGCTTTGCCGATGTCAGTATCACCGGCGGCGAGATCGATGTTTCTGTTGAAGGATCTGGCGTAGCCATCGGCGGCAATGGTGGCGGAAGCATCAACATTCAGGGCAATGCAATCAAATCCATTTCCAGCAGGAGCGGCGCCTGCATTGGCGGCAGCGCTGAAAATATCACCATTCTTGACGCCGAGCTGCCGTTCCTTGGCGGTGAGGGCATTCTGATTGGCAATAGGGTCAGCGATGACAGGGGCGGCAATATCACCATCCGAAACTGCCGCATCCTATCAACAGACGTTGTGGCAGTTGAAGGAATACAGTTAGGCAATAACGGAAATATACAGATCGAAAACAGCGAGATCGTACTGACCGGAATAAAGGGCATCCGCACCGGCGATAGCGGGAGCATCACCATCCGTGATTCCCAGCTCGTCACGAACGGCATTTATATGGGCGAAGAAGGAATGACCCAGCGGAAGCTGAAACGGCTGGAGATCACGAACAGCACCGTGGTAACGAACGATGTCCTCGGCTCCACAGGCAAATTCACTTCTGTCGGCGAGATCGTGATCCACGGCAGCAGCATCCGTCAGAGCAGCGAGGATCGTGGAAATGGCTTCGGCATTGGCTGCGGAGAGTATGGCACCTTTGACCGTATTGACATTCAGGACAGCCAGATTGATATTCCGGGTTTCAAGGGTGGCGTAGCCATCGGCGGCGGTAAGTATACGACAGATCCCGGCAATAGCGTCATTCGCATTGCGAACAGCCGGGTGTTTGCCCGCACCCGTGACAGATGGAGTACCGCCATCGGTCGCGACATAGGTTCCAGCGGAGATGGAGCGCTGCGGATCTTTATTGAAAACAGCACCGTGACCGCAAAAGGCGGCTGGCTGTTTGGGGATGGTACCGAATATGTTCCCGGCATCGGAATCAGCTACAAGTCTTCCCTGAATGCCTATATTCAGGTCATGGACAGCACGGTGGAATCCTTCCGGCATACGAAAAGTAGGAACATGGACGACTCCGATTATGTCTATGACGACCTGCACACAAAGAAGCTGCCGGGTAATCCAGCGGAAAACATCTCCATCTGCGGCAGCACCGTCAACGGAACGCGCATTGACCATAGCCTTGACGCATACGGCAAATGCACGCTCTGCGGCAAGTATGATATTGGATATTGCTATGAGAAGGGGCTTCTGACGATGGAGGGGCTGACGGACTGCGCCTATGACGGCAGCGAAAAGAAGCTGACGGGGCTTTCCCATAAGACGGGTGAGAACGAAACGAAGCAGCTAACGGAGAACACGGACTACACCGCCAGCTATTCCAACCATGTATATCCCTACACCCTCAACCCCAGCGACGCGGGCTTTGACCCGGAAAAAGCCCCCAAGGTGACGTTGTACGGCACGGGGGACTACTGCGGCAAGGCTGAGCACTATTTCACCATCAGCGGAGACGCGCAGCCCTCGTATACCGTAAAGTTTGATACTGCCGGCGGCACGAGTATCAGCAATAAAACCGGCGTCAGGTGGGAGCAGCGCGTGCTGGACGGTGTGGAGCCTCCCACCAGAACCGACTATGAGTTCCGCGGCTGGAGCTGTTCCGGCAAACCCGTGTTTTCCGGAACCACCTATGCGGAGCTTGCGGGAGATAAAAGCGTACAGAGCATCACGCTGACGGCGCAGTGGGCGGCGGCCTGGTATCCGGAGGGTGAAATTAAGATTGAAGGTGAGGACACCGTATGGAATGGCTTCGAAAGCGACTATTCCGCACGGTTTTACAACACGGAGCAAACTGTAACCATCTCCGCTCCGAAATCCGGCGGTAAGCCGGTGGAGATTGGCTATCTGATCACCGATGAGGACCTCACGAAGGCCAGATGCACAAAACGAGACTTTACCCCTTACACCGAGCCTCTCAAGCTGAACACGGACGGTCAGCACATCGTTTATGCGAAGCTCACCAACGCAGAGGGCAATGTCACCTATCTCAGGACAACAGGCCGCATTGTGATTGACACCACGCCTCCTGCGATCAATGGCGTTGAGGATGGTGAAGTGTATTATACCACGAAAAATGTGCAAATCACCGATGATAACCTTGCTTCCGTCACGGTAAACGGATCTCCCAAGACAGTAGGCGGCTACAACACAATTTGGATTGCACTCTTTTCGGATGCCAACCGCACATATAAGATCGTCGCGACCGACAAGGCCGGAAACAGGACGGAGAAAACCATCACGGTTTATGACGGCACCTATGTGATCCCTGTTACCGGCGTATCGCTGGACGAGAGCAGCATTACCCTCGATGTGGGCGGCAATCAGACCCTGACCGCCACCGTGACGCCGGAGGACGCCACCAACAAAAAGGTGCGCTGGAGTTCCGACAACGAGGATGTCGCCACGGTTTCCGAGGACGGCGTTGTCACCGCCGTGGCAGGCGGGACGGCTGTCATTACCGCCACCACACATGACGGTTTGTTCACCGCTTCCTGCACGGTGACGGTCAATGCCCCTGCCACCGCACCTAATATCATTACGGACACACTGCCGGATGGCAAGGTGGGCGAGGCTTACAGCCAGACCCTGACCGCCAACGGCACAGCACCTATCACATGGAGCATTGACGGCGGTCTGCCTGCCGGTCTGAGCCTGAACGCGGATACCGGTGAGATCAGCGGCACGCCTACTGCGGAAGGAACCGCCACCTTCACCGTCAAGGCTACTAACAGCGCGGGCAGCAATACGAAGGAGCTGTCTATTACGATAACCAAAGCCGCGCCTGCCGAGCATACCATCACCGTGACCACAGAGGGCGGCGGAACGGCTTCTGCATCTTCTGCAAAAGCCGTGGTCGGCACGGAGATTCGCCTGACCGCCAAGCCTGACGAAGGCTACCGCTTCAAGGAGTGGGAGGTCATGAGCGGCAATGTGACTATCAAAGACGATAAGTTCACCATGCCGAGCGCCAACGTGGAGGTCAAGGCTGTCTTCGAGAAGGACGCGCCTGCGCCCACCGAGTTCATCGTCACCGTGACCAGCGGAGGCAACGGAACGGCTTCCGCATCTCCCGCAAAGGCTGCGGCCGGTACGGAGATCACCCTGACTGCCACGCCAAACACCGGCTACCACTTCAAGGAGTGGCAGGTCATCAGCGGCAATGTGACCATCAAGGACGATAAGTTCCTCATGCCGGACAGCAATGTAGAGGTCAAAGCAATCTTCGAGGAGGACGCGCCTCCCGTGCCCACCGATCCCGCAAAGCCCAACATCAGCGTAACGGGAACATATACCTATAACGGCTCTGTGCATACCGCGACCGTGAGCGGCTATGATCCCGCCACAATGGACATCTCCGGCAACACCGCCACGGACGCGGGCGATTACACCGTTCGCGTCACATCCAAGACCGGCAAATGGGCGGACGGCAGCACCGATGCCGTGACCGCGGCGTGGAGCATCGGCAAAGCCACGCAGGAAGCGCCTAACGGCTTGATCGGTGTCGCGCCCACTACCGAGGGCGGCAGCGACGGCAAGATCACCGGCGTGGATGCAACGATGGAATACCGTGCGGAGAGCGAAACTATCTACACCGCCTGCACCGGTATCGAGATTGAAAACCTGTCCGCTGGTAATTACTTCGTTCGCTATGCGGAGGATAACAACCACTTTGCCAGCCCCGATGCGGAGGTCACGGTGGGTGAAGGAAAGCCGCTCGCAGACTTTACTATCACCTTCAACGGCAACGGCGGCAGCGGCAGCATGGAGCCTGTTACCGTCAAGGCAGGGACAAATTACATCCTGCCCGTCTGCGGCTTCACCGCTCCCACCGATCAGGAGTTCAAGGCTTGGGAGATCGGCGGCGCGGAGTACAAGGTAGGCGATTCCTACACAGTGGACAGGGATACCGAAATCAAGGCGCTGTGGGAAAACAGCGTTATTACCCCCACCACCTACACCGTCACCGTCGGTAATGACGGAAACGGCACTGGCACCGCAACTCCTTCCACCGCTGCGACCGGCACGGAGATCACCCTGACCGCCACGCCCAAAGAGGGCTACCACTTCAAGGAGTGGCAAGTCATCAGCGGCGGCGTGCCCATCAAGGACAATAAGTTCCTCATGCCGAGCTCCAACGTGGAGGTCAGGGCCATCTTTGAGAAGGACGCACCGCCTGTGCCCACCGAGTTCACCATCACCGTGAAAACGGACGGCAACGGCACGGCTTCCGCATCTCATGCAAAAGCTGTGGTCGGAACGGAGATTCGCCTGACCGCTACGCCCAACACCGGCTACCACTTCAAGGAGTGGCAGGTCGAATCTCCGGCAGGGCTTGTAATCACCAACAATCAGTTCACCATGCCGAACGACAACGTGGAGGTCAAAGCAATCTTTGAGAAGGATGCACCTCCTGCGCCCACCGAGTACACCATCACCTTTGACGGAAACGGCGGTACGCCCTCTGCCGGCAGCATGACCACCACCAATCGGAAGCTGACCTCTCTGCCCAGCGCCTCCCGAAGCGGCAGTTACAGCTTCGATGGCTGGTACACCGAAAAAAGCGGCGGCACAAAGATCACGAAGGATACCGTATTCCATGCAAATATCACCGTCTATGCCCACTGGACGTACACCGGCGGCGGTGGCGGCGGCTACAATCCGCCCGTCACCTACTACACGCTGCGCTTTGAAACCGGCGGCGGCAGTGATATTCCCAGCGTGCGGGAAGCGTACAATACCTACATTGACCTGACAAAGTACGTCCCGACCTGGCGCGGGCATACCTTTATCGGCTGGTACACCGAACGCAGCCTGATGAACAAGGTTTCCGGTGTTTATCTGACGAAGGATATGACCGTGTATGCAAGCTGGCGCGTGGACGAAAATCCGGGCACAGGCGCGAATCCCTTTACCGATGTTTCTGAAAAGGACTGGTTCTACGGCGATGTGATGTTCGTCTACGAAAACGGCCTGATGCTCGGCACGAGCAAGACCCTGTTCAGTCCGCATGGGACGGCAACGCGCGGCATGATGGCGACCATTCTATGGCGCATGGAGGGCAGCCCCGCGCCGAAGGGTAAAAACAGCTTTACCGATGTGGAGGCCGGAAAGTGGTACGCTGACGCGATCACATGGACGGCGGAGAACGGCATCTTTGCGGGCTACGGCAAAGACAAATTTGGCCCGGATGATCCCATCACCCGCGAACAGCTTGCAGCCATCTTCTACCGCTACGCAGACTACAAGGGCTACGATCTGACCGTCAAGGGAAATCTGGACAAGTTCAAGGATGCGGACAAGATCACGGATTACGCAAAGACGGCGATGCAATGGGCGGTCGGCAACGGTCTTGTGAAGGGAAAATCCAGCAATCTGCTTGACCCGCAGGGCACGGCCACCCGCGCTGAGATCGCCGCCATGCTCCACCGCTTCATTGAGAAGTATGAGCTGGTGCAGGGCAAGGCTCCCGGCGGCCTGATGGGCTGGATCGACCCGAAGCGGCTGCAAATCCCAAAGACCGGCGACAGCAGCGTGTTAGGCTTGTGGGGGATCTCCCTCTGTACGTCTCTTGCCGGATGCCTTGCGCTGACCACATGGCAGATCAGGCGGCGGCGTGAGGAAGAAGCGCTGCAAATCATCGAAAAGTAAACAGGTTCACCTTTAGGGGCGCGGGCAAATAGCCCCGCGACCCTTTTCGGTTTC
>OGFE01001720.1_pt1 | contig 14184 bp, 10 predicted proteins | sample 1570811 | NCBI WGS metagenome assembly OGFE01 (sample SAMEA2581967, study PRJEB24529) | metagenome | biome: Human gut stool | place: China | collected 2011 | reverse complement strand
GGCCTGCGGCCTCGTAGAACTTGGAGATCAGGGTGGTGGTGGTGGTCTTGCCGTCGGAGCCGGTCACGGCTACGATCTCGCAGGGGCAGAAGTCGAAGAACAACTCCACCTCACTGGTGACCATGGTGCCTGCGGCCATGGCATCCTGCAGAGGCTTTTCAAAGTAGCCCACAAAGCCCGGGGTGCGCATGATGATATCCTGACCCTTGAAGCCATCCAGATAGTTTTCGCCCAGGCTCAGGTCGATGCCCAGCTCCTTGATGGTTGCAGCGTAATCGCCAAAGTCCTCCACGCTCTTTTTCTGGTCGCACAGGGTCACATGGGCACCCAGCTCCACAAACTCCTTGATCAGGGTCTTGTGGCTGACACCGGCACCAATGAAGGCCACTTTTTTGCCTTTGATGAGTTCAATCAGTTTCTGCTGATCCTTCTGCATAAAAACAGTTCCTCCTCCATAATATCGTATTCAGAACGCACCTCAAAACGGGTGCAGAGATGTTTCGCTGTACCATTATAGTCCATTTAGCCGCAATTGGCAACGGAAAAACGCCCTTTTTGCCCCAAAAAGCAAGGTAAATTCACAATTCTGCAATTGTATTTTGCCGCTGTTTCTGCTACACTTGTCGAAGCAGAGTGCTTTTTGTATACAAAAAGCCTTTTTTCGCAAATACCATAGAATGAGGTCATCCCCTTGAAACAGTTCTTCCGTATTACCGCAGCATTGCTTGCTGCTGCGTTCCTGCTTGCGCTCACCGGCTGCGACAGCAGTTCCAGTGCGCCAAGCTTTACATGGTTCGTGGATACCATCCCCGCAAACCTCGACCCGCAGGTGGCTTCTGCTGCCCCGGACGTGATCGCCTGCGAGAACCTTTACAGCGGGCTTGTCCGCAAAAAAGCGGATGGCGAGATCGTGCCCGATCTGTCCGAGAGCTGGACGGTCTCCTCCGATGGCAAGACCTACACCTTCCAGATCAAGGACGGCCTGACCTACAAGGCCGTTAAGGGCGCTTCCACGGATCACACCATCACTGCCGAGGACTTTGTGTTTGCATTCCGGCGCATATTCCAGCCGCAGACAAATTCCCCTTATGCCGTGGAGTTTGCCGCCCTTGAGAACAGTGCTGCCGTGCTGGCTGGCACAGCCGATGCCAGCACGCTGGGCGTTTCGGCCGCCGGCCCGCTGACGCTGGTGTTCCGCCTGAGTGAAAAGGACGACAACTTCCTTGCCAAGCTCACCCTGCCCGGTGCCATGCCCTGCGATGAAGCATTTTTTGAGAGCACCCGCGGCACCTACGGCCTGACCGCCAAGACCACCCTTTCCAGCGGCAGCTTCTATCTTTACAACTGGACGGCCAGCGGCCTGTTCCTGCGCCGGGATGTCTCCTCCCCCATGATCGGCAGCCTGCGTCTGGTGCAGAACACCGGCAGCACCGGCAAGAGCGCCGCCCAGCTCATTGCAGACGAAAAATGCTCCGCCGCGCTGGACGACACCGGCGAGGATACCTCGCTGCAGTCGGTGGATTACTCCGACACCACCTGGGCACTGCTGTTCAACAGCGCCGAAGATCCTGTGTTTGCCAATCAGGAACTGCGGCAGGCGCTTGCCGGCATCGCCCGGGAGAATGTGGATGTGCCCTCTTCCGGTCTGTACACCGCTGCCGAGGGTCTTGTGCCCACCGGCCTTTCCGTGGACGGCATCGATTACCGCAAGTCTGCCGGGAACCCGCTGCCCACCATCACCGACCCCCGTACATTGTACCTGAATGCACGGCAGGGCATGGCCAGCTCGGATTTTTCCGGCGTGACCATCCTGCTGCCGAAGGAAGCCGGCCTGACCGAACTGGCCGAGCAGATCAACGGCGCATGGCAGAAGGACTGCTCCCTTTTCTTCTCGGTGGAAGAGGTTCCGCAGGAGGAGTTCGACAAACGCCTTGCAGCGGGCAGCTACACCATTGCGCTGGCTCCCATCCGCGCCGAAGGCGGCAGCGTATACCAGATGCTGCAGCAGTTCACGGCCGAGGGCGGCGGCCTGACCGGCTGGTCCGACCCCATCTACTCTCAGCGTCTGGCCGAGAGTGCCCAGCAGACCGGCAGCGCCCGCTGTGCCCTGCTGGCCGATTGTGAGCGCCAGCTGCTGGAAGGCTGCGCCGTGGTGCCGCTGCTGGGCCAGAACAGGCGTCTGCTGGTGGCGGACGGCATCACCGGCCTTGTGTTCGACCCCTTCACGCCGGTGCTGGACCTGACCGATGCCCAGAAAAACTGACATTCTCCGGCCCTTGACAATCCCGTCCCTCTTTGCTACAATAAATGAGCAACTTGCAGGGTTAGCTCATCCGGTAGAGCGGCTGCTTCCCAAGCAGCAGGCGGCGGGTTCGGGTCCCGTACCCTGCTCCAAAAACAAACGGCAAACCGTGGAATATCGGTTTGCCGTTTTTGCTTACAGCCGCTCCCTGCAAAATACGAAAGGACTCTGCCATGATCTTTGTTCCCCTGCTGCATTACTTCAAATGCAAAAATTCCTACAGCGGCAACGAATACGGCCTGCGATACCGGATGATCCCCGGCAAGCGCACCGTGCCGGACCCGGACGGCGGCGAGGGTGCCGCAAAGGAGGAAAGCATCCTCACCGTGGACTACTGGCCGGACCCCTGGACCATTGAAAAGACCGACCCTGCCCTGCGGGTGCAGAAGGTGTTTCCGCTCACCGACGAGGGCCGGGAGGCCACAGCCGCTTTTTTGCAGGACGCGTTCAATGCCGATCCTGACCGCTGGAAAAACTGTCCCAGCATGATGGACAGCGACCCGTGGGAGCCGCCTGCCGCCGAAGCCGAGCCGGACAAGCCGAAGGAATAAAACATGATCTATCGTTTAAAAGAACTCAAGGGCGATACCATTGCAGTGCCGCAGCTGGTGTTTTCCAAACTGGGCATCGCCGAAGAATACAATGTGCGCGTGGCTCTGTATGTGCTGGCGACCGGCATCACCGACCCGGACAAGATCTGTGCCGACCTCAAGCTGCGCAGCCGCATCAGCGCCGAGAGCGCCCTCTCCTTCTGGGCAGGCGCTGGCCTGCTGGAGCGGTACGAAGAGAACGCCGCACCGGGCGAGGAACCCAGCGCCCCCGCACCCATGACCTGGGCCGAGATCGCTGCGGCCAGCCGCACCGACCCCATGATCTCCAGCCTGATCGACTGCGCACAGACCGGCTTTGCCCGTCCGCTGACCCACAGGGAGATGGAAAAGCTGGTCAACCTTTATATGCAGGAGGGCTTTGCGCCGGAGACCGTGATGCTGTGCACCGCCTATGTTGCCAGCACCGGCCGCAGCACCATGGCCGCCGTAGCGCATGAGCTGAAGGTGTGGCGCACCGAGGGCGTGGAGACCGGTGAGCAGGCCGATGCCCACCTCAAACTGCTGGCACTGCGCCAGAGCCGCGAGCAGTATGTCAGCGGCCTTCTGAACATCCCGGAAAGCGAGCTGACCCTTGGCGGGCGCAAGGCCATTGCACGCTGGTACGAGGTTTACGGCTACGACGATGCCATGGTGCAGGAAGCTGCCGTGCAGGCCGGGGCCAAGCGGGACCTGTGGTACTGGAACAGTATCCTCAAAACATGGAACGCCAAGGGCCTGCGCACCGTGCACGATGTGCGCAGCCCGGTGGCTGCTGCAGGCGCAAGCCGGAACCTCCGGGTAGACCGCGAAGCCCCCAGCGGCAACGATTTCCTCAAGAACGCTGCCCGCCGCCGTCCGTTGAAAAAGAAGCCGGAATAAGGAGGAGCCATGCGTACCAAAAATGAACTGTATCAGGAAGCCATTCGCACCGTGGCCGCCCGGCGGCAGGTGGCCAGAGCCAGAGCCGAGGATGCCCGCGCCGAAGCCGAAGCCGCCATTCCCGCCCTGCGCCATGCAGAAGAAGAGGTGCGGGTGCGGGGCATCCGCTGCGCACTGGCCGGTGCTGCGGGCAAGGACCGCACCGAAGCTGCCGCCGCCCTTGCCGATGCAAAGCAGAAGCTGACCGCCCTGCTGGCACAAAGCGGACGGCCCGCTGATGCACTGGAGCCGCGCTTTGTCTGCCCCAAATGTCAGGACACCGGCAGCGTGAATGGCCGCACCTGTGAGTGCGTGCACAAGGTGATGCAGCAGCTGCGCCGCAAGGAGATCGAGGCGCTGTCCAGCCTGTCCATTGCAAGCTTTGACACCATGGAGCTGCGCTATTACCCGAACCGTGCCGATGAAAAGGTGGGCGGTGCCATCCGCCCTTACATGGCCGATATGCTGGCAGACCTGCGCAGCTACGCGGAAGAGTTTGACCACCACAGCGAGAGCCTGATGCTGTTTGGCAATGCGGGCCTTGGCAAGACCCATGCGGCCCTTGCCATTGCGGGCATCGTGCTGGAAAAGGGCTACGATGTGATCTATGTTTCCAGCCCGGACTTTTTCTCCAAGCTGGAAGGGCTGCACTTTGGTGCAGACCCGGCAGGCGAGGAGGAAACGCTGATGCAGACCGCTGCCGGGGCCGACCTGCTCATTCTGGATGATCTTGGCTCGGAGTTCAACTCCGCCTTCCTCATCAGCAGCCTATACAGTCTGCTCAACAACCGGCTGGGTGCAAAGCTGCCCACCATCGTCACCACCAACATCACTGACGGTGCTCTGCTGGAAAAGCTGTATACCGAAAAAATTTCCAGCCGCCTTTCTGCCTTTGTCCCCTGCCTTTTTGCAGGCGATGACATCCGCACACAGAAAGCAGCTGAATAAAACAAATGGCAATGCAAATGCATTGCCGTTTGTTTTATTTAAAACTCTAATACAGGACTCATTTCGTTGCGGCGCTGTGCCTGCACGATGCAGTCCTTCTCCGGCACAACGCCCGCCGCGCCCAGCGTGTTGAACACGGTCTGTAGGGCAAGCGCAGGCGTGTTGTTCTCCTGCGAAAGATGGCACAGCGCAAACTTTTTGCACCCTTCCTGAATGAGTTCCAGCAGCTTTGCCGAGCATTCGTCGTTGGAAAGGTGGCCCCGGGTGCTTTCAATGCGTGCCCGTAAGTAATAGGGGTATGGCCCGCTGCGCAGCATGTGCAGGTCGTAGTTGCTCTCCAGTGCCACAAGGTCGCAGCCGGAAAGCGCCTCGTGCACCGGCGGCGTGAGCACGCCAAGGTCGGTTGCAATGGTCATGGTCTTGCCGTCCGGGGTGTGGATGCGGTAGCCCACACAGGGCACATCGTGGCTGGTGGGAAAGCTCTGCACGCCAAACGCGCCCACGTCCTCTTCCCTGCCTTCCAGCTCGTGCAGCTCACAGCTGGCCGGTACGATGCCGTTGCTGTCCAGAAAATCCAGCGTTGCCGCTGCACCGTACACCGGCAGCGTGTTCTTTTTGAGGAAGGTGGAAAGCCCCTTCACATGGTCGCTGTGCTCGTGGGTGACAAGGATGCCGTCGCAGTCACTGACGGCAAGGCCCAGCGCCTTGAGCGCCGCCGAGGTAGTGCGCACGCCCTTGCCCATATCTACAATGAGATACCGCTGCCCGCAGCGCACCACACTGCTGTTGCCGGAGGAACCCGAATATAACGAGATGAATTCTGCCATGAAAAACCTCTGATACACTCAAAAACAGCCCGCCGCATATGCAGCAGGCTGTTTGCTTTTTATAAGTTACAGTGCCTGATCCAGTGCAGCGGGCATACGCTCCACCTTGCTGATGTCTGCACCCAGACCGCGCAGCTTTTCCACGATATTCTCGTAGCCGCGCTCGATGTGGCCGATCTCCTCGATCTCACTGGTGCCGTCTGCCATCAGCGCAGCCACCACCATGGCAGCGCCTGCACGCAGATCCAGTGCGCGCAGCGGTGCAGGGGTGAGCTTATCCACGCCCTCAAACACAGCCACCTGACCGTCCACCTGCACGTTGGCACCCATCTTGCGCAGCTCGTCCACATAGCGGAAGCGGTTGTCCCACACGCTCTCGGTCACGGTGCTGGTGCCCTTGGCCACGCTCAGCAGCACGCCCATCAGGGGCTGCATGTCGGTGGGAAAGCCGGGATGCGGCATCGTGTTGATCTTCAGCGGCAGAATATCGCCGGTGCGGCGCACACGCACAGCATCGTCAAATTCTTCCACCTCCACGCCTGCACGGCGCAGCTTTTCGGTAATGGGTTCCAGATGCTTGGGGGTGACGTTCTTCACCAGAACATCGCCGCCGGTGGCAGCAGCAGCCACCATGTAGCTGCCAGCCTCGATCTGATCCGGGATGATGCTGTAGGTGCAGCCGTGCATCTTTTCCACGCCGCGCACCTTGATCACATCGGTGCCTGCGCCGCGGATGTTCGCACCGCACATATTCAGGAAGTTTGCCAGATCCACCACATGGGGTTCCTTGGCACAGTTTTCCAGAATGGTCTGGCCCTTGGCCATTACAGCGGAGAGCATACCGTTCATGGTAGCGCCCACGCTGACCTTATCAAAGAAGATGTGTGCACCGTTCATCTCCTTGGCGCGCACGGTGATCATGCCGTAGTCCACGCTGTCCTCTGCGCCCAGAGCACTGAACACCTTCAGGTGCTGGTCAATGGGGCGGGGGCCGAGGTTGCAGCCGCCGGGCATGGCCACCTGAGCCTTGCCAAAACGGGACAGCAGTGCGCCCAGAAAGTAGTAGCTGGCGCGCATCTGGCGGGACAGGTCGTCCGGGACGTTGGTGCCGGTCAGACGGGTGGTGTCGATCTCGTAGGTGTTGCGGTTGATCATTTTGATCTGTGCGCCCAGAACGCTGAGGATCTTCAGGCTCACCGCCACATCACTGATATCCGGCAGATTCTCGATCACACAGACATCCGCAGCCAGAATGGTTGCAGGCAGGATGCCCACCGCCGCATTTTTGGCACCCGAAATGGTAACTTCGCCGTGCAGGGGCTTGCCGCCCGTAATAACAAATTTCTCCAATTTTATGATCTCCTTGTCGGAGGCCCGCAGCCGCAGGCCTGTTAAGGTTCCTGAAAGCATTTTCCATAAAAGCTGCTTGATGTGCATGGGCCATAAGGCCGTACACGTACAGCTATCTTATTATACACAACTTTCACAAAAAAGCAAAGCCCCGTTTGGTGTTGTTTTATTATTTTCTGTTTTGCCCATTTTCGCGCAGGATATTCCAAAATTTTGATTTCTTTTTCAGGTATTTTACAAAAACCAGATACATTGCTGTTGCGCTTTCTTTACCAGATGTGGTCTTCGCACCGAGTCTCAGTGATCCAGCCCAGCTGGTAGGCAGCCACCAGCTGCTTGAGGTCGTGCACACGCTCCCGCAGCACCTCGCCCTCGTCGGTGTCCTCCACGAGAATGCGATGATTTTCGGTCTCCAGAATGTTTTTCTGGGAAATGATATCCAGATTATCCTTCACCGCTTTCTCAGCACTTTCAAAGGGCTGATGGGTGCGCAGGGACATGGTGCGGCTGGAATACACCAGCGTGTAGCCCGCAATGCCGGTCTTTTCGTGGTAGGCACGGCAGAAACCGCCGTCGATCACCACCAGCCGTCCGCCGCCCTTGATGGGGCTTTCGCCGTTCTTTTCCCGCACCGGCACGTGGCCGTTGACGATGTGGCTGGCACCGGGCAGGCCAAACTCGGCCAGAATGCGGCGGCAGACGGCCTCATCGTTATACCATGTATAATAGGGGTCCTTCACCTCGGTGTGGGTGGAAGCGTCCTCTACATAGAGCCGCTCGAAGGTGGTCATGGCACTGCGGCCAAACAGCGGCGAAAGCTTGCCGCACCACAGATACCACAAAAAATCCTGTCCACTCTGGCGGGCAGCGCTGCCTTCCGGTGCATAGTAGCCCCGGCGGGCGCGGGCATCACAGTAGTCCATCAGTGCGCGGCCGGAGTAGTAGCGGCCCTCAAAGCGCTCCATGGCAAAGGTGCCGCGGCTGGTCATGGGCACAGCGCCATGGTAGAGCAGGTTGCCGTTCTCAATGTGGTACACGCCGCCTTTTGCATAGAGAAATTCCACATGCTGCTGAAGTTTTTCGCTCTGACGGAAGGACTGCACCAGTTTGCGCAGCACCAGCTGTTCATCCGGGTGCAGTGCGGCCGGGTCGGCGGGATCCACCGTGGGGAACGAGGTATCCCGCAGCGGATACTCCTTTTCGCCGATCTTTACCGTGTGCTTTTCCCAGTCGATGCGGCGCAGATAATCTCGCTCCTGCATCTGGAAGTCCGGGTTGCGGTCGATGACATGGCACTCCAGCTTGAACATCAGAATGCTGATGGCCTTGTGCATCACGGCACAGCGGTGCAGCATTCCCCTGGTGTAGGGGCCGCGGGCCGCATCGGTATGAGGCATCCAGATGGAAAGATCATCATTGCCGTAGAACTGCTCGGCCATGCGCTGCAGATGGCGCAGGTTGATGCCGTAGCAGTCCTCCAGCATTCCGTGGTTATGATAAGCCAGCGTGGTCTTGAGCACCGTGCAGATGCAGATGGGGCTGCCCGCAGCGGCACCCATCCATACTACATCGTGGTTGCCCCACTGGATATCCACATTGTGGTGGCGCATGAGCAGATCGAGGATGATATCCGGGCGTGGGCCGCGGTCGAACAGGTCGCCCACGATGTGCAGCTTGTCCACTGCCAGATGCTTGATCAGCTCGCACAGCCGCACGATAAAGTGGTCGGCACGGCCATTTTCAATGATGCTGCCCACGATCTGGCCGTAGTACAGATCCTTGTCGTGATCCTCAAAATGGGCGTGGAGCAGCTCGTCCAGAATGTAGCCGCAGCTGGCAGGCAGGCATCTGCGCACATGGTCGCGGGTATGCTTGGAGGACACCAGACGGCAGATATCAATGAGACTCAGCAGCGTTTCGGTGTACCACTGATCCAGCGCTTCCTCGCTGGTACAGCGTGCCTTGAGCTGGGGCAGCTTTTCGTTGGGGTAATAGATCAGCGTTGCCAGCTCGGCGCGGGTATGCTTCGGCACGGTATCGCCCAGCACCTGATCCACTTTTTCGCGAATGACACCGGAAGCGGAATTCAGAATATGCACAAAAGCTTCATTCTCGCCGTGCAGGTCGCTCATGAAGTGCTCGGTACCCTTGGGCAGCTTGAGCAGTGCCTGCGTGCTGATGATCTCGCTGGCTGCCGCCGCCTGCGAAGGATAATCCCGCGAGAGCAGGGTCAGGTACTTGAGATTATCGCGGATCTCATCGGTTTCGGTGCGCATGGTCTCCTCCATCACAACGTTCTCTCCGCCGCAGTCCGCCACACGGACCTTGCAAAGATGTTGCTTTCCATATGTATTATTTTTTCCTTATCTTATAGTATAGCACGTCCGGGGCGAAAAGTGGTATACTGGGGCTGACAAACTTTCAGCAAAGGACTTTGGATATTATGCCGAAAAGCGATTTCGTCTCCGTTCCCTCTTCCTGCACCCTCTGCCCGCGCCGGTGCGGGGCCGACCGTGCTGCCGGGCGCACCGGTTTCTGCGGCGCGGGTGGCACCTTAAAAGCAGCCCGCGCTGCCCTGCACTACTGGGAGGAGCCATGCATCAGCGGCACAAAGGGCAGCGGCACGGTGTTCTTTTCCGGCTGCACCCTCAAATGCTGCTTCTGCCAGAACTATCCCATCAGCGCCGAGGGCCTTGGCAAAGAGATCAGCGTGGAACATCTGGCAGAGATTTTCTTGAATCTGCAGGAGCAGGGTGCCAACAACATCAATCTGCTCACGCCCGGCCAGTGGCGGCCCTGGATCATTGCCGCGCTGGATATTGCCCGGGCTAAGGGCCTGCATCTGCCCATCGTATGCAACACCGGCGGCTACGAAACGGTGGAAAGCGTGGAAGCATGGCGCGGATACATCGACATCTGGCTGGCCGACCTGAAATACGTCTCCTCCGCCCTCTCGGCAGAGCTTTCCTCTGCACCGGACTATTTTGCGCAGGCAAAGCCCGCCATTGAAGCCATGATGGCACAGGCCGGGCACCCGGTGTTCAATGCAGAGGGCATCCTGCAAAAGGGGGTCATTCTGCGGCACCTTGCCCTGCCCGGCCATGTTGACGACAGCTTTGCGGTGCTTGACCAGATGGCCGCGTGGAACGATGCAGACCCCGGATGCTTCATCCCCAGCGTCATGAGCCAGTACACACCGTTTTACAAAGCCGCAGAGCACGGCATCGGACGGCGCATTACCACCTATGAATACCGCCGGGTGGTCAACTATGCCATGGACAAGGGACTGGCGCAGGGCTACATGCAGCAGAAGAGCAGCGCAAAGGAAGAGTATACGCCTTCTTTCGATTTGACAGGGGTATAAATTCGTCAAATCTCCCAAAAAAGGCCGATTATTTTCTCTTGCATCCCCGCGGAAGTGCTTGCAATCCCATCCGGGCCGGATTATAATGGATACAACGATGTGTTAGCAGAACTCTGATGAGCTGTAAATATCAGGAGGAGCGTTATGGAACATTTCAACCCGATCCTTGGCAACGATACAACCGGCCAGAAATTCATCACCTGCGGTGAGATCATGCTGCGCCTGACCCCGCCGAACTACGAGAAGATCCGTATGGCATCCGGCTTTGAGGCCAGCTACGGCGGCAGCGAGGCCAACATTGCACTGGCACTGGCGAACCTTGGTGTGGACAGTACCTTCTTCAGCGTGGTGCCCAACAACAGTCTGGGCAAGAGCGCCGTGCGCTGGCTGCGTTCCAACGACGTGCACTGCACCCCTATGATCCTGACCGAGCCGAACGAGACTCCTTCCAACCGTCTGGGTACTTATTATCTGGAGACCGGCTACGGCATCCGCCCGTCCAAGGTCATCTATGACCGCAAGCACAGTGCCATTACTGAGTACGATTTCTCGCAGGTGGATCTGGATGCTTTGCTGGACGGCTACGACTGGCTGCACCTGAGCGGCATCACCCCGGCACTGGCACCCAACTGCCGCACCCTCATTCTGGATATGCTCAAGGTCGCCAAAAACAAGGGCCTGACCGTCAGCTTCGACGGCAATTTCCGCTCCACCCTGTGGAGCTGGGAAGAAGCCCGCGATTTCTGCACCGAGTGCCTGCCCTATGTGGATGTGCTGCTTGGCATTGAGCCGTACCACCTGTGGAAGGATGAGAGCGACCACTCCAAGGGCGACTGGAAGGACGGCGTTCCTCTGCAGCCCAGCTATGAGCAGCAGGACGAGATTTTCCAGCACTTCATCGAGCGGTATCCCAACCTCAAGTGCATTGCCCGCCATGTGCGTTATGCGCACAGCGGCAGCGAGAACAGCCTGAAGGCCTTCATGTGGTACGACGGCCACACCTTCGAGAGCAAGCTGTTCACCTTTAATATCCTTGACCGCGTGGGCGGCGGCGATGCCTTTGCCAGCGGCCTGATCTACGCCATGCTGCACAACTACAGAGCCATGGATATGATCAACTTTGCGGTGGCAAGCAGTGCCATCAAGCACACCATCCACGGCGATGCCAACATCACCGATGATGTGAGCACCATCCGCAACCTGATGAACATGAACTACGATATTAAGCGGTAAGTTTTATCGCCGTACAGAGAACGCCCGCCGGGTCTCCCCGGCGGGCGTTGCTTTTTCTATCAGATATACCGCCCGGTGATGCTCTCCGGGTTCTGTCTTACCTGTTCCGGCGTACCTGCCGCCACGATGCGTCCGCCGGCATCGCCGCCGCCCGGCCCCATATCCACAAGGTAATCCGCATTGCGGATCACATCCAGATCATGCTCAATGACCACCACGGTGGCACCGTTCCCGATCAGCTTCTGGAACACGCCCAGCAGGGTCTGTACATCCAGCGGATGCAGGCCGATGGTGGGTTCATCGAACACGAACACACTGTCTGCCTGCCCCTTGCCCATCTCGCTGGCAAGCTTCAGCCGCTGGGCTTCGCCGCCGGAAAGGCTGGGTGTCTCCTCGCCAAGGGTCAGGTAGCCAAGGCCCAATTCTTTCAGTACCTGCAGGCGCTGGCGCACAAGCTTGCAGTCCGCACAGGCTTCCAATGCAGTGGACACATCCATGTCCATCAGGTCGGCCATGGAGGCTGGTTCGCCGTTCGCCGTGGGCAGCTTCACTGCCGCCGCTTCCCGGCTGTAACGCGAACCGCCGCAGTCCGGGCAGGGCACTTCTACGTCCGGCAAAAACTGCACATCCAAACTGATGACGCCGGTGCCGTCACAGGTGGGGCACCGCAGCTTACCGGTGTTGTAGGAAAAATCGCCCGCCTTATAGCCGTGGTCTTTGGCATCCTGCGTTTTGGCAAACAGCTTGCGCAGCTCATCGTGCACATTGGCATAGGTGGCCACGGTGGAGCGCACATTGATGCCGATGGGCGTTGCATCGATCAGCTTCACCTGCGCGATTTCCTCGGCCTCCACGCTTTTCACATGCGCTGGCAGGGCTGTGCCGTTCACCTTTGCCTGCAAGGCCGGGACCAGGCTTTCCAAAATCAGGGTGGTCTTGCCGCTGCCGGACACACCCGTAACCACGGTCAGCCGCCCCTTGGGCAGTTCCAGTTCCAGCGGCTTCACAGTATGGATGGCCGAGGTTGCCAGATGGATGCGGCCCTGTGCAAACAGTTCATTTTCCGGCACATGAGGCCGGGCATTCACCCCCGCCCTGCCTGCAAGAAACGGGCCGATCTGAGAAGCCGCGTTCTGTTCAATTTTCGGAATGCTGCCCTGCGCGATCACATGTCCACCCTTTGCACCGGCTTCCGGCCCCATCTCGATCAGCCAGTCAGCTTCCTTTAAAATTTGGGTATCGTGATCCACCAGCACCACCGAGTTGCCGTCGGCCACAAGGTCGTGCATCACATCGGTCAGGCCTTCAATGTTAGAAGGATGCAGGCCGATGGACGGCTCGTCCAGCACATAGAGCACACCGGTGGTACGGTTGCGCACCGCACGGGCCAGCTGCATCCGCTGGCGCTCACCGGTGGAAAGAGTGGACGCGGAGCGGTCCAGCGTCAGGTAGCCAAGGCCCAGCGAGAGCAGCCGTGCCGCTGCCGTCTGGAAGGATTCGCAGATATTGCGGGCCATGGGCCGCATCTCTTCCGGCAGACTGTCCGGCACACCCGCCACCCAATCGGTAAGCTGCACAAGAGTCATCTGACAAGCCTTGTCCAGCGTGATGCCCCGCAGCTTTGGGGTACGAGCCGCATTACACAGCCGGGTGCCGCCGCAGTCCGGGCAGATGCCTTGCCGCAGGAACTTTTCCACCCGCTTCATGCCCTTTTCATCCTTGACCTTGGAGAGGGCGTTCTCCACGGTATAGGTGGCATTGAAATAGGTAAAATCCAGCTCCCCGGCCTGATTGGAATTTTTGTTATGATAAAAAATGTGCTTTTTCTCCGCCGGGCCATGGAAAACGATATCCTTTTCCCGGTCGGTCAGGTCGCGGAAGGGCACATCGGTGCGCACGCCCATCTCCCGGCAGATATCCACCATCAGCGACCACATCAGGCTCTTCCACGGGGCCACGGCACCTTCGTCGATCGTAAGAGAATCGTCCGGCACAAGGGTGCTCTCGTCCACGGTCATCACCATGCCGGTACCGCTGCAGGTGCGGCAGGCACCCTGACTGTTGAAGGCAAATTCTTCAGCGGAAAGCGCGCGCACGCTGGCACCGCACTGCGGGCAGAGCAGCGGCTTTTCTGCCGCCACGGCAAGGCTGGGTTCCAGCCAGCGGCCGCACTGCGGGCAGGGATAGCTGGAAAGACGGGAGAACATCAGGCGCAGACTGTTCAGCAGTTCCGTTCCGGTACCAAAGGTGCTGCGGATGCCCGGCACAGCGGGCCGCTGATGCAGTGCCAGTGCAGCCGGAACATACAGCACTTCGTCCACCGATGCCTTTGCCGCCTGCGTCATGCGGCGGCGCGTATAGGTGGAAAGTGCGTCCAGATACCGGCGGGAGCCTTCGGCGTAAAGCACGCCCAGCGCAAGGCTGGACTTGCCCGAACCGGACACGCCCGCCACACCCACGATTTTGCCCAGCGGCACATCCACATTCACGTTTTTCAAGTTGTGCACCCGCGCGCCGCGGATCCTGATATGGTCGACCATCTTCTTTTCCCCCTGCCGTCACCGCTTCTTTTTTAAATAGTACCCAATGCCGATGATATCTGCCAGCGCCCAGCCGATGGGCACGCTGAGCCAGATGCCGGTAACGCCCAGC
>OGFE01001717.1_pt1 | contig 14195 bp, 10 predicted proteins | sample 1570811 | NCBI WGS metagenome assembly OGFE01 (sample SAMEA2581967, study PRJEB24529) | metagenome | biome: Human gut stool | place: China | collected 2011 | reverse complement strand
ATAAGTAACCCCCTTCCCCAACTGCCTTTCTGTTGGGATATAAAAAACGGCGTAACCGAAATCGGTTACGCCGCTTTTAGTATAAATTATTTTATTAACATCTTTTTATTTCTCTGCCGGAACTTCCTTATCCCCGTACAATTTACGGATAGCAAGAATTACAACAACCATGGAAACGATTGCGATAGGCAGGTTGATCATCCAATTCTGGATGAGTGCCGCCAGAACGTAGTTCACAGCGGAAACAGCCGCTACAGTCAGTGCATAGGGCAGCTGTGTGGATACATGGTTGATGTGGTCACACTGCGCACCTGTGGATGCCATGATGGTGGTATCGGAAATAGGAGAGCAATGGTCACCGCAAACCGCACCTGCTAATGTAGCCGCTACGGTAATGGTCAGCATTTCACTGCCTGTCTGCATAATAGGCACAACGATAGGCAGGAGAATACCGAAGGTACCCCAGGAGGTACCTGTTGCAAATGCAAGGAACACCGCGATACAGAATACGATAATGGGGATAAAGACCTGCAAAACGCCTGTGCTGTTTGCCAGAATACCCGCAACGAATACATCCGCGCCCAGAAGCCCTGTGATACCGGACAGTGTCCATGCAAATGTCAGAATCATGATGGCAGGAACCATTGCCTTAAAGCCTTCGGGAAGCGCTTCCATGAACTGATGGAAGGTCAGCACGCGGCGAGGGATATACAGCAAGAAGGTAATCAAAAGTGCCGCAGAGGAGCCAAGCAGAAGGCCTGTAGGTGCAGAGCAGTTTGCAAAGGCATTGATGAAGCTTTCGCCTTCAAAGAAGCCGCCTGTATAAATCATACCGATGATACAGCAGATAATCAGCACAATAACGGGCAGAACCAGATCGATAACCTTGCCGTTGCCCACTACCTCGGATTCCGCCTCTGCACTTGCAAAGGGTCTTGCATCTGTGGTATAGAGATCATTGTTCAGCTGTGCATTTCTTTCATGCTCCAGCATAGGACCGAAGTCTGTATTTGTGATGGTCAGTGTCAGCATTGCTACAATACTCAGCAGTGCATAGAAGTTATAGGGGATAGATCTGATGAACAACTCCAGACCATTCATACCCTCAACTACACCGGCTACTGCCGCAGCCCAGGAGGAAATGGGAGCAATGATACAGATAGGAGCCGCTGTTGCATCGATGATATACGCAAGCTTCGCTCTGGAAACCTTATGCGTATCCGTAACGGGACGCATAACAGAGCCTACGGTCAGGCAGTTGAAATAGTCATCCACGAATACCAGAACGCCCAGCAGGAAGGTGGACAGCAGTGCGCCCCTTCTTGTTTTGATTGCCTTAACTGCCCAACGACCATACGCCGCAGAGCCGCCTGCCTTATTCATCAGCGCAACCATGATACCCAGAACAACAAGGAAAATCAGAATCCCCACATTGCCGCTGTCGGAAAGCTTTGCCAGCATACCGCCGTCTGTGATATCAGTGAAAATCGTCAGATAGGTCAGCTTGGGGCTGAAGTTCGCATAGAACAGACCGCCGACCACGATACCGATGAACAAAGAGGAATAAACCTCCTTTGTAATCAGTGCCAGAATGATTGCAACCAGCGGAGGCACCAAAGACCATGCGGTTGCATACATTTTACTTGTGTGCTCCGCCGCTTCTGCATCGCCCGCAAAAACGGTTACGGACATGGCTGCCGCTACCAGAACAACCACAAAGAGCGTTCCCAGCCATGTTTTTTTGATGTTGCTTTTTGTTTTCATAACCCTTCTCCTTTCAGAAAATCTTAAATGATAAAAACAGTAATAAAGGAATAAATAAGATGATATCGGTTGTCCCCAAATTTCGGAAACAAAAAAGCCCTGCGCAAAGCGCACGGCATCAGAAACATAAAAATATGCTGAAATTCCGATAGCGCTCCACATCCGTGACAGTACATTACATTTTTTGCAATGTCCCAGCAGCTTCTTCCCTTGGGCAGAAAAAGCCACTTCGGCAACGCCGCCTTTCCCCCCTCCTGCCGCCCACGGCTCTATTGGGAGAGGATACTCATCGTCATTGCACCTCTATCTTCCTTATTTGTTGTCTGACGTTTCCGTCGGACTATTCTTCATTCATAACATACCGAAGCACTAAAGTCAAGCCTTTCTGTAAAAAAGAACAGGTTTTACGGTTTTTTGTTGACTTTTGTGCGAAAACAAGCGCAAACGGTTTTTCTGCGGATACATTCCTTCTTTTGCATCGACAATGCACGCCACCCCTGTTTTTTATTCACACATTCGCGCGAATATTGCATAAATTATGTATACAATACACATATACACAGCTTCTATCGGAATTATCAAAGCATTTTTTTGCAGAACAGCAGCAAATTCTATATAGTTTTCGCAGATTTTCTCTCTGATTTTTGTCTATTTTATCTCTCGTATTTTTATTTCTCTCCGTTCTCGCTCTGCAATTCGCTAAAATTGAATAATTATACATATATTTATTGACTTCACCCATAAGGAGTATATAATAAGAATAAATCATCATTACCATGGGGTAATCATTTATTTCGGAAGAAAAAGAAAGGAAGGAACAGCCTGATGAAGCATAAGGTATACATCGACGGGCAGGCAGGCACAACAGGTCTGCAGCTGCGTCAGAAGCTGCAAAATCACAAAGATGTGGAAATCCTCTTAATCAGCGAGGAGCTGCGAAAGGATGAGGCAGAGCGAAAAAGACTGATGAACGAGGCAGAGGTTGTTTTTCTCTGTCTGCCGGATGATGCGGCAAGAGAGGCGGTTAAGCTGGTGGAAAACCCGAACACCTGCATTATTGACGCAAGCACAGCCCACCGCACAGATCCCGATTGGGTATATGGCTTTCCTGAGCTTTCCCCTCTGCATAAGGAAAAAATCAGGCATGCAAAGCGCATTGCCAACCCCGGCTGCCATGCCACAGGCTTTATTGCGGCGGTTTATCCCCTCATTCGGCTTGGTATCATCGGGACGGATTATCCCTTGACAGCGCACAGTCTGACAGGCTACAGCGGCGGTGGCAAGGCAATGATTGCCGAATATGAAGCGGAGAACCGCTCTCCCCTGTTCGACAGCCCCAGACAGTACGGCTTGGGACAGCAGCATAAGCATCTGCCCGAAATGCAGTATGTGACAGGGATTGACACACCGCCTGTGTTCTGCCCCATCGTTGTGGCAACCTGCATCCCTCTGATTGCCTCTTTATTCAAAAAGAAAGTGACAAAGGACGAACTGCTGGCACTGCTGACAGAATATTATAAGGATGCAAAGCTTATCAGTGTCGGCACAGAGGAAACGAACTTCTTGGCATCCAATCCCCTGAGTGATACGAATGAGCTCAAGCTCTATGTTGAAGGGAATGATGAGAGAATGACACTCATCAGCGTATTCGACAATCTGGGCAAGGGTGCATCCGGCGCAGCGGTAGAAAACATGAATATTGTATTAGGTCTGGATGAAACGACCGGTTTACTATAAGGAGGAAATACTATGCAAAAGATAAACAGCGGTGTCACGGCACCCAAGGGCTTTCTTGCCGGCGGGGTGCATTGTGGCGTAAAAACAAACAATACCGCAAAAAAGGATATTGCTATCATTTACAGCGAAAAGCCCTGCACAGCAGCAGCGGTTTATACACAGAATAAGGTTTTCGGCGCACCCATCACCGTAACCAGACGAAACATTGCGGATGGCATGGCGCAGGCAGTTGTCTGCAACAGCGGCAATGCGAACACCTGCAATGCGGACGGTGTGGAAAAGGCGGAGAAAATGTGTGTTCTGGCAGCAGAAGCACTGCATCTAAAACCGGAGGATATCATCGTAGCCTCTACTGGTGTCATCGGGCAGGTGCTTCCTATCGAGCCCATCGAAAAGGGCATTGCGGCACTGGCTCCCATCATTTCCAGAGAGGGCAATCTGGATGCCGTGCAGGCCATCATGACCACAGACACCAAGCCCAAGGAAGAGGCTTATGAAATCGAGATTGGCGGAAAAACAGTCAAAATCGGCGCAATGGCAAAGGGCAGCGGCATGATTCACCCCAACATGGCGACCATGCTTGGCTTCCTGACCACAGATGCGGCAATCACAACGCCAATGCTGCAAAAGGCACTGAAATTGGCAGTCGATGATACCTTCAACATGGTCAGCGTAGACGGCGATACCTCCACAAATGATATGGTTTCCATCATGGCAAACGGCATGGCAGAAAACCCCGTTATCGACAAGGAAGGCGCAGATTTTGATTTATTCGTTGCAGTTGTCAAGGAAATCTGCACCTCTATGGCGAAGAAGATTGCCGGTGACGGCGAGGGTGCAACAAAATTAGTGGAATGTACCGTTACAGGCGCACCGACCATTCCTCTGGCAAAGGCGATTGCGAAATCCGTGATTACCTCCAGCCTGACAAAGGCGGCAATGTTCGGCGCGGATGCCAACTGGGGGCGTATTCTCTGTGCGATTGGGTATACAGAGGGTGACTTTGCCGTAGATACCATTCAGGTGGATATTTCCTCGCCCAAGGGCAGTATTCTGGTCTGCGAAAACGGTGCAGGCGTTGCCTTTGATGAGGATAAGGCGAAGGAAATCCTTCTGGAGGATGCGATACATATTGAGATTGCAATGAAGCAGGGCGATGCGAGCGCAACCGCCTGGGGCTGCGACCTGACATACGATTATGTGAAGATCAACGGGGATTATCGCACTTGATACCATAAAACCGTGGGATTCCATCCCACACCCTGCTTGAATGAAGCCCTCAAGAAAAGCAAAGGAGAAAGGTAATGGAAGATATGAATATAAACAGCGTAAAGGCGAAGGTGCTAACAGCCGCCCTGCCTTATATCCAAAAATACAACGGAAAAACAGTTGTTGTAAAATACGGCGGCAACGCCATGATTCACCCCCTGCTGAAAAAAGCTGTCATGAGCGACATTATCCTGCTGAAGCTGGTCGGCATCAACATCGTTCTGGTGCATGGCGGCGGCCCCGAAATCAGCAGCATGCTGGAGCGTCTGGATATCCCCTCCAGATTTGTGAATGGTCTGCGGTATACGGATGAGGAAACCATTGAAATCGTGCAAATGGTGCTTTCCGGCAAAACCAACAAGGATCTGGTTTCCCTGATTGAACAGCTGGGCGGCACGGCAATCGGCATGTGCGGCATTGATGCAGGCATGATTCAGGCGAAAAAGCTGGAGGGCGATTACGGCTATGTCGGCGATATCACCCACATCAACCCAGCAACCATTCAAAACGCCATTGCGAACGGCTATATCCCCGTTATCGCGACCGTCGGCACAGATTTAGACGGCAATGTATACAACATCAATGCCGACACTGCCGCCGCAGAAATCGCAACAGCCCTGCAGGCAGAAAACATCATCACGCTGACCGATATCCGTGGGCTTTTGCAGGATGTGGATGATCCCGATTCTCTGATTTCCACTGTCACCATGGACGATATTCCCGCTCTGATGGAAAGAGGGATTATCAGCGGCGGCATGATTCCCAAAATCAAGGGTCTGGAGGCCGCAATCAAGGCAGGCGTAAAGAAGGCCGTTATGATTGACGGCAGAATCGAACATTCCATCCTCATCGAAATATTCTCCGATGAAGGGATCGGCACAATGTTTACAAAATAAAAAAGCATGGAAAAAGCACGGAAAGAAGGAATTTCAATGAGCTTTGAAGATATTAAAAAACTGGATGACGCTTATGTCATGCACACCTATGGGCGATACAATCTGGCAATCGACCACGGCAAGGGCGCAATCTGTTATGACCCTGCCGGCAAATCCTATATTGACTTCACCAGCGGCATCGGAGTAAATTCCCTCGGCTTCGCGGATGAAGGCTGGGTCGCGGCAGTCACAGCACAGCTGAATAAATTACAGCATATCTCCAACCTGTATTATACAGAGCCCTGCGTTCTGGCAGCAAAGCTAATCTGCGAAAAAAGCGGCATGAAAAAGGTATTCTTCGGCAACAGCGGCGCAGAGGCAAATGAAGGCGTAATTAAGGCAGCAAGAAAATACTCCTTCCAGAAATACGGTGAGGGCAGAAGTAAAATTGTCGCTCTGGAAAACTCCTTCCATGGCAGAACCATGGCGGCACTTTCCGCAACAGGACAGAACGTATATCACAACTTCTTCTTCCCCTTTGTGGAGGGCTTTGTGTTCGCAAAGGCAAATGATACAGAAGATGCCATCTCCAAGCTGACAGACGATGTCTGCGCCGTTATGATGGAGCTGGTGCAGGGTGAAGGCGGCGTTATGCCTTTGGAGAAGGAATATGTGCAGGCAGTTTATGCGGCCTGTCAGGAAAAGGATATTCTCTTTATCGTAGACGAGGTACAGACAGGTGTCGGCAGAACAGGCACCTTCTACAGCTATCAGCAGTTCGGAATTCAGCCCGATTTAGTATCCTCCGCAAAGGGTCTGGGCGGCGGTCTGCCGATCGGTGCGGTGCTGTTCGGTGAAAAAACACAGGATACCCTGATTCCCGGCGACCACGGCTCTACCTTCGGCGGCAACCCCGTTGTCTGCGCCGGTGCGGTTGAGGTGCTGAACCGCATGGATGATACCTTCCTGCAGAACGTAACCGCAAAGGGCAGGCACATGCGTGAGGAAATCGAAAAAATGCCCCATGTAACAAGCGTTGCAGGCATGGGCATGATGCTCGGCATTGAGCTGGATATTGACGTAAAGCCTGTGGTGACGGCGCTGATGGAAAACGGACTTCTGGTGCTGACCGCAAAGCACAAAATGCGTCTGCTCCCCCCTCTGAATATTGCACAGACAGAGCTGGAAAAAGGGCTTTCCATTTTGAAAAACACGCTTGCGGCACTTTGATTTCAAACATAAATAGGGTATAATGATACCTATCACTGACAGAAAAACCCGACAGGGGTTGGGAAGGGACAGCGTCCCTCGGAAAGAGAGGAACAACTATGAAACATTTTTTGAAGCTGTTGGACTGCACAACAGAGGAAATTTATGAACTGCTTGATTTGGCAGCAACCATGAAGCAGTATGTCAAGGAAGGCAAGGAGCATCATTTCCTGAAGGGCAAAACACTGGGTATGATTTTTGAAAAATCCTCCACCCGTACCCGTATTTCCTTTGAAACAGGGATGTATCAGCTGGGTGGTCATGCGCTGTTTATCAGTGCAAGGGATTCCCAGATTGGCAGAGGCGAGCCGACACAGGATACCGCTCGTGTGATGAGCCGTATGCTGGATGGGATTATGATTCGTACCTTCGAGCAGAAGGAAGTGGAAATGCTTGCCGAATACGGCTCCATTCCCATCATCAATGGGCTGACAGACCTGTGTCACCCCTGTCAGGTTATGGCAGACCTGCTGACCATCCGCGAACACAAGGGCAAGCTGGAAGGACTGACCATGTGCTATATCGGTGACGGCAACAACATGGCAAACTCCCTCATCGTCGGCGGTCTGAAAACAGGCATGAACGTACAGATTGCCTGCCCCGAGGGCTATCGTCCCGACCCTATGGTAATGGATTTTGCAGCGCAGTATCCCGATAGGTTCTCCATCACAGATGCCCCCATGACAGCTGCAAAGGATGCCGATGTTGTCATCACAGACTGCTGGACCTCCATGGGACAGGAGGAAGAAAAGAAAATCAGAGAAAAGGCATTTGCAGGCTATCAGGTAAATAAGGAGCTGATGGGTGTTGCAAAGGCAGATGCTATGGTGCTGCACTGTCTGCCTGCTTATCGCGAACAGGAAATCACAACAGAGGTTTTCGAGGCGCATGCAAACGAAATTTTCGACGAAGCGGAAAACAGACTGCATGCACAGAAGGCAGTTCTTGTAAAGCTGCTTGGTTAAGCGGCTTGCTTGAGGCAAACAAAAAAAGCATACACAAATGTGTATGCTTTTTATTTTGCCTGATCGCAGAAATCATTCCTTCATGTCCGGATTCAGCTCATGCCATTTTCTATGGTGCGCCTTCATGCAGTCAAAGGTTTCCTCGCTCAGGATATGCTCCATCCGGCAAGCATCCTGCAATGCAGTTTTTTCGCTTACCCCAATATCCATCAGCAGATGGGAAATCACACAATGCTTTTCATAGGTGCCCTCTGCCAGTGCCTTGCCCTTTTCTGTCAGCACGATACGACCCTTATCCTCTATCTGCACATAGCCCTCTGCCTTCAGCTTTTTCATGGCATTGGAAATGCTGGGCTTACTGAAGCCCATTTCCAGCGCAACATCCACCGAGCGCACAAAGCCTGTTTTCTGATTTAAAACATAAATCGTTTCCAGATAATTTTCCATAGATTCCTGTGTTTTCATACGGGTTCCCCCCTTCTTCTTTTTATATTAACAAAAATATGTACAATTTACAATCCTTTTCTGCTGTTCTTCGTACTTTGCATACAGCCTTTAAAAAATCTATGGGTTTGATTGCATTTTTTTATTGATATTTGGTTGAAAATCATGTATGATGTATATAAGAAAAAACGAGAACGGCAAATCTTTTTTCCGTTCTTGTATTTTAAATATGCTTGCTTCTGTAGTTTGAGGTTTTTCTCCTAACTTCAAGCTATTTTGAATCAAACTTTTCATCTCTTCTTGTCATTGCTTCCCAAGCGTAAAAAAGCACCCCCTTTATCGTTTTTTTGCGTAGCAATGACAACCCTTACGCGGCACCTTCTCCCCCAAGAAGGTGCCGTTCCCCTTTTATGCAGGAATGCTCCCAAAAATCCGCTGAACATTTTTTCATTTTATGCAGAACGAACTGTATTTTATAAATCTTCCCCTTTCGGTCTCTGTGTAGTATGATAAAAGCAATCACTATACAGCACTGATAGAAAAGAGGGTATTTTTATGTACAGAACATTATACAGCCCACAGGGCGGACGCATTATCCTGGATGGACGTGAGGTCATCAATATGGCCTCCAACAACTATCTGGGCTTAGCCAACCATCCTGCCGTTGTTGCTGCCGCAAAGGAGGCTTTGGAAAAATACGGCGTTGCCACAACCGCAAGCAGAAACATCTGCGGCAATTATCCCGTGCATGATGAGCTGGAGGAAAAGCTGGCAAAATTCAAGGGCGTGGAGGCAACACTGGTATTCAACTGCGGCGTAACCGCAAACTCCGGTCTGATTCCACAGCTGGTCGGCAAGGGTGATTTTATTTACAGCGATGAACTGAACCATGGCTCCATCATTGACGGCTGTCGCTTATCCGGCGCGAAAATCAAGGTGTTCCGCCACATGGATATGGCACATCTGGAAGAACTGCTGCAGGAGCCTGTCGAAGGCAAACGGCTCATCATCACAGACGGCGTATTCAGCATGGACGGCGACCTTGCACCCCTTCCGGAAATGGCAGATTTGGCAGATCAATACAACGCTCTCTTGGTGGTAGATGATGCCCATGGGGATGGCGTAATGGGCCCTGCCGGCAGAGGTACGGTAGACCATTTCGGTCTGCGCGACCGCATCATCATTGAAACAGGCTCTCTCTCCAAGGCATTTGGCTCCGCAGGCGGCTTTGTGGCGGGCCCGAAGGAGTTCATCGAAGCACTGCGTCCCAAGGCAAGAAGCTTTATCTTCACCGCTTCCCCCATGGCTCCCTGCCTGACAGCGGCAGCAGCAAAGGCTGTAGATTTGGTCATGGAAAATACGGCACTGGTAGATAAGCTGTGGGAAAACCGCAATTACTTTGCCGACCGCCTGAGCAAGCTCGGCTTGAATATCGGCACATCCGTCACACCCGTTATCCCGATTATCGTCGGCGATGCCGAAAAGGCGCAGAAGCTCAGTGAAATGATGTATGAACGAGGCGTTTATGCACAGGCCCTGCAATTCCCCATGGTGCCCAGAGGAACCGCACGCCTGCGTACCATCCTTTCCGCAGACCACACCAAGGAGGATTTGGACAAGGTTGTGGATGCACTGGAGGAATGTGCGAAGGCACTTGACTTAATCAGATAAAAACAAAACCCCCTTTGCTGAACGAAATCCGTTCGGCAAACGGGGTTATTTTTATGCCTCATTCCTTATTTCTTCCTGCCGAAGAACCGCTTCCCGCCGCTCTGTCTGTTCAGTTCTCAGCTGCTTCGGGCAGGCACGGCGTTAAAGCGAATCACATAAAAAAAGAAGCCCTGAAAAATCAAGGCTTCTTCGCTGCACCCGACAGGATTCGAACCTGCGGCCTTTCGGTCCGGAGCCGAACGCTCTATCCCCTGAGCTACGGGTGCGTAAGGGCTGTGTTTCAGCCCGTTTTTCTATTCTACATGGAATCGTGGAAAATGTCAATTCCTTTCCCCCTGTTTCCTTTCGTCAAAAGCAGCTTCATTTTAAACAATCTCTACCGAAGGCAGTTGCCAGATTTCATCGGCATACTGACGAATGGTACGGTCAGAAGAAAATTTACCGCTCTCTGCCGTATTAAGAATTGCCATCCGCACCCATTTTTCCTCATCGCGGTAGGCTCTGTCGATGTCCCACTGTGCGCGTGCATAATCGGCGTAATCCTCCAGAACGAAGTATTCATCTGCTCTGCCGCCGCAGCCGTTCAGCAGTGCATCGTACAGCTCACGGAACAGATTGGTATCGGGGTCAAATGTGCCGTCAATCAGGCTTGTCAGTGCCATCCGCACCTCCTGATTCATGTTATAGACCATCCAGGGATCATATCCCTCCTGTGTCTTCTGCTGCACCTCTGCCGCGCTCATGCCGAAGATAAAGATATTGTCTCTGCCGACCTCCTCGCAGATTTCCACATTTGCACCATCCATCGTGCCGATTGTCAGCGCACCGTTCAGCATAAACTTCATATTGCCTGTACCGGAGGCCTCCTTGCCCGCAGTCGAAATCTGCTCGCTGACATCTGCTGCCGGAATCATCTTTTCTGCCAGAGAAACACGGTAGTTTTCCATAAATACCACCTTAATCTTACCATGAATGGTCGGGTCGTTATTCACCACATCCGCAACAGCGTTAATCAGCTTAATGATGAGCTTCGCTCTGTGGTAGCCTGCCGCCGCCTTTGCCCCGAAAATAAAAGTTCTGGGTATCATATCCAGTCCGGGGTTCATCTTCAGGTGGTTATACAGCCCAATGACATGCAGGATATTCAGCAGCTGTCTTTTATATTCATGCAGACGCTTCACCTGAATATCAAAAATGGAATCAGGATTGATATCAATCCCCTTTGTTTCCTTGATATATTGCGCCAATGCAATTTTGTTTTCCTTCTTGATTGCCGTAAATCGGCTACGGAAGGCGGCATTCTCTGCATAAGGCACCAGCTTTTTCAGCTCATCCAGATTGGTAATCCAACCCTTGCCGATGGTTTCGGTAATCAGCTCTGCCAGCTTCGGATTGGCATGGAGCAGCCATCTTCTCTGGGTAATGCCGTTTGTTTTGTTATTGAATTTTTCGGGATACAGCTCATAAAAATCATGCAGCTCCTGCTTTTTCAGAATTTCCGTATGCAGTGCCGCTACCCCGTTGACAGAATGACTCCCGACGATTGCCAGAAATGCCATGCGAATCTGCCCATCTGCAATGATTGCCATTTTTCTGATTTTATCGGGATTGTTCCCATATTTTTCCGTCAGCTCCAGAACGAAACGGCGGTTGATTTCCTCCACAATCTGATAAATACGAGGGAGCAGGCGGCTGAATAATTCCATCGGCCATTTTTCCAACGCTTCGGACATAATCGTGTGATTGGTATATGCACAGACCCTTCTTGTAATATCCCATGCCTGATCCCAAGGCAAATCATTTTCATCCACCAGCACACGCATCAGCTCCGCCACCGCCATGCTGGGGTGGGTATCATTCAGCTGAAATGCCACCTTATCTGGCAGTTCGTTGAAATCGGTATGCTTTTTCTTGAAGCGCGCAATCACACGCTGCACCGTTGCGGAAATGAAGAAATACTGCTGCCGCAGACGCAGCTCCTTCCCCTGTATATGCTCATCCGCAGGATACAGCACATCCGTCAGCGTATTGGCAAGCAGCTCCTCCTCCGCCGCCTTCTGATAATTGCCCTCATTGAAGGATTTCAAATCCAGTCTGGTTTTGGGCTTTGCCTCCCATAGACGCAGGGTATTTACAGTATTATTGCCATACCCAATCACCGGATAATCATACGGGATTGCCGTTACAGACTGATAATTTTCCTGCACAAAGCGATATTCGCCGTTGCCCTTTTCCACTGCGCGCACATTGCCGCCAAATTTGACCTCAACGGCATATTCATTCCGTTTAATGCCCCAGGGGTCGCCGTTTTCCAGCCAGTTATCCGGCACCTCGACCTGATAGCCGTTTTCAATCCGCTGCTCAAAGATGCCGTAATGATAGCGAATCCCACAGCCGTAAGCCGGCAGGGAAAGCGTGGAAAGGGATTCCAGAAAGCAGGCCGCCAATCTGCCAAGGCCGCCGTTGCCAAGGCCGGGGTCGGGCTCCGCCTCCTCCACCATATTGTAATCAATGCCCAGCTCCGCAAAAACCTCCTTCACCTCATCGATCATTTCCAGATTGATCAGTGCATTGCCAAAGAAACGCCCCATCAGAAATTCCATGGAGAGGTAATAAACCACCTTTGCATCCCTTTCATAATATTCATCATGGGTTTTCATCCACTTATCGGTAATCACATCGCGCACAGCAAACACTGCCGCCTGATACAGCTCCTCAGGCGATGCATTTTCCAGTGTTTTGCGGTACAGCGTTTTCACATTTTCCCGAATGAGCTTCTTCAGTTCCTTTTTTTCAATTCGTTCCATAATAAACCCCCTTAAGGTTTTCTCTATTTCTACAAAAATTTTGTTTTGTATGCTATTCTGTACATTTTCCTTTTCATCATACCAAAAAAAAGAAGGCTTGGCAAATTTCTCCTTTTTTCCGCTACAATAGCGGCGAAAAGAGAAATACTCCCGCAAGAAAGCCACCTGCGCTAAAAAGTGCGTTTCGTATGGAAACAGGCTCAGGCAAAATGCCTGCCGAGGCATGATACAGCCCCACGCCGCCCAGAAGCGCCAGCGGAAATACGGGAATCTCCCATGAGAAGCAGACCGCCGCCGTCAGAAAAAGAAACAGCGCGCGCCGCAAAAGCACATCCCACGGAAGATATTTCTCTGCCAGAAGCCCTGTCCCGCAGCCTGCCGCCGCACAGCCTGCCGCACCCCAGAACCGCGCCGCACCCATTGCAGGCGGCAAAACCGCAAAGCAGAGCATCGCCAGATAAGCCCCCTCCAAAAAGCAAAGGACAGCACCCGCGGCGTTCCGCCTCTCTGCCGTCCTTATCACCATCAGATACCCCACCAGAAGGAGCACCCAGACCTTTTCCATAAAATCACCCCATCATACCCTCTTAGAAAAAGGATATGGCAGGGACAAAGCCTTCATGCCGCATCAGAGCGCAAAAACAATCCCCACAATGGCACTCAGCACAATATAAAAAATCGGGTGCTTTTTCCATTTATTCGTTGCAAACAGCAGCACCGCAAACAGAATACATTCCTCAATGCCGATATAGCTGCCAAAATTGGAAAGCGTTAAATCAGATAGCGCCGCAGAATGAAACAGCGCCCCGATCAGCACGCCAAAGCCTGCCGCCGCAATCAGCCCCATAACCGCAGGGCGCAGTCCGTAAAACGCATACTCCACATATTTATTGCTGCGGAATTTTTCCAGCACCTTGGAAATCAGAATAATAATGATAACTGAGGGCAACACCAGACCAAAGGTTGCCGCAATGCTGCCGATAACGCCGCTGTGCTGAAAGCCCGTATAGGTTGCCATATTGATGCCCAAGGGGCCGGGGGTCGATTCCGAAACAGCAATCATATCGGGAATCTGCTTCGCGGAAAACCATGGATATTTATCCGCCAGACGGTAGAGGAAGGGCAGCGTTGCCAGACCGCCGCCGATGGAAAACAGCCCAATCTTGAAGAATTCAAAAATCAAAATCAGAAGGCTCATCATTTCTCCTTCGCCTCCCTTCCGCAGGAAACAGCAATGCCGAGAATCGCCGCCGCCAGCACAATCCAGACAGGGGAAATATCCACCCATACGGATACAAGGAAGGAAACCGCCGCAATCACCACACAAAGCTTATCCACGATGGATTTTTTCAGATCGGAAGAGCGTCGTGTAGGGAAAGAGTGTAGATCTCGGT
>OGFE01001698.1_pt1 | contig 14395 bp, 11 predicted proteins | sample 1570811 | NCBI WGS metagenome assembly OGFE01 (sample SAMEA2581967, study PRJEB24529) | metagenome | biome: Human gut stool | place: China | collected 2011 | reverse complement strand
CCAAACAGAGGTGGTAGTTTTTCCGGTTATTGGCTTAGACATGATCAGGAACCTTTTAAAATATGCCTATGATTATAATACACACATTTTAAAAAGTCAAGAAAAAACCTATATTTTTCAATAGGTTTTGAAGAAATATTTAGTCGTCTCGGATCAAGATGTATTTATTCTCCGACTTTTAGGTTACTAGGTTTGCTGGTCCAAAGTCTGGACGGATTTCCAGGCAGATTAGGAGACTCCGCTGCCGCGGCTCTTTCTAGTAAGAACACTTTTCCTAAACAGAATAAATATGCAAAGGTCAAATATGGTTGTTCTGCAGATTTGGAGTTTTGTTGGGCCCCTGAAAATTCTCAGCCTTCTCTAGCTTTAATTGGAGATTCTCACGCACACCATCTAGCTTTTGGATTACAGAAAAATTGGGGCAAGCAGTTTCTTCTAATAGGCCATCCAGGTACTCCTCCTGTGAAGGGAATAATATCGTTAAAACACGAAAAAAGCAGTAAGCAGCCCTTAATGAGTAAGGCTTTGGATACTGTAATTAACGATCCCGATATAAAGACGGTGGTGTTGAGTGCCCGATGGCATTATTTTGTTAATTCCAAAAAAGGAGACTTCCAGTTATTAGATTACAAAAATGACAGTAATCTAATCACTTTGGGAAAACTTCTATCCCAAACCATTAGTGAACTCGTCATGCATAAGAAAAAAGTAATCGTGGTATTAGATGTTCCCCAGATTCCATTAAATCCGAAGAACTGTATAAAAAGTCGCCCATTGCAAACGACTGCAGGAAATTGCACCTTCCAAGAAGATCAGAGAAGAAATAATGATGCCAAAATCAACGAAATGATTGGAAAAGTTGCAAAGAACTTTTCGTCTGTCACGGTTGTTGATGCGTCAAAGGCAATATGCGATCAGGGAATTTGTTTTGTGGGAGATGGGGTAAATTCGATTTATTACCATGATGACAACCACTTAACAAATAAAGGAAGCGATCTTGTACTAAGCAAGATTCTTCAACAAGGCAAGTTCTAGTTATTTGATAGTTTTCTCCGGGCAGGCTCTGTGACCAAATTTGACTTCTTCACCTAAATTAGAGCTTGAGACCAAACTTTATCGTTCAGTCTGAGGCTCAAGAGTTTGTCTATCAATCATCGTTGGGCAGGTTTGTTACCTGTTTGGTCCACTGAGGTCTACTTTCAGCTGAAGACTGGTTTTGGAAATAAAATATGTACGCTTTGTTGGTTATAAAGAGTTATAGGGAAAAAGGCAGCATTTCAAAAGTAAAGTGCTGAAGGATAATTCTTACCGAACATGTTTTATGAAGAAGGATAGTAATTTGTTCAATTTCGCTTTTGTTACTATTAACGCTCTTTTGTTAGGCCTAGGATCGCTTTGCTTGGGCCTTCGCAGCATTTTTTCTGCCGGCGTTCTTGCTGGTTGGGACAAAGGCCAACTCCTTATTTTTTCTAGCTATACCTTCGGTTTATTTACCCTTATTGCGCTAGTTTTAGGTTCAATATTCCTTGCTTATCCTTTGCTCAGAAAGAATAAAAAACTTCTCTTTGGAATTACGATTTTTCTAGATTGGATATTTCTGATCTACCTGGCTGCCGACGCTTTTATTTATCCTTTGTACCGCGCACATTTGAATTTTGCAATGATTCAAATGACATTCCTCGGAGGCGGAAGAATCGTTTCGTTTTCTCTTCCGATGATATTTGAAATAGCAGCTTGGATATTAGGTTTAGGATTGCTGTCTTGGATATTTACCTTTATATCTTTCAAGTTGTCGACCTTCAAAAAGCTATCGCTCACGGCTTTGGTTCTAGTTTTAGCCGGCTTTTGTTGTTCCAACCTCTGTTACTCCTGGGGATTTGCTAATTTCAACACTCGACTTGTTTCCGTTTTTGACAAGATTCCGCTCGCTCGTCCTCTTAGGATGAACACGCAGCTTCAAAAGCTCGGATTAATCGACAAAAAAGCCATCGACGCAAGAAAGGTCTCTTTAGGCGAACACGGAAAATTAAACTATCCGCTCAATCCTTTGGTGTGTAAGCCCTCAAAAGATTACAACATTCTTTTTCTGTTTGTAGACACTCTTCGGTACGACATGCTGACAGAAGAAGTTATGCCTAATACCTGGAAATTTGCCTTAAAAAATTCAAGGTTTAATAACCACTATTCGAACGGGAATAATACAAGGCACGGTATTTTTTCATTGTTTACAGGGCTCCCCGGAAATTATTGGACAGGCTCCCTGTCAAGCGGAACTCCCGGGATTTTGCTAATAGCGCTCCAGAAGAGAGGCTATGAAATAGGGATTTTTGCCGGCGCACCGTTGAATATGCCAGAGTTTCATAAGTCCATATTTGCAGGGATTTCTAATCTTCCAATCTATCCAAGAGGAAAAGGCGCTGTCGATTCCGATGCATTTGCCGTAGAAGATTTTGAAAAGTGGCAGTCTTCTCTCAAACCCGGCTCCCGCTTCTTTAGTTTCATTTTCTTCGACTCTGTGCATGCATATAGTTTTCCAAAGGAATCGAAGTACGAGGTATTTAAGCCATATTGGGGATCGATTAATCACATGGAACTGAATAATTCCTTTGATCCCGCTCCTTACCTGGCAAGATACAAAAATTCCGTCCGTTACGCCGACAACCTCATCCAAAAAGTTTTGGATTATTTAGAGGAAAAGCATCTTCTTGATGAAACGATAGTGGTTATCAGTTCTGACCACGGTGATGAATTTAATGACAATAAGCTGAATTTTTGGGGCCACGGAGGAAACTTTACGGATGCTCAAATTAAGGTCCCTCTGGTGATTCATTGGCCCGGTAAGAAACCTGCCAACATTGAATACATTACTTCACATCTCGATCTTGTACCGACCTTGCTGCCTGATGTTCTGGGATGTGAAAACCCCACGGAAGATTATTCAGTCGGAATGTCTATCTGGAAGGAAGCGGGGCGCCGGAATTGGGTGTACTCCAAAGGATGGAGCAGAGACGCTTTTGTTGAGCCCAATAGGATTGTTCTAATCAACGCCGCAGGTGCATTGGAGTTTTTGGACAAAACTTATCGTCCGTCAAAGGATAAAACTATCCCTGCATACATTCCAGAGGTTTTGAAGGAGAATTCCAGATATCTCAAATAGATGTTTTGAGGTACTTGGCCAGTTCTTCTTTCCATTCAGGCATGGGCGCTAGCCCCAACATTTGAATGACCCTTTTCTCCAGCCGAGAATTGCTCGGCCGGGGAGCAGGGCGCACAAATTCTTTCGATGTACACGGAACCACTTTCTGGTGTAATCCAGACAATTCAAAAATGGTTTTTGCAAAGTCATACCATGTCGCGGAGCCTTCACAGGTACCGTGAACAACACCTTTGTAATCAGTTCGTAATAAGTCTTTTATGAGGTATGTCACTGCAGACGTGCTTGTCGGATTGCCTATTTGATCGTTGACAACTTTTATCTCGCTTAAATTTTTCTCGGCAAGAGAAAGCATTGTATCTACGAAATTTTTGCCATTGCTGCCGTAAAGCCATGCGATTCTGACGATCAAATGATTAGGGCAAAGCTGCCTAATGAATTGTTCTCCGGCAAATTTAGTCTGTCCGTAAACAGTTTTACCTCCATTTGCGACGTCAAATTCATGATAGGGTCGAGAAGAGTCACCTTCAAAAACATAATCTGTCGAGATACTTATTAAACGAGATCTGACCGTGCTGCAAGCGAGTGCTAAATTTCTACATCCCCATGCGTTGACCATCCAGGCGAGATCTTTTTCTGTTTCGCAGGCATCCACGCTTGTAAAAGCCGCGCTGTTTATTACGGTATCCGGCTTATTTTGTTTGCAAAAATTTAGGACTGCGTTTTCGTTAGAGATGTCGAGATCACTTCGGCCGGTCAGAAGCAGATCATGAGAAGACAGTTTCGACGCGAGTTCAGTGCCAAGCATGCCTGAAGCTCCTGTAATCCAAATTTTCATCGTTGTTTATCGCGGAGTAAAAGGGTTCAATTAGTTAGTAAGCGCCGGATCGAGAAGACAGGACTACTCTTACTGTTTTGACCAGTAAACTGATATCAAGCCAGATGTTCCAGTTTCTGACGTACCAAGCATCCAAACGAACTCGTCGAGAGTAAGAAGTATCGCTTCGACCGCTTGTCTGCCATAAGCCTGTCATCCCGGGTCTAACCATAGTGTAATCGGAAAAGAAGACGTCATATTTAATGACTTCCTCATCCACGATAGGCCTTGGGCCGACAAGACTCATTTGACCGCGAATGACATTAAAAAGCTGAGGCAATTCATCAAGCGAAGTTTTACGAAGGAATGCTCCGATCTTAGTCACTCTAGGATCATGCTTGAGTTTATGAGTCTCTTCCCACTCTTTTGCCGCTTCAGGGTTAGCCCGCAAATATTCTTGTAAGCGCCTGTCGGAGTCGACCACCATTGAGCGGAATTTATAACAGTTGAAATAAATACCGTCTTTACCGATACGCCGATGAGCGTAAAAGGCCGGTCCCGGACTTGAGGCTTTGATGGCAATGGCGATCCCTAAAAGAATCGGTGAAATCGCAATCGTCCCGACGGTTGCGACCGATAGATCGAATGCTCTCTTAAAGAATTGGTTGTACCACCGTGAGAGATTATTTTTAACGGAAATGACGACAAGATTTTCAGAATACAGTCTGTGCATTTCCATATTGGATACAGGCAACTCCTCCGTTTCCGGTACGAAGGAAATATTCTTAACCAGAGGAAAAATTTCATCAATAAGCGTGTAAAGCCGCCGTTTGTCCATTCTTGGGGCCAGGATCAGGATGTTTTGTACTCCTGTCCGAAGAATAATTCTTGCAGCCTTGTCCGTAGAGCCGAGCCGGGGGTATTTCCCTTCGAGGGCCGTACCAGAAGTTTTGTCATCGATAATTCCCACGACTTTGATTCCAAAAAAGGAGTTTGTCGCGGAATAGTTCAAGACGCGTTTTGCTGTGTCGTCAGATCCGATGATGATGGTCGGTTCTAAAAGGATATTGGCACGGTTACAGAGGTAACGAACAAGAAGGCGAGAGCTGCTAACAAAAACGAAAACAAAACAGCCTAAGAATGCAATAAAAAGGCGCGAAACGACAGGAGCTTTCCCGGCGATAAATAAAACGACAATAGAGACGACAATGGAATAGATTACGGAGTAGAAGGTTCTCCGAATCATCTCCCCGATAGAAAGCAAACGAATATAGGTTCTGCCCCAATGGAGGAAAACCATGAAGATGAGGGGTACAAACAAGTAAAAATAAAAATTGTTCAGCTCAAACCAATCGTTCTTTCTTCCGAGTAAATCTAAAACAATGTCCCTGCCTCCGACGGCACACCACTCGGCAATAATAATAGCCAAGTAGTCCGTAGCCAACAGGAGCAGCGGCTGGAGCGTCGAACTGTACCTGTCGGTAAAAGAGATAGAGGGGTTTGCCATTTATTGCTTACTCGAAATATCTTGAACCTGAATTTTACTCCGAACCTTATTTTTGACGAATGACAGATCTGGTCCGAATCTAGGTGTGGCTGAAAGGATCATTTTTTTTCACGATGTATTTTTGATTGAGTGATTATTTCATCGACAAGAATTGATGTTGCGCCGTAAACCGTCGCACTGTTGGTTAGGTTAGAGTCTTTAGAATAGAGCTGAATTGTTCGAGAAAAGATATGGCAAGCAAATCCAAGACGAAAACTGCATGGGTGTGTTCCGAGTGCGGATACGATGCTCCGAAATGGTTCGGACAGTGCCCTTCTTGTAAAGCCTACAACACGATGAAAGAATTTCGCATCGAAGCGGAATCTTCTAATCGTTATGCTCGAGCAGAACAAGCAGCATCTGCCACCACAGGAAGAGGCAGGGCGGCCCTAGCAGGGACCAGTGACATTCTTGATCTTTCTGAAATCGAAGCTAAAGAAAGTCCTCGAATCTTAATCGGATTCAGCGAACTCGAACGCGCCCTCGGCGGAGGTTTTGTTCCGGGGTCTGTCGTGCTAATCGGCGGTGATCCGGGTATCGGCAAATCCACACTTCTTCTCCAAGCGATGTGCAAAATGGTGGCTCTAGGTCAGGTTTGTCTTTATGCAAGCGGTGAAGAAAGTCCTACACAGGTCGCTCTTCGCGCTCAGCGTCTCGGCGTAAACACTAAAGGCTTGAAATTTATCAGTGAAATTCAGCTTGAAAAAATTGAAGCGATTATTGAAGAAACGAGCCCGCAGTGGGTTGTGATTGACTCCATCCAAACGCTTTTCTCCGAAGATTTAAGTGCGGCGCCGGGCTCTGTTTCTCAGGTTAAAGAATGTGCCGCACGCTTGACGAGAATTGCAAAACGAAAGGGTATCGGCATTATTTTTGTCGGACACGTCACAAAAGAGGGTGCGATGGCCGGCCCTCGCGTCTTGGAACACATGGTTGACACTGTTCTTTATTTTGAAGGGGATCCGGAGTCGAATTGCCGTATTCTTCGGGCGTGTAAAAATCGTTTCGGTTCCGTCAACGAAATCGGTGTTTTCGGGATGACAGACAAGGGGTTGCGCGGCGTCAGAAATCCTTCGGCTCTTTTTCTGGCAGAAAGAAGAGAAGGAGTGGCGGGAAGCGTGACCTTTATTAATTTAGAGGGTACGCGCCCGATCCTTATCGAGATTCAAGCTTTGGTGGACAAATCCATGCTCCCCAATCCCAAACGCCTGACCGTTGGTACCGATGCCCAGCGTCTCACGATGCTTCTTGCAATTTTGCATCGCCATGTGACGCTTTCCACTTATGATCAGGATGTTTTTCTAAACGCAGTCGGCGGTATCAAAATCAGTGAAACGGCCAGCGACTTAGCTGTGCTTATCGCAATTGTTTCTTCTATGACGAATCAGGCGGTGAGCAGTAAGACGGCGATTTTCGGAGAAGTGGGCTTGGGCGGTGAGATTAGGCCGGTCTCCAGAGGACAGGAACGTATCAAAGAAGCTTCCAAGCTTGGTTTCACAAGAATCATTGTTCCGCTTAAGAACAAAGCGGCAGATATTCCCGGCGTTGAAATTATCGGAGTGGATAATCTTAGAGATGCGGTGAAGGTTGTATTCGGATCGAATCGTGTTAACCACGACGAGCAGGTATATCCTGACGAATAGATAATGGGCTGATGCGAAGCGTGGCTCCCGGTTTTGCATCAGCCCAAATATAAGCCTCAATAATTTCCCAGTATTTGAAAGCTACTTCAGGGCAACTTCTCTGAAATCCATATTGCTGCAGATGTAGCGAACTTTAGGTTTTGTATCAACTCCGGCTTTTAGTTGGACAGCCTTGGAGAGGAGTTTTTTCTGTTTTTCCGTAGGAGCATCAAAATCAACCAAGGTAAGCGCTTTTGCCGGACAAATTTCTACACAAGCAGGTTCTTTGCCTTTAGCCAGACGATGAGAACATAGCGTACAGTGTTCTGCTTTTCCGGGTTGAGCGTTTTTGGTCGGAGGATTAGACGGAGAGAATAAAGGTTGTTTTTCACCGTAATAACTTGTCAGTTTCCGATCATTGAACATCGGCATTCCATAGGGGCAAGCGGCTAAGCATGCCTTGCAGGCAATACATTTATCCTGATCAATCAGAATCTCTCCGTGAGGTCCTTTGTAAACCGCCTTCATTGGACAAACTTTTAGACAGGCCGGATCCTCGCAGTGCTGACACGAGGCACGAAAATAATTAATGATGTTTTTTTCTCTATTTTCAACCTTACGGATCCGATTCCATTGAATATTCGGGGAGACTTGGTTCTCCTGCTTACAAGCAATGAAACAGGCGTGGCAGCCGATGCATTCATCGACATTGACAATAATTCCCATTCGACTCATTTTTGGCTCCCGACTTTTCTAACTTCTACATTGACTTCAAAATACGGCGCATATCCGGAGAGGGGATCCCATTGTCTCGGAACGAGTCTTTGCGTGTCTTCTTCACCTTTCCAACCGTACTGAGCGTCTATTGTTCCGGGGGGAACCAAAATGGATACTTCTAAATTTGCCTTCACCGGCCCTCCGAAGGGACTGAAAATTTCGACACGATCTCCGTCTGCCAAACCCCTCGCAGAAGCATCATTCGGATGCATAGTAATCGTGCTGCACGGTTCGAGTTCTAATAAATAAGGAGCATCCGAACGGGTTTTAGAGTGTGTGATGTATGGCTTGCGTGCTCCGTTGATCATTCTTAGATTGAAACGGCCGTCGGGCTCCATCATGGGTTTATAGACAGGCAGACCGTCGAAACCAAATTTTGCACATCGTGTTGAGAAGAGCTCGATCTTGCCCGTAGGCGTATTAAAGCCGGCTTGTCCATCCGGTCTAAGCAGCCCTTTTTCATATTTTTTTGGTTCGTTCTTTCTGCATTCCAGCGAGGAAACCTGAGGCAAAGCAGCCACTGCGGCTTCGTACTCTGCACCCCACTCTTTGAGAATGGCGTTGCACGCTTTAACCGGTTCTCCGTTGAAAAAGTGCTTGGGATCGTCCAGGATACATCCGAGTTCCAGTGCAATTCTCCAGTCTTCTTTGGCCTCACCCAGCGGCTTAACCGGAGTTCGCGGAGCAAATTTTGATCCGTAGACTCCGAAGGGAGCATAGCGTTCAAAATTCATAGCCGCCGGAAGGATGAGATCCATGTCTCTGTGGCTTTCTTTTCGATAGAAGTAGTCGGCGCAGAAAGCGAAATCGAGTTTCTTTAAAGCTTCTTGGTACTGCTGAGGCTGCGGCCAAATGAATGAATTGAAACCCCAGCCGCAGAAGGCTTTGATTTTGCCTGCATCAATATATTCCGGAAGATGATTCGGGTTGTACATGATCATCATGTCATGCCAAAGCAGAACAAAGTCTTTGTCAAGACGTCTATCCTTCTGAGCTTTGGCGTTCCACCACTTGGCTTCATAGAATTTAGGCTGCAGCCCCATCCCGCAGGCCTGAAGCCCTTTCGGTGAAAGCGGAAAACTAACACCGCCGGGAACATCGATATAACCGAGAATACACGGAATGAGAAGTAAGGCTCGAGCATTGTTGACGCCGTTGGTGTTATGGGTCAGGCTTTGAGATGTCAGAGAAAATGAGCCGGGACCGTCGGCGTACATGCGGGCTGCATCAATGATCTTTTGAGCCGGTACTCCGGTAATTTCCTCCGTACGCTCTGGGGTAAAAGACTCACAATAGTTTTTAAGTTCTTCAAAGCCGTGGCACCATTTATCAACAAAGGCTTTGTCATAAAGATTTTCTTTGACAAGAACACGGATGATGCCCATAGCGAGTGCAGCATCTGTTCCCACTTTTGGTGCTAGATGGATATCGGCAAACTGCGCGGTTTTCGTGTTTCGGGTATCAATCACGATAATCTTGCAGCCGCGTTTTTTGGCTGCGGTCAGAGATTGCCACCATCCAAGCGGGCGCGACCAGACGTTGGAGGCAAGGACCATAAAAGATTTAGTTTTTGCATTCGGCATCGATCCCTGAGACGGACGTCCCCACGTGAGGATTTCAGCCTGCATACAAGCCGCCCGACAAGCGACCGAGGACTCAGTACCGAGGTGGACTGAGCCAAAGTAGCGAGCAAGACGCATAATCGGCGGACGCGGCTCCTTAGGATCGCCGATATAAAACATCACAGAATCAGCACCGTCTTTAGCTTTAATTCTGGTGAGATTTTCGGCAATCATACGATAAGCTTCATCCAAGCTGCAGCGCACAAATCCCGGATCGTCGCTGCCTTTAGGATTGGTCCGTTTCATCGGGTAGAGCAGACGGTTCGGGTTGTAGAGCCTCTGTAGTGTGGAAAGGCCTTTGGAGCAGAGAACATGCCGAGGATTTTCACTCCAATTGCCGATGGACTGAATGATGTTTCCGCAAGCTTTAAATTTTATTCCACAGGACGGAACCTGATTACAGTTATCGCATATTGAATAACCGGTCCACTCGTCTAATGAAGTTTCCTCGGCTGCAGCTGACTTAACAAAGGCTGTTGAAGGAAGGGAGAGGGTACCTAGGATTCCTTTTAAGACTGATCTTCTCTTAATGGTTTGAGGGGTCATGATGGCTTTGCCTTCGAGCGGTTATTTGGGGCAGTGGTTTTCAACAAAACAACTCTTTCTTAAATTCTCAAGAATCTTCCGGAGGCCGGCCTCTGGAAAAAGAGGCCGGATCCTAATTAAAGTTCAAGTTATTTCGTTGTTATCGGATATAACCGATCGGCTAGCGCGAGCTTTCTTTGGCTGCGTTCTCTCCGGCAATTCTTCCGAAAACGAATACGTCCAGAAGCGCATTACCGCCCACGCGGTTGGTACCGTGAATACCTCCTGTGATTTCACCGGCAGCATACAGACGCGGAATCGGAGTTCCTGTTGCATCCAGAACCTGCGCTTTGGTGTTGGTATTGAGGCCGCCCATCGTGTGGTGGACCGTCATTCCGGTATAACAAGCCCAGAAGGGGCCCTGAGCAATTTTTCTGGTCAGATTCCGAGGAGCCTTATGGAAGTCCGGGTCTTCTTTATTCTTAATAAGGACATTGTTATAGCGATCGATAGTCTTCTGAAGGCCTTCCGGGTCAACTCCCATTTTCTTGGCAAGTTCTTTAATTGTCGGTGCGGTCCAAGCTTCGTCAATCGCAATTCCGCGTTCCACTGCATCGTGAACTGCGCTGTTATAAGAGTTGTACTGGTTGTTGTCTACGACTGTATAAGCATATCGTTCAGGAGTACCGAGGACTGCATCTCGAATCACGTCACGGCGTGCGCCTTCATCGACAATACGATTTCCTCGCTTGTCCACGTAGATGGAACCGTCAACGTTGGTGTTCAAAATGATTTTTAGTTTCTTGCCTGCAGGGGCGCCCGGAGTAGATTGGATGAAATCCATCCCGACCAAGTAGCCCCCAATGCGGTTGGCAGCCAGCATTACGTCCCCGGTGTGGCCGGGAAGGTTATCCGTACCGAGCCCCGCGGTTCTCGGATCATGCAGCTCTCTGAGGTATTGATTGCCCGAGAAACCGCCGGCAGCTAAGACCACAGCTTTATTCGCTTTGATGTTAAGGGTGTGGCCCTTGCTGTTTTGCAGTTTGACCCCGATCACATCGCCGGACCAAGGCTGTTCACGGTAGATCTCAACGACGGAGTATCCCAATTTAAACGGAACGTTTCTTTCCTTGAGAGCTTTGCTTAATACGCCTGTATAGCCGATACCTTTCGGTACAGCGGGAGAGTGAGCGCGAGGATAAAGTCCTCCGAACATTTGGTGGACAGTCGGCTTAAACTCCATTCCGAGGCCCTCCAGCCAAGTGATTACGCTATAGGCGTTGTCACAGAGCACCTTAACGCGTGCGGGATCACCTCTGAAATCTCCGGCGGCCAATGTTTGGGCGGCGTGCTTAGCCGGAGAATCTTCAATATTTTGTTTCGGTTGGCGAACCGGGTCCGCAGCATTAATCTGACCTTGAGCGGCCATGGTATTACCGCCGGCAAAAGGCAATCTTTCGATAATGACGGGCTTGGCTCCGTTTTGGGAGGCGAGAAGAGCTGCAGCCATCCCGGCTCCGCCTCCGCCTACGACAACAACGTCATAATTTTCATCCCAAACTTCTGGAAGGTATGGATTCTTCGGAGACTTTTCCTGAGCAAGAACAGGAACAGAGGTGAGGGCAGCTGTACTGGCGCCGACATATTTAAAAAGACTTCTTCTGCTAAGTGTCATAGTGTTGCCTCTTTTGAGTGATATTTGATAATTGGAAGACTGAATTCGAAAACTATTGCTTTGAAAAAATGGGAGGTAGCGTTGTAAAGGGCAAAATATCTCCTAACCAGTGACAAGGTCACGGGCGGTTAAATCAAGGAATGAGGAGGTGGGTCAGCCGATTCGGCAAACCGCTCCGGTTAAATATCGACGTGTGACAGAAACTCTTTGAGCTGCTGAAGGTCCTTGACACCTACTTTTTTATAGGCGTTGGCCCGATGAGTCTCTACCGTTCGTTCGCTTAAACCAAGTCGCTGTGCAATTTGGTAGTTCATTAACCCAGCATTGACGCTGTTGAGGATTTGCTTTTCTCTCTGTGTGAGAGCATCGTAAAACTCCTGATAACGCACAATGCGGAAATCTTTCTGACGGAATGCAAAATCGCTTTCGACTGCTCGCTCAACGGCTTCTAATAAAATTTCTGATGAAACAGGCTTCTTCAAGATATCTGCGGCTCCGCTGCGGAAAGCCGAGATAGCCATATCTACGTCAGCATGAGCTGTTAAAAAAATGATTGGCTGTCTATAACCTTTATGGGCCAGAATGTCTTGAAATTCCAAGCCATTGACGAGCGGCATCTGATAATCCAGGATAATGCACCCGGGAACGTCGGGATCATCCTTTTTAAGGAAAGTCCCGGTTTCGGAGTAATAAGAAACCAGCCATCCGTCGGTTTTGAGCATAAATCGAATCGCATCGCCGAAGCCCTCGTCATCGTCTACGATTCGAATCACTGCTTTTTCCTTGTACCGGCTGTTCATTTCATTTCCCCGGTCTCACGTTCCTGCAGTGTCAGAAATTATGCTGGACTCCAAAAGCCGTCAGAAGACGAGTTGCTTTGGCTTGTGCTTTGTTGAACATTCCCGCTCCCCGAGCATAAGTGCCTAATGCATAAACCAATGTTCGCTTTGAAAGCGGATATTGATACTTCAGAGAAGCAACCCAGCGGTTGCCGTCACGGTCAGCATCTTTCTTCGCACTGGTTCCCTGCCATTTTCCCACATTCCATTTGAAGGCACCAAAAATTCTGCCGCCGGCCAGAGGTGTGCTCGCACCGATGACAAATGTGTCTGAGCGGAAGCCTTTTTTGCTACCTTTGACCGCTGCGGTCGAACCGAAACCTAAATCTTTTGCATAGAACGCATTTGGGCCTCCTCCGAGACTTCTGGAATTCCAAACGTGCTGATAATCAAAATGGACACGGGTTTAATCAAAGGTTTGATTTACGGCGAAGAAGAGGTTGTAGGTCGGATCAGAGTCAGCTCCGTTATTGGCTCCGCTTTGGCGATAATCAATGACCGTAAAAATGGTCCCTAAATTAAATCCCTGATTTTTATATTGAGCGGATAGACCATAGTAATGGTTGTTTTTGGCCCACTTGGCTTCGTCCGTTGAAATGCCGTTTGAATACTGCGCCGTGAGCGTAAGGGTATTTGTCGGCTTAACTTGGTATGTGACTGAATTGTTGAGCATTCCCGAGTTAACTAACGAACCGATTAACGCTGCGTCAAGATAGTTGCAGGCCATCGGGTTCGCACTCATCTTCGGGAATTGTCCAAAATAACCGGTCGTTCCCATTAGTGATCCGGATCGCCCGAATCCAAGTTCACCCCAACGCCCTCCGATAATGAGAAGGGAGTCTCTGTCGAAAAGAACTCCGGAAGTTTGTCCCTCGCCGTTGTTAATCTTGAGGCCTTGTTCCAGGACGAATTTAACGTAGCTGCCTCCCCCGAGGTCCTCTTGTCCTTTTAAACCCCACCGGCTGGCAGCGTTGCCCCCGGAAATAGCCTGCACTTTGGCGGCTTGTCCTTTGCCTTTGGAGACGCCGAATCCGGTATCAATGACGCCATAAACGGAAACTGAACTGGCTGCGGCTGCCGACATTGCCGTTAAACAAGTGATTGCAGCGGCACTTTTGATTATTTTGATACTCATGCTGAATTTCTCCTTGAAAATCAACTAGGTGAGAAAATGCAAAAAACCATCTGCAGAAAAGATTAATGAACAGCTCACTTAAGTGCCCGGTACTTAAGTAGTGAAAACCGTGAAAATCCTGAGGACTAAAACGGTTTGTCCGTGAGATGATGAGCACAAAAAAACATGGACGGCTGTTTATGAAACGATTGATTATTTCGATGTTCCTGTTGCTTTATTTCTCGGGGTGTACGGCCTCTGCTGAATACGTTATCGGCATAGGAACAGGAGCTATGGCGGCAAGTCAGAAGTTGTTTTTTGAGGAGACGGCTAAATACTTGGAAAAAGAGTTTGGCGCAAGGACGATAGAACTCAAAGGTCCGATTGCTTTGGGAGAATTAAAGGAATTAATCCGTACCAAACAGATTGATTACTTTATTTCTTCGGCCGGATTTGCCAGATTATTAGGCGAAGAAGGTGTGAGAGAATTGGTCATCTATCGACCGGGACCAAACGAGCAGGATCGTAATGAACTCGGATCGACATTTTTTGTCGCTAAAGACTCAAAAATCAATACCCTCGCAGGGATGAAAGGCAAAAGGTTTATCGCAAATGATCCGAATGGGGAGTGTCTCAAATTTTGTGTCTGCCCTAAATTCATAACTTAGGTTGCTCTTCGGAGGGGCGGTTCGCTTGTGGAACGT
>OGFE01001693.1_pt1 | contig 14405 bp, 14 predicted proteins | sample 1570811 | NCBI WGS metagenome assembly OGFE01 (sample SAMEA2581967, study PRJEB24529) | metagenome | biome: Human gut stool | place: China | collected 2011 | reverse complement strand
CCAATTTGCAAATTATTTTATTTTAAATGCAAAATATAATTGACATTAAGAAAAATATGTTGTATAACTGAATCATAAGGAGGGTTCTCCGGAAAGCCCTCCTCAGGATATCCGAAAAACACTGATTGGAAGTGATGATTTGAAAAATTTGAAATTAAAGGCCGCCCGCGCGGCGAAAGACCTCTCCCAAGAACAGCTGGCACAAGCCATCGGCGTTCCTAGGCAGACCATCGGCATGATCGAAGCAGGGAAATATAATCCCACCCTGAATCTCTGCATCGCCATCTGCAAGGCATTAGATAAAACGCTGGACGAATTGTTCTGGGAAGAATAAAACCCTTATAAAGGAGGAATATCATTATGACATTACAGCAACTCAAAGACGAAAGAGTCGAACAGGCAAAAAGCAAGATCTATTCTGAACTGATGCTTATCATTTTCTATATCGTTGTGGCGTCCTTCTGCGTGAAGGCTCTGTATTTCCACATGGATCTGAAGCAGTGCGCCACGGAATATATCATCCTGATCCTGACCCCCATATATCAGGCCATTCGCAGCCGCCAAATGGGCGTTGTCCTCAGTACAAAGTCCAGCCGAAAGGCGCTGCTCCCCACCGCTGCCATCATTATTCTGATGGTGGTACTGCTTTGGATGAGCAACAAAGGGGTTCCTTCCACAGCACGAACGATCTCCGCTGTGCTCTCTCTCGCCGTATTTGCCGTACTGTTTCTGGTGGTGCAGGGTATCTTTATCCATCTGGAACGCAAACGGGCAGAAAAATTGGAGCATCAGTATGACGATGAAGATTGATTCTGGAAAAAATCTCAAAAAACCTGAAAAAAAGCCTTGCATCCGCAGGGCTTTTGTGGTATTCTTATTTAGTGTCGGTCAGTTTGCCGACAGATATGAATAATCCTTGCTCTTCTCACAGAAGAAGGGCCATTAGTCCAAAAGGAGGTGTAACCCACATGAACAAATACGAATTGGCGCTGGTTTTAAGTCCCGCACTGGACGAAGAAGGCAGAGCAGCAGAGGTAGCAAAGGTACAGGCTACACTGGAAAGATTCGGTGCAAAAATCGAAAAGGTTGATGACTGGGGCAAAAGAAAGCTCGCTTACGAAATCGCAAAGGTAAACGAAGGTTTCTACAGCTTCACAACATTCGAAGCACCCGCTGCTGCACCCGCAGAAACCGAAGCTCGTATGCGTATTATGGAAAACGTTCTGCGTTACCTGATCATCCGTAAGGACGCTTAATCAAGCGGATTGAAGGAGGTAAGATTATGAACAAAGTGATTTTGATGGGACGACTGGTAAGAGACCCTGAGGTAAGATATTCCCAAGGAGCCGAACCCTTAGCCGTTGCCAGATACACTTTGGCGGTCAACCGCCGTTTCAAACGTCAAGGCGAGCAGGATGCCGACTTCATCGGATGCGTTGCATTCGGCAAAGCCGGTGAGTTTGCGGAAAAATACTTCAAAAAAGGTCAGATGGTCAGCATTATCGGTCGGCTGCAGGTGCGCAGCTGGGATGATAACGAGGGCAAAAAACGCTGGAGTACGGATGTTGTGGTTGAGGAACAATACTTTGCGGAAAGCAAGGCTTCCTTTGAAAGCCACAAGGATGCAGCACCGGCTGCAACCGCACCCGCGCCCAAGCAGGCTGCCCCTTCCGATGGCTTCTATCCCATTGATGAAAGCATCGAAGATGATGATCTCCCCTTCTAAAAATTTGAAAAAGGAGGACTTAGAATCATGATTAGAAAACGTGGTCGCAGAAAAAAACGCGTTTGCCAGTGCTGTGCAGATAAAGTAACAACAGTTGATTACAAGGATATCAGCAAGCTGAGAAGATATGTTTCCGAAAGAGGCAAAATTCTTCCCAGAAGAATCACAGGCAACTGTGAAAAGCACCCGAGAGCGCTGACAACAGCAATCAAGAGAGCAAGACACGTATCCCTGATGCCCTATACACAGGACTAATTCGATACTGTTTCGGGCGAAGCGCAGGCTTCGCCCTTTTTTTAGCAGAAAAGCAGGAAAAGCTGTAAAAAAAGTGGTTGACAAGCCCTGCTTTGTATGATATGATAAATCTCGCGTCAGACAGATGCACTTTTATGCCCAGATAGCTCAGTTGGTAGAGCAGTGGACTGAAAATCCACGTGTCACTGGTTCGATTCCGGTTCTGGGCATTTTTGCAATATTCATGAAAATCCTACTACTCGAAAAAGGAAGCAATTCGCTTCCTTTTTCTTATATGCAGAGTTTTTCAGGAGCTTTTCGATATTTTTTGAGACCGACGCAGAAAGGCGGCAGAAAAATGAAAAAAACAGACCTTCTTCTGGTTGCAGGAGCACTTATCATCGCCGGCGGCATCTGGTTTTTCTATTCCGCAGGGGCGGAAAAAGGCAAGGGCGTAGAAATTACCGTGGATGGAGAAAGCAAGGCATTTCTCCCTTTGGGCGAAGATGACAGCATTCGCATTGATACGGATGGTGGCTACAACGTGATTACCGTGAAGGATGGAGAAGTGACCGTAAGCGAGGCGGACTGCCGCGACCAGATTTGTGTGGAGCATAAAAAAATCAGGAAAACAGGCGAAACCATCGTCTGCCTGCCTCATAAGCTTGTTGTAACCGTTACGGGGGACAAACCCGGTGATTTTGATGCGGTGGTGATGTAAAAACATGAACTACAGAAAAATTCCTTATTACGGGCTGTTTGCCGCACTGGCGATACTGATGGGCTATGTGGAGTTCATGATTCCCGTGCCTGTGCCGATTCCCGGAGTGAAGCTGGGGCTGGCAAACGTGATTGTGATTATTATGCTTTATTTTATGGATGCGAAAAGCGCGTTTTTTGTTTCGCTGATTCGTGTGCTGCTTTCGGGACTGCTGTTTGCAGGCTTTGCCGGCATGCTCTACAGCTTAGCCGGGGCATTATGCAGCTTTGCGGTAATGGTGCTTTTGCAGAAAACGGGGAAATTCAGCATGATTGGTGTTTCCGTTGCAGGCGGTATTTTTCATAATGTCGGTCAGATTGTGGTTGCGTCGCTTGTGGTGCAGAATGTGCGGATGGCGTATTATCTGCCCTTCCTGCTCGTTTCTGGCGTGGTGACAGGGGTGCTGATCGGGATTGTGGCACAGACGGCGTTAAAGCATTTAAGTCAGAAACCGCGTTTTTGACTTGGTTAGACAGAGGAATAAACAGACGGGACATTTCCCGAACCCTTTCAAATAAAAACGGATGCTTCAAAAGAAGCACCCGTTTTTTGTTTACATCATTTTCCGAAGGACATATTTTGTGATGTTGCTCATATTGATAATGCCAATCATTTTGCCATTTTCCAGAACGGGGGCTTTCTTGATATGGTTTTCGGTGAGAATCTGGCAGACCTCGCCCAATTCCATTTCCGCGCCGACGGAAATGACCTGTTTTTTCGCGATATCCCTTACCTGCATTGCCATGAGCTCCTTTGTGCGTTCCTCGAAATTCGGCAGCTCCTGCAAGGCGGAGGCATTGATAAACAGCGGCTCCACATCCGCAAGAAAGCGCAGGATATCCCCATCGGAAAGGAAGCCGATCAGGTTCTGGCTGCCATCTGTGACAGGCACGCCGCTGATTTTCTTTTCTGTGATGAGGTGCAGAGCATCGCGGATAGAGGTTTCTTCGGAAACGGTATAAACCTCTTGCTTCATGATGGCAAGCAACGGCGACTGCGCTGTTTCTTTTTTCGTAACACCGAGAATCGCGTCTCTTTGTGCGCCGCATTTTTTTGTAATCCAGCGCAGCTCCATGCCAACCAGAATGGCGGCGGCAATCGTACCGATGCCGACACTGCCGAGAGAATGTAAGCAGATAAGACAGGTCACAAGAGAAATGACTACCATGGTCACATCAAAGGCAATCTTAACCGTCGGGAAGGGCTTCTTAATGGTTCTGGAGATGGCAAGCATTGCTCCCTCCCCTGCCAGCGGAATGATATCCGCAGGGACATACCAGAACAGCCCGAAGGCAATCAGCCCCGTACTGAACAGCATCATGGCAAGGCGCACGATGAGATTTGTCGGGTCGGGGAAAAACACCATCAGCGAATTGCAGAAGGTCGTGAAATATCCGAACAGAATCCCTGCAAAAATCTGCAATAAATTTTTTGCCTGAAAGGCTCTGCGCAGTAGCAGAATCTGGAGCAGAACCAGAACAGCATGAAACAGAATTGTGGCTTTCCCCATTTCCAAGCCCACCACGCAGGTGATGGTATAGGGGATAGAGCTGACGGGCGAAACTCCCAGATTTGACTTAACCGAAATCGCCACACCAAGCGTCATAATCAAAAGCCCGATGACATAAGCCGGAATCCGCACAAAAAGGCGGCTTCCCTTTGTATTCTCCATAAAACTTTCCCCCTCTTTCTCTTTTTTCTTTTGTTTTTGTGTCCATTCATTAGACTATTCCAAGGAAAGCAGTTTGTCAACAGAATATCCCGAAAGAAGGCGTTCGGGTACTCTGTATACAAACGTGCGAAAATGCCGGAAATTGCCCGAAAAAACCGACGAAATCCACAAAAAGTCAAAAATCCCGAAAGTCCCCTTGAATGAGCGGCTTTTTAGTGTTAAAATCATTTTCAACATATTAAATACAATCAGAATGGCGTATTCTATATCAAAATCGGAAAAGAATCATAGGAGGAGAAAGAAAAATGGCAATTTATTTCACAGAACCATCCAGAACCTTCAGCGAATTTCTGCTGGTACCCGGCTATTCTTCCAAGCAGTGCATGGTGGATAACGTAAGCCTGAAAACACCCGTTGTTAAATTCAAAAAAGGGGAAGAACCTGCGCTCACAATGAACATCCCTCTGGTATCTGCAGTGATGCAGGCAGTATCCGATGACAAGATGGCAGTGGCTCTGGCGAAAGAAGGCGGCATTTCCTTCATCTTCGGCTCTCAGCCCATCGCAAGTCAGGCGGCTATGGTGGCAAGAGCAAAATCCTATAAAGCAGGCTTTGTAATCAGTGATTCCAACATCAGCCCCGAAAGCACGCTGAACGATATTCTTGCACTGAAGGCAAGAACCGGTCACTCCACTGTTGCAGTTACCACAGACGGCACAGCACAGGGCAAGCTGGTTGGTCTGGTAACCAGCAGAGACTACCGCGTGAGCCGCATGGAAGGCACAGAGCAGGTAAAGGATTTCATGACACCCATGGATCAGCTCATCTGGGCACCCTCCGGCACAACACTGAAGGAAGCAAACAACATCATCTGGGACAACAAAATCAACCAGCTGCCCATCGTAGATGCGGAAGGCAGACTGGAATACATGGTATTCCGTAAGGACTATGACAGCCACAAGGTAAACAAGGACGAGCTTCTGGATTCCAGCAAGCGTTATGTTGTCGGCGCAGGCATCAACACAAGAGACTTTAAGGAAAGAGTACCCGCTCTGGTAGAGGCAGGCGTAGACATCCTGTGCATCGACTCCTCCGAGGGCTACAGCGAATGGCAGAAGGATACACTGGAATGGATTCGTGAAACCTACGGCGACACCGTAAAGGTTGGCGCAGGCAACGTAGTGGATGCAGAGGGCTTCCGTTTCCTGGCAGACTGCGGCGCAGACTTTGTAAAAATCGGTATCGGCGGCGGTTCTATCTGCATTACCCGTGAGCAGAAGGGTATCGGCCGTGGACAGGCCTCTGCTGTCATCGAGGTTGCAAAGGCAAGAGATGATTACTACAAGGAAACCGGTATTTATATCCCCATCTGTTCCGACGGCGGTATCGTTTATGATTACCACATGACACTGGCACTGGCAATGGGCGCAGACTTCATCATGCTGGGCAGATACTTCGCACGCTTCGATGAATCCCCCACAAACAAGGTGAACATCAACGGCTCCTACATGAAGGAATACTGGGGCGAGGGCTCCGCAAGAGCGAGAAACTGGCAGAGATACGACATGGGCGGCGATGCAAAGCTTTCCTTTGAGGAAGGCGTTGACTCCTATGTTCCCTATGCCGGCAGCCTGCATGACAACGTAGGGCTTTCCCTGAAAAAGGTAAAATCCACGATGTGCAACTGTGGTGTGCTTTCCATTCCCGAATTGCAGGAAAAAGCGAAAATCACCGTTATTTCCACAACCTCTCTGGTGGAAGGCGGCGCGCATGACGTTCTTCTGAAGGACAGCGCGCAGATTAAATAAGAAAACAGGCAGAAGCATTGCATATATTGCCCCGAATTCAGACGAATTCGGGGCTTATTTTTTCTATTTTGCTATATCTTGCGAAAGTTTGGCGAATTGGCTTGACAGTGCCTGCACTTTTTCATACAATAGAAATAGTTAGTTTGCGAATAAATTTTTATTCAGCAAACTCTTTTTTTGATGAAAAAGCAGTTTGAAAGCGAAACAAAGGAGGAATTCGGAAAATGGAAGAAAACAAAATGGGCGTTATGCCCGTCAATAAGCTACTGATTTCCATGGCACTGCCCATGATGATTTCCATGCTGGTGCAGGCATTATATAATATCGTTGACAGTATGTTCGTTGCGCAAATCAGCGAAAACGCCCTGACGGCGGTTTCTCTGGCGTTTCCTGCGCAGAACCTGATGATTGCTGTCGGCACAGGTACAGGTGTTGGTATCAATGCACTGGTTTCCCGCTCCTTAGGGGAAAGAAACCAGGAGCGTGCCAATTTGATTGCCAACAACGGCTTGGCGTTATATGTCATCAGCGGGATTCTCTTTGCGATTTTCGGTCTGCTGGGCAGCAATCTTTTCTTCCGTGCGCAAACAGATGATCCCGAAATTGTGCGTCTGGGTACGGAATATTTGCGTATCTGCTGTCTGCTTTCCACAGCAATCTTTTTGCAGTTTGGCTTTGAGCGTATCCTGCAGGCAACCGGCAGAACCTTCTATACCATGCTGACACAGGGCTTGGGTGCCATTGTGAATATCATTATGGACCCCATTTTGATTTTCGGCCTGTTCGGCGCACCAAAGCTTGGGGTGCGTGGTGCGGCTATCGCAACTGTGTTCGGGCAGATTTGTGCGGCATCTCTGGCGTGCTTTTTCAATAAAAAGAAAAACGATGATATTGTCATCAATCCAAAGAAATATCATTTGCAGGCACACGCAGTCAAGAGCATTTATGCCATCGGGATTCCTTCCATCTGCATGGCATCCATCGGCTCTATTATGACCTTCGGCATGAATAAAATTTTGATTGGCTTTACCTCAACCGCAGCAGCCGTATTCGGCGTATACTTCAAGCTGCAAAGCTTCATCTTCATGCCTGTATTCGGTCTGAATAACGGCATGGTGCCGATCATCGGCTTCAACTACGGCGCAAGAAAGCCCGATCGCCTGATGAAAACCATGCGCCTTGCGGTGACCTATGCCGTTTCCATTATGATTATCGGCATGATTCTTTTCTGGGCCTTCACAAAGCAGCTTCTGGGCATCTTCAACGCATCCGAGCAGATGCTTGCCATCGGCATTCCCGCCCTGCGTATCATCAGCCTTTCCTTCCTTCTGGCAGGCTTTGATATTATCATTATCTCTGTTATGCAGGCCTTGGGGCATGGCGTGATCAGCTTGATTATCTCCATGATGCGTCAGCTTGTGGTGCTGCTGCCTGCCGCCTTCCTCTTTTCTAAAATCTGGGGCTTGGGTGCTGTGTGGATTGCCTTCCCTCTGGCAGAATGTGTTTCCCTCTGTGTTACCCTTCTGTTCTGGCGGAAGGTATACCGTAATGAGATTCAGCCTTTATATAACGCAGAGCGTTAAGTCGAAATTACAAAAAGCCCTATGCTTTCGCATAGGGCTTTTTTATATGCTCCTGATTTCGACTTAAGCGAAGCGCTTTTAGTCTTCGGGGCTAATCATGAGGGCGAAATCCAACCATTCCGCAACGAGGGAATATAATTTATCCTCATCATTCAGGGCATCCATGGTTTCCTCATCACTGCTTTCAAAGGTCAGCATGTGTCTGCCGTAGGCATCATAGAAATCTGCCTGCCACTCCTCCTTCACACGCTGGTATTTCTTTAAATAATACACAACCTCTTCCGTATTATTATATCTATATTTATCGTGCCGCATATTTTTTCCTCCTTTTCGGAAATGAAATTCCAAAGCCAGCTTTATCATACCAGAAAAAACGGAGAAAATAAAGGTGCGCCCGAATAAAAAAAATATGCGGTATAAAGAAATCTTTACTTGCTTTTCCGGAATGGATATGCTAGAATCTTTTCAAATAAAGGGGAGTAGCTTACGGGAAACCGTTGCCGACACTCGTCATCACGGTCATTTCAAAAATGAAATCCCGGGTGTCGTCCGACAGAGTGATTTTGTCATCTGAGAAGCAAGACTTTTATTGCACTTTTTTTGAGTGGTGCAATAGGGGTCTTTTTTATTTTCCTGAAAAAAGCCGCCTGCACCGGAAAACAGAAAGGAGAATGGATATGAAACAGCCTTGGACAGAAACAAAGGAATCTCTATTTACCACGTATCAGACAGATGCGCACGGCCTGAGCGGCGGAGAGGCGCAGAAGCGACTTGCGCAGTACGGCGAGAACAAACTGATTGAGGGCAAGCAGAAAAGCGTACTGCGCGTATTTGCGGAGCAGTTTGCGGATTTACTGGTGGTAATTCTGCTGATTGCGGCAATCATCTCCGCACTGACGGGCGGCTGGGAAGGCACGATTGTTATTATTACGGTGCTGATTCTGAATGCGATTCTTGGAACGGTGCAGCATTTTAAGGCACAGAAATCTCTGGAAAGCCTGAAAGCGATGTCCGCACCCCATGCGCGCGTGCTGCGTGACGGAGAAAAGCTTGAAATTTCCGCGCTTTCCCTTGTGCCGGGGGATATCCTGCTGCTGGAGGCAGGGGATATTGCCGCCGCCGATGGTCGCATTTTGGAGAATTATTCTTTGCAGGTAAACGAATCCGCTTTGACGGGTGAATCGGAAAACATCAACAAAACCGACCGACCGCTTGATGCAGAAGAACTGCCCCTGGGCGACCGCCTGAATATGGTCTACAGTGGTTCGCCTGTTGCCTACGGGCGTGCGGTAGTGCTTGTGACGGCGACAGGCATGGATACGGAAATGGGGAAAATCGCGCATCTGATGGCATCCGCGCAGGAGAAGGAAACGCCTTTGCAGAAAAGTCTGGACGATTTTTCCAAAAAGCTTTCGATTCTGATTCTGATTATCTGTGCGATTGTGTTTGCGCTTGGCGTATGGCGGCAGATGGGACTTGGGCAGGCATTGATGTTTGCAGTTGCACTGGCAGTTGCGGCGATTCCCGAAGCATTAAGCTCTATCGTGACAATCGGACTTGCAATCGGGACACAGAAGATGGCAAAACAGAATGCCATCATCAAAAAGCTGCGTGCGGTGGAGGCACTTGGCTCTGTTTCCGTTATCTGTTCCGATAAGACAGGGACACTGACACAGAATAAAATGACCGTACAGAAGGCATTTACACTCGGCAGGGTTTGGGATGCGGAAGAACAGCCGCAATCCCCTTTAAAGGAGCTCATCGGGGAAAGCGTGCTTTGCAATGACGGGGCAATCCACGAGGATGCACAAATCGGTGACCCGACCGAAACCGCCCTTCTGGCATTTTGCCGCAAGGCAGGCGGAGATGAAAACGAAATTCGGCAGGGCTTCCTCCGTTTGCAGGAGCTGCCCTTTGATTCTGACAGAAAGCTGATGTCCACCCTGCACGAAATTGCCGGAAAAACCACGCTTCTGACCAAGGGTGCGCCGGATGTGCTTCTGGGACGGTGTTCCTCTGCGAAGGCAGAAACGGGCGTTGTTCCCATGGAGGATGCGATTTCCAAAGAAATCCATGCACAGATTGCGGCTTTTTCTGCGGAGGGGCTTCGTGTGCTTGCCTTTGCGGAAAAGACACTGCCCGAAAACCGTCCGCTGACATTAGAGGATGAAAATGACCTTACCTTTGTGGGTCTGATTGCCATGATGGACCCTCCTCGTGAGGAATCCGCCGCAGCGGTTGCCGACTGCCGCCGCGCAGGTATCCGCCCTGTGATGATTACGGGTGACCATAAGGTAACGGCTTCTGCGATTGCGAAAAAAATCGGGATTTTGCAGGAGGGCGACCTTGCCGTTGAAGGGGCAGAGCTGGAGCGCATGACGGACGAGGAGCTGAAGAAAAAGGTACGGCAGATTTCGGTTTACGCGCGCGTTTCTCCTGAGCATAAAATCCGCATTGTGCGCGCATGGCAGGAAAACGGCTGCATCACTGCGATGACAGGGGACGGCGTGAACGATGCCCCTGCCCTCAAGCAGGCAGACATCGGCATTGCCATGGGCATTACGGGGACGGAGGTTTCCAAGGATGCTGCGGCAATGATTCTGACGGATGATAATTTTGCGACCATTGTCAAAGCCGTTGCCAACGGCAGAAATGTATATACAAATATCAAAAATTCCATCGGCTTTTTGTTGAGCGGCAATCTGGCAGGGATTCTGGTTGTCATGTTTACCTCTTTGATGGGGCTGCCGCTGCCCTTCACGGCAGTACAGCTTTTATTCATCAACCTGCTGACGGACAGCCTGCCTGCACTTGCGGTCAACATGGAGCAGCCGACGGGCGACCTGCTCAATCAGGCACCCAGAAAAGCAAACGAAGGGATTTTGACAGGCGCTTTTCTGAAGCGGCTTTCCTTACAGGGCGTTCTGATTGCGATTGTAACCATGCTTGCGTTTTACAACGGTCTGGCAGTCAGCGGCGCAATGGCTTGTACGATGGCGTTTGCAACGCTTTGCCTTGCACGACTGTTCCACGGCTTTAACTGCCGCGGCACGCGCTCCGTTTTCCGCCTGCCGATGAACCCCTTCTGCTTCGGGGCATTTGCAATCGGCGCATTGCTGCTGTTTGCAGTGCTTTGTATCCCTGCCCTGCATGGGTTATTTGACATCAGCAATGCACTGACCGGGAGTGATATCCTGAAAATCGCCGGGTTTGCCTTCCTGCCGACCCTGCTGATTCAGCTGTTCCGCGTGGTGAGAGGGAAATAAGCATCGTTTTATTGAAAATATGCTATCACAAAGCAGTAATCAATAAGTTTTTGTGATACCCCTTCCATCAAGAAAAAATGGATTTTCTATTTTTTTACTGGGAAAATATTTTCTTCTGCGGATTCTTGTGCTATACTCAAAAAAAATATTTAAAAAAGTTTTTTCGTTTTTAAAATTTTTATTCTAAAGAAAAGGGATGATGAAAATGGCAGAAAAAATCAGAATTGGTATTTTGGGCTATGGCAACTTAGGGAAGGGCGTGGAGCTTGCAATCAGACAGAACCCCGACATGGAGCTTGCGGCTTTCTTCACCAGAAGAGCCCCCGAAGCACTGAAAACACAGAGCCCCGATGTACCTGTATATAACGTAAAGGACGCAATCAGCAAAAAAGACGACATTGATGTTATGATTCTCTGTGGCGGCAGTGCGACAGATCTGCCTGTACAGAGCCCTGAATATGCAAAATATTTCAACATCGTGGACAGCTTTGATACCCACGCAAAAATTCCTGAGCATTTCGCAAATGTAGACGCTTCCGCAAAGGAAGGCGGTCATGTTGCTTTCATTTCCGTTGGCTGGGATCCCGGTATGTTCAGCCTGCAGAGACTGATTGGCAACTGCATTCTGCCCAACGGCAAGGATTACACCTTCTGGGGCAGAGGCGTAAGTCAGGGACATTCCGATGCCATCAGACGCATTAAGGGCGTAAAGGATGGCAAGCAGTATACCGTTCCCGTTCCTGCGGCACTGGAAAAGGTAAGAGCAGGCGAAAACCCCGAGCTGACCACAAGAGAAAAACACACAAGAGAATGCTATGTTGTGGCTGAGGAAGGCGCAGATCTGGCACGCATTGAAAACGAAATCAAGACCATGCCCAACTACTTCGCTGATTATGACACAACGGTTCACTTCATTTCTCAGGAGGAGCTGGATCGCGACCACAGCGGTATCCCTCACGGCGGCTTTGTTATCCGCACAGGCACAACCGGCGCAGATACCAAGCAGATGATTGAATATTCTCTGAAGCTGGGCTCCAACCCCGAATTTACTTCCAGCGTAATTGTTGCTTATGCAAGAGCGGCTTACAAGATGGCACAGGAGGGCATCACAGGGGCAAAGACTGTATTTGATGTTGCACCCACCTATCTTTCTCCCCTGTCTGCGGAAGAACAGAGAAAAAATCTGCTTTAATTTAAGCTGAAAACAGATTTTGGACAGAAACAACCCCCATCGGTTCACCGATGGGGGTTTATTTTATTTTCCCTTCTGCATGACATCAATAATCGTACTGTCCATGGGAGCCATCCCCTCATCGGAGATACGCCCCAGATTCTTTTCCGTCTGCTCTGCGGAGGAACCGATTACGCCGAAATTATGCGGAATGGCAATCCCTTCCATGGCGAGCATCGCGGAAAGATATGCCGCATAGACCCCTGCGGATGCCTTGAGCGCACAGCCGATACTACCGCCATCGCAAATCATGCCGGTAAGATTTGCCGCCATGTGATCCATTGCCGCGGAGGCCTCCTTCGCGCTGCCGCCCATGAGCAGCACAATACCTGCCGCCGCACCGCTGCCACCGCCCAGAACACAGCCGCAGAGGCCAGAAAGTCTGCCGGTATAATGTTTGCTGAAAATGGTGATTAAGCAGCTGAGTGCCACGCCGCGGATGATTTCTTCCTCTGTTTTTCCTGCAAATCTGCCATAGGAAACAACGGGCATGGAGCAGAGAATTCCATGGGAGCCACTGCCGACAATGCTCATGGCAGGAAAGGGCAGACCTGCCAGACGCGCATCCATGGCGGAGCAGGTCAGCCTCTGTGCGGCGTAAATCATATCGTCACCGACAGCACCTCTATTACGGAAGGCTGCCAGAGTTTTCCAGATTTGCAGACCTACGCCCTTCTCGCCCTCGGCGGAAAGCGCACAGTTCATGGCAATCATTTCTTTCACGCAGGACAATTCTGCGATGGGAACGGTTTTTGCATAATCCACCATATCCGCAACGGTAACTGCTTCAAAATCGAAGGCATGCTGCTGTTCCGCCGTCTTTGTCTGCTCCGCCTGAAAGAGAACGGTATCATTTTTTGCAACAAAAACGATATTCGCGTGGAAGTCCTCAATGCGGCAAACGCCGACCCCTTCGCTTGTCCGGATTTCCGCAAGGATATAAATGCCCTCCTTTGTTTCATCGGCTTTGATATCCATGGGAATCTGCAATGTCTTTGCCTCGGCAACATGTGCGGCTGTAATATTTTTCAGCACCTCCAGACCAAGCGTCCAATCACCGCCCAAGGCACCCAATGCCGCCGCCATATTGCAGCCAAGCTCCTCCGTGCCGGGAATGGCGCAGGAAAAGGCGTTTTTATACATGCCGCCATTCATCACCATGCGAATCTCTTGCAGCTTACCGCCCACAGCCGCATAGGCTCTCGCCGCCGCAAGGGCAATCGCGCCGACCTCTGTTACGCCTAAGGCAGGCTTCATTTCATTTTTTAACAGACCGGTAAAATCGAATTTCATTTTTATATCCTCTCCCTCTCATTTGTCCTACAAATTCTTCTTTCAGTATACCTGTTCCAATGAAAAAAAGCTACCTGAAATGCTCTTACTATCGAGAAAACAATTCTTCCGATACATTCCATCGAATTATTCGATTTACTGTTGTATTTTTATGGATTTTTCTCTATAATAAAGCAAGCTTATCTGACAACGAATCAGAGGGGATACAGGCTTTTTCCCGTATCTCATGCAAAAAAATCAAATTTTCAGGAGGTTTTTATGGAAAACAGAGAGAAATTCAGCTCCCGTCTGGGCTTCCTGCTCATTTCCGCAGGCTGTGCCATCGGTCTGGGGAATGTGTGGAAATTCCCTTACATCACAGGGAAATACGGCGGCGCTGCCTTTGTGCTGATTTATTTCGTATTTCTGCTCATTCTGGGCATTCCCATTCTGACACTGGAGCTTGCCGTTGGGCGCGCCAGTCAGCGCAGTGTTGCCCTTTCCATGGATGTGCTGGAGCCGAAGGGAACGAAATGGCATTGGTTCAAATTTCCTGCAATGGCAGGTAACTACATCCTGATGATGTTTTACACCACGGTTGCCGGTTGGATGGTTTATTATTTCTTCAAGATGGCGGCAGGCGGCTTTGTAGGGATGAACGCGGATAAAATCGGCGCAACCTTCAACAGCACCCTCGCCAACCCGACACTGAATGTTGCGTTTATGATTGCCGTTGTCATCAGTTGTATGCTGATTGTGGGCAAGGGACTGCAAAACGGCGTGGAAAAAATCACGAAGGTGATGATGATTGCGCTTCTGGTTCTGATGATTGTTCTTGCGGTGCGCTCCTTCT
>OGFE01001690.1_pt1 | contig 14415 bp, 13 predicted proteins | sample 1570811 | NCBI WGS metagenome assembly OGFE01 (sample SAMEA2581967, study PRJEB24529) | metagenome | biome: Human gut stool | place: China | collected 2011 | reverse complement strand
ACCGGATAACTTAACATCAACTGCTCATAATCCTTTTTTGTAATTCTTCATATAATTTTTCAAAATTTAAAATTGTATTTTCTGTATATTTCTTTAATCCCTCTGGATATAATTCTTTTAATGAATCTATATTTTCATTACATAAAAGTGCTTTTCCTAATGCAGTACAATAAGCTGGAAGTTCTTTCCCTACATTTGATATTATTCTTATTGCTCTTTCAGAGTCAACTTTAGCAATATATAATACTTTATCCTTATTTAAAATTCCTAATTGACAAATTTCATTTGTTTTTTCAACAATATATTTCATTTCTTTTTTTATAATATCTAACAAATCTAAATTATTTGTATATGATGAGCCTATACAAAAAGTTTTTATTCCAATAAAGTATTTATAAGTATTTTCATCAAAAAATATATATTTATTTTGTACCATAGTTTGAACTATTGGATGAAGAGTACTTTTAGGCGAATCAATTGCTTTAGATATTTCTGTTAATGTCATTCCCTTGGTCGTTGTTGCTAAAATATCTAAGATATCTAAAACTCTTTTAGTAGGCTTATGTTCTTCTTTCATATATCGTTTCCCTTTCTATATATTTAGTAATGTTATTATTATAGCATATTTTTTATACTTTGTATATGTTATACTTTTTTTATTCTATTTTTTTATTTATAATACATCTTGACATAAAAAAATATATATGCTAATATTATCTTATCAACAAGTTCTTTTATAAAAATTTGATTTGTATTTACGAACAAGGAGGAATTAGGATGTTTAAACAAAGATGTTATAATGACAGAAAAATTTGGGCTCAAAGTGATGCTTTACGTTGTGGTATTGGTTGGGATGAAGAAGATATTGAAAAACCTTTAATTCTTGTTGAAGATGTATTTGGAGAAAGTCATCCTGGAAGTACTCATCTTAATAAACTAGCTGAAAATGCAAATATTGGTATTTATTCAAATGGTGGAAAACCTGCTAACTTCCACGTTACAGATGTTTGTGATGGTTGGGCTCAAGGACATGATGGAATGAATTATATTTTAGCTTCTAGAGAAGTTATTGCTGATATGGTTGAGATTCATGCCTCAGCATCAAAATGGGATGGTTTAATCTTAATTTCATCATGCGACAAAGCCATCCCTGCTCATTTAAGAGTAGCAGCTAGATTAGATCTTCCTACTATCTTTATTCCTGGTGGAAGTATGAGACCAGGACCAAATATGACAGATTCTGGTAAAGGTGGAGAAGTTTCTCTTAGAGAAAAACAAGGTAATATTACTTCTAGGGAAGTTCTTGATTATAAATTAACTGGTTGCCCTACATGTGGAGCATGCCAATTTATGGGAACAGCAAGTACTATGCAATGTATGGCAGAAGCTTTAGGGCTTGCTCTTCCCGGAACTGCTCTTTGTCCTGCTACTGGTAATGACATTTTACGTAGTGCTAGAAAAGCTGGAAAACAAATTTTAGAATTGTTAAAAAAAGGTATTACTGCTCGTAAAATATTAACTCCTGCTGCTTTTAAAAATGCAATCATTGTTCATGCTGCTATTGGTGGCTCAACTAATGCAATGATACATTTTCCTGCTATTGTACAAGAAATGGGATTTGAACTAGATCTTACATTATTTGACGAAATGAACAAAATAATTCCACATATTTGTAATATAACCCCAAGTGGAAAACATCCTACTGAATTACTATGGGCTGCTGGAGGTATTCCTATGGTACAATGGATGTTAAAAGATTATTTAGATCTTTCTGTAATTACTGTTACAGGTAAAACATTAGGAGAAAATTTAGAAGCTCTTAATAATGAAGGATATTTTGATAGAATATTAGGTTATTTACATAATTATGGTTTAACTAGAGAAGAAGTTATTCATCCAATTAATGAAACTAAAGTATATGGTTCGGTTGCAGTACTAAAAGGAAATATTGCTCCTGAAGGAGCAGTTATAAAATACTCAGCAGTTGCTCCTAATATGTTACACCATATTGGAATTGCTAGAGTTTTTAACAGTGAAGAAGCTTGTAATCAAGCAGTTGTTAATAATGAAGTTGAACCTGGTTCTGTTTTATTTATTCGTTATGAAGGACCTCGTGGTTCTGGAATGCCTGAAATGTTAATGACTACTGAATCAATTATGAACAATGAAAAATTAAAGTCTTCTACAGTTTTAATAACTGATGGAAGATTCTCCGGTGCAACAAAAGGTCCATGTATAGGTCATGTATCTCCAGAAGCTGCTGCTGGTGGGCCTATTGCCTTAGTTGAGGATAATGATATTGTTGAACTTGATGTACATAATAGAAAAATCAATGTAATTGGAATTCAAGGTAAAAAATGTTCTTTAGAAGAAGTTGCTAAAATATTTGGTGAAAGAAAAAAATCTTGGAAGGCTCCTGATTATAGTAATAGAAAAGGAATATTTGGACGTTATACAGCACATGCTACTTCTGGAATGAAAGGTGCTTTTATCAAATAAATATTTTAATATGCTTTAGTAGTAATTTTTAAATTACTACTAAAGTTATAATTCTATATATAATAAAGGAGGAATTTTTTATGGAAATAACAACTTTAGGTGCTTTTATTGCTTTAGGTGTTGCAATTTTTTTAATTATTAAAGGTATTCCTGCTGTTTATGGTATGATTATAGGAGCCCTTTTAGGAGGAATTACTAGTGGATTAAATATATTTGAAACTGTTAATATTATGATAAATGGTGCAAGTGGAATGAGCTCTGCTTTACTTCGTATTATAACAGCTGGAGTACTTGCTGGAGTGCTTATGGAATCTGGAGCTGCTGGAAAAATCGCTGAAACTATTGTTAAGATATTAGGTGATAAAAAATCACTAGTAGCTTTGACTATATCAACTTTTATACTTACTGGTATAGGTGTTTTTGGTGACGTAGCGGCTCTTACAGTAGCTCCTATAGGTTTACAAATAGGTAAAAAGACTAATTTTTCTAAATTATGTATTTTATTTGCAATTATTGGAGGAGTAAAAGCTGGGAATTTAGTTTCACCTAATCCAAATACAATTGCCGCTGCAGAAGCTCTTCATGTTCCATTAACTAGTTTAATGCTTGCTGGATATTTACCTGCAATTTTTGGAATAATTTCAACTTGTTTATTAACTATAACTTTAAAAACAAAAGGGAGCAAAATTGAAAATGAAGATTTAATTGAAATTGATGGAGATATGCCTACAATTTTTAGTTCTCTCATAGGACCTTTTATTACAATTTTCTTATTAATTTTAAGACCTTTATTCAACATAAATATTGATCCTTTGGTTGCTTTACCTGTTGGAGGAATAGTTGGTTGTATTTTTATGAAAAAGACTAAAAATCTTCTAAAATTTTCAATAAATGGATTAAATAAAATGAGTGGAGTTGTTCTTTTATTAATTGGAACAGGAACATTAGCTGGAATTATTTCTAATTCTACTTTAAAAGATTTAATCATAGCAATTGTTGACAATATTGGACTCCCAGGTTATCTTTTAGCTCCAATAGCAGGAATTACAATGGGAGCTGCTACTGCTTCTGCTACTGCTGGAGCTTCTGTTGGAGGTAATGTTTTTGGTCCTGCTATATTAAGTTTCGGAGTTCAACCTCTACAAGCTGCTGCTATGATTTATGCTGGGACTTTGTGGTTTGATAGTCTTCCTCATGGTAGTTTTTTCCATGTTTCAGGCGGAGCAGTTTCTATGAAGCTTCCAGAAAGAATGAAATTACTTCCTTATGAATTATGTATAGGAATTATTATGACTATAGTAGCTACTTTCTGTTATGGTATATTAGGAATAAACTTTTAAAATTTAGGAGGTCATTATGATTTATTATATTCCACCAATTAACTTATTAGGAAAAGGATGTTTAAAAGATTTAGTTCAACCCTTAAAAAATTTAAAATGTAAAAAAGCATTTGTAGTAAGTGATAAATTTCTAACAAATAATGGAACTGTTGAGAAAGTAACAAATATTTTAAAAGAAGCTAATTTAGAATTTACAGTTTATAATGATGTAAAACCAAATCCAACTGTAACTAATGTTGAAAATGGATATAAAATTTTAGTTGAAGAAAAATGTGATATTGTTATTACAATAGGTGGAGGATCCCCTCAAGATTGTGGAAAAGCTATTGCTGTATTAGCTACTAATGGTGGAAGTATAAAAGATTATGAAGGAATTAATAAAACTTCTAATAAATCTCTTCCAATTGTTGCTATAACTACTACTGCTGGAACTTCTGCTGAAGTTACTATTAACTATGTTATTACTGATGAAGAAAGACATGTAAAAATGATTATGGTTGATACTAACTCGCTTGCAGCAATAACTGTAAACGATCCTGAATTAATGTTAGAAAAACCAGCTGCTTTAACTGCTGCTACTGGAATGGATGCTTTAACTCATGCTATTGAAGCAGTTGTAGCAAAAGGAGCTATGGATGTCACTAATTGTACTGCACTTTATGCTATTAAAGAAATTTTTGATTATCTTCCTACTGCAGTTAAAAATGGACATGATGTTAATGCAAGAGAACAAATGTGCTACTCTTGTTTCCTAAATGGAATAGCATTTAGTAATGCTGGACTTGGAAATGTTCATGCTATGGCTCATCAATTAGGTGGACTATATGATTTACCTCATGGTGTTTGTAATGCTATGTTACTTCCAATTGTTGAAGAAGAAAATGCTAAACATGTTCCTGAAAAATTTAGACCAATTGCAAAAGTTATAGGATTAGATACTGAAAATAAAACTGATAAAGAATGTGTTGATTTTGTAATTAATAAAATTAAATTATTATCTGAAGAAGTAGGAATCCCTAAATCACTTAAGGAAGTTGGAGTAGATAATCCTGATTTTGAATTATTAGCAGAAAATTCTATGAAGGATGCTTGTGCAGGAGCAAACCCTGTATTCTTCTCTAAAGAAACATTAATTGAACTTTTCAAAAAAATATCTTAATATTATAAAGAAAAAATAGCTGTTAATATAATAGCTATTTTTTCTCTTTTATAGTATTTCCTGTAATTACCAACATTTGGAGGAAAAATGTATAATATTTTACTTAAAGCTAGTTCTTTTGTTTTTATTATTTTTTTAGGTTATTTTCTCAAAAAGAAAAAATTTTTCTCTCAAGAGGATTCTAAGTTTGTTAATAAAACTGTTATTAATATAATTCTTCCTTCTGCTATTATAAGTAGTTTTGGAAGTTTTCAAAAAGATAATTCTCTTTTTATTTTAGTTTTTTTAGGTTTATTGTGTAACTTAACTTTAATATTTCTTGGTTATATTTTCTCTAGAAAAAAAGACTCGAAAATTAAAGCGCTATATATGCTAAATTTTTCTGGATATAATATTGGAGCATTTACTCTTCCGTTTATACAAAATTTTCTTGGTTCTTTTGGAGTTATAGCTATCTGTATGTTTGACGTGGGAAACTCTATTAGTTGTACAGGTGGCTCATATGCTCTAACAACAATGGCTATAAATAATTCCAATGAAAAAAATTCCTTAAAAAATATTTTTGAAAAACTTTATAAATCAGTTCCTTTTATGACATATATTTTGATGCTAATCTTAGCTATAATAGGAATTAAAATTCCTGCTCCTATAATTTCAATAACCTCTTTAATTGGTGCAGCTAATGGATTTATGGCTATGTTAATGGTTGGACTTATGTTTGAAATAAGTTTTAAATGGGACTATATTTCAAAAGCTTTTTTTATTTTAATTATAAGATATATTTTTGCTGGAATAACTGCCTTTATCTTCTATAATTTTTTACCATTTTCATTAGTTATTCGTCAAGTATTAGTTATTGCTATTTTTGCTCCTATTTCTGCTCTTTCTTCCTACTTTACTGAAAAATGTGATGGAAACTCTGGTTTATCTAGTTTTGCTTCATCACTATCTATTATCTTCAGTATTATTATTATAACATTTTTAATAATCTATCTAGAAATTTAATGAATGAGAGGATTTATAAAAATCCTCTCATTCATTATTAATTTCCTAATATTTTTAAAATTAATCTTATTTATAAATTTTTTCTAAAAACTTACCTTCCGACTCTTCATCAGATATCCCAATTATTTCACAATTAGGTAATAAATTTTGTAGTTTTTTATCTCCATTCCCCATTATTACTCCTTTTCCAACTAATTCTAACATCTCTTTATCATTCAAAGCATCACCAAACGCTATAACTTCTTCTGCACTTATTTTTTCATATTCAAGTAAGTTTTTTAAAGCTTCTCCTTTATTAACACTTTTGTCCATTAATTCTAGACAAGTAGGCTGTGAAGTAGCTATATTTAGTTCTTTATCTAATCCTAGCTCATACAATTGTTTCTCTAATTTTTCAATAACCTCCCTGTCCTTATGAATAAAAAATATTTTTTCCACCTTTTTATCCTTAAAATTCTCTAATGAACATACCTTAGGAGTAAATTTTGATTCTTTATGAAATTCAATATAATCTGGAACCATTAAATTTGTAAACCATTCTCCACCAATATAGATACTTGTTGATGTTCCTTCTTGAACTTTTAACTCTAATAACTTTTTAGTTAATTCTTTTGAAATACTTTTTCTACTAATTACTTCTCCTAATTCATTATGAACAAAAGAACCATTACCAGATATTAGATATTTTCCTGTTTCTATTTGATTAAAAAAATATCTAGCATCCTTATAATGCCTTCCTGTTGCTATAACAAATTTTATTCCCTTTTCAGAAATTTTCTTTATTATATCTATTGTGTATTGTGATAACTTATGATTAGAATTTAAAAGTGTCCATCCAAATCAGATACTACCATTTTATATTTCATTTATTTCCTCCTAATTTTATAAAAAAGGTAACCTTTTGGTTACCTTTTAATGTTATTAATAACTATTTTTAACTTTTTCTCCTTTAATTATTTTTACTATTCTACTTGTTCCAAGTCTATTAGCTCCAAGCTCCATAAATTTTTCTGCATCCTCTAATGATGAAATACCACCAGCAGCTTTTATTTTTACATTTTCTCCTACAAATTTTTTCATTAAAGCTACATCTTCAAATGTAGCTCCTCCTGTAGAAAATCCAGTAGATGTTTTTATATATTCAGCTCCAGACTCTGTTACTACTTTACACATTTTTATTTTTTCTTCTTCAGTTAAAAGGCATGTCTCTATAATTACTTTTAATACCTTTTTACCACAAGCTTTTTTTATTTTTTTTATCTCTTCCAAAATAGATTGATAATCTCCATTTTTTACATCTCCAATATTAATAACCATATCTATTTCATCAGCACCATTTTTTATAGCATCCTCTGTTTCAAACACTTTTACAGCAGTTGTTGAATATCCATTTGGAAATCCTATTACTGTACAAATAGCTAATTTACTATCTACATATTCTTTTGCTCTTTTAACATAAGAAGCTGGTATACATGCAGATGCAACTTCATATTTAATACTATCATCAAGTATTTGTTTAATCTCTTTCCAAGTAGCTGTCTGAGTTAGAAGTGTATGATCTACAATACTTAAAATTTTATTTTTCATTCTGTTACCTCTACTTATTTACTAATTTTTTCCCAATCTGCTAAAAACTTCTGTATTCCAGCATCTGTTAGTGGGTGTTTTATCATACTTTCAATTACTTTAAATGGTAGAGTTCCTATATGTGCCCCTGCTTTAGCAATTTCTTCTACGTGGAAAGGATTTCTTATACTTGCTCCAATTATTTCTGTTGTTATTCCATGTTTATCAAATGTATCTCTTATATTTTTTATTAATTCTATTCCACTTACACCTGTATCTTCTAGCCTTCCTATAAATGGACTAACATATGTAGCTCCTGCCCTTGCTGCTAGTAATGCTTGATTTAATGTAAAAATTAAAGTTAAATTTGTTTTTATTCCTAATTCTTTAAATCTCTTGCAAGCTTTTAACCCTTCAAAAGTTGTAGGTAATTTTATAACAACATTTTTATGAATTTTTGCTAATTTTTTTCCTTCTTCTATCATCTTTTCTGCTTCCAAAGATAATACTTCAGCACTAATAGGCCCATCCACTATTTTAGTTATCTCTGTTATTATTTTTTCAAAATCTCCATTTTCTTTTGCCACAAGTGATGGATTAGTTGTTACACCTGCTATTACTCCATAACTTTCAGCTTTTCTTATTTCATCTAAATTAGCTGTATCTATAAATATTTTCATAATCTATACCTCTTTATCTTATAATAACTCTTTAGCTTTTTTTAATATTTCTTCTGCTGTTAATTTATACTCTTTTTGAAGATAATCTAAAGTTCCTACTTGCCCAAATCTATCTTCAACTCCAACTCTTCTTAAAGGTACAGGATAATTTTCAACTAAAATCTCTGCTACTGCACTTCCTAATCCTCCAATTATATTATGATTTTCGGCAGTTACAAATCCTTTTGTTTGTTTTGCATATTTTAAAATCAATTCCTTATCTATTGGTTTTATAGTAAACATATCTATCACTGTTACTTCTATTCCCTCTTCTTTAAGAATATCTGCAGCTTTTAAGGCTTCTACAACCATTATCCCACATGCAACTATAGTTAAATCTTTTCCTTCTCTTAATACTTTTCCTTTTCCAATTTTAAATTTCTCACTTTCATCATAAAGTTTATACGAACCTTTTCTTACTGCACTTAAATAATGTATTCCATAACTATCTTTTATTTGTCTTAAAATATTCTTCATCATCGTTGTATCTGAAATCGACATTACTACTGCAGTTGGTATCGTTCTCATAAGAGCTATATCTTCAAAAGAAGTATGAGTTCCACCATTATGTTGAGCATAGATTCCTGGGTCTGATCCCAATATTTTTATATTAGTTTTTGCATAAGCTCCTGATAAAAATACTTGGTCAAAATCTCTTCTAGTTGCAAATGGACTAAATGTATGAATAAAAGGTATATCTCCAACTAATGAAAGTCCACTTGCTACTCCAACCATATTGGATTCCATAATTCCACAATTTATATAGTTCTCTTTATTTGTTTTAGCTATTGAGTTCGTAGAAATTGCTTCTGCTAAATCGGCCTCTAGAACAAAAACTCTTTTGTCTTCATTGATTAATTCATCTAATGTTGAACTATATGCTTTTCTCATTTCTAATTTTTCTAATTCATATTTTGCCATTTCAATTTCCTCCTACTCAATATCTAACTTTGCTATTTCACTCTTTAATATCTCTTTCATTTCATCTGTAAATCTAATATGATGATTAGCTTTTAAATTTTCAAAATATTCTACCCCTTGTCCTTTAATAGTATCTAATACTATGCACTTAGGTCTTCCATCTGTATCCTTACTTACAGCTTTATCTATTTCCTCAACTGAAGCTCCATTTACTTTTATAGTCTCAAAACCAAAACTTTCCATTTTTTTTATAAAATCAAATGGATTACAAATTTCTTCTGTTGTTCCATCTAATTGTTTTTTATTATCGTCAATAAAAAGAGTAAAATTCTTTAATCTATTGTGTGCAGCAAACTGAATAGCTTCCCAACATTGTCCTTCATTTAATTCACCATCACCAACTATACAATATACTTTTCTTTCGCTATTTTTTCTTTGTAATCCTATAGCTACTCCTACAGCTGCTGATATTCCTTGACCTAAAGAGCCTGTTGTCATATCTATTCCTGGAGTTAAATTTCTATCTGGATGACTTGGAAGTATAGTTCCATTATTATTTAAAGTATTTAATACTTCCAAATCAAAAAATCCTTTTAATGCTAATGTCGAATATAAAGCCGGTCCAGCATGTCCTTTAGATAAAACTAAATAATCTCTATCCTCCATTTTAGGATTTTTAGGATCTACTTTCATATTACTATATAATACTGCTAAGGTTTCTACTATTGACATAGCTCCACCCAGATGACCAAATCCTCTATGTAAAAGCATTTTTAAAGTTTCTCTTCTTATTTCTTTACAAAATTTATTCATTTTTATATATTTTTCCATAGTTTTCTCCCTTTCATTTTAAATATTAAAGGCTATTAAAAAATAGCCTTTAAATAACTTCTATTTTAATTTTCTTTTTTTTGATTTCTTGGGAAAATAAAAGCTAATAAAATAAATACTGCAAATACTACCAAAATTATATATTTATTAAAGTTTCCTGCTAATACTCCTAATAATGCTCCAACAACTCCAAAGTCAGCATCTGAGAATGTTGTATTTGCAAATCCTAACTCTCCTAATATTGGAAGTAAAACCACTGGTACAAATGTTATAAATACTCCATGTATAAATGATCCTATAGCTGCTCCCCTTCTACCTCCAGTTGCATTTGCAAATACTCCTGCTGTCGCACCACAGAAGAAATGAGGAATAACTCCTGGTATAATTAACACCCAATTTAATACTCCCAAAATAAATAATCCTACTATTCCTCCTAAAAAACTACATAAGAATCCAATTAATACTGCATTTGGTGCATATGGAAAAACAACTGGACAATCTATTGCAGGTTTTGCATTAGGCACTAAAGTTTGTGAAATTCCTGTAAATGCTGGAACAATTTCTGCTAAAATCAATCTAACTCCTTGTAATACTACAAATACTCCTGCTGCAAATGTTATTGCTTGAAGTACTGAATAAATTATGAAGTTTTGTCCATTACTTAAATTAGTTTGAACATAATCTGCCCCTGCTGCAAATGAAGTAATTAAATATAATACTAACATTGTTAAAGAAATTGATATTGAACTATCTCTTAAGAAAGATAAGTTTTTAGGAAGGTTCATCTCTTCAGTTGATTTTGATCCTTTTCCTACTAAAGCTCCTATCTTAGCTGCTAAAACATAACCTACTGTACCAAAATGTCCAAATGCAACATCATCAGTTCCAGTTATTTTTTTCATTGTTGGATGAGCAAGTGCTGGGAAAAATGCCATTGAAAATCCTAAAACTACTGATCCTACAAATACTAACATTGCTCCTTGGAATCCTGCAACTGCCAATATAACTGCTATCATACATGCCATATAAAATGTATGATGTCCTGTTAAAAATATATATTTTAATTTTGTAAATCTAGCAATTAAAATATTTGCTAACATACCAAAAGCCATTATTAAAGCTGTTACAGTTCCATATTTAGCTATTGCTAAAGCAACTATTGCTTCATTATTAGGAACAATACCTTGTACCTTAAACCCTACTTCAAACATTTGACCAAATGGAACCAAACCATTTGTAAGTATTCCTGCTCCTCCAGTAAGAACTATGAAACCTAGTATTGTTTTTATAGTTCCTTTTACTGTATCAGAAAAATTTTTCTTTTGACATAGTAATCCAATTAAAGAAATTAAACCTACCAATATTGCTGGTACACTTAAAATGTCCACTATTAATTTTAACATGTCTTTGCCTCCTCAAATATTTTATATTTTTATTATAAAATTCCTTTTTCTTGAAACGCTTTTACAATAGCTTCTTTGATTTCAGCTAAATTTATAATATTTGATAAAACTATCTTATTTGAAATATGAGCACTTCCTGCTATATCTCTTGACATTATAAAGAAATCTGAATCACTTTCAATAACTGAAGCTAAATCTGTATGAGTTACTTCAGCTGTTACTCCTAACTCCTTTAAAACTTTCTTTACATTCATTTCTAGCATAAAACTACTTCCTAAACCTGTTCCACATACTGCTGTTATTTTCATAATTAATTCCTCCTTGATTTTTCTTTTTTATTTTAATTTTTTATTATAAATTATTTTTTAACTCTCCAATTGTTTTTGAAGTGATTAACTTCTCAATCTTCTCTTCATCTCCTAAAATATCTGCTAACTTTTCAATGATTTCAATATGAGAACTACTATCTTTTGCTGCTAAACAAAATAACAAATACACTTTATCTGTATTTTCTGAAAATTTAACCCCTTCATTTACTTTTAATAAAGAAAGAGAACTTTCTAATACATTTTCATCAGGTCTTGCATGTGGCATAGCTACTCCTGGTATTAAAATTATATAAGGACCTAAATTTTTTATATTTTCTATCATACTTTTAACATACCCAAACTTTATTTTCCCACTATTGATTAATGGTTGTGCTCCAATCTCTATAGCTTTTTCCCATGTTTCAATTTTTTCTACAACTTGAATCTTATCTCCTAAAATATCCTTTATCCCCATATTACCCTCCTGTATTTTTTATATTTTTATTCTATAATTATTTTTTTTGTTTTACAATTATCTTTTTTGTTCAATTTACATTTTACATTTTTTGACAAAAAAAAAGAAGGATACTAGCTTTAAAAACTTAGTAGCCTTCTTTATATTATTATTTTTTAAAATTTATATATTTCAAAACTTGTTTAACATTTTTAGCCTTTGAAAGATTTTCAATCAAATTATAATTAGTGATTAACTCCACCAAGTCAGCTAAAGCATTCAGATGTTCTTTATTATCCCAAGATGAAAAAGCTAATATAACTTGTACTTTTCTATTGTCTGGAAAAAGAATAGGTTTTTTCAAAATTACAAGTCCCATTCCTGTTTTTAAAACAGAATCATCTTTTTGAGCATGTGGAATAGCTATATTCTCTCCTATAACCACATATGGTCCAAATTTATTTATATTTTCTATCATTGCATCTATATATTCAACTTTTGTAATATGATTTTTTACTAAAACTTCCCCTGCTAATTTAACTGCTTCTAACCAATTTTCTACCTCTTGATTTACCAAAATATTATCTTCAGTTAGAAAATCTGAAAGTTTGTATTCATTTTCTTCTGTATCATTTATAAGTCTTTGCTCAAAATAAATATTTAATCCTTTAATAAGTTCTTCTTTATTTTCAATTTTACAATTTTGTTCAATTATTTCCATTAATTCTGATAACATATATCTTTTTCTTTGTTTTGATAGAGAATATTTATCTAAATTATTTATATCTTCTTGGGCTAAAATAGATTTAACTTTTACTACTGGTATTGAAAAACTGCTATCTATATCCACAGTACTTATAATTAAATCTACTTCTTCCTTTTGTAAAGTCTTTTCTAGAAGATGTCTTGGTATTGTTTTTACAATATTTATAGTATATATTTCTTTTAATTGCTGAACCAAAAGACTAGAAGTTCCATATCCATATCCACATACAACTAAAACTCTTTTTAAATTTTTTCTTTTATATTTATTTCTATCTATTGCTGATTTAAAATATATCGCCAAAAAAGCAACCTCGTCATTTGAAAACTCTATCCCAAGATACTTCTCAATATCTTTTAAAGAATTTTTGGTATTATAAAATATATTAGGATAACTATTTAATACCTCTACAAAAATAGAGTTTTCTAATTTTATTTTATTTTGTAATCTATAAATAGTTGGTTTAATATGATTTAAAAGTCCTTCTAATAACAATTTATCCTTAGAAATATCAACATCAATTTTTTTATTAAAGTTATCTATGAATTTTTTTACTAATATATCAATTTCTACCCAATTGCTATAATAAGATTTTTCAAAATTATATGTATGGCTTCCTAAAAAATAATCTGTAATTTGTAATATTTCATTCTCTTCTAGAAAAATATCATAAGATGATTCTAAAATTCCTTTTGCTTTTAAAATAGTATCATATTCTGCTGTTTCTTTTAAAAATTGCTTATTTGCTATTTTTTCTAAAACCTTTCCTTGCTTTATTCTAATTATTGTAATTATTAAATAAATTGCTATAATATTATAAGCTTCATCTGATATTATTTTATTTAGTAATTTTTGAATATAGTTAATAAAATTTTTAATTATATTTATATCTACATATTTAATATATTCTTCTACTATCAATTCTTTTCTAGTTTTTAATCCTACATTTGAGTAAAATATAAAATTTGAATACTTTCTTAGAAATTTTAATTGTTGTTTTCTTATGTCTATCTCTTCTCCAGATAGAATCAAACCTTCTTGTTGCGATATTTTTAATTCCAAATTATTATTTAATAACTCTTCTCTTATATCTCTTATATCATTTCTTATTGTTGTCCTACTCACATCAAGTATTTCACTAGCTTTTGTAAGATTTATTTTCTCATCAAATATACAGATAAAAGATAGATATTCTCTTCTTTCATATATATCTAAATTACTATTTTTATCCTCTATTTCATCATTTTCTAAAAAATTTTTATAATCCTCTAAATATATATTTCCTCCAAATTTTCTTTTTAGTGGTTTCAATTTATTTGAAATAAAGTAGTCATCTATTTTATCAAGCTCATATCTTATACTTCTTTCAGATATATTAAGAAGTTTTGCTAATTCTTTTATTGTTCCTTCACCATTATTTTTACATAAACTCTTTATAATATTATTC
>OGFE01001555.1_pt1 | contig 15485 bp, 19 predicted proteins | sample 1570811 | NCBI WGS metagenome assembly OGFE01 (sample SAMEA2581967, study PRJEB24529) | metagenome | biome: Human gut stool | place: China | collected 2011 | reverse complement strand
AATGAGCATTTCTTTTGTTTACCCTGCTCGTTACTCTACGAGCACATCTTCTTAACGAACATTTCTTTTGATTATCCTGTTCGCTGCTCTACGAACATATATTCTTAATAAGTATTTTCTAAATATATTTTCTATTAAAATAATATCATTATTTATTTTTTTATTCAAGTAAATTATAGAATTTTATTTATTTTTTTATATTAATATTGTTTTGTGGGAGTACCCACACCCCTTATTGCACTTAGAAAAAATAATATAAAAAGAATATTATTTTTTTCTAAGTACTCAATTTCTTGAAAAAATAAAATCATATTATTTTTGGAGATAAGAAAATAAACTTGCTTTTTGGTACGTTTTATATTATACTTTAAGTAACAAATACGCTTCTCAATGAGTGAGAATCATTGAATTGATACAAATACGCTTCTCAATGAGTGAGAATCATTGAATTGATGCAAATACGCTTCTCAATGAGCGAGAATCATTGAAAAAAAAGACTTTTTATAGTCTTTTTTTATTTTTACTTATTTTTTAATTTTTTTGATTTAAAAGTAAGTTTTTTAAATCTGTTATATGTTGTCTAAAATAATTAGGATTTTTATCCTCATACATCAGGATTCTTTTTAGTTTTCTTTCTAATTCTTTAATAAGATTAGGATTTTTTATTTCATAGCCTGTAGCATTACCTACAAGATATTCTCTTGCTATATAATTAGAAGTTATAGGAATTACATCACTTATGAAAAAAATAGAATCCTCATTAGTTTTTCCAATATGATAAAAACAACTTCTAATATCTCTTTTTTCTTTTTCTAGATAAGAATTTATTCTTTTTTTAGCTAATTCATCTCTATGATTATAATTTCCCATAGGAATAGCCCAAAAAATATTTGTATTATCAAGTTTTAAAAGACAAACTAAAGGCCTTACTTTTTGATCATTCCAAGTACCACCAGTTGCTCTAATTAAACTATAAAATTCATTTTTTGCAAAATAAATTTTTTTTTCTTTTATTTCCATATTTCACCTCTTAAAGCAATTATTTTTTATTAAAACTAGAAATTATATTAGAAATTTGTGATTGTGACATTAACATAAATTTAGCAATATCAACTTGTTTAAATTTGTGTATTTTATATAGATTATATATAAATTTATTTCTTAATTCTAAATTATTATTAAAATTTGGAATTTCTAGAAAAGTAGTTATAGTTATTCCATCAGGAGTAATATTTTTTATAATAGTTTTACCATCTTCTAAAGAAACAATTCCTATTTTTTCTCCATTTTCTTTTTGTTTTAATTCAAAAGCTATAATTTTTTCTGAAGATAAAAATGGATAAGTATTTACAAAATTTTTTAGTATTAAATCATAACTCATAAAAATATCCTCCAATTTATTGTTAAAGTTTAACAAATATATAATATAATATTAATAAAAAAATGTCAATTTATATAAAAAATAATTAAATTAGTATTTTTTAATTTGTTAAATAAAAAAATTAATATTTCTTAGTTTTAGAAATAGTTATTTGATGTTAAAGTTTTTTATATAAAAATTATTGTTGCTTTTTTAATATATGTATGTTATCATAAAATAAAAAAAAATTTATTATATATATATAAGAGGATGATATATGGTAAAGTTTTTTAAAGAAAATAAAAAAGTATTTATATTTCTTTTTGGATTATTGCTTTTTATTTCATGTTTTAGGGTACTACCAATTTATTTTATAGAAAAGATAATTGATTTAGCTAGTACTTCTAATATTGGTATTAATCAAGAAAATATTTATAAGATTATTAAAATAGGATTCTTTTTTATTCTTGTAAATATTTTAAAAAGTTTTTTATTTTCAGTTTCAAAATGGTTTTCTGAAAATAATCAAGCTAAAATATCAACAAGTTTGAAGGTTTTGATATTTGAAAAATTTTCAAGAGTTAAATTTGAATATCTAAATAAAATTAATATTTCATCTATTTCTTTATCTATTATAGAAGACTCAGAAAAAATAGGTGAAAATATAATAACTTTATATTCAGAGATAATATTGTCTTTTTTTACTTTTTTATTTGGAATTTATTTTTTTAGTAGAATAAATTTTTTGCTAATTATTTATGTATTCCCTCCAGTGTTAATATTAATTTTAATAGTTAATAAAATATCTCAAAAAATAAAACTAATTATTTCTGTATCAAAAATAAGATTAATAAATGTTTTAGGATTATTTAATGATGGAGTATTAGGAATAAAAACTTTGAAAGTTCATCAAATTGAAAAAGAGTTTTTAGAGAAAATAAAAAAAGATTCTCTTTCATTACAAGAAGTCAAGATAAAGCAAGCGGAATTAAAAAGTATAAATTTCTTTTTTTCAGATATAACTTTTATTATTTCTTTTGGCATTACTTTAATAATAGCTTCTATTTTTGTGAAAAAAAATTATTTAACAATAGGAGAATTAACAGCTATTTTGATGTATAATCATCTATTAACGGATCCTATTTTAAAATTAATAGAGCTTTATCCTAAAATTATAGAAATTTTAAATTGTTTAAAAAGAATAGAAGAAATCAAAATTTTTCCAGAAGAAAAGGAAAAAATATATGGAAAAGTTGATAAAATAGAACTAAAAGAAATAACTATTAAATTTGGTGAAAATATAATACAATCTAACATTAATTTAACTATAAATTCATCATTTGGTATTTTTGGAGAAAGTGGAAAAGGTAAAAGTTCACTATTAAATATAATTTCAGGATTAATAGAGCCTCAAATGGGAAAGATCTATTATTATTTTAATGGTAAAAAAGTAAATTATTTTCCTAGAGTCTCGTATATGATGCAAGATGATTTTATTTTTAATATGAGTTTAAAAGAGAATATATTACTTGGAAGTAAAAATTTTACTGAAAATGAATATAAAGAGATTTTAAAAATCTGTAATTTAGAATATTTAGACTTTAGATATAAAGAAAAAAATATAGGAAAGAATGGTGGAACCTTATCTGGAGGTGAAAGAACAAGAATAAAAATAGCAAGAGCTTTAGCAAATAAGGAAGCTGACATATTTTTATTTGATGAAATTTCTGCTGGAGTAGATAATGAAAATTTATTTAATATTTTTAATAATATTGAAAGTTTTTTAGTAAAGCAAAATAAAATAAGGGTTTATGTTGATCACAGTAATTATATTAAGAAGCAACTACATAACTATATTCTCATCAATTAAAAAATAGGAGGGATATTATGAAGAAGTATTCAAAACCAATTTTAAGAAAAAAAGAGAACGTTTTAATTAATGGACACAGTTTATTAAGTCACAGTGGTTGTGGAATGTGTAAAATATTTAAGTAGTTGTATTTTGGACATACCATTAGGTATGTCCTTTTAATATTAATTTTAAAGGAGGAAACTCTTATGATAGAAAGGATACTTTATGGGATATAACGAGTCAATGTAACTTAAGATGTAAACATTGTTATAATGAAGAAAGATATTGGGAAAAAAATAAATATAATGAATTATCTAAAGAAGATATAGATAAAGTTCTTTCATCTTTAATTAAAATGAATGCAACAGCATTACATTTATTAGGAGGAGAACCTATTTTATGTTCAAATATAGAATATATTTTAAAAAAAGCAAAAGAAAATAACTTACAAGTAACAATGGTAAGTAATGGAACTTTAATAGATGAAAAAATTTTTAAAAAACTATGTCAATTAGAATTAACAGCATTATCAATAAGTATGGATGGTACTGACCAAGAAAGTCATGATTATATTAGAGGAAATGGAAGTTTTGATAAGACTATAGAGAATTTGAAATCTATGGTTAAGTATAAAAAAGATAATAATATAAATATTATTATAGGAATAGCATTAACTTTAACTAAAAAGTCTATTAATTCAGCTAAAAATTTAATTAAATTTGGAGAAGAATTAGGAATAGATGGAGTTACTTTAGCATATGTTACTAATGAAGGAAAAGCAAAGGAAGATTATAATAATTTAGGAGTTACTGAAGAAGAAAAGTTTAGTGTTATTGATAAAGTAATTTCAGATTATAAAAATAATACAACTGGGCTTTCTTTGTATATTGATGCAAGACAGCTATTAGGAGAATATATTTTTAAAAAATATGGAATAAAAATACAAGCAACTAATTCAGGATGTAAAGGAGGAAATAGTAGATTTTATATAATAGCAGACGGAACAATATTACCTTGTAGTCCAGCAGGAACAAGTATGGGAAAATTTATTAAAGAAAAATATTTAAAAGGATTTAATCCTCCAAATATACTAAAAAATAATTTTTCAGAAATAATAGAGTCAAATTATTTTATTAATTTTTATAATTTTGCACATAATATAGAAAATTATAATATTTTAAATCCATGCAAAGAATGTAACTATAATTGTTATCCTTGTCCTTTATTATATAATATTAACAATCCAAATGTAAAAGAATGTCTTTATGCCAAAAAGAAAATTATTGAAATTGAATCGTTGATATTAAAAACTTCTTTTTCTAAAAAAGACAATTTACGAATAAATACATTAAAAGATAAAATAGAAATAATAGATTTTTATAATCAAGATAAATATATATTAGAAGAAATTGGATTTGATATTTGGAATCTTATAGATGGTACAAAGACTGTTGAAGATATTATTAACATAATAAAAAATGAATATAATTCTGATAATGATATTCAATTAAATAAAGTAATCTATAGGGATATCTTAGATTTTATATTTGATTTAAAAGAAAAAAAATTTATTTTTAACAAAACTAATTAACAATTAAAAAGAAAATAAAAAAATGGAGAAAAGATCTCCATTTTTCTTTTATTAAAATAATTTATATATATAAAGTTTTTATAAAATTATTTATATATTTTTTAAAATACTATATGTATATATTGTAATTTTTTAATAAAATTAATTTATACTATATAATATATAAAGTATATAAAAATAAAACTTTATAAAACTATATAAAATAATAACTTATGATACTATATATTTTTTTATAAGTGCTCCGAAGTGCTCCTAAAAACTATAAAGTATATATAAAATATGTTATATATAAAACTAATATTATATACAATACACTATATTGAAATTTTAGAATTATATATAAAGTATACTTTATATATAAAACACTATACAATTTATTTTATATAGTACTTTATATATTGTGGTTTGTTAAATATCATGTAATATACTTTATATAAAGTATATTATAAATAAATGAAAATTATTCTTTATTTTTCTTTAAATCCTTATATTTTTCTAAAAATTCTTCCAAAGCACAGCTTAAAGCTGATATTATAGTGATTTTATTATCCTCACAGAAGTCAGTAAACTCTTTATAAAGCTCTTCATTGATACGAATATTCTTAATTTTTATATTTTTAGAGTATTTATTCTTTATATTTTCTAGGTTAAGTTTTAATGTGGCTTCAGCCTCATTCTTAATGCTTTGCCCCATTGTCATAAAGAATAAAGCTTTTAAAACTTTATCAGTTAATAAAAAGCTTAATTTATCTTGGACAGTTTCAAAATCTTCAAAAGACTTAAACTCTTTTGTATTATTTACTAAGAAATCAAGAGTATTTATTGTTGGAGTAGGTACAGGAATCTCTTTTTCTTCTTCAATAGGCTTTTTATCTTCAACTTGTGAAGGAATTTCCTCTTTTTTCTCCTCGATTTCGTTAATTTCTTCTTTTTTTATTTCTTTTTCAGGAACAATAGTTTCAATAACCTCAATATCTTTAGTAGCTTTTTTATCAGTAGTTTTAGTTGGCTCTTTAATTTCTTCTACTTCAACTAATTCAGGAGTAATAGTGTAGTCAAGATAAGTTAATTCTTCTTGTGTAAAATTCTCATGCCATTCTTTTAGCCATTTGTCTTTTTTATCAATAGTATTAAACTTTTTCTTGATGATTTCTTTTAAATCCATCTTTTCTTTAATCATTTTTTTTATTTCTTTAATCTTAGTTTCAGTTCTCTTATACATATTTGTTCCTCCTTTTAAATGCTTTATACGTATATGGTATTATACCATTTATATAGAATAATTAACATATTTAAAAAAAATATTATTTTTTATTCAAAAGCTGTAAAATCAATTTTAAAGCCTGTTAATTTTCAAGATGATAAAAATATCAAATTTCTAAATAGAAAGCCTCAAAATCAATTTAGTGAAGTCAGATTATATTTGATTAATTATATTGTATGATTATTAATATATTTTCTTTGATTTTTAATTATAATAGGATATTATCCCATGATAAATAAAAATAATTTATTTTTTTATGAAAAATGTATAAGGGCTAGGAATTGGACATTCAAATTTATTTCCTGTTAATTCTAATGAATGACTTCTCATCAGTTGTTTATTAGATTCATTAATTATTGGTTTATTGTCAACAACTATAAAGCCATATCTATGTTTTGATGATAGATTATTTCCTTTTTGTCTGATTTTAACCATATATTTTTTCCCTGTTAATTTTCTTGCTTGTAAAATTTTAGCATTAGCAAGTTTTAGAAGATTTTCATTTTTAATCTCAACGAAACCTAAATAAGTACTTAATTCATATTTTTTTAGATTTTTTAAGTAATCATCGCCCCAATAAAATTTTAATGCTTCTTCTTTTGCTATAGGAAAAAGTTTTGTAGCATTTGTTTCATCAATTTTAATTGATTCGTATGCGTCATTAACATTGATATTAATCATTTCTACATCATGGAATAGTTTTGGAATGTCTAAAGATTGTCTTTTTCCATTATTGATTTTATTGAAAAAATCTTCTAATTCCTTGCTTTTCTTAGAAATTGTATTTAAAATTTTTTCATCTTCAGTAAAATATATACAACGAGCCCGATTATTTTTTTTTGGTTTTCTTAAAAGAAATTCTACAGGACTATCCAATAAAGGATCTTCAGTTTCATCAGACCTTAAACAAATTGTATTTTCTCTAATATAGTCATAAAGATTTTCTCTTTTATTAAAGTATTCTCTCCATAAAGCTCTAGTAGAAATTTTTTTTTCCATATGCCCTCCTGAATTTTTTTATATTTTTAATTATAATAGGATAAAATCCTATTATAAACATTATACTACAAAACCAATAAAATTAAAATCTATATTTTTATTTTTTAGAAAAATCTACTTAAAGGCTCTAAAATATTTAAAATAAGCAGTATAATACAGAAATAGAGATAATAAAATATATATTATATATGACGACACGTCAAAAAATGAAAAATACATTGACTTTTGACGACACGTCAGTTATAATTAAAGAAAAGAATTTTGGACATTACATCTAAAATGGGAGGGGAAATAATGAAAGCTAAAAAATTGAATATATCATTTTTAAAATCAGGAAGTGGAAGCTTAAATAGTAGAATTATGTTGCCTATTACATGGGTTAGAGATTTAGGATTTTCACAGGAAGAAAGAGAAGTTTATATCTATCATTTCGGAGATGAAATCGTTATTAGAAAAACTCCATTGATTTTTGATAAAAAAGAGGCTGCCAAAATTGCATTTGGAGAAGTTGAGCAAGTAATTTCAATTAAAGAATATATCGAATACGGAGAAATTATAGAAATTATTAGAGCAATAATAGAAAGTTATTTTTTTAATATAGAGGAAAAACAAAAAAATAATAAAATTATTTATGTAGTATCTGTTCTAAGGGATAGCTTTATGGATAAAAAATATGAATTTGTAATAGATAATAATAAGCAATATTTCTTTGATAAGAAAAAGTATAAATTTAAAACTGTTGAAGAATTAGAAAAATATTTTAATATATAAAAAAACTTTTAAATTATGATTATAATAGGATTTTATCCTATTATAATCATAATAAGGTAAAAAAGGTAAAATAAATTCATTGATAATATAGCGTCCTTATGCTATAATCTTTTTAAGAGAAAATGTGCAATAAATATATTGATAATATAACGCCCCCGTTGGTGTTTTTTCTTTCTTTTTTAATGTGCAATAAATATATTGATAATATAACGCCCCCGTTGGTGTTTTCTGGTAGGTGATTCTTATTAAGAAACTTAATAAACAGATTGATTTATTTAATTATAGAAATGGTTATATAGCTTTTAATCCTTTTATGAATTATTCTCAAATAGATATTTATGAGTTTATTAACTATATCTTTGAGAGAGATAATGTTCTTCCATTTGAGGTTGAGGGAGAGGATAGAGATTATCAAAACCATAAATATAATGGTATTATGTGTGAGATATTAGATACAGGGAAAACTAGAACTTTTATGGTACTTAATAATTTAGATTTCTTAGAAGAAATTAAAGGAAGAAAGTTTGTTGTGATGAGTCCAATTACTTACATTGGAAGAAATAGAACTGCAAATAATTCAAGATATTTATATGCTTTTGCTATTGATTTAGACGGCGTTGAAGAAAAACATATTGGAAGTTTATTTAAACAATTTAGTAATGGACATATCTATCCACCTAATATTATTGTTAGTTCGGGGAATGGGCTACATTTGTATTACATTTTGAAAGAGCCGATTGCACTTTTTGATAATGTGAAAGTTCTTTTAAAAAGATTTAAGTATGGGTTAATAGATTTGGTTTGGAGTGGTTTTACTTCTAAACAATCAAGACAATATCAAGGAATTTTTCAAGGTTTTAGAGTTCCTGAAACACAGACGAAATTTGGAGAAAAAGTGAGAGCATACATCAACTATGATATTCCTTTTTATGATATAAATGAGTTAAATAAGCGTTTGGATAGTGATATTAAATTGACAGAAGAAGAAATTTTACAAATTGAGAGGGTTGTCTATAAACCAAAAAGAATTAGTTTAGCAAAAGCTAAAGAGTTATATCCCGATTGGTATGAACGTAGAATAGTTAAAGGGGATAAATCAAGAAAAAAATGGGATATAAAAAGAGATTTATATGATTGGTGGAAAAGGAAGATTACTTCAAATAAGGAAGTTCAAGAGGGGCATAGATATTTTTGTTTGATGACTTTAGCAATGTATGCAACAAAATGTAATATCTCTTACGAAGAGTTAAAAGAGGACGCTTATTCTTTTTTAATAGAAATGGAACAAAAGACAATCAATCAAGATAATCATTTTACAAAGGAAGATATAGAGGACGCTTTAAGGGCATATAAAGAAAGTTATATAACTTTTCCAAGAAAAGATATAGAGAGAATCACAGGGCTTTCCATACCTGCCAACAAAAGAAATTATCAAAATCAAAAAGACCATTTAGAAGAAATTAGAATGATAAGAGATTTAAGAATGAAAAGACAAGGCAAAAAATGGACTGATAATAACGGAAGAAAAGAAAAAAAAGATATAGTTCGTGAATGGAGACTTAAGAATCCTTTAGGGAAAAAAATAGAATGTGAGAAACAAACGGGATTATCAAGACATACAGTTTTAAAATGGTGGGAAAAAGTTCAAGAAGATATTGAAGAACAAAATAAAAGATATAAAGAATTTTCTAACATTCCATTTGAAATAAAAAGAAAAGTGTATAGAAAGGCATATATTCATTATCATTCAGATTATTGTTTGAACAACTATGGAAAGCCAATTACAACGGAAGAAGAAAGGAAAGAAAATATACATATAGATTATTTTTATTTTTTATTAAAAGAAATGAAAATTAGTGATGAAAAATTAGCTGAAGAAATTTATAAAAAAAGAGTAGAAAATAAAAATTTTATAAGATTAAAACAGCTAATAAAAAGGCAGGGAAAAAGAACAGAAAAAATAAAAAATTTATCTGAATTTTATTCTTTAATAGATAAAGCAGAAAGTGAAGAAAAATTAAAAGAAATTTGTAGCAAATATGATTTTTTACCAAACTTAGAACTTTTTTAATAAAGGAGATGATGATTAAATGACAGTTGAAGAATTTATCCAAAAAGCAACAGAAAAAAGAAAACTTTTTAAAGAACTTTGGGAACAAGAATTTTCTAAAAAATTAAAAAATCGTTATCGCTTTGATGAAAGTTATGGAACAGGAATTATTTTTCTTGATAATTTGACTTGGAATGAATATGAAATGATAGAAGAATTTTTTAAAAAAAATTATACCTTAATAAAAAAAGGAAAATATAAAACTTTAGGTTTTGATAAATGGGAAGGAAACAATAGTATTTATATAAAAAATTTATTTGATATTTTTTAAAAGAGCTTTAAAATAAAAAATACAAGCTTTAAAAGCAAATTCTTTTAATAGGTATAAAATATTAAGACGACCTTACAAAAGCTGTTAAAAACAATTTTGTAAAGTCGTTTTTTTTAGTTATTAAAAAAATTATTTTTTTTCTTCATTTTTTAATTCTAAACAAGTCAATATATATTCTTCAAAATCTTGGACATCTTGATCAGTAAATTTATTATTATTTTTTATCAGAAGATTATTTATTTTTTTAAATCTCTTTTCAGCTTCTTTTAATTCAATTTCTTTTAGTCTTTTTTCAATTTCTTTTTTCTTGTTAATAAGTTCCTGTTTAATTTCCTTAGAAGTCTTGATTTTTTTCTTTAGTTTAGTAGTTTCTAAATTTTCTTGTATTTGATTAAGTTCTTCCATAGTTAAAACCTCCTGTAAAAAGATTATTTATAGTTATTATTATAGTATATTTTAGTCACAATTTCTAGTCATTTAATTTTGAATATATATTTTTGAAGTATACCTTTAATTTTTGACAAGTCAAAAAATAAGAGGTATACTATATTATATATCATCAAAATTAAATAAGCGAGCACACTGTAAATGACGGCAAATTGATAAATCAATTTGTCATCATTTACGCTCGTTTAGGGGGATTGCAGTCCCCCTAAAAACCCCTGCTAAAAGCAGGAAAGGAGGTATAAATTTTTTGAAGAAAAATTTATCATTAAGACTAGATGAAGAAGATTATAATTTACTTGAAACTCAAGCTAAATTATATGGAGTAACTAAGAATGAATTTGTAAGAATTTTAATAAGAAAAAATATGATTGGAGATATAAAGGAATTAAATGAGAATTTAAAAGACATTTTTAGAGTAAAAATAGGGATAGGAAATAACCTTAATCAAATAGCTAAAAAATGTAATAGTAAAACTATATTAAATTTCAGAAAAATTGAAGAGGAGCTTGAGGAGCTATGGCAATCTTTAAAGCGATAGATAAAAGTAGTAAAAAAATAGGTGGTTGTAAAGGTGTATTAGATTATGTTGGAAAGAAAGCAAATCAGACAGAGGGAATACTATGTTCAAATGATTATAAAAAATGCTTTAAAGACTTTCAGGATATAAAAGAATTTTATAACAAATTAGAAGATAGACAATACAAGCATTTTGTCCATAGTTTTAAGCCTGATGAAATTGACAAAGATAAAGCATTTGAAATGACGATAAAATTATGTAAAGAAATCTTTCCTGAATATCAAGTTTTTATAGCTCAACATACAGATAAAAAACATATCCATAATCATATAGTAGTTAATTCTGTAAATTTTGAAACTGGAGAGAAATTTTATTATGAGAAAGAAGAGTTTGAAAAATGGAGAGAAAGAGCAGATGAATTAGCCAAAGAATATGGACTAGAAATTGTGCAGCCAAAAGAAAAAGAATTAGAGATAGGAGAAGTAGTTACAAAATCAAGAGATACAAGAGAAGTTATAGAAGGAGCTTTGAGGGGAGAAAAACAAAGTGATATAGTGACAGTAGCTTTAGCAGTTATAGAGGGAGGAGAGAAAGCTAAAAGTAAGGAAGAATTTACTAGAATTTTAAAAGAAAAAGGAGTTGATATTGATTGGGGAGAAACTACCAAAGAAGATGGCTCTATAAAGTATAAAAAATATATAACTTTAACTGTTGATGAAGAACATAGAATAGGGAAGAAACCAAAGTTTAGATTAGATAGCTTAGAAAATCATATTCACCACCCTGCTTTTAATACAGAAGAATTGAGAAAACATTTCCAAGAATTAGAGAAAGAAAATAAAAAAGTCTTAGAGAAAAAAAATAATCAAGAAAAAGTAGATAAATGGGAAGAATTAAGACGTAGTAGAAAAAATGAATTAGAAAGATAAGGAGGAACTAAATGGCGAACTTATTTGATGGAGCTAATAAGATAAAAAATGAAGTGGAAGAATTGGAAAAAACTTTAGAAAATTTAAGGCTTACTTCGGTAAGATTAGAAACGATAGGAAAAACTATTTCAGAGATTGAAAATATAAGTCCTGATTTGCAAAAAATAACACAAGATATATCTAATTTACAAGAGAATTATAAAAAATTGAATATAGACACATTAAAGGCTAGTATTAGTACCCATATAGATGAACTTTTTGAAAAGAAAAAAATATGGCTATTATATATACCTTTAGCAGTGGGATTTATAGGCTTTATAGTGGCAGTATCAGTAACAATATATATTTATTTTGAAAGTATAAGGACGTTAAAATCTCAAAATGAAAATCTTGTTAATAGACTAGATTCAATTTATAATATGCACTTACTAGATGAAAAATTTTGGTACAATAAAAAAAATCAGAAGTTATTTTTAAGTGATTATGATTGGATCGAAAAGCAAATGAAAGAGGAAAAAAATCAAAAGTAAATTATCAAAGAAGCTTTTAAAAATTAATAGGTAAATTAGTGAGAAAAAATTATCTATCACTAAAAATATTATTAGGAGGTAAAAGGGTATGGGTTTATATGAAATTAATTTACAAAGAGAAATTTTAAGAGAGAAAAGTGCAGAGATTTTGGCAGATTTTAACAAATATATGAGGGAGAATAATATTAATTATTCAAATAATGAAATTAAAAATCCTATAGTTGCTCTGTATTACAATGTAATAGAAATATATAATAATATTTTTACTCCAAAATATAAAGATATTTTAAAATTAGAAGCTGTAAATGGAAAATTAGATTTAGCAAAGGAAATTCTAAAAAATAGTTATTTAGAAAGAGAAAATTACATAAAATTTAAAGAGTTTTATGAGGAATATACTAAATTATCTTTTTTAGATTTTGAAGAATTAATATCTAGTGCTAAAGATGAAAAAGAAAAATTATTTTTTAATATGCTTTTACAATATTCTATGGAAAATAATTTTAATAAAGTTTTAAGGGAAGAGAAATATTAAGAAAAGAAATTTTTATATAAAAAATGGGTGATAAAATGATTTATGTAACAGGAGATAAACATAGAAATTTCAATGAAATAAAAAAGTTTTGTAAAGAAAATAATACAACTAAAGATGATGTTATAATCATTCTTGGAGATGTAGGACTTAACTTTTTTGGTGGAATAAAAGATTGGTCTGTAAAACATTCACTTAGCAAACTTCCAATAACTCTATTTTGTATTCATGGTAACCATGAACAACGTCCTTTTGCTATTGCAACATATAGAGAAGTTGAAAAGTTTGGAGCAAAAGCATATATGGAAGAGGAATTTGATAATATAATTTTTGCAAAAGATGGAGAAATCTATAACTTTGATGGACTTAAATGTATTGCAATAGGAGGGGCATATAGTACAGATAAATACTATCGGCTTACAAATAATTGGAAATGGTTTAGTAATGAACAACCTAATGATAGAATTAAAAAGTATGTTGAAGATCAATTAGAAAGCACTAACTGGAGTATAGATTTAGTTTTTAGTCACACTTGTCCTTTTAAATATCGTCCAATAGAAAGATTATCTAGTACTATTGATCTTGATAAGATAGATACTTCTACTGAAGAGTGGCTGCAAAAGATAGAAGATCAATTAAAGTATAAAAAATGGTATTGTGGACATTTTCATATAGAAAAATCTATTGATAAAATAAGATTTGCTTATGATGATATTATAGAATTAAATCCTTTATATTTAAAAGATGAAACTATACATCGAGTTATGATATCTGATTCAAGAAGATGACAAAAAAATTTTTTGAGTTATGGGAAAAAGAAGTAGCTCCGTATATATCAAAAGATAAATATGAATTTTTTGGTGGAAATGATCTTCTTATAAAGAATTTTAATGAAAAAGATGATGAAATATTAAATAATTTTTTAACTAAATATCATAATTTTTTTAAGTATTTAAAATTAAAAAATAAATATGATATAAAATATTCACAAGAGAAAGAGATAGTTTTAAAGCATATATTTGACTTTTAAAAAAAGAGAATAGTTTTTACTATTCTCTTTTACAATGTTTTTTATTAATTATAATTCCTGTTTACCCTTTAGGGTATTTACGATATAATTATAACTTAAATTACTAAAAAAGCAGATAATTAGAATAGATCACTATGAGTTCCAGTTCTTGAAAGAGTTAAGGTTAATATATCATTTTCAATATAGTATATTAACAACCAATCAGGCTCAATGTGACATTCACGACACCCTTCATAATCTCCAATTAACTTATGATCCTTGTATTTTTCATCAAGTGATTGTTCATTTATCAATAAACTTAGGACTTTTTCAAATTTTTTAATATCATAATTTCTTTTAACTATTTTTTTCCAATCTTTTTTAAATTGAGAAGTTATTTTAACTTTTAGCATTTATTCTTCCACCAAAGCCATCATTACTTCTTCAACACTATTATAAGCCTTGACATTAGGATCTTTTGCTATTCTTTTTGCTTCTTCTATTGCCATTAATGTTTCTATATTAGGTTTTTTGGCACTTACTTCAAAAGGTAACCCATTTTCTCTAAGCATAGCTTTTACAAAAATACTAAAAGCAGTTGACATATTCATACCTAATTCGCTACATAAAGACTCAAAACTTTTTTTATCTTCTTCATTTATTCTAACATTTATAACAGCAATTGCCATACAATACCTCCTTTTTATCTTCTTTTATATATACATAGTATAAATTTAAAGGAAAAAAGTCAAGTTATAATATTTATTTTTTATGAGTAATACTTTTAGTAATACTTTAATTTAATGGAGAAAAAGGAATTTATTTTTAGTTATTTTATAATAAAAATAAGCCTTTATATATAAAAAAAGAGTGCTTTTTTAGCACTCTTTTATAACTTTTTTAGCTCCCACTTATTGGTAGGGTACACCGCCTTTTTTAGTTCCCACTTACTGGTAGGGTACACCGCCTTTTTTAATTTCCACTTACTGGTAGGGTACACCGCCTTTTTTAATTTCCACTTACTGGTAAGGTACACCACTTTTAAAACTCTCACTTACTGGTAGAGTACACCGCTTTTTCAACTCCCACTTACTGGTAGGGTACACCACTTTTTTAACTTCTCACTTATTGGTAGAGAATCACCGCTTTTTTAACTTCCCACTTATTGGTAGAGAATCACCGCTCTTTTAACTTCCTACTTATTGGTAAGGAATCACCGCTCTTTATCTTCTTCTCGTTGAGTATTTTTTTTGTTTACCCTGCTCGTTACTCTACGAGCACATCTTCTTAATGAGCATTTCTT
>OGFE01001554.1_pt1 | contig 15486 bp, 10 predicted proteins | sample 1570811 | NCBI WGS metagenome assembly OGFE01 (sample SAMEA2581967, study PRJEB24529) | metagenome | biome: Human gut stool | place: China | collected 2011 | reverse complement strand
AGCAAGTCCTGATAAACAGAGAAGCAGTTATTCGGTGTAGAGCTACGTAGCGGAAGCGGATGATTTTATCCGATTGACAATGTATTTCAGAAATACAAACGCTTATCCCTAAATCATGTATAAAGAAATTAACGTTATAAAAATATAAAGAGGAGGCATTATGCCTCCTCCATAATCTGCTGTATTGTTTTTCTTTTAAGAAGATTCACCAGTTCATCCTGTACTCGCACCAGTTCTTTATGTACCAGACATGGCATACCGTTCTGCCCGTCCCTGATGCAGCTATATTTCGGATCCAGACATTCGATAATGAACATCTCCGGATCGATTGCCGAATAGATATCATACAATGTCAGTTCATCCAGTCCCTCATTCAGGGAATAGCCTCCATGCACGCCTCTGTACCCTTTAACGATCTCCGCTTTCTGAAGTTTTTTCAGAATCTTATAAGCAAAAGGTGCGGTCACTGATTCCTTCTCACAGATATCTGATACGCTCAGCCTGCTCTCTCCCCAAAGCGCACGCACTACACGCACCGCATAATCACACTCTCTCGTAATAAACATAGTCCTTGCAACCTCTCTATAAATTCATTCTTTACATATTATCTACTTCATTATCTTACTTTGCTGCACAGTTCACTGCACTATACGATAGTCAGCCACTGGCATTCTCTCCATTCTCAAGCAATGCCTGATTTCATTTGTCAACGCCTCTTTGTTTATGCCACTAAGAGACCTATTTTGTCTCTTATTATACCAGTGCTTCTTTTTTTTGTAAACAAAAGAACCCAAAAAAGCAAAAAACTGTTGCAAATTTTTCAGTTTACGGTACAATGATAAGCGGTTATGTATAAATAAGAACGATTTTACAAAACGAGGTATGATATGATTTCAGCAAACAATATTACTTTGCGCGTAGGTAAAAAAGCGCTCTTTGAAGATGTAAATATCAAATTTACAGAAGGTAACTGCTATGGTCTCATCGGTGCAAATGGTGCCGGTAAGTCTACCTTCCTTAAAATTCTTTCCGGACAGTTAGAGCCTACCAACGGTGATGTAGTCATCACACCAGGTCAGCGTCTTTCTTTCCTGCAGCAGGACCACTTCAAATATGATGCATATACTGTTCTGGATACTGTTATCATGGGTAACCAGAGACTGTATGAGATCATGAAAGAGAAAGATGCCATCTATGCAAAAGCAGACTTCACAGATGAAGACGGTATCCGTGCCAGCGAACTGGAAGGTGAATTTGCAGAGATGAACGGATGGGAAGCAGAATCCGATGCCGCTACTCTTCTGAATGGTCTCGGAATCGACACAGAATTCCATTATTCCCAGATGGCAGACCTTACAGGTAGCCAGAAGGTCAAAGTACTTCTTGCTCAGGCTCTGTTTGGTAACCCGGATATTCTTCTTCTCGATGAGCCTACTAACCACCTTGACCTGCCGGCAATCGAATGGCTTGAAGAATTCCTGATCAACTTTGACAACACAGTTATCGTTGTATCCCATGACCGTTACTTCTTAAATAAGGTATGTACTCATACAGCAGATATCGACTATGGTAAGATTCAGCTCTATGCCGGAAACTACGACTTCTGGTTTGAGTCCAGCCAGCTCCTTATCAAACAGATGAAAGAAGCCAACAAGAAGAAAGAAGAAAAGATCAAAGAACTTCAGGAATTTATTTCCCGATTCAGCGCCAACGCTTCCAAGTCCAAACAGGCTACCTCCCGTAAGCGTGCCCTGGAGAAGATTCAGCTTGATGACATGCGTCCATCCAGCCGTAAATACCCATACATCGACTTCCGTCCAAACCGCGAGATCGGTAACGAAGTTCTTATGGTAGAAAATCTTTCCAAAACCATTGATGGCGTAAAGGTTCTGGATAATATTTCCTTTACACTCGGACATGACGACAAAGTTGCTTTCGTTGGTGCAAACGAGCAGGCAATCACAACTCTGTTCCGTATCCTTGTCGGAGAGATGGAACCGGATGAAGGAAATTACAAATGGGGTGTTACAACATCACAGGCATATTTCCCGAAAGACAATACAGCAGAGTTTGATAACGACCTTACAATCACAGACTGGCTGACACAGTATTCCGAGATCAAGGATGCTACTTATGTACGTGGTTTCCTCGGACGTATGCTTTTCCCTGGTGAAGACGGTATCAAACGTGTACGTGTACTTTCCGGTGGTGAGAAAGTTCGCTGTCTTCTTTCCAAGATGATGATTTCCGGCGCTAATATCCTGATTCTTGATGAGCCTACCAATCATCTGGATATGGAGAGCATCACAGCATTAAACAACGGACTGATCAAATTCCCGGGTGTTATCCTTTTCACATCCCATGACCATCAGTTTGTTCAGACAACAGCTAACCGTATCATGGAAATTCTTCCAAACGGAACAATGATTGACAAGATCACTACTTATGACGAATACCTGGCAAGTGATGAAATGGCTAAGAAACGTCATGTATTCGAGATCAATGAGGAAGATGCTTCTGATAACTAATTTCGATATTTTATATAAATAGCTTTATCTAATAATATAAAACAGACAAGGTACATTCGTCCGCCTATTTGGGCTTCATATACCTTGTCTGTTTTTGTATACTGAATTCTCACAACATATTGTTCTATGCAGTAATCTCAGCAAGTTTTCCACCTGTCACCTTCAGAAGATCTGCCAGCGGAACTTTCAGCGTCAGACCAATGCGTCCGCCACTGACATAGATTTCCCCAAAGTTTCCTGCTGAAGCATCAAATACTACCGGGTAAGGTTTCTTCATTCCCAGCGGGCTGCAGCCGCCTCGCACATACCCTGTGATCTTTGTGATATCCTTCACATGAATCATATCCACTGTTTTCTCACCGACAGCTTTCGCAGCCGCTTTACGGTCTACTTCTTTCTCAATCGGAACTACAAATACGAAATAACTGCCGCTCTTTCCTTCCATGACCAGAGTCTTGAAAGACTGATCATAAGGTGCGCCTATCTTATCCGCACTGTGAATTCCATCAATAAATTCATCACATTCATAAGAAAATGCCTCATACTTTACTTTCTGTCTGTCCAGCATTCTCATTGCATTTGTCTTAGCCTCTTTTGACATCTTATCACGCCTGTCCTTTCTGTCCTATGTCGTATTTTTTTATTTATTTACGAATCTGAAGCATATCTTCCAAAATACGGTAATAACCATCAATCGTCACAACTGCTTCATTCTCAGAAGTCTTTGTTCCCACACACCGGATCGTCACCTTGCCATGCTGCGGAGAAAATCCTTTATATTCAATCTGTGCCGTCTTATCTGTGACCATCATCGTGTCTCTTGCATCCTTTACATAATCCAGATACTCTTCCGCTATGTTATTGACCCACGCCTGGTAACATTTCGCCGGATCCGCGTCCTTGTCCACACCCAGGAGTTTCTTCATATTCTCATCTGCAAGGATCGTGGTATCTCCTGTCACCTTGTCAATCTTCATCTGCCACAGCCCCACGCCCGAAACAGACAAGATATTATGATTCAGTTTATTCTCCACAAGTTTATGAAGCATCGTTCTTGCGCCATTGTTATCCAGATTATGAAGCAACACCTGTTCAACCAGAAATGCTGTCTTGCAAAGTAATGCCAGCCTGTCCACAACCATTTCCGGATTATCTATACTTATAAATCCCAACAGTTGCTCTTCATGCCAGATTCCACATAATAGACAACTCTGCGCATCCTGTTCAAGGAAACCTTTATACAAAGTTTCATCAATCTCCTTCAAAGACTCTCTGTCTTTGATATAGATTACTTTGTTTTTCCGGATATAATCAAGCCATGGCTGTATCTTCGCCTGAGTCGTAACCTCGAGATAGCGTTCCTTATCCATTACACCCTGATCATGATAAGTCGCAACATCTTCCCACAACTCCAGGCTCTCGTCCAAAAGGAAAAGGGATGCTCTGTCAGCCTGATAATACTTTCCTGTAAAAGTCACCAGTTTTTCCAGAATTCCGTCGTCTTTCTCACCACTCTGCACAAGTTCATACATCTGTATGATTTTCTCCGCCACATAAAGATCCTGATTCAGTTTCTGATTAAGCGGTCCATCTTTTCCGTCTACAGGCAGTGCTGTGATTAGCCTTGCCTCTCGTTGATGCCATAGAATATTCTTCTCACTGACATACATCTTTCTTCCATAAAGATCATAGAACATTTTGCTGGTAATATTTACAACATCTTCTGAATTATTCATCGCACATTCTTCACACTGTTCTGCACGTCCGGTAAAAACCTGAAAGCATTTGCATCCGAGATAATTATAAATCCCCGTAATCTTCTTTGCCTCTGCGTTCATGTAGAGAATTTCAAGATTCTCTTTATCCACCACATAAATGATAGATTTCAGGCTGTCCAGAATATTCTTATATTCGATACTCTCTGTAGAAGCAGACTCCGGTGTCCGGGCAGAAACCGGATGATCATGATAACGCTTGCGAAGTTCCGTAACAAATTTATTATAAGAGCCTTCTGTAGCCAGACAGGTACTTTCAAATTCATCAGCCGACATCGGTTTTCCAAAGAAATATCCCTGTATCAGTTCCGGAGAAAGTGTATCCAGACAACGCAGTTCCTCTTCTTCCTCAACGCCCTCACAGCAGACACGAATCTGTGCTTCCTGTGTAAGTTCCAGCATATTACTGAGTAATCTGTAATTATAAGAGCTCTTATGTATCTGTCTTACAAAACACCGGTCAATCTTAACCTCATCTACCTCCAGCCCTTTCAGATAACTCAGCGAAGAATATCCTGTTCCAAAGTCATCAATAGAAATCTGCATTCCTTTTTCTTTCCAATAGTAGAACATACTGTTGAAATAATTATAGTCCTGCAGCTGCATACTCTCCGTAACTTCCAGAGTAATCGCATTTCCCGGAAGCTTTGCCTCTTTTGCTGCATTAATCACATTCTGGACAATCGATTTATCTTTCAGCTGAATATAGGAAATATTTATACTGATATTAAAATCGCCATATTTCTTACGCCAGAGTGCGCACTGTGCAAACGCCTGCCTCATTACCCATTTCCCGACAGGAATAATCAGTTCTGTCTGTTCCAGCAGCGGAATAAACACAACCGGAGACATGAAGCCACGTTGCTTTGAATGATATCGAAGCAGCGCCTCTGCTCCTTTCAGGCGATATCCATTCGATGTCACCTGCAACTGATAATATAATTCAAAGCCTTCAAAATTATTACGGATACTCTCTCTTAACTCTTTCAGGAGTTCCATTCTGGACGCATTCTCCTTATAATCATCTGAAGAAAAGAACGAAAGTCTGTTTTTTCCATTCTTCTTTGACTGCATCAGCGCATTCTCAGCATAGCTGACAAGTGCACTCATATCTTTCTCATTTTCATTATATGGATAGCATACTGCTCCACCTGAAAATTCGCACATGGATTCTGTCCGTTTCTGAAGACGTTCAAAGAAATCCACTGTTTCTCTCTTACTGCATCCTGCCAGATCCACGCCAAAATGATCGCCATCCATTCTGTAGACACTGCTTTTCTCATTCTTGATTTCTTCCAGAACCTCAGCAACCGTCTTTAACACCTGATTACCATAATCACGTCCCATACACTGATTGATCTCGCGGAAATCATCAATACCCAGAATGAGCATATGACCTCTTTTACCCTTGGCTATCCCCTTTTCGACATTCTCCAGCATTTTATTATAATTCATAAGTCCCGTCAGCATATCTACCTTCTCTGACAGAACCCTTCTGGACAGACATCCTATCATCAATGGCTGCTCTTTACCACCTTCATTGAGAACATTTCCCCGACAGTTAACCCAGAACTTTTTCCCATGTTTATCCACGTACCGGAAGTTTAAGTCCATCCGTTCATCCGTACCTCTTGTCACATGACGAATCGCCCGCTCAACTTTTGGCATATCATTCCTGTATACAATATCTTTGATAATCTCCAGTTTATATGCAAAAATATCATCCGGAACTCCATCTTTATACTCCTGTCCGATCAGAACAGTGAGCTGTCTGGAAAAGTATACGATATCTCGCTCCATATCCCACAAAAGAAACGTATCATTTGTAGATTCGTTCAAAAATAAAAGCATCTTATAGTAGTCCTGTGCACGATTATTCACTTTTTCTCCTGATACATTTGTCATTCTCACTTCTGCGGAGATTTTACAATCTGTAAAATCTACACTTTCCCCTTCTTTCTTCACATTCGTACAATTTTACTATTATTTTTCTCTTTCATCTATTTCATAAATGTTGCTGAGCATTCTATTCTCAGCAACTCCCGGATAACATCATCATTACTGTTCATTCCGTTCCAGAGCAACGTATTATTTTCTCTCTCTGTTACGCATCTTCTCAGAATATTCTGTTCTGTTTTCGCCTTGCGGCCGATATCCCTGCATATCAGAATTCTGTGGCATTCTCTGATCTTGTGTATTGTATTCATCCTGAGCAGCATACTCTTCATCTGAAACCGGTTTATTAATTGCAAACTGAATCAGCATTCCCAGAACTGCAAATCCCACACTCATTCCCAGTCCATACGGAATATCCTCCAGATTTCCAAGTTTTGCCAGAGAAACACCTGACATTACACCTCCGATCAGACTGGTTGCAACAATCAGAACCTCCCGGCAATATTTCACCGCCATAGAACCAAGTGCTACACCAATAAGAATACATGCAAAAAATGACGCAGAACTGGTCGGATGAAGGAAATAAATACTAAGAGCCCAGCCTATTCCTGCTGCAAGTATAAACACACCCGCCTTATAAATCAAAAATGCGATTACCGCAAACACAACACCTGTTGCCAAAGCTGCGATCAGCATCGTGGATTTCTCCTGCATTCCCATTGTATGTACAACAATAAGCGCCAGTCCCGCACCTACAAAGAAACCTCCGATCATCATCCAAAAGCGGAGCAGGCGGTATCCAAACACGCAATTCAGGATTCCAAATACAAGTATCACTGCAAAAATCGCCATCGTAAAACGATTCACAAAATCAGAATCCAGAAGATTTCCGGTTATATTCACAACCCCATTAAATACATCTGTCATATCACCCATACTTTAATCACTCCTTTTTCTCTCACTCGCATATTCTTAGTCAGTCAAACAAGTCCCCACCCACTGCTTATTGCTCTTCGCAACCTCCGCAGGGGACTTACTTGATTTGGTTAAAACATAAAATACAGCGTCTTCATATTGTCAATTATACCGTAATGATAGGAAATCTGTGATAACCCGTGTACTTCCATATAATATCTCGCAATATCCTGAATCCGATTACTATCAATCAGATCCATATACGCTTCATCAAAGGCTTCCTGGCCGCTAAACTTAAACCGCACCACAGCCGCATCACTGTCAATACGCAACTTACACAACTCATATACGCTGTCCCAGTCATAACTGTCAAAGCAAGCTCCGTTTCTCACATAGAAATTCATATCCGTAGCCGTACACGCCGGAACTGCAAACTCATCAGATGCCGTATAATTCATCTCGTACTCCTGAGGAAACGGGCAAAGATAATCATAAATCGTCGTCCTATGCTCTGCCAGTACTGTGGCATCACCTTCCAGGAAGTCCGGCTGGTCACCATTTGTAGCATCTACATAATAATACTGTCCATTCAGCTGAACAATATTCCATGCATGTCCCTGATCACTGTTTGCAGCATCTCCCTCCACATAAATACATGGAACATTCAGCCGTTCCAGCAGATACTGAACCGCACCCGCATAACCTGCACACACTGCCTGCTTTTTCCAGAAAGTTCCCGCAATGCTCTGATCATCATCAGAAACCACATAATCGGTATTGTCTATGATATACGTGTAAACCGTCATTACCTTGGTATAGTCATCTGCACCTTCTGGAATCTGCGCCAGAACTTCCTGATATGCATTCTCCATAGCCTGCGAAATCTCCTGCCGCTCATCCTCTGTATAAGTATATCCCGGAGAAAACTGGCAGTAATCCCTGCCTGTATAAGTTGTTTTATATACCTTCTCACGATTATGTACCCAGAACACCTCCGGATGATCCTTAAGCACTGCATGATACACTCTGTCTATCTCGTCATCTCCGGAAAGAGACAGGTAAAACTTCTCTTCAAAACTCCTGATACCCTCCAGAATCTCGCGATAGCCTCTCTGCTCATCCTCGTTAAGAAGTCCAAAATAATATTCCTGATGTCCTTCATCTGACTGTGTCACCTGCTGCTTTCTAAGTGTTCTTACCTCCACTGGCTCTCTCAGAGTTCTCTCTCCGGTCACACCAATACCTGCTAATAACACAATCACAAACACAATAAGAATCAGTCGCAATGCAGAAAATCTTTTTTTGTTCATTCAATAATCCTTCTCTTGTCATTCCTCTGATATTCTTTTCCCTTATCGGATATCAGATTATTGTTTTATTCTGTTTTTTGTTCGGTTTGGTTCTGTTTCGTTAGATTTAAAATTATTTTTCCAGTCTGTTTTTCTATTATAGACCAGAACACTATTGATTGTAAACCTGTAAAATCTCTTTTTTTAATCTCTTTTTTGTTACTCATTTTTTTATTTCACTGACCATTTTTTCAAATAAATATTGCATCTTTTTTCCTGAGGGCTACACTTAAGAATAAGTGATCTGCTGTTGACTGTGATATCCAAATGACAGCCACCTAAATGACATTGACAAGTGAACAATAACAATTGTCCTTCTTGCAAGATAAACATTGCATCTTTTCAGCTAAAGAGATACACTAAACAATAAGTATAACTGTTCTGCATTCCATCAGATAACAGGAGTCAGACAGACATATACAGTAGCATATTGAGGGAGGGTATTGTAATAAATGAGCATCAAAATACCTATAGAAACTTCTGCCAGACATCTGCATATCTCGCAGGAAGATTTTGAAAAATTATTCGGAGAAGGAAGCAAACCACATTTTATCAAAGAATTAAGCCAGCCCGGACAATATCTTTGCCAGGAACGAGTGACTGTCAAAGGACCGAAAGGTACTTTCGAAAACATGGCACTTCTCGGTCCTTTCCGCAGCGACACGCAGGTAGAAATGTCCCTTACAGACACCAGAAAACTGGGGATTCCAAGCGTGATACGCCAGTCCGGTGATATCGAAGGAACTCCCGGCTGTATTTTATCCGGTCCATGCGGGGATATCGAAATTCCCAGAGGTGTCATCGTAGCCAAACGCCACATCCACATGACTCCGGATGAAGCACTTGCCCTGCATATCAAAGACAACGACGAAGTCTTCGTCCTGACTAAAAGCTATGGACGCGCACTTATTTACGCAGATGTAGTAGTCAGAGTCCACAGAAATTATCACCTGGCAATGCACGTTGACACCGATGAAGCCAACGCATTCAACAGTGATACAGAACCTTACGGCGTGATCGTCAGGTTCTTTGACAGCAACTTCAACACAGATAAGTGGATAGAAGACGAACTGTCAGGAATACGCAGGTAAAATCCAATTCATCCTGCTTTTCACCAATCTGTATTCCACGTTTTTCGCCAATCTTTTCATACCCCTCTAGTATAGCGTTTTGTTGACAATCCATGTATGAAAGGGTACACTTTCATTATCAGAAATAAATGAATGGAGGGCATAGAGATGAAGATACTTCTGATCAACGGAAGCCCAAAAGGCAAAAGGAGTAATTCATTAAAGCTTGCATACAGCTTTATTAAGGGTTTGGAAAACGGATGTACGAGTAATAAAGAAGAGTTATCTGTTGATGAACTGCATATAGCTTCAATGAATATAGGTGCGTGTAAGGGATGCTTTGCATGCTGGCAGAAAACACCCGGGAGATGCTGTATAAATGATGATATGCAAACAGTCATTAAAAAACTGATTCGTGCTGATCTAATTTTATGGTCTTTTCCACTGTACTATTTTAATGTTCCCGGTATGTTAAAGAATTTGATTGATCGTCAGCTTCCTATGAGTCTTCCTTTTATGAGTTCAAGGCAGGACGGATACGGAAGCGGCAGTCATGATGCCAGATATGATATGGAAGGCAAGAGACACGTATTAATCTCTACCTGTGGCTTTTATTCTGCAGACGAAAATTATGACAGTGTATTACGGATGTTTGACCATTTCCTTGGCAGGGGAAATTATACGACCATTTTTTGCGGTCAGGGAGAATTGTTTCGTGTAAAGGAATTGTCAGTGAGAACAAATGAATATCTTGCTGCAGTAAAATGTGCAGGCTCTGAATATGCAATGACAGGAGCAATATCGAAAGAAACAGATGCTGTACTCCATACATTTTTATATCCCAGAGATATATTTGAAAAAATGGCAGATGCCAGCTGGGGTATTAACAAAACGACCGGAGAGAAAGAACCTGAGGATCTTGTATTTACCCGGCAAATGGCCGCTCTTTACAATAAAGACGCCTATGACGGAAAAGAACGCGTACTTGAGATACATTTTACCGATTTGGATCATACGTATCAGATTCGACTTAACAAGACCGGAAGCCAGATTTTTACAAATGGAAGCCTTTCTCCAACTACTCGCATTGATACACCTTTTTCTGTATGGTCAGCTATTTCTCGTGGAGAAATTGGTGGCGCAGAGGCATTGGGGAAACAGATGTATACGGTATCCGGTGATTTCTCCTTGATGATCAATTGGGATAAATTCTTTGGAAGCACATCTACAGTCAAAAATCCTGAGAAAAAATCTCCAAACATGATTGAGAAGAAAAATCCTTCTATGATGACAATGCTTATACCATGGATTGCCTTTTGGATTGCTGTTTCTATTGCTCCTAAAGTGGGGGCTTTGATAACTCTTATCGTAGTGGCAGGCATACCGTTTATTATGAGAAATCATGAATTTGTGATCTGGGATCAACTCTCTATGATAGCCATTGCTGTACTTTCCGCAGCAGCAAGTGTAACCGGGAATGGAGATATTCCTACAAATATAGGATATCTTGTGTTTGGATTGTTCTGGCTGTTTTCATGCCTGACAAAAGAACCTTTATGCGCTGCTTATGTAAAATACAATTATGGTGGTGAAAGTGCACATCAAAACCCTCTCTTCATGAAGACAAATTATATTCTTGCAGCGGCATGGGGATTGTTATATGTACTGACAGCAGTCTGGACCTTTCTGCTCAGAAGAGCCGGGTTTGGAAATCTGCTTATCATTGTAAACAATTTAATTCCAATCTTGATGGGATTTTTTACAATGTGGTTTACGACAGGGGATGCGACCCCGCCAGGCCGCTGTCACTGCTTATTTTTTACAATCGGAACAGTGAATTTTTCTAACTTAATTAATCGATTATCGTATACTGCATCATTTCATAGTGTAATTTGCTTCCCTCTACAATATCAAAAGGAAGAAGCGCCCTCGCAACAAGTTTTAATTCCTCATCAGGAACATCTGTCCTGCGCAGATGCGCATAATCTCCATCAATTGATTCTACGATATAATCACACACTAACATAATGAACCTCCAGCTTTTGTTTTTTACAGTTTATCACACTTTTACTTCCAAATCATCAACATTTTCATCTTAATTCCAGATTTTCCAGCTACCTCCTATTGAGAAGATGTTTCATAAATGTTACTATTCTTTTGTGCTTAGCTAACACAAATAATAAGAATAAGGAGGACGTAATATCTATGTGTTTTAATTTCAGTAATTGCTCCGAGTTATTTAATGCAATCTGCAAATATTTTAATCTCGGTTGTTAATCCATAATAACAATATTACCGGCAGAATAATTCTTCTGATATTCTGCTGAAAAAACAGCTCTGAACTTTTCGAAAAAAATCAGAGCTGTTTCATTTTATACTTCTCAATGCTTCGTATACTTAATAGATGGTCTGCCACCAGTAGAGTAATCAATCTGACTGTTGCATGCTCCTTTCCTTATGATGGAGGAAGCAGCATCGTTTCTACAGAATTTATATGTGCCGTTGTACTGTTTCCACCATATTTATTTTCGCTTCATATGTGGAATCAGATTGACCGAACAGCCTTAGAACTTTCCCAGATATGTAATTTCAGTGTAGCAAATGATGGTCGGCGTGTCAACCAGGGAATGAAGAAAGCCACAGACTGGGTGGGTGCCAGTCTGTGACTCAGTTAGATTTTTATACTTTCTTTAGAGAACTTTTAAGACAAATTTCGTTTCTTTATTTTCCCGACAGGGGGTGCAACCCCAACCGGCTCGACTTACCCAGTTAAAACAGCAGACAGATATAAAAAGGTTCCGCAGTAACATTCGGTTAATGATACTACGGAACCAATTTTAATACGTTTCAGCCATCCATTCTTTAATTGTTTTTTCCGTTTCACCAAGGATTCTTGCTATTCTCTCTACGGATTCTCCTTCCTGCGCAAGCGAAATGGCTATGCTTTTTGCCTTTCTTAATTCACCCTGCTTTTCATAAATTGCCTGCAGTTTCTGTTCTTCTTCCTCTTTGTCATACTCAAATATACTCATGGCAATAACCTCCGCGCGGTTGACTCTGAGAAAATCCGCCAGAATTCCTTTCTGAATACATTCATCCACTGCTTCTTTTACAGCAACATCCAGACTCATAGTCTCCGCATTTTTACGTACTTTTTCTACATATTGCGCATATTCTCCAAGAATCCTGCACTGCTCCATCAATTTCCTGTTGCAGTCGCTGTTGATATTGATCGTAACTACCTTTAACTCCAGATTAGGATCTCCCTGCTGATTTTCATAAGATTCTGACAGACAGTTCGTCCATCTGTCCGGCATTTTCCGCTTTCCATTATAGAATACAATAAAATTCGGTGCCGGTAATTTCAGCAATATGGATGAATACAGGGATTTCCTGTCCACTAATTTCTGATATTCACCGGATATATAAAATAAATCCCTCAATGGCATATTGGGATTGTAGGTTGACTGGTGTTCATACAGAAAAAGATTCGTATCAATGATAAACGCCAGATCATTCTTCATTCCCATATAGATTGCATTTTCCAGTGTAACAATCTCCAGCTTCGTTTCATCTGTATACGCTGTTCCATTGATCGCATTATACAGAGAAAGTAGGTTTCTTCTGTCAGAAAACAGTTTTCGGAATACTGTATCCTTGTAATTACGGTTTGCAGTGACTTTTTTGTTCTTTCTTTTTGCCATAGACAGTACCTCCTGTGTCAGCAGGAGCGTAAGAACATACTGCTCTTTTCCAAATTGTTCAGAACCCCTGCTTTTTTAATTGAATTGGAATTAAAAGCATGGATTTCTGAAATGAATTTAGAATATAAGACGGCAAAATGCCCTGAAACTTGAGAGAAATATGCTTTGATTTTATACTAGCATGCTTCTTCAGTAGTTTCAAGGCATTTTTGTAAAAATTGTCAGATGCCAAAAGCCCCGGACCGGGGTAGCTGTGCTGTACCAGTCTGAGGCTTTCAGAATTTGGAGTTATAAAGTTTTTACATCAATCCAAATCAAAAAGCTGGCGTTGACAGATGTTTATTTGCGCAACGGATTGTGCTTCTTTTTCTGTGCCGTAGTAAATGTATTTGCATGAAATTTTAGCATACAGGGTAACCTTTCCCTTATACCCTGCACTTGTTTTTAAATACTTCTCATAGTCTGGCAGATCATTTAGAGTAAAATTATATACCTTTCCGCTGTTGACATAGATGCATCCGTTGGAATCTTTCGTTAATGAATCCTTATTACCAGCCTCATATACCGGAACATCTATCGGCACCACATTTGTATTTTCTCCTCCAATTCCTTCAAATTTTGTACCGTTATCAGACTCTATGTACAGTTGAAGTTTTAAGTCTTTTGTGTTTGTTCCGGCAAAGGAAGTACCAACCAGATTGGAATCTGTCACTTTCAAATGGAACTCAAGTGGTTTGTTTTTAATAAGCTCCTGGGATTCATTGAAATTAACATTGTCGAGTGTGTAATAAACAGTCTTTTCCTGCGCAGCATTTCTGTCTGACTGCTTTACAAACATCAATTCCGGATTAACTGCCTGTGCATTATATGCGGCTATGATAGTATTGACAAACAACTTCTTTTCCATAAGATTACCATTATCAGTGACAGGCTTATGTCCTACACCTGTATAAATTATATTTTTATAGCTATAGATATAATAATTATTTCTGACATCATTGGGTGAATGAGCATAATATCCATTTCCGGTTTTATTATCTTTATCGCCAAGGCAATACCACACTACAAGATCACCTGAATCATCCTCATCTGCATTTTCTTCCAATGCCAATTGGTAATATTGGAAATGTGTGGGGGCAACGGTTATTTTTTTATCAATTTTATATGGATATTCTGTTATTGCACCTTCATTTACCTGAGATGCTGTAGTTGTTACTTCCGTACTTCCTGTTTCTCGTGTTGTATTTGCAATTCTTAATTTTCCATTGGTGAATCCCTGCGTTTCTGAATATGTTTTTTCTTTGTTTTTGTTCAGATAATATGCCATATCACTGGAATTCTTAGAAATAGCATTCCAATCTGTAGACTGTGCATTTGTATCTAATTCTTTTGCCTGTTTTAATATATCAGAAGTTGACTGCGGGGCAGTGATGCCATACCTATCCATACCTGAAGCTCTGCGAAGTGTCTGGTTAAAAAAGTATGCCCAACCTTTCCACGTAGAATCACCACTAATACCTCCATTCTGCGCAGTTCTATCATACACAGAGGATGACGTATTATCATGAGCCAAAATCACACTCTTTCCTGTATTTGCAAATTCCAGGATTCTCTGAGCGCCATTCTCTGAAAAGTTTGTAGGATTATTTCCTCCATAATTACTTCCATAACCAGCACCATCGCAAAATCCAATGATCAACATGTTATATTGATTCAGATAGGTTGCATTTGCAGAATACTGGGTTTCCTTAATGCCATCTATGCGTCTCTTTTCCGAATTTAGCAATGCCCTGTTTCTGATACGAGTAAGCTGCCCGCATACCGATCACTGATATTTTCAGGTACGCTAAATACTGTATCTAATATATATCAAATACAGCAGAAAACCGGAATCATATTATAGACATTACTATTCTCTTATCTTCAGATTTTTATGCTACTGTTCACTTCGTTCTCAGTAACATTTTTATTGATTTAAACTTAACATATCTTGTACAGTTTGTCAATTTTTGTTTCCCTATTTGCACATATTTTTCACATTTTCCAGACATATCCAGCAGATTATCAGGCAAAAAGCTCAAATTTAACTTTAACGTTTCAGTTCTAATGCTGATGGTTTATTCCGAAAATATATAGAAAACACAAAAAGGCAAAAGACCTGGGCAGTAAGTTCTGTCAAGTGCTTTTGCCTTTCTTATACTATTTAATTTCCGAGCAGTTATTCGGTGTAGATCCACGTAGTGAAAGCG
>OGFE01001546.1_pt1 | contig 15563 bp, 18 predicted proteins | sample 1570811 | NCBI WGS metagenome assembly OGFE01 (sample SAMEA2581967, study PRJEB24529) | metagenome | biome: Human gut stool | place: China | collected 2011 | reverse complement strand
CGGGCGAGTTCTGGGACAAGTTTGAAAAGGGTATCTATGTGGATGTCGTGACCGGTGAGCCGCTTTTTTCCTCCACGGATAAGTACGAGAGCGGCTGCGGCTGGCCCGCCTTTACAAAGCCTATCGAGGGCCCCGCTGTGGTGGAAAAAGATGACCTGAGCCACGGAATGCGCCGCACAGAGGTCAGAAGCCGCGCCGGAGACTCCCACCTCGGCCATGTATTCACCGGCGATCCGGAGTCGCCCAACGGCGTGCGCTACTGCATCAACAGCGTAGCCCTGCGCTTTGTGCCCTATGAAAAAATGGAGGCCGAAGGCTACGGATACCTGCTGTACCTGTTTGAAAAATAGGACGCAAGCGGTCGGCAGTTCTCATGCAAGGAACTATCAGCACATCACAGCATATCGGACTGCCCGGTGGCAGTCCGATATGCTGTGAATGGAATTTTCTGGTACTCTCAATGAGCCGATTTCGAAACGAAGAAGCACATGTATCTTTTTCAAATAAGCAACTACGATGACCCCGCCGTGGACAGAGAAACCGCAGAACTGCTGCACCGGCATTTGGAAGCTGAGAGCCGGCGGCGCTGCCCCGCTATATGGAATGCGATAGACCTCATCAGAACTCACGCCGCGAAAGGCCCGGCGCGCGAAAAGCGAACAGTGCGCTACCGCATTTATGGCGTGTTCCTGCTGGCGCTGGGCCTTTTGACGCTGATTCTTGGCTTGATGCCGGCAAAAACCACCGATGTGATCATTGTGGGCGGAGCCGTGATTATTGCAGGCCTGCTGGAGTTTGCCCTTGCTTGCGGAAGAACACCGCCGCGCATACCGGCGTCCTGCAAAAAGGAGGCGCGGAAAGCGCTGGAGCTGCGGCGCACCGTTGATTGGGAAAAGCGCAAAACCGCCATCCGCTTCGAGGATGCCGGCATAACGATCTGCGCGGAGGAGAACGAAGAACATCTCTCTTATACACGGATAAAGAGCGCCTTTGAATCATTGCATCTGTGGCTTGTGGTCTGCGACGATGAATGCGCGCTGCTGCTTCAGAAAAAGGACCTGAGGTCCGGGAACGCAGACAGCTTCCTCTCTGACATCATTTCAAAAATGAACACAGGAACAGATGCATCCGGCTGAACACGGCAGCTATGTGACGTTACCAGCCCGTTTGTCCCAGTGGGACTTCAACTATGGTCCAGCTATCGACAGAAGCATACAAATGAGCGATTACCAGAAGGATGATCGGAGGCAGATGAATAAGCGAGGGATAGCCTTTATAGTGGTAGATATCAGGGCTGTTGTCAGCAAAATGTAGGAACAAGAGGCCAATCGGCAGGCAACAAACATGCGAGTTGAAGCAGCATTTTATATCCGCCTAAGAAAGATCCAGTAGGCATTCGGCCACTGAGAACACACCATCTGATACCTCCCCCTGTTCAGAGCTTCTGAACAGCCATCCATGTTGAAAGCGGAGAGACTGCGATACAGCAATCTCTCCGCTTTTCTGTCGTGATCTCCTGCTTTGAGCGGAGAGGCCGAACCTGCACGACAATGAAAAAACATGGCTCCAAGCCGGGACAGGCGGTTCTTATGAGGTATCCTCACATCTGCGGCACTGTCGACGCTGTCCAAAGGCGGCCCACACTCATCCCTCTAAGTACGGGCATCGGATGCCCTGACTTTTTGCGGTCTTTTGAGGATATGCCTCCCCCGCCCACCACCACTAACCTCGAATATCCTTATGCCCACAGCGATATCGCTGTGGGCTTTTTTGCGCCCTTTGGGCAGCCTCGCTGCCGTAGCCCTCCTGTGTTCTGAAATTTGCATCCAACAGATTTCAGAATATGGAGGAACCAAAAATGTATGACAGACGGAGCATCTACGCACTGAACAAGAAAAATCCAGACGCCATTGTACTTCCAGACGCCGACGGAAATCTGATCTGCCTGACCTGCGCTGATTTCACCGATGAAGCAGAGTTTCGCCGTTGGAAGAGGTGGTCGGACCAGGACTTTCACGCAGAGGATAAAAGCGATGTGGAGGAAAGCGGCCACACCACATCGATGGACATGGTTCCGGAAGCCGCCCTTGCTGTTCCCAATGAGGAGGCTTTGGCAGAGGAAAGGCAGGTCAGAGAAGATCAGATTCGTTGTGCGGAGGCGGCGGTTTCTGGGATCAGAAGCATACTGACTGGGGCACAGTTTTACAGACTCCGGCAGTATTGCATCGAAGGGAAAACAGAGAGCGAAATCGCCGAAGCAGAAGGCGTCACACAGCAGGCTGTGTCTAAATCGCTGGTCTCCGCTTTGAAAAAAACGAGAAAATTTTTGAAAAGGGGTCCAAAAATGGTTGTGAAAAAGCCTGAAAAAAGATGATTAGTGAAGGGACAAGTATCCCCCATCTTCTGAACCTTGAAAAACACCGCCCAGGCGGTCATATCCGGTGACTGGAATACCTTTGCTGACGGCGCGAGCGTCAGACCGGGTGCGCGAGGACCACCTGTGCGGAGCATTCTCCGCATATTAGGACGGCCAAAGGAAGGTGCAGAGCGATACCCACCCAGGTCAAATGCAGCTTTGGCAGGCTGCTTCGCCATGACCCCGTCAGTTTACAATGATACTCCTGTACGCAGCTCCGAGAGAACCTCGGAGGGGTGAAACTCCCGTGACGCGCGCCAGCGCGGTTCCAGCCGCCGCCCTTGCCTGGGGAAGTAGTGTCGAATACAGGCAGCAACGCAAGAGCAAGAAGGCCGCTCCGCAAGGAGCAGTTCCGCCCCGATACGGAGCGGCCTTTTCTGCTTTGCGGCAGAAGTATGGGGATCGTCCACCTCCTCTTTCTCTTTTCCGCCATCCATTCTCTTCTCTCTTTTAATCCTCTGAACGGCCTGCATTCACTCCCTCCTTATCGCCCCGGACGATCCTCATATTTGTGCCGCAAGGCAAAATTCAGAAAAGAGGTACCGATATGGATCAGAACGTCAATTATTACGGCATCATCCTTCTGCTGCGCCAGCTTCGGGAAAGCGGCAGCTTCAGCGAAAAGGAGCTGCGGAGGGTGGCGGCACGGATCGCCGCGGACAGCGGCGCGGACATCATGATTTCTCTCTGATTTTCTTCATCTTTCAGTAGCTTTCTGAACAAGGTTGTGGTAGTGTTTGTGTTGCAAAAACAGGAGGTGAGCAGGCATGGCGGAAAAGCATCTGACAGACGGTACAACGGCACTGGCAGCGCAGCCCCGCGTCATCAAGATCGAGGCGGCGGAGAAGTCGCAGAATGCGCAGCTGCGGGTAGCGGCCTATACCCGTGTCAGCTCAGACTCCGATGACCAGCTCAACTCCTTCGCGGCGCAAAACCGCTACTACGCCGAGCTAATCTCCGGCAAGGCTGAGTGGCGCATGGTGGATATCTACGCCGACGAGGGCATCACCGGCACCTCCGCCGCAAAGCGGGAGGACTTCCAGCGCATGATGGCGGACTGCCGCAGAGGACTCATCGACCAGATCCTCGTCAAATCCATCTCCCGTTTCGCCCGGAACACAAAGGACTGTCTGGAGGCAGTGCGGGAGCTGAAGGAACTGGGCGTCAATGTCCGCTTCGAGCGCGAGGGCATCGACACCGCCAATGTGAGCAGCGAGCTCATCACCGCCATCTATGCCGCCTTCGCCCAAAAGGAGAGCGAATCCATCTCCGGCAATATGCGCTGGAGCTATCAGCGCAGGATGGAAAGCGGCGAGTTCAACACCTGCCGCGCCCCCTGGGGCTTCCGGCTGGACGGGAAAAGCCTTGCCGTCCACGAGGAGGAGGCCGAGATCGTGCGGCGCATCTTCCTCGAATACCTCTCCGGCAGGAATCCGCGGGAGATCGCGGAAATCCTGAACGCCGAGGACACATCGGGACGGATATGGAAATACAAGGCTGTGGATTACATCCTACAAAATGAGCGTTATGCAGGCAACGCCCTGCTGCAAAAGCGATACACGACCGCCACCCTCCCCAAGCAGCAGAAGATCAACCACGGGGAGCGCGAAATGTACTATGTGGAGGATAGCAACGAAGCCATTATTCCACAGGAGCTATTCGACCGCGCAAAAGAACTGCGGCAAAGACGCAGCGTCGGGCAGGCTGTCACCCATGGAAGGCTCTGCGTCCGGATGCGCTGCTCCTGCGGCTCCCGCATCCGGGCAAAGCAAGTCAATGGCAGATGGTACTGGTGCTGCTGCCGACATGATGAAAAAGGCGACTGCGTCATCAAGCCCGTGCCGGAAGCGCAGACGGATGAAGCCTTCCGCCGCCTCTACTATAAACTCAAGCATCAGAGCCTCCCCATTCTGGAGCAGATGCTCGAAACCCTCCAGACGATCCGTGATCGCAGGATGCTCTGGAGCGAGGACATCGTTTCCCTCAACAAAAAAATATCCAAACTCTCCAGTCAGAATCAAACGCTGGCCTTTCTCAAGCAAAACGGCCTCGTTGATCCTGACATTTTTATAGCCAAAAGCAACGAGCTGACCCGCCAGCTCCGGCAGGCCAAGCTGGACAAAGAGGAACTTATGGATGCCGAGGGGGATGCCACCGCCCAGCGGACGCGGGAGCTGATAGCCCTGCTGGAGGATGGGCCGGACTTCCTCGACCGCCCCGACACAGAGCTGTGCGGCGCGCTTGTTGCGGAAATCATCGTGGAGAGCAACGACACCCTCCGCTTCCTCCTGCATAACGGGCTGGAGCTGCGGGAATCCATTGAGAGGACGGTGCGATAATGGGAAACCGAAAGCAGCCCTTCGGCTACCGTATGACGCTGGGCGAGATCACGATCCAGCCGGAGGAGGCAGAGCTGGTGCGGTTTATCTTCCAAGGCTACAGCACGGGAGCTACGCTGGGGGAGCTGACCAAGGCACTCTGCCGACAGGAGATCCCCTACTATGAGGGGCGGACATGGAACAAAAACATGGTCTCCCGTATTTTAGAGGACAGCCGCTATATCGGAGAGAAAGGCTATCCGGCACTCATCGAGCCGGAGCAGCTCCGCACGGCAGCGGAAAAGAGGACGGCAAGAGCCTGCCCCCCGCAGAAAACGCCGGCGCAGAAGACCCTGCGACGGCTCTGCGGCGCGCCGCCTTCTGAGCGGGTTGAGAAGATCGTCACCGACCTGCTCAACGAGCTCATACGCTGCCCCGACCGTATTCAGCCAGCGGCATCCCAGATGGCCGCTGCCTGCGGGAAAACGCGGGAGGATCTGACCACCGCACTGGAGCGGCAGCCCATCGACGAGGACAACGCCAGAGCACTGCTCCTTCAACTGGCGGCAGAGCAATACGACACCATTGGGAACACGGAATACGAAACCGTGCGGCTGCGGCGGCTGCTCACCGGCCGCAAACCCATGACGGAGTTGGACGCGGAGCTGCTGCAAAGCGCGGTGTCAAAGGTGTGCGTGACGAACAAATGCGTGACCGTGATGCTGAAGAACAGACAGGTCATAGAGAGGAGAGATCCGCTGTGAACGAAACCGCCCCAAGAGTCATTAAGATCCCGGCAAAGCCGGAGTCGGTCCGGCAGGCGGAGCTGCAAAGACAGCTCAGGGTCGCCGCCTACTGCCGGGTCTCCACCAAGGAGGAGGATCAGGCAAACAGCTATGAGGTGCAAAAGGAATACTACACCGACAAGATCATGTCCAACCCCGTGTGGACCATGGCGGGTGTCTTCGCCGACAAGGGCATCACCGGCACCTCGGTGAAAAAACGCGAGGACTTCATGCGCATGATCCGCCACTGCCGCCAGAGGAAGATAGACGTCGTCCTCACCAAATCGGTATCCCGCTTCGCCCGCAACACGGTGGACTGCCTCTACTACACACGGGCTCTCAAGGAGCTGGGCATCGCCGTCATCTTTGAAAAGGAGAACATCAATTCGCTGGAGGAGGACAGCGAGCTGCGCATCACGCTCTCCGGTGCCTTCGCGCAGTCTGAGAGCGAATCCATCTCCGCCAATGTCACATGGGGCAAACGCCGCGCCATGGAGAGCGGAAAGGCGACCATCCAGTACAAATACCTCTATGGCTTCCGCAGGGGCGCGGACGATAAGCCGGAGATCATCCCGGAGGAGGCAGAGGTCGTCCGCTGGATCTACGAGCGATACCTCGCCGGCGCCAGCACACGGATGCTGCGGGACGAGCTGCATGAGCAGGGCGTGACATATTCCGAAAAGTCACCGCAATGGACGCTGCCTCATATCAAGAGCATCCTGCGGAATGAGAAATACTGCGGCGATGTGCTGATGCAGAAAACCTTTCAGCAGGATGTCATCAACCGCAAGGTCATCAAAAACACGGGGCAGCTCCCCATGTACCTCATAGAGAACCACCACGAGGGCATCGTCAGCCGCGAGAAGTACAACGCGGTGCAGGCGGAGATGGCGCGGCGCAAGGCGGCAAAAAGCCCCTCCAAGAGAGCATCCACCGGTCTTGCCGCCTACACCAGCCGCTACGCACTCTCAGATCGTCTGGTGTGCGGCGAGTGCGGAACGCTGTACCGCCGCTGCACGTGGACGCGCCCTGACGGAAAGCGCGTTGTGTGGCGCTGTGTGAGCCGATTGGACTACGGCAAGAAATACTGCCACAGCTCGCCCACGCTGGACGAGGCGCCGCTCCAACAGGCAATCATAGCCGCCCTCAACACCGTCCTGCCGGACTTGGATGGCCGCATCCGCCAAATCACGGAGGCGTTGGAGGCGGAGGTCATCCCGTTCCCTGGCAGCGGCATGAGCCTTGGTGACATCGACCGCAGACTGACGGAGCTGGAGGCACAGTTCCAAAGGCTGCTGGAAAAGGCGGCGGATGATCCCATCGCCTATGGGGATCAGTTCAAGGAGATATTGGACGAGCAGACCGCGCTAAAGGAGCTGCGGGCAACCATCCTTGCCGAGAATAAGAAACACGCCGAAGCGGATCGGCGCATCAGGGATGCCGCGGGGATGCTGGAAAACGCCGTGCCCCACATCGCGGAATGGGACGAGAGTGCCATCCGGCAGCTGGTGGCGCAGGTGAAGGTGCTGTCCAAGAACGAGATCAGCGTGACGCTCAAGAGCGGCATTGAGATCCGCCAGAGCATATCAAACTAAAAAAGGAGATGGGAAAATGGTATTTGTGACCGGCGACCTCCACGGAAATTTTGAGCGATTCAAACCAAAATACTTTCCCGAACAGGCGCGGATGACAAAGCAGGACATTATGATCTGCGCCGGAGACTTCGGGGGTGTGTGGTTTGGCGACAGCCGCGACGATGAAACGCTGGACTGGCTGGAACGCCTGCCCTTCACGCTTGCCTTTGTCTGCGGCAACCATGAAAACTATGATGCGCTGGAACGATACCCTGTTGCGGAGTGGCACGGAGGCAAGGTGCATCGCGTTCGTCCCCATGTTCTGCACCTGATGCGCGGGCAGATCTTTGAGCTGGATGGTTACCGCTTCTTTACCATGGGCGGCGCAAAAAGCCACGACATCGAGGATGGGATTCTGGAGCCGGATGCCCCGGATTTTGAGCAAAGGCTCATGACGCTCCGGCGCAAGCCAAGAGCGAGGTACCGAGTCAACCACATTTCTTGGTGGGCACAGGAACTGCCCTCCGATGAGGAATACGCCGAGGCGCGGCGAAAGCTCGACGCGGTCGGCTGGCAGGTGGACTACATCATCACCCACTGCGCTCCCACCAGCATCGCCCTCATGGGGAGCCGCCACAACGAGGCGGACCGGCTCACAGACTTCCTGCAAGAGGTACGGGAAAGAGCAAAATACCACTGCTGGCTGTTCGGCCATTACCACGACAACCGAGCCATTGACGAAAAGCATATCCTTCTGTGGGAGCAGATTGTGCAGATATTATAAAACACGACCACAGAGGAAAGAACAGCAAATCTGCCGTTTTTTCCTCTGTGGCCTTGATTGAATCGATACTAAGCTGGGCTTATAATCCCTGAACAGCATTTTTAATTACTAACACTACAATGCGATTGGCTCGACTCTTGGCGGCTTTCTTTGTCACAAACCACATTATTACAAGGTACACGAGCGGGATGTATAGTATTTTGATTGCCGTCACTAAGCTCATGTAGGCAACTGCTAAGACCCCAAATGCGATAAGTGTCATAACCAACAGAGAAATTGTTGACATACAGATATCTCTCGTCATCAACTGCATCCGTTCTGCGTCGATAACATTTCCACGCTCGGCATCTTTGCATTTTCGCAGAAGATCGTTCCACTCTGCGGTTTGCTGATTTGCTGGAGCATTTGATAAATGTGCAAACATTTCTTTTGCTTTTGCGAGATCAAATCCGGCTGCATCTATTTTACCAGAAGCTATATCTGTAAAAACGGTATCACTTGGCATATCTTTATAAATAATCTGTTGCTTAACTTTATCAGGCCAGAACTCATTCAAGATGAACACTAATGCACAAATTGCCCCTGCCAAGGTATCGATTGCAATCATACTGGAAAGTGCAGATAGTAGCCCTACTGCACCAATTGTATCTTTTACGTAGAATCCAACAGAAGCGACTGCAATTAGTAGGTAAGCCAAAACATATTGCTTTAGCTCCTTATATTTATAGTCCTTGATATATTCCACATTCATTTTCATATTGCCTTTTCATAAACCGTACGAATTGCTTTTACAAGTCCTAAATGCCTTTGCTGAAAAAGCTCTCGTTCTGATACGGTTGATCGAAATCCAAACTCACCGGCATCCTCAATATAGTTCATTAAGAATCCTGCATCTGACAATTCTTGTTTAGCGTAAAATATTTCAGAATGAGGATTTTTACCTTTAACGACATTGATACAATCGAGCCTTGAATTTTTCTGCATCGCACAAGAATTAATTACCACCAAGGCCTTTTTCTGAGACAATACGTGCTGTAAAATAGGCTGTACTTCCAAATTCATATGTGCAGTAACAAAAACTCCATATTCACCTTTGCCGGAGGTGCAGCGATAATACCCAATTGATTTTGTGAATTTGTGGTTACTTGGGCAATTACATTCAATCCAGTTGGACACCTTGACTCCTGTGATTTCTTGTATAAATTGATGCCGAAGAAGTAACTCTTCCGATGTGACCAATGCTTTAGATACTATCCAAATCACCCAGACTTGTTCTCCTTTTCGAAATAGAATGTGCAGACGAACAATCGGTTGGCAAATCAATAATTTTATCCTTAGTATTGTATGCTTGCCGATACCGCTCGTCCTTCATATATTTTACAATATCTTCGGATCCACCGCTATTAGGAGAAGAGCCAGTATTATCCGATATAAGGTAGTCCTTAGAATAAGCGTGTCCTCCGAGAACTCCAAAAATTGCCTTAGCATCATCTTCCTGCCCGTGATGTGGTAACTGAATGATATCATAGGTCATCAGATTTTTTAAGTAATCGGGTGAAGCATCTCCGCAGAGCAGCAAAGTCTTTCCATCATCCAGAGTACATTTCAATTGAACACTTGCGGCATTCATCACCGTTTCCGCAGCATCACCTTCACCGATTTTGTTATCTACACGATTATCAATCGCTTTGGTTGCAACATCAGTAAACTCATCAGCTGTGGGGCCTACAATTGTACAGGTGCTAATACAGACTCCGTCAAGTGCTTCCTGGGCCGAAATGTTGAGTTCCTTGGCCTTTTCGATAATTTTTTTGATGTTATCGAATTCAATCAATATTGCTTGGCTGATACTATCCTTGTTACGACGACCATCATCAACTTTTTTTAGAATTGTACTGGAATGTTTCAGATACTGATGAGTATAGACTGTAACTTTATATTTACCTTGGTCAGATAACCATTCCAACAATGAACATACTCCGTTAGTATGGTCGCTATCATTATGAGAAACCACAATACTGACTGAAGTAATAGTAGCGTTTTTTTGCAGGAAAGACTCAACGTATTCAGCGTGCTTTCCGTGTCCGCAGTCATATACAATCATCGACGTAAGATCATATATCAAAATACAATCTCCAAATCTTGTGGATTTATCTCCATCATAATTACTTAACGCCTTTAACTTCATGGAAATTCTCCTTTCTGAATCATCAGTATCTTGAAATAAGGAATGACTATACTCGTTCGAAATTAGATGAAAAGGGCAATGGAATTGCGGATTTCAACAAATTTGGATAACGCATAAATGCCTTTTTAGTAATTATATCACAAGATAGCGTGCAAGTAAATAGATAAATCGAACACATATTCGAATGTGCGTCCTAAAATAACTATTATTAGAAAGGGGAAGCCCTATGAACATCCGCAAACCCGCAGACTACAGCGTCCTGTTTTCCGAACTGGACAAGCTCATAGCGGCACAGCTTCCGCAGATGGAATTGTACCGCGAGATCGGTCGAGTGGTCAGCAGCAGAGCTGAAAAAGGTGCCGCTGTCGCAGCGTCGGAACACCTGCAAGTCACCTATCCCGCAGCCGAGGGCTTCTCTCCCCGCAACCTGCGCCGGATGCGGGACTTCTACCGGATGTACGGCGACGCGCCGGAGTTGCTGGCAGCGGCAATGCGTCTGAACTGGACACAGAATGTGGTCATCATGGAGGCCGGATTGACCATGGACGAGAGGTGCTGGTACATTCGGAAGGCCGCCGAAAGCGGCTTATCCAAAAAGGAGCTGCTGCGGATGATTGAGAGAGCCGAACATTCGGAAATTGCTCTTGGCGAAAGCGTGGATACCTGCTATACTGTAGAAAATGATGAGTTTTCGGAGAAAAACCAGTATGAAGAATATCCTGTTTATCTGCCACGGCAATATCTGCCGCAGCCCCATGGCCGAGTTCGTGATGAAGGACTTGGTGAAGAAAGCGGGGCTGTCTTCACAGTTCCATATCGAATCGGCGGCTACCAGCCGGGAGGAGATCGGCAACCCGGTTTATCCTCCGGCGCGGCGCAAGCTGGCAGCGCACGGGATCTCCTGCGACGGCCACGCGGCGCGGCAACTCACCAATCAGGATTACGACAAGTACGACCTGCTGATCGGCATGGACAGCGCGAACCTGCGGAATATGTACCGCATCTGCGGCGGCGACTTTGCCGGCAAGATGTCCCTCCTGATGGACCACACTGCCCGCCCCGGCAATGTGGCAGACCCGTGGTACACCGAGGACTTCGAGTCGACTTGGCGGGATGTGCTGGAGGGCTGCCAGGGATTGCTGAGAGAATTGTTGCAGGAGTGAGGTGAACAGAATGGCACAGAATGATAAGATCCAGCTATTCGAGAACAAGCGCATTCGTACTGCGTGGGACGAGGAAAAGGAAGAATGGTACTTCTCCATTGTCGATGTGGTAGCTGTTCTAACCGACCAACCAGACCAACGCGGCGCAAGTAACTATTGGGCGAAACTGAAGCAGCGTTTGAAAGAAGAAGGCGCAGATCAGTTGCTGACAAATTGTCAGCAACTGAAAATGAAGTCGCCCAAGGATGGAAAACGCTACAATACCGATGTGGCCGATACCGAGCAGCTTCTCCGTATCATCCAGTCTATCCCTTCGCCGAAGGCAGAGCCGTTCAAACTCTGGCTGGCGCAGGTTGGCCGGGAGCGCATTGAGGAAACCATAGACCCGGAATTGACCATCGAGCGGGCATTGGAAACCTACCTCAAGAAAGGCTACACCCGCGAGTGGATCAACCAGCGGCTGCAAGCCATTCAGGTCCGTAAGGAACTGACAGACGAGTGGGACGCCCGCGGCGTTCAGAAGGGCGTGGAGTACGCCATCCTCACCGATGAGATCTCCCGTGCGTGGTCGGGGATGTCCACCCGCCAGTACAAAAATCTGAAGGGATTGAAAAAGGAAAACCTTCGTGATAACATGACCACGCTGGAGCTGGTGCTGAATATGCTGGCAGAAGCCACCACCACTCAGTTTTCAAAGGATCGAAAGCCTTCGACCTTCCAAGAGAATCTGGAAGTTGCTAAAGCTGGCGGACAGGTTGCCGGGCGAACGAGGAAAGACATTGAGTCACAGTCCAATACGCCGGTTATCTCCCCGAAGAACGCCGTGCAGCTCAATCAGGTCGTGACTGACCTTCTGGAAGGGGTAACCGCGGATACAAACGAGATGCCAGAGGGAAGAAAATAGCGTTTTTGAATAACGGTTTTCATGCGGCCAATTAGCAACTCTTGAAAGCACCCATCAAAAAGGTTTGAGAAAAGTTAAAAAAGAACGAAGAATTCCGACTTGCACATGGCATTTTTGAGCCGGGGGTTCAAAAATCTACAGTGGTATAGCCTGACACGTGGCCGTAAAGTTTACTTTGCGGCCACGTTTTTCTATGGATTTGAAAAACTGAAAAAAATCAGAAAATCCACTTGCATTTTTGAGGAAGCTGTGCTATTATATCAGTTGCGTTTACGAAACGATCCTCCATGGAGAAAGAGGTGAAGATACAATGAAGGCAGGAATTCATCCCGACTATCAGCAGACCACCATCCGGTGCGCCTGCGGCAACGTGATCGAGACTGGTTCCACCAAGCAGGACATCCGTGTTGAAGTGTGCTCTAAGTGTCACCCCTTCTACACCGGTAAGCAGAAGATGGTGGATACCGGCGGACGTGTCAGCCGCTTCAACAAGAAGTTTGGCCTGGACAAGAAGTAAGATTGCGTCTCAAAAGCCGCACCGAGGTTTCGGTGCGGCTTTTTGTCATTTTTTGCCTCTCTAGACTGCCGGAGCAGTTTTCGGAATAAGCTGGAGAGAATTTTGAAGGAGGTATTTGCCATGCTGAAGCGGATCGATCCCAAAGAGATCGGACAGAACGTATTTTCCCTTATTGGGGACCAGTGGATGCTCATTACCGCCGGGACGGCGGAGCGGTGCAATACCATGACCGCCTCCTGGGGCGGGCTGGGGGTGCTCTGGGGGGCGCCGATGGCCACCTGCTATATCCGTCCCCAGCGGTATACCCGGGAGTTTGTGGACCGGGAGGAGTACTTTACCCTGGCGTTCTTTGACGAGGAGCACCGCAAAGCCCTGGCCCTGTGCGGCAGCAAGAGCGGGCGTGAGGTGGATAAGGTTCGGGAGTGCGGCTTTACCGTCAAAACGGCGGAGTGCGGCGCGCCTTATTTTGAGCAGGCCCAGCTGGTACTGGTCTGCCGCAAGCGGTATGCCCAGCCTATGGATTCGGACCGGATGCCCGAGGACGTGAAGGAGAAGTGGTATCCGGGACAGGACTACCACATCCTGTACCTGGGCGAGATCGTGGAGGCGTACCAGAGGTAACGGGCGGCTGCGGACGGGAAGGGACGCTGCCCTCCGCAAAGAAATCAGATCCCTTGGGAGGATGTATGACCCAGAACGATTTACAAGTGAAGAAGAACCGGGCGGTGCTGGTGGGCCTGTGGGCCCACCGGCTGTCTGTGGAGGAGAACGCCACGGAGGAGACCGTGGAGGAGCTGGCCGACCTGCTGGAGACGGCGGGAGGCGAGTGTGTGGGGACCGTCCTCCAGTCCAAGGACAGCCCCGACCCTCGCACCTTCATCGGCGAGGGCAAGGTGGCGGAGGTCCGGGAGCTGGTCCGGGCAATGGATGCGGATATGGTGATTTTTGACAACAGCCTGTCCCCCTCCCAGCAGCGGGTGCTCAGCGAGGAATTGAAGGTAGCTGTGATGGACCGCTCCGCCCTGATCCTGGACATCTTTGCCCAGCGGGCCCGCACCCGGGAGGGACGGCTCCAGGTGGAGCTGGCCCAGTACCAGTATCTGCTGCCCCGGCTGCTGGGAATGTGGACCCATCTGGAGCGGCAGGAGGGCGCCATCGGCACCCGCGGCCCCGGCGAGACCCAGCTGGAGACCGACCGGCGGCACATCCACAGAAAGATCGCCAAGCTGGAGGACGAGCTGCGGGATGTGCGCCGGGTGCGTGCCACCCAGCGGGAGCGGCGGATCAAAAACGAGGTGCCGGTGGTAGCCATCGTGGGCTATACCAACGCGGGCAAGTCCACCCTGCTGAACAAGCTCACCGGCGCGGAGATCCCGGCCAACAACCGCCTGTTTGACACTCTGGACACCACCACCCGGACCCTGGAGATCTCGGACACCTGCACGGTGCTCCTGTCTGACACGGTTGGCTTTATCCGCAAGCTGCCCCACCATCTGGTGGAGGCCTTCAAGGCCACCCTGGAGGAGCTCTCCTTTGCCGACCTGCTGCTCCATGTCATCGACGCGTCCAACCCCGAGTGGCGGGAGCAGGCGGCGGTGGTGGATCAGCTCATCCACGAGCTGGGGGCCGACCAGACCCCCAGGCTGGAGGTATTCAACAAGTGTGACCTGTGGACGGGGGAGATCCGTCCCCATGGGGAGAACATCGTCTCCATCTCTGCCCGTACCGGAGAGGGGCTCCCCGCCCTGCTGGAGGCCATTGGACAGCGGCTGGACAGCGGAGTGAAGCGGGTGACCATCCACCTGCCCTATGACAAGGGTGGGCTGCTGGACCGGCTGTATCAGGAGGCCAAGGTGGAGCAGGTGGAATATGGAGAGACCATCGATGTGGTGGCCGTCTGCACTCCCAGGACCATCGGGCAGCTGGGCCCTCTGGTGGAGGGCTGGCAGCCCCACAGGGAGCCTTGGGACAACTAGGAGTTAGAAATTGGGAATGGGCGGTTTTTCGGTGTGGAGGGGATCCGCACAGAAAAGCCGCCCCCTTTTATGAAGGGAGGATCTATGATCACACTGACCACGCCCCGCCTGCTGCTCCGTCCCTTTGAGGAGGGGGACGCGGCGGAGCTGTATGACTATGCCCGGGATCCCCGGGTGGGGCCCATCGCGGGGTGGCCGCCCCACACCAGCGTGGAGAACAGCCGGGAGATCATTCGGACCGTGTTCTCGGCCCCCAATGTGTTTGCGGTGGCAGACCGGGAGAGCGGACGGGTGATCGGCTCTGCCGGCTTTGTGGGGGAGCACCGGGACGAGCTGCCCGGCCCGGACGATGAGCTGGGCTATGCCCTCAGCCCCGCCTTCTGGGGTCGGGGTCTGATCCCGGAGGCCTCCGGAGTACTGATCCGCTGGGGCTTCACGGAGCTGGGCCTTGAGACCATCTGGTGCAATCACTATGACGGGAATGGCAAGTCCCGACGGGTCATTGAGAAGTGCGGCTTCCGCTATCAGTTTTCCCGGGAGACCGACGTGCCCCTGCTGGGGGAGCGGCGGCTGACCCACTTTTTTGCCCTCACCCGGCCGCAGTGGGCCGCGGATGGGGGAGAGGACAGACGGTAATGCATACAGCCCCCTCCGGAGTGCAAAATCAAATGCTCCGGAGGGGGCTGCGTGTTATGTAGGGACGGCCATCAGACCGTCCAGAGGGCCCTGGTGGACCGCTTGCAGGGCGGACAGGCGGCAGAAGTCGGCGGGGCGCACCAGGTCGGGGTCCTTCCAGAGCTCTACCGCGCCGCACTCCTCCAGCAGTGTGGCCACGAACTGGGAGCAGAAATAGTGGTTCTTCCGGCGGAGCGGGTGGTTGAAATAGCAGGACAGCGCGCCCAGCAGATTGCAGTGATAGCGCTCCCGCTGGTGGTACA
>OGFE01001531.1_pt1 | contig 15673 bp, 10 predicted proteins | sample 1570811 | NCBI WGS metagenome assembly OGFE01 (sample SAMEA2581967, study PRJEB24529) | metagenome | biome: Human gut stool | place: China | collected 2011 | reverse complement strand
AATATAAGATATATTAATTTTACTAATGATATTTCTTATGATACTATATAGAAAGCAAATGTTCAAGCTGTGATGGCAGGCGTAAAAAGTATATTGCTTTATATACAGCAATGTGTATTTAACCGAATCAAGTAAGTCCCCTGCTTCAATTGCGAATATCCGATTGACAAGAGAGATGCATGCAGATCGCAGAAGGAAGGATTGCAACAGCAGATGTATGAGAATATGATACACAGAAGAAAGGAGTTTCTATTATATTATGAGTAACGTAAGACGTGTCTATGTAGAAAAGAAACCGGCCTTCGCTGTACAGGCAAAGGAATTAAAACATGAAATCAGCAGCTATCTGGGAATTAAATCCGTAACAGCAGTACGTGTGCTGATCCGCTATGATGTAGAGAATATTTCTGATGAAGTTTTTGATAAAGCATGCAAAACTGTTTTTGCAGAGCCACCTGTAGATGATTTATATCTGGAGAAATTTGAGTCAGCAGAAGACTCTCATATCTTTTCCGTAGAGTTTCTTCCGGGACAGTTCGACCAGAGAGCAGATTCTGCTGTTCAGTGTGTACAGTTCCTGGACGAGAATGCACAGCCGATTATTCGTTCCGCAACTACTTATGTAATCGAAGGAACTATCACTGATGAAGAGTTTGATGCGATCAAACATCACTGCATCAACCCTGTAGATTCCCGTGAGACAGGTCTGCAGAAACCGGAAACTCTGGTAACAGTATTCCCGGAACCGGAAGATGTAAAGATCTTTGATGGATTCAAAGATATGCCGGAAGCAGAATTAAAGGCACTTTATGATTCTTTAAACCTTGCTATGACATTCAAAGATTTCCAGCATATCCAGCACTATTTTAAAGGAGAAGAGAAACGTGATCCGTCTATGACAGAGATTCGTGTACTGGATACCTACTGGTCCGATCACTGCCGTCACACAACATTCTCCACTGAACTTACAAATGTAAAATTTGATGAAGGTGATTATAAAGCACCGATCGTAGATACTTACAACAAATATCTTGCTGACAGAGAAGAAATCTATAAAGGCCGCAAGGACAAGTTTGTCTGCCTGATGGATCTGGCTCTTATGGCAATGAAGAAACTCAAAGCAGAAGGAAAACTTGCTGACCAGGAAGAATCAGATGAGATCAATGCCTGCAGTATTGTAGTTCCTGTAGATGTAGATGGCAAGGAAGAAGAATGGCTGATTAACTTTAAGAATGAGACACATAACCATCCGACAGAGATTGAGCCATTTGGTGGTGCAGCTACCTGTCTTGGCGGCGCAATCCGTGACCCGCTTTCAGGACGTACTTATGTATATCAGGCAATGCGTGTAACTGGTGCGGCAGATCCTACTGTTTCTGTAAAAGAAACTCTCAAAGGTAAACTTCCGCAGAAGAAACTGGTAAGAAGCGCAGCTCATGGTTACAGTTCCTATGGAAACCAGATCGGTCTTGCAACAGGTTATGTAAAAGAAGTTTACCATCCTGATTATGTAGCGAAACGTATGGAAATCGGTGCTGTTATGGGTGCTGCTCCGAGACGTGCGGTTATCCGTGAGAATTCTGATCCGGGAGATATCATTATCTTACTTGGAGGACGTACAGGACGTGACGGTATCGGTGGCGCTACCGGTTCTTCCAAGGTTCATACAGAAGCTTCTATCGAAGTGTGCGGCGCTGAGGTGCAGAAAGGTAATGCTCCTACTGAGCGTAAGATCCAGCGTATGTTCCGCCGTGAAGAAGTCAGCCATATTATCAAGAAATGTAATGACTTTGGTGCAGGCGGTGTTTCCGTTGCTATCGGTGAGCTGGCAGCAGGTCTTAGAGTAGATCTTGACAAGGTTCCGAAGAAATATGCAGGTCTTGACGGAACTGAGATCGCAATCTCCGAATCTCAGGAACGTATGGCTGTAGTAGTTGACCCGAAAGATGTAGATACTTTCCTTGGCTATGCAAATGAAGAGAACCTGGAGGCAATTCCTGTTGCAGTTGTAACAGAGGATCCTCGTCTGGTACTTGTATGGAGAGGCAAGGAAATCGTAAATATTTCCCGTGCATTCCTGGATACCAACGGTGCACATCAGGAAACAACTGTAGAAGTAGAAATCCCGAACAAAGAAGGCAACCTCTTTGAAGAGCGCCCGGATGTAGCTGATGTAAAGGCTAAATGGATGGAAACTCTGGCAGACTTAAATGTATGCTCTCAGAAAGGACTTGTGGAAATGTTCGACGGTTCTATCGGAGCAGGCAGCGTATTTATGCCATATGGCGGTAAATATCAGCTTACAGAAACTCAGTCAATGGTTGCCAAGGTTCCGGTACAGAATGGCAAAACAGATACTGTAACCATGATGAGCTATGGCTTTGACCCGTATTTATCCTCCTGGAGTCCATACCACGGAGCTGCTTATGCAGTGACAGAGTCCGTTGCCAGAATCGTGGCTACAGGTGGTGACTATAAGAAGATCCGTTTCACATTCCAGGAATACTTCCGTCGTATGACAGAAGATCCTAAGAGATGGAGCCAGCCTTTCGCAGCACTTCTCGGTGCTTATGCAGCACAGATGGGATTTGGACTTCCATCTATCGGTGGTAAGGACAGTATGTCCGGTACATTTAATGATATTGATGTACCTCCGACACTGGTATCTTTCGCTGTTGACGTTGCGAAGATCCAGGATGTGATCACACCGGAATTAAAGAAAGCAGGAAACAAACTGGTATGGCTTCGTGCACCGAAGGATCAGTATGATCTGCCGGATTATGCAGGAATCATGGATCAGTATGAAAAACTTCATAAAGATATGCAGGACGGCAAAGTTGTTTCTGCTTATGCACTTGACCGCCATGGTATTGCAGCAGCAGTTGCTAAGATGGCATTTGGTAATGGCATGGGCGTGAAGATCGAGCATAACCTTGATCCAAGAGATTTCTTTGCACCTGGATTTGGCGATATTATCCTGGAAGTTCCGGATGGTAAGGTTGGTGAGCTTTCCATCACTTATACAGTGATCGGTGAAGTAACTGCCGACGGTAACTTCTCCTATGGAAATACAGTGATCACTGTAGACGAAGCTGAAAACGCATGGAAAGGTACTCTGGAAAAAGTATTTAAGACAGTTTCTTCTGAGAATGACAAAGAGGAAGCTGACAGAGATGAGAAGCTTTATCGTGCAGACAGCATTTATGTATGCAAGAATAAAGTTGCAAAACCTCGTGTATTTATTCCTGTATTCCCTGGAACAAACTGCGAGTATGACAGCACACGTGCATTTGAGCGCGCAGGCGCAGAGGTGGATGTAAAAGTATTCAAGAACCTGACTGCTGAAGATATCCATGACTCTGTAGAGCTTTTTGAGAAAGCAATCGATCAGGCACAGATCATCATGTTCCCGGGCGGATTCTCCGCAGGTGACGAACCGGATGGTTCTGCGAAATTCTTTGCAACTGCATTCCAGAATGCGAAGATTAAAGAAGCTGTTATGAAGCTGATCAATGAAAGAGATGGTCTGGCACTTGGTATCTGTAACGGATTCCAGGCTCTGATCAAGCTTGGTCTTGTACCGTATGGCGAAATCTGCGGACAGAAGGCAGATTCTCCGACACTGACATTTAATACCATTGGACGTCATATTTCCAAGATGGTTTATACAAAAGTTGTAAGTAATAAATCTCCATGGCTGCAGAAAGCACAGCTTGGCGGTGTTTACTGTAACCCGGCATCTCATGGTGAAGGCCGTTTTGTCGCAAATGATGAATGGCTTGCAAAACTGTTTGCAAATGGACAGGTTGCAACACAGTATGTTACACCGGATGGACAGCTTAGTGTCGATGAGGAGTGGAATGTCAATGGTTCTTATATGAACATTGAGGGCATTACCAGTCCGGATGGACGTATCCTTGGTAAGATGGCTCACAGCGAACGTCGTGGAGACGGAGTTGCGATTAATATCTATGGTGAGCAGGATATTAAAATCTTTGAGTCTGGTGTGGAATATTTTAAATAAACTCTTTCCGGGACGGAAGGTTCCCAGAGGAAGGACAGAAAGCGCTGCCCCTCCTCTGGACTCCACCCTTGCGCTTCTTTTTGGGAGCGCATACAATAAAAAATACAAGTCTGAATTATTCATGATAACTGGTCTTATTTTAGAAAGGAAAAAATTATGCAGAGAAAGAAAAATGTATTATTAATGATTCTTGCGACAGTAGTAGCAATGCTTGCCATGTCTGTGAATGTCTGGGCAGCACAGAAGAATCCTCTGGCACAAATGTCAACGAAGACCAGTGCTGTGTTATACTCAGCACCAGCTGGAATGGGGTGTGATTATTTTACACCTGAATATACATCAAAGGTGAAAATCAGCGTAAAGAGTTATAATACAAAGGTTGTAACTGTAAAAGGTTATACCTTTGAAAGAAACGGAAAATATTCTGCAGGATATGAGACAACACCAATAGCACCGGGAAACACTAAAATTAAAGTTAAGGTTACGGTTGGATCGAAATCCTATACAAGAACATGCAGTTATACAGTATATAAATGGGAAAATCCGTTGAAGACATTTAAAATCGGTTCAAAAAATTACTGCTCAAAGTTAAATAAATCGGGTACTGTTACAGTGTCAGAGGATTCATTGAATGGGAGACTGGTATATAAGTTAAAACCGGATTATACACTGGTATCCATGTTATGCTATACAAAAACCGGGGATAAGTATTCTGCAGTCAAAAATATAAAAAGTGGAAAAAAGCTTCCACAGGGTACTTACGGTATATTTATGCAGATTAAATCCAGAAAAAATAATAAGTTTTATAATGTGAGGCTTTATACAGAATAACAGTTAAGTCTGCAGTACGCTTTCTTTTGTAAAAATTACGCGAACATACTCTTAAAATAAAACTATCCCGAACAAGCTGCAAAGTGTAAAATCTTTGTACTTACCGGGATAGTTTTATTTTTAAACTGACAGTATTGTTTCTGTAAGCTGGAAGAAATTCAAGAGATATAGAATTTAATGTGGTAAAGCAATAAAAATAATAGTTTTAAACTATAACTAGCACTAGGTATTATGAATTGGCATAATCGGGAGTGTAGTGGTATAGTATGTTCATGCTCAACGGAGCGGGGAATAAGAGAGAGGGAGAATGAGATGTCTGGGATTGTGATTGAAAAGGTCCGGAAGTCTTTTGACACGAAAGATGGCGTGGTCGAGGCTTTGAAGGATGTGAACCTGAATATCGATTCCGGTGATATATATGGGATTATCGGTATGTCGGGGGCAGGTAAGAGTACATTGGTACGATGTATGAATTTTCTGGAGGTTCCTACAGAGGGACAGGTTCTGATAGATGGGAAGGCTCTTGGAGATTTGACAGAGAAGGAATTGAGGAAACAGAGGGAAGAGATTGGTATGATCTTCCAGCATTTCAATCTGCTGATGCAGAAGTCAGTGATCGATAATGTCTGTTTTCCCCTTTATATAAAAGGAAAGAAGAAGGCAGAGGCCAGAAAGAGGGCAGCAGAGCTTTTAGAAATCGTTGGTCTGGGGGACAGGCAGAATGCTTATCCTGCACAGCTCTCCGGTGGACAGAAGCAGAGGGTTGCTATTGCAAGAGCACTTGCATCGGATCCGAAGATCTTACTTTGTGATGAGGCTACCAGTGCACTGGATCCGCAGACTACTTCTTCCATTCTGGAATTGCTGAAAAAGATTAATAAGCAGTTTGGAATCACCATAGTGATCATTACTCATCAGATGTCGGTTGTGCGTGAAATCTGTACACATGTGGCAATCATGTATGAGGGTGAAGTGGTTGAGAAAGGACTGGTTGCAGATATTTTTGCAAATCCTCAGTCGGATGTGGCGAAGGAGCTGATTCGTAAGGATTCGGGTTCTGACATTGATGAAGATGGAAGACTGGATGCCGGCAGGGAAAAAGGACAGGCAGAGATTAAAAGTGGTGAGAAAATACGAATTGTATTTTCCGAGAATTCAGCTTTTGAGCCTGTGATCGCAAATCTGATCCTTACATTCGGAGAACCGGTAAATATCCTGAAGGCAGATACCAAGAATGTAGGTGGTGTAGCCAAGGGAGAGATGATACTGGAGTTTATGGAGGGCAGTACCAGAACAGAAATGATGAAACAGTATCTGAAAGAAAAAGGTTTAGCAATCGGGGAGGTGACAGGATATGTGGGATCATGAGACAATAATGATGATTGTCCAGGGTGTGGGAGAAACACTTTACATGACAGTTCTTTCCACAGTTCTGGGATACCTGTTCGGACTTCCCATGGGAGTGTTGCTGGCAGTATCAGATAAAGAGGGACTGAAACCAAATGCAGTGTTGTATAAGATACTGGATGCAATTGCAAATATTGTGAGAAGTATTCCGTTTCTGATCTTGTTGATTCTGCTCATTCCTTTCACCAGAGCAGTAGTGGGAAAGAGCTATGGATCCACAGCAACTGTAGTGCCTCTGGTAGTGGCTGCCATTCCTTTTATAGCACGAATGGTGGAATCTTCTATTAAAGAGGTTGATGCAGGTGTGATCGAGGCAGCCAGAGCTATGGGTGCAAGTAATATGAGAATCATTGTGAAAGTGCTTCTGGTAGAAGCCAGAACTTCACTGATCACAGGAGCAACGATTGCGATTGGAACGATTCTTGGTTATTCCGCAATGTCCGGTGCAGTTGGCGGCGGCGGACTTGGTGATATCGCCATCCGTTATGGATATTACAGATATCAGTCAGATATCATGATCGTGACAGTTATCCTGCTGGTGATCCTGGTACAGATTTTCCAGTCAGTGGGAATGCTGATCGCTAATAAGATAGACAGAAGAAAATAAAAAATGAAATAACAATAAAATTAAATTCAGGAGGACAATTATTATGAAAAAATTAGTAGCAGCAGTTTTAACAGGAGTATTAGTAGCAGGAACTTTAAGCACAGGAGTTTACGCAAAGGATGATGACAAGACAATCACAGTTGCAGCGTCTGCAACACCACATGCAGAAATCCTTGAAGAAGCAAAGCCAATTCTTGAGAAAGAAGGATATGATCTGGAAGTTACTGTATTTGATGACTATGTAAGACCAAACGAGGTTGTAGAGAGTGGAGAATTCGATGCAAACTACTTCCAGCACATTCCATATCTGGAGCAGTTCAATGAAGAAAAAGGTACACACCTTGTAAATGCAGGTGGCATTCATTATGAGCCATTCGGAATTTATCCGGGAACAAAAGACAGCCTGGATGATCTGGAAGATGGAGATTCTATCGCAGTACCAAATGATACAACAAACGAAGCAAGAGCACTTCTTCTTCTTCAGGATAATGGAATCATCACACTAAAAGAAGGCGCAGGATTAAATGCAACTGTTAAGGATATTGCAGAGAATCCTCACAATGTGGAGATCGTAGAGCTGGAAGCAGCACAGGTAGCACGTGTTACAGGTGAGACAGCTTATGTGGTATTAAACGGAAACTATGCTCTGGAAGCAGGCTTCTCAGTTGGAAAAGATGCACTTGCATATGAGAAATCTGATTCTGAAGCAGCAAAGACATATGTAAACGTAATCGCAGTAAAAGAAGGCAATGAAGACAGCGAAAAGATTCAGGCACTTGTAGATGTACTGAAATCTGATGAGATTAAAGATTTTATCAATGAGAAATATGATGGTGCAGTAATTCCTTTTGAAGAAAACTCAGATGCAGAAGAAGCAGATACAGAAGATGCAGATGATGCAGACAGCAAAGACGCAGACAATGCAGATGACACAGCAGAAGAAAATGCAGATACAACTGACACAGCAGAAGACGCTGAATAAGTAAAGATAACAGGAGATTCCTTTTTCAGGTAAAACTGGAGAGGGAATCTTTTTTTGCAAAAACATATAGGATTTCCATTGTATTAAGGAGAATCCAGCAGAGAATCTGTCAGTGATTGGAGAATGCATAGGCATTTTAAGATTAAATATACAGGGGATGAATCTGAAAGATATAGACTTTCTGAAAAATCTGAGCCTGGATTACCTGGATATGAGTAATGTGGAAGTAGAAAACAATATATTTGAGCCATTGACAGAGATGAAGAAACTGGATACTCTGTGTATGTGTGATGTAAATGAGGCAGCTGCCGAAACTCTTTCGCAGATGAGTACCTTAAAGGCGCTGTTCATGTGGGGAGATAGTACCATACTGGAGAATCTGAAACCATTGAAAGGGATGACACAGCTGGAGACACTTGCATTCACAACACAAATTTCCTCGTTAGAAGGAATCGAACAGTTTCCTTCATTAAATTTCCTGTCAGTGAGTTTCAGCCTGGTGAAAGATCTGTCTCCTGTCACAGGAGCAAAGAATCTGCAGGTAATAGATATTTCCAATGCAGATATTGAAAATTTTGAACCGCTGTTTGGACATTCGGGACTGACGGAGGTACACTGTACAGAGGAACAAAAAGAAGAAATCATGAAGATAGATTCTTCTCCTGATTTTGAAATTTATACATAAAAAGGGACAAAATTGTCCCGCTCTAAAATGGGCAGATATGGTACACTTAACAGTATCATATCTGCTTTTAAATTATGGATCAGTCATCAGATAACGGATAGTGGTAAAGATCAAAAAAATACAACCTCGGGTTTTGACAGAAGGGAGATATGAACAGGAAAGAGGTGTGAGAAGAAATGAAAGAAACAGAAGAAATCATGGGAATGATAAAAGAGGAAGGCGCCGCATATTTTGCAAGAGAACGAGGAAACAAGGTAGAGGTAGGGCTTTATCTTGAGCATATAATCGAAGAGCGTGGAATGAAAAAGAAAGACATTGTGCGAAAGCTGAATCTGGAAGAATCCTATGCACGAAAACTGTTTGGCGGTCAGCGAATCCCCACAAGGAAAATACTGCTGCAGTGTGCGTTTCTCCTTTCTCTTGATCTGTCGGATACACAAAGGCTTCTGGATATCGGCCAGAAGCCGAGACTTTATCCGCGCGTACGTTACGATGCAGCGATTATTTATGGACTGGAAGAGAAGATGACACTGGAAGAGATGAACAGCTTCCTGGATGAAATCGGGGAAGAGGTTTTATTGTAAAATATTTTTGAAAGATATCCCGGAAGGGATTCTGAGCGCTGTCAAAAATGAAGATGGCAGTGTATAAAATTACAGAGGTATTAAAAAATCATTCCCGCAAATTGTTCAAGCTGCGATTACATCTTGCAGGGTGCTTTTTTTAATACACTCAAATCCAGAAAAAGGAGGGTTTTATGTATGAAGAAAAAACAAGTCGCATTATTGTTGGCAGCACTTATGTGCATAACATCTGTGGCAGAAAGCGCAGCTGTTATGGGTGCAGAATTTTCTTCGGGGGAAGAAACTGTAGAGATGCAGGGCACAGAGGAAGAAGCCGAAGCAGAGGATACGGCAGAAATCTGGACATCCGGGGAAGAAGTATCAGATTTTGGTACGGACGAAGCGCCAGAAGTGGACGGATTTACATCAGAAGAATCAGAGGTATCGACAGACGCAGCAGGTGCTAAACAGGTAAAAGGATCTTTTGAAGTGGCATACATAACAGAGGAACAGTACAATAATGTCCTGCAGAATGAAGAACGTCCGGAAATGGACATGAAAACAGTAGAAGACACTACTTTTTCAAATGCGTTAAACAGTATCGAAGGAGAAAATACAGGATACTGTTTTGTAAGAGTTCAGGATCTGGAAGATGCAGCAGACTTTGTGGCTCCTGAAGGGATGACAGTACTGGTGGAGAATGCAAGAGCCAGAAGTATTACACCGAACGGAAACATCGCATTCTGGGGTATGATAGATCCGTCAGAGACGATTGAAATCAAAGAAGGAAAAGGAACGACAACTTTCTTCTGTCAGGATATGAGAAGCGTATTAAAAGGAACAGGTTCCGATGATAAAGTGATCTTTTGTGGGCAGAATAATGCGATAGGTGGTATTTCCGGAGTAGAAAATATATATCTGAGAAATAACAGCCATGACCTGCAGGTATTTGGTGCCAGTGAATTTTTTAATATTTACAATGAAACGGATAATATCAAAAACCATCCGCAGGAAGAAAATGCTTTTTTCATACACATTGTAAACAGTAAGACTGCTCCGGTATTCCATAAAACATTTGACTGGGGTACTGGCGAGTTTGAAAATGAAAATGGAGAGAAGTGGAGCAGTCCTTACGGAATTGGAATTATATATAAGACATCAGATGAGAAAGGTGAATGGGAAGATATTCCTGTTCCGGCTGGTACACAGGCAGTGAAATATGATATGTCTGACGAAGATATTGTGGAAATGCTTTCCAGAATTTGGGTCTATTCAGAAGATGGTACGACTCAGGATATGAATGGAAAAATCTGGAATCCGGATAAAGATAATGCGGTTGATATTCAGGGATTCCAGGATTGTGAAGGAATGTCAGCACAGGAGATTTTCGAGGCATGCGGAAGGGCAGAATTCCCTGATGGAGGATGTGTGTGGATTAACGTCGCACCGACAGCACAGGCGGAAAGATATATAAATGCATATCAGAAGAAGAACAATGCCAGTGGCTATTATCTGATGAATATGAAAGCTAACACCAAGATCAGTGGAACGCTTACTGTTCCAAGTGCTGCGAAAGCCCTGAAGATAGAAGGTCAGAATAATTATGACGAAAGCACAGATACAGACAATTTTGTTCCGACTTCAATTTCTTCTGTAAATGTTCCGGCAGGCAAGAAACTGTCACTGTCCAGGATTCTTGTAAAAGCAAATACTTTAACCTTTACAGGATCTGGAGAAGTGGAACTTATGAATGCCAGATTAAATGCAAATGTAACAGCAGATAAAATTAAGATTGCGGATGCTGTAGTGAAGAGCCTGAACTGTAAAGAACTGACATCAGAAGAGGGTGTATGTCTGGTTGTATCTGAATATCTGAATTTTGAGAAAGCAGTGATTAATCCGGAGATAACCATTTATGGACAGCCGGGAGCTTATCTGAAATTTGGTGAAATTGACAGTGCAGAATACTCTCAGACAGCAATTCCGCAGATTTATCTTGGAACAAACGGAAAACAGACAGCGCAGCTGTATATAGGCGGAGCATTGAAACTTGGTACATATGAAGCGGAAGGTGAGACATATTCAAGAAATCTGATCGTTCGACAGTTTGATACAAAAGAAGCGCAGGCAGCAGGCGTTCCTGTATCGAAAGACTGTTTTGATTCAACATATAGGTATGCCTGGGATGAGACAGAGGATAATGACTGGTTTTACTTTACAAAAATATACAAGAATGAAGAAATAAATCTTGTTACGGTCAATGCTAGTCTGGATGAAGAATATTCTACAAACAGACTTCGGGCGCAGTTTAGATTTGATGTAAATGGTGAGAAAAAATATGGAGTAGTACTTCCTCGATACAGTTATCTGGATGAATTCGAAGGCTTAACAACCGGAATTGATGGAAATAAACGCCGTTTATTTTATGTAGACTGGTGGACAAATGAAGAGAAAATAAAAGCTGTTGAGATTCCTGCATACTATGAGTTCTCAGGTCAATCTCTGAACAGCATCGCATCTGCACAGATTTCTACAATCAAGACCCAGCTTTATGCAGGTAAGGCACTTAAACCGTCAGTAACAGTAACCTTAAACGGCAAGAAACTGAAAGCCGGAACAGATTACACCGTTTCCTATGCAAATAACACAAAAGCCGGCTCCACAGCATCTGTGATCATTACAGGTAAAGGCAATTATGTTGGCACAGCAATCCAGAATTTCGAAATTGCGGCGATTCCGGCAAAAGGAAAGGTATACACATCCGGAAACCTGAAATACAAGGTAACTAAATCCGCATACAAGAATGGAAGAGTAAGCGTTTATGCTCCGGCAGAGAAATCTCTTACAAGTGCATCTGTTCCTGCAACAGTAAAAATTAATGGTTATACATTTAATGTAACAGCGATTGGTGATAAAGCATTTAATGGCTGCACAAAACTGAAAAAAGTCACGATAGGATCCAAAGTAACCACAATTGGAAAACAGGCGTTTAACGGATGTAAAGCGCTGACTTCCATTACAGTTAATTCTAAAGTGCTCAAAACAGTAGGAGCATCTGCATTAAAGGGAATTTCTGCTAAGGCAGTAATCAAAGTTCCGGCAGCAAAATTAAGTGCATACCAGAAACTTTTCAAGGGCAAAGGACAGAAAAATTCTGTAAAGATTACAAAATAAGAAATAGAAACAAAGATTATATAGCTAAAACCATACAGTTAAAATTATATAGAGGCAGAATCAGTAAAAATTTCTGCTACACATAAAAAGATAGTTCCAGAAGAAGAAGCCCGGAATTAGTGTACCGACAAGATTGTTTCAAGAATCAACTTGTCGGTACATCAGAGTTGTTGTCATGAGCAATTCTGTTTCCGGGTTTCATTTACCTGTATTTCTTTGAAAAATTCAGGTGATAAGATGGCTTTAAAATGTATAAACAATTAGAAAAATAAAAAAAATTAAAAAAGTTTCAAAAAAGGTGTTGACATCCGACAAAATCCATTATATAATAGCAAAGCAAGTTACGGAGCGGACAACAAATAAGCCGCCTGAAACAAGCACAATATGGAATCTTAGCTCAGCTGGGAGAGCATCTGCCTTACAAGCAGAGGGTCATAGGTTCGAGCCCTATAGGTTCCATATCTTAAAGAAAATGGCGAGATAGCTCAGTTGGCTAGAGCACACGGTTCATACCCGTGGTGTCGAGGGTTCGAATCCCCCTCTCGCTACTATTTACGAAAGATAAGTCTATAAACCTGGATAAGGGGTTTGTGGGCTTTTTTTCATTTCTGAATAAATCAATTTAACCGAATCAAGTAAGTCCCCTGCGGAGGTTGCGAATATCCGATTGACAAATTGTTTCTTTATGATATTTACCCTGAAAACGATTATGATACAGAAGAATTATGAATTGTACTATAGAAACGTAAATATGGAAAATGGTTATACATGGAATATTGAAAATTGAATAGACTTCACATCCGGAACTTGTTATAATCAGCAGAAAAAGAACGAAATGATAAGTAAACAGATCAGGAGGTGAGAAACATGCTGGACAAAAACGATATGAAAATGTTAAGGGAAATGATGGAAACTACGGTAAAAGAAACAGTAGAAGCTACGGTAAAAGAAACAGTAGAAGCTACGGTAAAAGAAACAGTAGAAGCTACCGTTCAGAAAGCTATTGAACCGTTACAGCAGGATATTTGCGATTTAAAAGAAGAAGTAAACGGTGTTAAACTTCATCTTGAAAATGTAACTGACAGAAATATTTCAATTTTAGCGGAAAATCATGGCTATCTGGTGAAAAAATTCAATGAAGCCGTAGAAGCGGCGCATAATAATCATGTGAATACAGTACAGACCAGTTACCTGATAGAACATGTTGCAAATCTTGAGAACAGAATGCAGGCAGTAGAAAAAAATATGGTATTGTAATGCGCAGGAACAATAAGTCTGGATGTGAAGCCTATTGAGGTTTCGATATATTAATACATTAATACATAAATTTTTGCATATCTATTGCCATAATTTCTTAAATCCTTTATAATATCAACGGGTAAAAGCAAGGAGATATATCAACAGTATGATGAAATGATAACAAGGTAGTTATTCTCAGGGGATAGCTGCCTTTTTTAACAAGATATAACAAGAATTCTCTCACCTCTATAGGTGGCGAGATGAATTGCAAACAAGAAAATGAATGGCAGTGGCGGTCGGAGAGAAATCGGTATCCTCCACTGACATGAGACAAATCACGGTCAGCATGTTGCTGACATGTCAGACTCTGTGAAATTACCGACTGTGAGTTGAAACAAATAAATTCTGACTATTGATAAACAGACTGCCTTGCCATTACACGTTAACATCCACGAAAGAGAGGGAAAGGAATGGAGAAACAAGAGAAAAACACAGTAACACCCTACGACCTTGACGGAAGGCCGCCACTGAAGCTGGCGATTCCTCTTGGTTTGCAGCATGTGCTGGCTATGTTCGTAGGTAACCTTACACCGCTTCTGATCATCACAGCAGCCTGTGGGATTGAAGCCGGCGGAGAACTGCAGGTAGCACTTCTGCAGAATGCCATGCTGATCGCAGGTATTGTAACGTTGGTTCAGGTATTTACCATAGGACCTGTGGGTGGTAAACTCCCCATCGTTATGGGAACCAGTTCCGGTTTCATTGGCGTATGCCAGAGTGTTGCAGGAGTCATGGGTAATGGAGTGGTTGCGTATGGTGCAATTATGGCGGCATCCTTTATCGGCGGTCTTTTTGAAACTGTACTGGGAAGCTTCCTGAAACCACTGAGAAAATTTTTTCCGTCAGTTGTAACAGGAACCGTTGTATTATCAATCGGTCTTTCACTGATTGCTGTTGGTATCAGTTCTTTTGGCGGCGGAAGTTCCGCTAAGGACTACGGTTCTCTGGAGAATCTGTTTGTAGGCTTTGTAGTTCTGGTTGTAATTGTCGTATTAAAACATGGAACAAAAGGATTTACAAGCTTTGCATCAATTCTGATCGGTATTATCGTAGGATATGTGCTGGTAAGTATTATGGCAGCAGTTCTTCCTACCACCTTTACCTATGTGGATGATGCAGGTGCAACAGTAGAAGCTACCAAATCCTGGGTTCTTAACTGGGATAAAGTAGCAAACGCATCCTGGTTTGCAGTGCCGAAGATCATGCCTGTCAAATGGGTATTTGATGCAAGGGCAATCGTTCCGATCTGCATCATGTTTATTGTAACAGCTGTAGAGACTGTCGGTGATATTTCCGGTATCACAGAGGGCGGTCTTGGAAGAGAAGCTACAGACAAAGAGCTTTCCGGCGGCGTTATGTGTGATGGCCTTGGATCTTCACTGGCAGCAGTATTTGGCGTACTTCCGAATACTTCTTTCAGCCAGAACGTAGGTCTGGTTGCAATGAACAAGGTTGTAAACCGTTTCTCAATTGCAACAGGCGGTATTTTCCTTATCGCATGTGGTCTGTTTCCGAAGCTTGCAGCACTGATCTCCATCATGCCTCAGAGTGTACTGGGCGGTGCGGCAGTTATGATGTTCTCATCTATTGTTGTCAGCGGTATCCAGCTTATCACAAAATGGCCGGTAACCCCGAGAAACGTAACAATTGTCTCCGTTGCACTTGGTCTTGGCTATGGACTTGGGGCAAACTCAGCAGTCCTTGCACATATGCCGCAGGCAATCACACTGATCTTTGGTGGTTCAGGAATTGTACCTGCAGCACTGTTTGCTATCATTCTGAATATCGTGCTTCCACCGGATGAGAAATCCGAAGTTGAGATCGCAGAAGAGATTCTTGACATGAAGAAAAAAGAGACACAGAAGAAATAGCGGCACACTGGGAGTGTTTGAAAGTGAATAAGTAAAACAATAAAAAGCGTGAAACCGGGAATATCTGGTTTTGCGCTTTTATTCAGATTATAGCAAATGATTATCTGGTGCAGATATGTGGCGAAAACAGACTGCAGATATCTGTAATGAATTTCCTGGTAATGATAAAAATATGTGTTGCTGTTCACTCCGTTCACAGTAACGTAGCCAGAATTCATTCCAGATTGCCT
>OGFE01001528.1_pt1 | contig 15710 bp, 14 predicted proteins | sample 1570811 | NCBI WGS metagenome assembly OGFE01 (sample SAMEA2581967, study PRJEB24529) | metagenome | biome: Human gut stool | place: China | collected 2011 | reverse complement strand
TCCGCCGCCAGGAGGGGCCGCCCCTCCGGCAGTTCGGCCAGCCGGGGCAGCCGCTCCGGCCGCATGCGGCCCTTGCCGGGGGGCGCCAGATCCACCAGCACGCCGCCTCCCACCGTGGCCAGGGGGGAGAAGAAGCGCGCCACGAACCGGTCGCCGGGGGAGGCGGCGACGGGCTGGGCGAAGCGGAGCTGGGCCCACCCCGCCTCGCCGGGGCGGAGCACGTCCTGTCCCAGGAGGATGCAGCGGCACACCAGGGCGCGGGCGCCGTGGTGGAAGTGGAGCTGACTGCCGGTGCGCACGGGGAAGGGGGCGCCGGGGAGCACCCGCAGGGACACGTCGGCCCGGTCGGTGAGGGTGAGGGCGCCGGGGGCGGCCAGGGTGTCCCCCCGGCCCACGTCCCGCAGGCGCACCCCCGCCAGGTTCACCGCCGCCCGCACCCCGGCGGGCAGCGCCTCCGCCGGGACGCCGTGGCACTGGAGGCCACGCACCCGGGCGGTCTGCTCTCCCGGATAGAGCTGCACCCTGTCCCCCCGGCGGAGGGGGCCGCCGGTGAGGGTGCCGGTGACCACCGTGCCGCTGCCGTCCACGGAAAAGACCCGATCCACGTGGAGCCGGTGGCTGCCCTCCGGCGGGGGCGGCGCCTGCCGGGCCATGGCCGCCAGGGCGGCCCGCAGCGCCTCCAGCCCCTCGCCGGTGACGGCGGAGACGAAGATCCGGGGGGCCCCCTCCAGGAAGGTGCCCGCCGTCAGGGCGCGGGTGCGCGCCTCCGCCTCCGCCCGGGCGGCGGGGGAGGCCAGATCCGCCCGGGTGAGGGCGACCACCCCCCGCTCCAGGCCCAGCAGGGAGAGAATGTCCAGGTGCTCCGCCGTCTGGGGCATAGGGCCCTCGTCGGCGGCCACGGTGAAGAGCGCGCCGTCCAGCCCGCCGCAGCCGGAGAGCATGGTGGGGATGAACTGGGCGTGGCCGGGCACGTCCACCAGGGAGACCCGCCCCACTCCCGGCAGCTCCAGGGGGGCGAACCCCAGCTCGATGGTGAGGCCCCGGCGGCGCTCCTCGGCCAGCCGGTCGGTGTCCACCCCGGTGAGGGCCCGCACCAGGGCGGTCTTGCCGTGGTCCACATGGCCCGCGGTGCAGAAGGTCATGCCCTCTCCTCCCTCCACGCCGCCAGGGCGGCGGCGATCTCCGCCTCGTCGCCGGGCAGGAGGGTGCGCACGTCCAGCAGGAGCTTCCCCCGGTGGATGCGGCCCAGGATGGGCACCCGCCAGGCGCGGAGGTGGGCTTCCAGCGCCTCCGCCGGCTCCAGGGCCGCCGCCCAGGCGGGCAGGCTCTCCCCCGGCCTGGCGCCGCCCCCCACCTCCCCCGCAGTCTCCACCGCCGTGCAGGGGTGGAGGGGGGAGAGGGCTTCGGCCAGGGCCTCCGCCCGCCGCCGCAGCTCCTCCGGCGGGGCGGAGAGCATGGCGGACACCGGCACCGCCGTCCCGTCCCGCCAGTCCAGCAGGGTGGCCTCCAGGGCGGCCAAGGCCAGCTTGCCGGGGCGCAGGGCGCGGGAGAGGGGGTCGGCCCGCAGGCGGCCGAGCGGCTCCGCCTTCCCCAGCAAAATCCCCGCCTGGGGCCCGCCCAGCAGCTTGTCCCCGGAGAAGCAGCACACATCGGCCCATGCCACCGCCTCGGCCAGCTCCGGGGAGCCGGGGGCGGCGGAGCCGAGATCGCAGAACAGGGGTACGCCCCGCTCCCGGGCCAGAGCACCCAGCTCGGGCAGGGAGACCGCCTGGGTGAAGCCCACAACCCGGAAGTTGCTGGGGTGCACCTTGAGCAGCACCTGGGCCTCCCCCGCGTCCAGGGCGGCGGCGTAGTCGGCCGGGCGGGTCTTGTTGGTGGTGCCCACCTCCACCAGCCGGGCCCCGCTGCGGGCCAGGATGTCGGGCACCCGGAAGCCCCCGCCGATCTCCACCAGCTCCCCCCGGGAGATGGCCACCCCCCGCCCTGCCGCCAGGGCGGAGAGGAGGAGAAACACGGCGGCGGCGTTGTTGTTGACCACCAGGGCCGCCTCCGCGCCGGTGAGGGCGCACAGGAGGGACTCGACGGCCGCCCCCCGGCGGCCCCGGCGGCGGGCGGAGAGGTCGTACTCCAGGTTGGAATAGCCCCGGGCGGCCTCTCCCCCCGCCGCCGCCGCCCGCGGACTGAGAGGGGCCCGGCCCAGGTTGGTGTGGAGCACCACGCCGGTGGCGTTGATCACCCGCCCCAAGGCGGGCCGGGACAGCTCCGCGCCCCGGCGGAGGACGGACTGCTCCAGCTCATCCAGGCCGGGGACGGCAGACAGCGCCCCGGCGCGCAGGGCGGCGCGGTACTCGTCCAGCACCTGGCGGGCCGCCTGCCGCCGCAGGGCGTAGGGCAGGGGGCTGCCCGCCAGGGCGGGGCGGGCGAGAAGCAGATCCATTTTGGGCAGCGCACGCAGCAGTTCCGGCTTCACAGAGATCCCTCCCGGGTGTCATTTGGCTAGAGTATATCACATTTTTTCAAACGATGGGGTATAAACTGCATGGTTTTCAGAAAAACGGGTACAAAATACGGTAAGACAAGGAAACATTTTCATTGACAGGACACTTACCAAACGGTTATGATTGGAGAGGTCAAAAAGCAACCGATTCCGGCCTGCCCCGCCTCGGGGCCGGGCCGATACAGAAAGGGACAGAGAGCAGATGAGAGGTGTCGAAACCCGTATCCAGGAGATCCGCCACCGGGTGTTCCGGGAGGTGGCCCGCATGGCTTACCACACGGAGTGGCCGGTGGACAAGCGCATTGAGAGCCTGCCTTACAAGATCATCCCGGGCGAGGTGGGCAACTTCCGCAACGACGTGTTTTTGGAGCGGGCCATCGTGGGCGAGCGGCTGCGGCTGGCCATGGGCCTGCCCTGCCGGAGCGCGGCGGAGCACGCCCCGCTCTCGGAGAATATCGAGGCGGCCGACCGGCCGGAGACCTACTACACCCCTCCGCTCATCAACGTCATTAAGTTTGCCTGCAACGGCTGCGCGGAGAAGCGGGTGCTGGTGACCGAGGGCTGCCAGGGCTGCCTGGCCCACCCCTGCGAGGAGGTGTGCCCCAAGGACGCCATCAAGCTGGACCGTTACAACGGCCGCTCCCACATCGACCCCGGCAAGTGCATCAACTGCGGCCGCTGCGCCGACGTGTGCTCCTACAAGGCCATTATCATTCAGGAGCGGCCCTGCGCCGTGGCCTGCGGAATGGACGCCATCGGAACCGACGCCAATGGCAAGGCCGAGATCGACCCGGACAAGTGCGTCTCCTGCGGCATGTGCCTGGTAAACTGCCCCTTCGGCGCCATTGCCGACAAGTCCCAGATCTTCCAGGTCATCCGGGCCATCCAGTCCGGCGAGCGGGTTTACGCCGCGGTGGCCCCCGCCTTCGTGGGCCAGTTCGGCCCCAAGGTGACCCCCGGCAAGCTCCGCGCCGCCGTGAAGCAGCTCGGCTTTGCCGATGTCTTTGAGGTGGCCATCGGCGCCGACCTCTGTGCCACCCAGGAGGCGGAGGACTTCGTCCGGGAGGTGCCGGAGGAGCTACCCTTCATGGGTACGTCCTGCTGCCCGGCGTGGTCGGTCATGGCCAAGAAGCTCCACCCCGACCACGCCCACTGCATCTCCATGGCCCTCACCCCCATGACCCTCACCGCCCGCCTCATCAAGCACGAGCATCCCAACGCCAAGGTGGTGTTCATCGGGCCCTGCGCGGCCAAGAAGCTGGAGGCCATGCGCAAGAGCGTGCGCAGCGAGGTGGACTTCGTGCTCACCTTTGAGGAGATGGCGGGGATCTTTGCGGCCAAGCATGTGGATCTGACCACCATCGAGGAGGATCCGGACGGCGTCAACGATGCCTCTACCGACGGGCGCAGCTTCGCCGTGGGCGGCGGCGTGGCCAAGGCAGTGGTCAACGTTATCCAGCACCGCTACCCCGGCCGGGAGGTCAAGGTGACCAGCTCCCAGGGCCTGCGGGAGTGCCGCAAGATGATGCAGGAGGCGGTGGCAGGCAAGTACCCCGGCTATCTGCTGGAGGGCATGGCCTGTCCCGGCGGCTGCGTGGCCGGCGCCGGTACCATGCAGCCCATCAAGAAGTCCCAGGCCGCCGTTGGCCTTTACGCCCGGCAGGCCAAGCACAAGACCTCCGACGAAACCGAGCATATCAAGGAGCTGGACAAGCTGGTGGACTGAGCAGAGCAAAACGAACCCCCGGAACCGCGTCGGTTCCGGGGGTTCGTTTATTCCTTGCAGGCCAGACGCTTGTGCACATCCCGGCGGAGCAGGGCGTAGAGCACCGAGGCCACGGGCACGCTGAGCAGCACGCCCACCAGGCCGCCCACGCCGCCGCCGATGGTGACGGCGGCCAGCACCCAGATGCCGGGCAGGCCGATGGAGGTGCCCACCACCTTGGGGTAGATGACGTTGCCCTCAATCTGCTGGAGCACCACCAGGAAGACCAGGAAGACCAGGGCTTTGATGGGGGAGACCATCACCAGCAGCAGGGCGGACACAATGGCCCCGATGTAGGCGCCCGCCACCGGGATGATGGCGGAGGCGCCGATGATGACGCCGATAAGAGGGGCGTAGTCGGCCTGGATGAAGAGCATCCCCGCCGCGCACAGCCCGCCCAGGATACAGGCCTCAATGAGCTGCCCGGTGACGAAGCGGGTGAAGGTGTCGGCCGTCAGGTGGACCACATCGGTGAGGGGGTCGGCAAACCGGGCGGGCACATAGGCCCGCAGCACCCGGCGGCACTGGCTCATGAGGGTGTCCCTGCCGGAGAGCATATAGATGGAGAATACCAGGGAGAGCACCCCGGTGACCACCATGGAGACGATGCCGCTGGTGAGCTCCAGCAGGTGGGGGCCCAGGTCGGACAGGAAGCCCAGCACGTAGTTGAACAGGTTTTTGAGCACATCGTTCAGGCCGGACAGGTCCAGCGCCTCCACATCCAGGTGGAAGTAGGAGATGATATCGTTGTACCAGCCCTGGACGTTGGCCAGGTAGCCCCCCAGGTTGAGGGCGAAGGTCTGGATGCTCTCCACCAGCTTGGGCACCACAAAGGAAAAGATGGCGGCGATGGCCAGAATCAGCACCAGATAGGAGGTGACCACCGCCAGGGGGCGGGCCGCCCCCCTGGCCCGGGTGCGGGACAGCCCTCGATCATAGAGGCGGAAAAAGAAGTGGCAGGGCCGGTTGAGGACGAAGGCCAGTGCGAAGCCGATGAGCAGCGGCTTAACCAGCCCCAGCACCCATGCCACCCCGCCGGCGATCAGGCCCAGGCGGCTGAGTACCATCACCAGTACCACCGTATAGGTGATGAGGAGCAGAATGCTTTTAAACAGCTTTTTATCCATGCTATCTCCCAATTTCATATAATCTGCCTCCACTATAGCATTGGCGGGCGGGGCCAGTCAACGGAATCCGGGCGATTTAAGCAAAGTTTAATGAAATGTTCCGCCTCCATAAAAATTTCCTTGACAAAGGGGCCTGGCAGGCCTATAATCATAGTAAACATATAGGAATTAAGAAGTTTTGAAAGGAGCGTCTCTATGTCGCACTTCATTTACGCGGACCATGCGGCCACCACGGCTGTCTCCGATACCGCCCTCCAGGCCATGCTCCCCCACTTCACCACGGCCTACGGCAACCCCTCCAGCCTGTACCGCTTTGCCCAGGAGGGCAAGACCGACCTGGAGCGGGCGCGGGCGGAAATCTCCGCCTGCCTCAACGCCCGGCCGGAGGAGATCTACTTCACCTCCGGCGGTACGGAGGCGGACAACTGGGCCCTGCGGGGGGTGGCCGAGCTCATGGCCCTAAAGGGGCGGAAGGGCGGCCACATCATCACCTCCGCCATCGAGCACCACGCCGTCCTCCACACCGCCCAGTATCTGGAGAAGCAGGGCTATGAGGTTACCTACCTGCCGGTGGACGGGCGGGGGCTGGTGGACCCCGCCGCCCTGGAGGGGGCGATCCGGCCGGACACCATTCTTATCTCCATCATGGCCGCCAACAACGAGATCGGCACCATAGAGCCTGTCGCCGAGCTGGGCCGCATCGCCCGGGCCCACAAGGTGCTCTTTCACACCGACGCGGTGCAGGCCGTGGGCCATATCCCCGTGGACGTGGAGGCGTGGAATGTGGACCTGCTCTCCCTGTCCGCCCACAAGTTCCGCGGCCCCAAGGGAGTGGGCGCCCTGTACGTGAAAAAGCCCCTGCGCCTGCCCGCGCTCATCCAGGGCGGCGGCCAGGAGAAGGGCCGCCGCTCCGGCACCGAGAACGTCCCCGGCGCGGTGGGCATGGCCGCCGCCCTGCGGGAGGCGGTGGACGGCCTGAGCCGGGAGTCCCCCCGCCTGGCCGCCCTGCGGGACAGGCTCATCGACGGCCTGACCGGGCTTCCCTACACCCGCCTCACCGGCGACCCGGTGAACCGCCTGCCCGGCACCGCCTCCTTTGTCTTTGAAGGGGTGGAGGGAGAGGCCCTGCTGCTCCACCTGGACGCCAGGGGCATCTGCGCCTCCTCCGGCTCGGCCTGTTCTTCTGCGTCCCTGGACCCCTCCCACGTGCTGCTGGCCATCGGCCTGCCTCACGCCATTGCCCACGGCTCCCTGCGGCTCTCCCTGGGCGCGGAGAATACCGAGGCGGACGTGGACTACATTTTGAAGGAAGTGCCCCAGGTGGTGGCGTATCTCCGGGAGCTGTCCCCCGTATGGGACCGGGACGCACAGAAGCCCACCTGGGAGCTGTAACTGGAAAGGAGAAACTGCTATGCTGTATTCCGATAAGGTGATGGACCACTTCGAGCACCCCCGCAACGTGGGTGAGATTGCGAACGCCGACGGGGTGGGCCAGGTGGGCAACCCCAAGTGCGGCGACATCATGAAGATGTACCTGAAGATCGACGGGGACGTGATCACCGACGTGAAGTTCAAGACCTTTGGCTGCGGCTCGGCCATCGCCACCTCCTCCATGGCCACCGAGATGATCAAGGGAAAGACCATCGCGGAGGCCATGACCCTGACCAACGCCGCCGTGGCGGAGGCTCTGGACGGCCTGCCCGCCTACAAGATGCACTGCTCCGTTCTGGCGGAGGAGGCCATCAAGGCCGCCCTGGCCGACTACTACCGCCGCCAGGGCCGGGAGGTGCCCGAAGCCCTCCGCCTGCCCTGTGAGGATGAGGAGCACGGCTGCTGCTCCTGCGGCCACTGAGCCAGGACACGCAAGGCCCCGGAATCGAAGCGGTTCCGGGGCTTTTTTCTTGACAGAGGGCGGGGCTTGTCATAAAATAGGACGGAACTTTGTGAGAAATAAGGGAGTATGGGTCCGTGATCGAGTTAAAACACATTTCCAAGACCTTTCCCACGGCCGACGGCGTGTTTCAAGCCCTGGACGACATCAATCTGACCATCCGGGACGGGGACATCTTCGGCATCGTGGGCATGAGCGGCGCGGGCAAGTCCACCCTGGTGCGCTGCATCAACCTGCTGGAGCGCCCCACGGCGGGCCAGGTGGTCATCGACGGACAGGATCTCATGGAGCTGTCCGCCCCCCAACTGCGTGAGAAGCGCCGCTCCATCAGCATGATCTTCCAGCAGTTCAACCTGCTCATGCAGCGCACCTGCCTGGGCAACATCTGCTTCCCCATGGAGATCGCCGGGGTGCCCAAGGGGGAGGCGCGGAAGCGCGCCCTGGAGTATCTGGACATCGTGGGCCTGCCCGACAAGGCCAACGCCTACCCGGCCCAGCTCTCCGGTGGACAGAAGCAGCGCATCGCCATCGCCCGCGCCCTGGCCTCCAATCCCAAGGTGCTGCTGTGCGACGAGGCCACCTCCGCCCTGGACCCTACCACCACCCGCAGCATCCTCAAGCTGATCCAGGACATCAACCGGCGCATGGGCATCACCGCCGTGATCATTACCCACGAGATGGCGGTGGTGGAGGAGATCTGCTCCCACGTGGCCATCCTGGAGCGCGGCCGCATGGTGGAGACCGGCACAGTGGAGGCGGTGTTCTCCAACCCTCAGACCGAGGCAGGCCGCCGGCTGGTGTTCCCGGAGGGGGCCAACATCGACAAGTTTCCCGTGGCGGGCGTGGTGCGGGTGGTGTTCAACGGCGGCTCCTCCTACGAGCCCCTCATCGCCTCCCTGGCCATCGACTGCGGCGTGAAGGTGAACATACTGGGGGCCGACACCCGCAACGTAAACGGCAAGGCCTTCGGCTCCATGCTGCTGGGCCTGCCCGAGGATCATGGCGAGGCCACCCGTGCCATGAGCTATCTGAAGGCCCAGAAGGACGTCACCGTGGAGGAGGTGCCCGACTACCATGGATAAATTTATGCAGCAGATGCGCGAGGCCTTTGCCAACGAGGCCCTGTGGAAGGAGTTCCAGACTGGTATCTGGGACACCATCTACTCCACCGTGGCGGCCACTCTGGTGGCCTGCGTCCTGGGCATTATCCTGGGCATTATCCTGGTGGCGGGGGAGGAGGACGGCGTGCGCCCCCTGCCCGGCCCGGTGATGAAGGTGCTCAACTTTGCCATCAACATCCTGCGCTCGGTGCCTTTCCTGATCCTGATGATCATGGTGCTTCCCCTGAGTGAGCTCCTGGTGGGTACCACCATCGGCACTGTGGCCTCCATCCCTCCCCTGATTATCGCCTCGGCCTCCTTCGTGGCCCGGCTGGTGGAGACCTCCCTGCGGGAGGTGGACAAGGGGGTCATCGAGGCCGCCCAGTCCATGGGCTGCTCCCCCTTCCAGATCATCTGGAAGGTGATTTTGCCGGAGAGCCTGCCCTCCCTGGTGGCCAGCTTCACCACCGCATTTATCACCATTCTGGGCTACGGCGCCATGGCCGGCGCCATCGGCGGCGGCGGCCTGGGCAAGATTGCCATCAACTACGGCTATTATAAATACAACTATGCGGTGATGCTCATCGCCGTGGTCTTTATTGTGATTTTGGTGCAGATTTTCCAGTCACTGGGTACCTCCCTGGCCACCCGGACGGACCACCGCATCACCAACCGGGCTGGGCGAAGAAAGCTCCGCCGGAACGTCAGCCGGCAGATCAACCGGGACAAGCGCAGCCCCGCCGGCATGTGAATTTTGGAGGGGGCGGCAAAGCAGTTGCTTTGCCGCCCCCTCTTTTTTGTGCAGAATATGCAATTGACAGGAGCGCTTTCCGGTTGTAAACTAAGTGCAACCCAAGCGGAACTGAATAACGCCCCTCAAACGCGAGGAAGAGAAGAGTAGCCAGAGAGATACGGCACAGAGAGCCCGGAATGGTGGAAACGGGTACGGAAGGCTTTGGGGAAGATGGTCTCGGAGCGGCGCGGCTGACTGCCACAGGCACAGGCCGCGACGGGAGCGCCCGTCAGCGCGCGGGAGTATGCCAGTACTCCATAAGGCCCCTGTCGTGAGGCAGGGGTGAAGCAAGGTGGTACCACGAAGCCGGAAGGCTCTCGTCCTTGAATTTGGATTCAAGGGCGTTTTTTTGTGCTCTGATTTGGGAATACCACCTCCCTTTGAGGAACAATGAAAAGGAGAAATGCACCATGAAGAAGCTCGCATCCCTGCTCCTGTCCGGCGCCCTGGCCCTCGGCCTGCTGGCCGGCTGCGGCGGCACCCCCGGTACCGCCGGCACCCCCGCCGCCCCCACCCAGACCGGCTCCCTGGAGGGCACCACCCTGAAGGTGGGCGCCTCTCCCGCTCCCCACGCCGAGATCCTGGCCGTGGTGAAGGAACTGCTGGCGGAGGAGGGCATCACCCTGGAGATCGTGGAGTTTACCGACTACATCCAGCCCAACACCGCGGTGGAGAACGGCAGCATTGACGCCAACTACTTCCAGCACATCACCTATCTGAACAACTTCAACGCCGAGAACGGCACCCACCTGGCCAGCGTGGCCGACGTACACTACGAGCCCTTCGGCATCTACGCCGGCAAGACCGCCAGCCTGGAGGAGCTCCAGGACGGCGCGCAGATCGGCGTGCCCAACGACCCCACCAACGGCGGCCGCGCCCTGCTGCTCCTCCAGGAGCAGGGCCTCATCACGCTGAAGGAGGATGTGGGCCTGGAGCCCACCAAGCTGGACATCGCGGAGAACCCCCACAACTATGAGATCGTGGAGATGGAGGCCGCCCAGCTCCCCCGCTCCCTGGGCAGCCTGGACATTGCCGTCATCAACGGCAACTACGCCATCCAGGCCGATCTGAAGGTGGCCGACGCCCTGGCGATTGAGTCCGCCGAGGGCACCGCCGGCACCGCTTATGTCAATGTGCTGGCCGTCAAGGAGGGCCGGGAGAGCGACCCCGCCATCCAGGCTCTGGCAAAGGCCCTGTGCAGCGACGAGGTCAAGGCGTTCATTGACGAGACCTATGCCGGCGCCGTGCAGGTGGTGTTCTAAGCTCCTGTCCACACAGACGGCCCGCGAAGCGGGCCGTCTCATTCGACTAAAATCCTATTGATTTTGTAGGAATTTGGTGGTATACTGCTGAATAGAATCTAAATTATAAGGGAGGTATTACCTATGCAGATTGCAAATACACTGCCCGAGCTGATCGGGAACACCCCCCTGCTTCGGCTGGAGCGGTTTGCCCCCGGGGCAGGGGTGCTGGCCAAGCTGGAGAGCTTTAACCCCCTGTCCTCCGCCAAGGACCGGGCAGGCCTTTACATGATTTTGGACGCCGAGGAGAGGGGCCTGCTCCAGCCCGGCGCGGTGATTGTGGAGCCCACCAGCGGCAACACCGGCGTGGCCCTGGCCTACATCGGCCGCCAGCGGGGCTACCGGGTGGTGCTCACCATGCCGGAGACCATGAGTCAGGAGCGGCGCAGCCTGCTGGCCGCTCTGGGGGCGGAGCTGGTGCTCACCGAAGGGGCCCGGGGGATGGGCGGCGCCATTGAGCGGGCGAAGGAGCTGCTGGAGAGCACCCCAGGCGCGTGGATGCCCGACCAGTTCAACAACCCCGCCAACGCCCGGGCCCACTACGAGACCACCGGTCCCGAGCTGTGGCGGGACACCGACGGCGGCGTGGACGTGCTGGTGGCGGGAGTGGGTTCCGGCGGCACCATCACTGGCGCGGGCCGCTATCTGAAGGAGCAGAACCCCGCCATCCGCGTGGTGGCGGTGGAGCCGGCTGAGTCCCCCGTCCTCTCCGGCGGCCGGCCGGGGCCCCATAAGATCCAGGGCATCGGCGCGGGCTTCGTCCCCGGCACCCTGGACATGGGGGTGGTGGACGAGGTGGTGGCCGTCACCGGCGACGAGGCCTATGCCGCCGCCCGAGAGCTGGCCCGTACCGAGGGGGTGCTGGCCGGGGTGTCCTCCGGCGCGGCGGCCCACGCGGCCCGCATCCTGGCCCAGCGGCCGGACATGCGGGGCAAGACCATCGCGGTGGTGCTCCCCGATACTGGCGAGCGCTACCTCTCCACAGGGCTGTTTGCGTAAATAGAGCGCGGTGGACACAATCGGCAGCATGGCTCCGGCCGCAGGCGTTTTGTCTGCGGCCGGAGCCATATTATGTATGGAGCTGGGCCTCCAGGGCGGCACGGTCGGGGATCAGATAGTGCTGGCGCGTCTTTTTCAGCAGGCCCTCCCGGCTCAGGCTTTGAAAGCACTGGGACACCACCACCCGGGAGATGCCCAGAAAATCGGCCACCTCCTGGTGGGTCAGCCGGATAGTGAGGCGGCCCCCCGCCCCCTCCTCTGTACCGTATGGCTCTGACACGGAGAGCAGGAACTGAATGACACGCCCCCGCACGCTTAGAAAGCTGTCGCGGATCAGCATGCGGCCAAGCACCTGGCTCTTCCGGGCGGAGATCTGGAACAGCTTCAGTGCCAGGGCGGGAGAGGCCTCGGCCCGCCGTTTGAACACCTCCGCCGGGATGCGGAAAATCTGACACGCAGTGACTGCGACGGCCCGGTATTCCCGCGGGCCGCCGAACAGGCACTCGTCCTCTCCCACGGGAATCCCTTCAAAGAGCAGGCAGAGCACCCGCTTTTTCCCGCTGCTGTGGATGCACTCCACCCGGATCTGCCCTGTTTGCAGAAAAATCACCTCGCGGGCCGGGTCGCCCTGCTGATAGAACACCGTGCCCGCCGGGACGGTCTCCGGGCGAAAGCCGTCGGTCAGTCTGTCCCACACGGTGTCCCACGGTTCATTTCCAACGGCGGAGAGGTGCTCCGGAATCCACTGCTTTTCCCAGCGAAGCTCTTTTTCCAATGGTGTTCACCCTTCTCCCGGTTTCTGCGCGCGCAGCCCCCGCACAGATTGGGAGGCGGTTCGTGCGGTTTGCACATGGATACCCAATTTATTTTCTTTATTTTCGAAGAAAATGACGATTTTGTAAAGTGGTTAACAGAAAATTGCGGCGGGGTTTTCTATACTGTATCACGTTGTGCGGCCCGCACGCTGTGGGGCCTGTCAAATCTGGTAAAATGGAAAGGGATGGAGCGAATGAAACGAAGGACAGCGCGCGCCCTGTGCGCAGCGGGCCTAAGCCTGTCACTGCTGGCCGGCTTGGTGCCGGCCATGGCCGCAGGCCCGGCGGAGGTGGCGGATAGCCTCTACATCAACGGCAACATCTACACCGTGGATGAAGACTTCTCCACTGCCACCACTATGGCGGTGAAGGAGGACCGCATCCTGTATGTGGGCGACCAAGCCGGTGCGGAGGCCTATGTGGGTGCGGGAACTGAGATCACCGACCTCGGCGGCAAAACCGTGCTGCCTGGTCTCATCGAGGGACATATGCATGTCAGCAATCTGGGGGAAAACCACCTGAAGCTGGACTGCTACTTTAAATCGAAGGAGGATATTCTGGAGATGGTACGCCAGGCCGCCAAGGAGGCGGAGCCCGGCGAGTGGATCCAGGGTTCCGGCTGGCTGGATACCCTGTGGGATGAGCCCGGCTTCCCTTCAAAGGAGGAACTGGACGCCGTGGCGCCCAACAACCCGGTCTATCTGCTCCGGGCAGACAACCATATGGGCTGGTTTAACAGCATGGCGCTGGAGATGGCGGGCATTACCAAGGATACCCCAGAGCCTCAGGGCGGCCAGATTCTCAAAACGGACAACGGGGAACTGCTGGGCTGCCTTACCGACAACGCGGCGTCAATGGTCATCAAGGTAATTCCTACCTGGAGTGCTGAGACACAGAAAAACGCTGTGCTCATGGCTCAGGAGGAGCTGTTCTCCTATGGCTTTACCTCTGCCACGGACGCAGGCACAAAGGTCAACTACATCCAGCACTATGAGGATCTCTATGAGAGCGGCGAGCTGAAGCTGCGCATTTACGCCATGCCCATGCTCAACAGCACGGACAGCGCCGAGGCCGGCTACATCCGGGAACACGGGCCGGTCAACGGCCTGTACGACAACCATCTGAGTATAATGGGTGTCAAGGTGCTGGGCGACGGTGCTCTGGGCTCCCGCGGCTCTGCTCTGCTGGAGGATTACTCCGACGATCCGGGCAATCGTGGTTCATACCGCTTTACGGACGAGGAGATTTACAACGTGATGAGCCTGGCCTACAACAACGGCTATCAGATCGCGTACCACGCCATCGGCGACGGTGCCAACCACCAGGTGCTGAACACCTACGAGCGCCTGCTGAAGGAAAATCCCCGGGAGGACCCCCGCCTGCGCATTGAGCACTTCCAGGTCGTTACCCCGGAGGATATTGACCGGGCCCTGGAGCTCGGCATCCTCACCGCGATGCAGTTTACCCATGCCACCTCGGACCTGTCCATGGCGGAGGACCGCCTGGGCCCCGAGCGTATTCAGACGGCCTACGCCTAGCGCACCGTTCTGGATAAGGGCGGCATCATTATCGGCGGCTCTGACGCGCCGGTGGAGATGGTCAACCCCTTCCACGGCCTGTATGCCGGTGTCACCCGTATGACCCGCGCCGGTGAGCCGGAGGGCGGCTGGTACGCCAACCAGAAGGTCACCCGTGAGGAGGCGCTGCGCGCCTTTACCATCTGGGCCGCCTATGGTCACAGTTTGAGGAGGATCTCAAGGGCTCTCTGGAGCCCGGCAAGCTGGCCGACTTTGTAGTGATCGACCGGGACTACATGACCTGTCCTGAGGAGGAGATCAAGGATATTCAGGCCCTGATGACAGTCTCCGGCGGCGAGGTGGTCTATACCAAGGACACCAGCGAGCCTACGCTTCTCTGGCAGGGGAAGCCGGTTACCCTCCTGTCTGGGGCGCTGATTGAGCAGCCCGGCACCATTTATGCCTCCGCCTCGGATCTGGCGGGCAACATCAGCGCGGTTCTGGAGCGGGGAGAGGGCACTGTGACCGTGACCTGCGGTGAGCAGTCGGCGGAGCTTCCCGTCAAGACGGTGAATGGGGCAGACTACGTCCCTGTTCGTGCCTTCTTTGAAGGCATCGGCTATGCGGTGACCTGGTACCCGGACAGCCGGACGGTATCAACCTCCCGCATGAGCACGGCGGACACCTCTGAGGCTGCGGCTCAGCCCCCTGTGGACGAGTACAGCTTTCGGCTCGGCAATTTTGACGGCACCGTGGGCGCCTTCTGCGATGTAATCATGACCGGAGCCAAGGAGCTGGCGTTCAGTGATCCCTTTGATCCCGAGGACGAACCCCTTCTTACATCCTATGTGGCGAAAAAGTGCGAGGGATACGGTGTAAAGTACTACATCGACAAGGATCTTCTTCTGACCAAGCTGTTTTCCACTGTGGAGATGGATGGTCAGTGGGTCTATATCCTCTATGCCGACGACGCAGTGCTTCAGGAGTATCTGGAGCTGAAGCAGGAGGAGAAAGACATGATTGCAGCAGGAACCTACACAGAGAAGGCCCAGATCGACCTGGCTACCCGGTATGGCAAGCTGATGGGCTATAGCGATGCTCATATTGCTGCCAGCATCGCAGGGGCGTAATCCAGACAATCAGAGCCGCCGCACTGAAAATCAGTACGGCGGCTCTGATTTATTTTGGGCTGTTCTATGCGTTATGTCCGGGGCACTTCTCATGATAGCGGCGCACGAGGTCGGCCAGGGTCAGGCGGTCCACCACGCTGGAGACGGCGGCCTGAATGTCCCGCCACACCTCTACGGTGACGCACCGGTCGGCCCGGTTGCAGCGGCAGGTATCGTCCTGATCCACACAGCTCACCGGCGCCAGATTGCCCTCCAGCACCCGCAGAATCTCCCCCACGGTGTACTCCTCTGGCTCACGGGTGAGGAGGTAGCCGCCCCCCGCGCCCCGGACCGAGCGAACCAGCCCGGCCCGGGAGAGCTGAGTTACAATCTGCTCCAGATATTTATCGGAAATCTCCTGCCGCTGGGCCACATCCCGCAGCGGAACTGCCGCGCCATGGCTGTGAAGGGCCACATCCAGCATGAGGCGGAGCGCATAACGGCCTTTCGTGGAAATTTTCATGCACATCCCTACCTTTTCTGACAAATATAATACCATGGAACAGGTAGGATTTCAAGCGAAATTTCCACTTGACTTTCGCGCCAAAAAGTGCTAAAGTGCTCTACAAGAGGAGCGTGAGAGGTTCATGCGCAGGTACGTCGGTTATGGATACGGCTATTACCGCTGCTATTTTGCCAGCGGTCTGTTTGCCTGCCCATAACCGGCCTGTCAGGAATCTTCCGGCGCTCCGCAGTTGGAGCCGATGGAACCCGCGGCCGCCTTTGGGCGGCTGCG
>OGFE01001526.1_pt1 | contig 15714 bp, 10 predicted proteins | sample 1570811 | NCBI WGS metagenome assembly OGFE01 (sample SAMEA2581967, study PRJEB24529) | metagenome | biome: Human gut stool | place: China | collected 2011 | reverse complement strand
TTGACCTCAAAGGCGGCGACGCTCTGCTCAAAGGCAGAGCGGTCGGCGTCGGAGCCGTGGACCTCCACCTTCACCGGGTGGGAGAGATCCAAGGAGAACAGGCCCATGATGGATTTGGCGTCGATGACGTATCGGCCGGAGAGCACGTCCACCTCGCAGGGGCAGCAGGTGGCCGCGTTGACAAACTGGCGTACATCCTCGATGGAGGACAGCGACACGAAAAACTCAGACATGAAAGGGCACCTCCTAAATGACTGTATACAAACGGTGGGGCTTTGCTTTATAATTAGGGTATCCCCATTATAGACAGGAACGGGGAAAAAATTCAATGGGAAAGCCGCGGTAAACCGGAAATTCTGTTTTTTTCACAAAGAGCCGCGGTCATATGCGAGGAAAAGACATGCGAGTTGCTATCTACACCTTGGGCTGCAAGGTCAACCAATACGAGACGCAGGCGATGGAGGCGGAGCTCACCGGCCGGGGCCACGCCCTGGTGCCCTTTGACGGGGCGGCGGACGCCTATGTGATCAACACCTGCACCGTCACGGCGGTGAGCGACAAGAAATCCCGCCAGATGATCCGGCAGGCCCGCAAGCGCTCCCCCCACGCGGTGGTGGCGGTGTGCGGCTGCTACGCCCAGACCGATCCGGAGGCGGTGGAGGCCCTGGGGGTGGATCTGGTCATGGGCACGGCCGACCGCATGGGCTTTCTGGACGCGCTGGAGGCCCTCAGCCCCGACGGCGGACACCCGGTGGTAAGGGTGGACGACGCCCTGCGCCGCCGCCAGTATGAGCATCTGCCCGCCGGCGGCCTGGAAGGGCGCACCCGGGCCATGCTCAAGGTGGAGGATGGCTGCGTCAACTTCTGCACCTACTGTATCATTCCCTACGCCCGGGGGCCGATCCGCTCCCTTCCCTTGGAGGAGGCCGCCTGTGAGGCAAAGCGCCTTGCCGGGGCGGGCTACCGGGAGCTGGTGCTCACCGGCATCGAAATCTCCTCCTGGGGACACGATCTCAAAAATGGGCAGGGCCTGATCGACCTTGTAGAGGCGGTGTGCGCCGCCGCGCCGGAGTGCCGGGTGCGGCTGGGCTCCCTGGAACCCCGCACCGTCACGGAGGACTTCTGCCGCCGGGCCGCCGCCCTGCCCAACTTGTGCCCCCACTTCCACCTCTCCATGCAGAGCGGCTGCGACGCCACGTTGAAGCGGATGAACCGGAAATATGATTCCGCCCGGTATTATGAGAGCGTAACATTACTCCGGGAACACTTTGATCGACCCGGTATCACCACCGATCTCATTGTGGGCTTCCCCGGCGAGACGGAGGAGGAGTTCGACCAGACCCTGGACTTTGTACGCCGGTGCGCCTTCTCCGCCATGCACATCTTCCCCTACTCCCGCCGTACCGGCACCCCGGCGGCCACTCTGCCCGGCCAGGTGCCCAAGGCGGAGAAGGAGGCGCGGGCCCGCCGGGCGGCGGCGGTGGCGGAGGAGCTGCGGGCGGCCTGGCTGGAGCGCTGGGTGGGGGAGACCCTGACCGTGCTCTTTGAGGAGGAGAAGGAGGGCCTCTGGCGTGGCCACGCCCCCAATTATACGGAGGTCTTTGCCCCGGGCGAGGGACTACATAATGTCATAAAAGAGGTAAAAATAACGGGAATTCATCGGGACGGACTGAAAGGAAGCGTGCTGGAATGAACCGGAGGCTGTTCCCCCTGGCCCTGAGCCTCGCCCTGCTGGCGGGGTGCGCCCCCGCGCCGGAACCCGCACCCGAGCCCACACCCACCCCGGCCGCGGCGGTGGACTTCCACACCTTTCTGGACGCGGTCAACGAGAAGCGCCGGGCCGTCATCGAGGAGGGGGAGCCCCTGGACATCTCCCCCTGGACGCCGGACTTTGCCGACCAGAACACCACCTTCACAGATGGGGAGATGGAGCTTTTGCTGACGCCCCATGGCCCGGCGGAGAACCTGACCATGGAGCAGGCCCGGGAGGACGTGGAGACCGCCTTCACCCTCCTGCGCACCACCTACGGGGCATACGAGTACTTCGGTGGCGACCAGGTCTTTGACGGCCTGCGGGAGGATGCCCTGGCCCGGCTGGAGGAGGCTGACCCCGGTCTCCCGCTGGCGGACGCGGTGGCGGAGGCCCTGTATACCGTGCTGTCCCCGGTGGTGCGGGACGGGCACTTTGCTGTTGGCCGCCGACACCTGATTGAGCCCTATGAACTCAACACCTACTATGTGCCCGGCGTGTATATCGACACCCCCGCCGGACTGAGCGAAGACTACATAAAGCCCACCATCGGCCCGGACGGGGCCATCACCTATGGCTTTTTCGCCATGAGCAAGGACGGGAGCGATTTGCCGGACACCCTGGGGGATCACGAATTGAACTGGGCACTGTGTGAGCCGGCGTCCTCCTATTCCTATTCCCGTGAGGTTTTTTACGAGGGCCAGTGTCAGGGGATCCCCATGCTGGAGTCCCGGCACATGTCCGCCAGTACGCCGGAGGGAGAGGCCCAGCTGGAGCGGTTCGCCTCCTGTGGCGGGGAGTACGCCGACGCGCCCCTGCTGATCTTCGACGTGCGGGGGAACCCCGGTGGCAGCGACCGGTGGTTTATGGAGTGGTTCAAGGGGTGGACAGGGCAGTATGCAGAGCCCCGCCAGGCCGGCGGCCAGAGGTTCAGCCAGCTGCGCCGCCAGAATCCGATGCTGAGCTATCCGGAGGAGTGGATGGGCACATGGGATGTCTACTCTGATCCAGGCCGCTGGGTGGAGCGGGAGGGCTACACCTTTTTATTGACGGACGGCGGTACCGCCTCCTCCGGGGAGACTGTGGTGGAGCATCTGCACTCGGTGGAGAACACGCTGGTGGTGGGAATCCCAAGCGGCGGCTGCGCCCTGGTTCCCAATAACATGCACTTCTATCTGCCCAACACGGGGGTAGAGCTCTACTTCGGTACCGGTCTGTGTTTGATAGAGACGGACGAGAACCGGGACGGGGTGGGCTATCTCCCCGACCTGTGGGTCAACCCCGTCGAGGCCCCGGTGGCGGTGGCCTGGCTGTGCGGGTACTATGGCCTGAAGGAGCCGGTGTCGTAGGGGCCGCTGCCCTCAGCGGCCCGCCTCGCTCCGGTTCCGCAGGGCGCCGAGCTTTTCCTGCCAGGCGTCCAGCCGCTCCCGGGGGAGCAGACCGTTGATGAGCAGGGACATGGCCACCCCCACGCCGGTGTCCAGCATGCGGTTGAGAGAGTAAGAGATGTAGTCGTCCGGGCCGATGGAGAACAGCAGCAGGCAGAGCACCACCCCGCCGGGCTGTACCGCGCCGACCCAGAAGATCTGGGCCAGCAGAATGAGGACGACGATACCGCCGAAGAGCAGGGGCACCAGCAGCAGGTGGTGTCCCCCGTCGGGGTAGAAGACCAGGTAAATCCGGTAGAGCCCGATGCCGAGGAAACCGCCGATAACGGTGCCGAACAGGCGGTTTCCGCCGTGGAGCTTGGAGTGGTCCATATCCGCTCCCATGCCAAAGATGGCACCGATACAAGCAAAGGCCGGATTGCGGTTCAGGAAAAAGTAAATCAGGGCGCAGAGCGACGCGGAGAGGGCGGTTTTGAGGTTGCGCAGACCGATATGGGGCAGCGGTCGGGCCGGGGTCTCCTTCATGGTATACACTCCCGTCGGGGGGATTCCCCCTTTTTCCATAAAGAATACCATAAAACAGGGGGATTTTCCAGACCGGCGTTAGAAACCGGCGGGTTTGCGTTCCGGCGCGGAATGTGGTATGCTGGGGAAAACCAACCGGAGGAGGAACGATATGAGCCGCGCGGACGAGCTGTTCATTGAAAATTGCAAGGAGATTCTGGCCCACGGGGTGTGGGACACGGAGCAGGAGGTGCGCCCCCGGTGGACTGACGGCGCCCCCGCCCACACGGTGAAGAAATTCGGCATTGTCAACCGCTACGATCTGCGGGCGGAATTCCCGGTGCAGACCATCCGCAAAATGGCCTTCAAGAGCGCGGTGGACGAGCTTTTGTGGATCTGGCAGAAGAAGTCCAACAACATCCACGACCTGTCCAGCCACATCTGGGACGCCTGGGCGGACGAGAGCGGCTCCATCGGCAAGGCCTACGGCTACCAGTTGGGAGTCAAGCACCGCTACCCCGAGGGGGAGTTTGACCAGGTGGACCGGGTGCTCTACGATCTCAAGCACAACCCGGCCTCCCGGCGGATTCTCACCAGTCTCTACAATCACCACGATCTGAGCGAGATGGCCCTCTACCCCTGCGCCTGGTCGGTCACCTTCAACGTGTCGGGGCGCACCCTCAACGCCGTGCTCAACCAGCGCAGCCAGGACATGCTCACCGCCAACGGCTGGAACGTGATGCAGTACGCCGTGCTGGTGCATTTCCTGGCCCGGGCGTCGGGGCTGGAGGCGGGGGAGCTGGTGCACGTCATCGCCGACGCCCACATCTATGACCGCCATGTGCCGGTGGTGGAGGAGCTCATCGCCCGGACGCCCTACGAGGCCCCGAGGCTGTGGCTGGACCCGGCGGTTACCGACTTCTACACCTTCACGAAGGACAGCGTCCGCCTGGAGGGCTACCGCTTCCACCCGCTGGAGCAGCCCATCCCCGTGGCGGTATAAGGAGGGAGCCCGATGAATTTGATCGCGGCGGTGGACTTGAACTGGGCCATCGGCAGGGACGGGGATCAGCTCTGCTACATCCCGGCCGATTTGAAGCGCTTTCAGGCCCTCACCACCGGCCACCCGGTGATCCTGGGCCGCAAGACCCTGGCCACCTTCCCCGGCGGGCGGCCCCTGAAAAACCGGCGGAACCTGATCCTGTCCCGCGACTCCGCCTTCGCCCCCGAGGGGGCCGAGGTGTTCCGGTCGCTGGAGGCCCTGCGGGCGGCCGCCCCGGCGGATTCCTTCGTCATCGGGGGGGAGAGCGTCTATGCGGCCCTGCTGGACTGGTGCGACACGGCCTACATCACCAAAATCGGCCGGGCGTGGGAGGGGGCGGACGCCTTTTTCCCAGATTTGGACGCCGGCCCGGACTGGGAGATGGCCGAGGAGGGGGAGCCCCAGGAGCACGCGGGCATCCCCTTCCGCTATGTGATCTACCGGAGGAGGAAGCCCCATGTATGTGGATGAAATTCGGGCCTATACGCCCCAAAATGAGCAGGAGGCGGCGGATCAGCGGCTGATTCTGGAGTACATCCGCCTGTTTCCGGACAACATTCTCACCCGGGACAACGAGATCGCCCATCTGTCCAGCTCCGGCTTTGTGGTCAATGCCGACGGCACCCGGGTGCTCATGGCCCACCACAATATTTACAGGGTGTGGGCCTGGACGGGCGGCCATGCGGATGGGGAGGGCGACCTGCTCTCCGTGGCCCTGTGGGAGGCCCGGGAGGAGACGGGGGTGGAGCATATCCGCCCCCTCAGCCCCGCCATCGCCTCCCTGGACATTCTGCCCGTATGGGGCCACGTGAAGCGCGGGAAGTGGGTGCCCTCCCATCAGCATCTCAATGTATCCTACCTGCTGGTGGCCGACGAGAGCGACGCCCTCCAGATCCGGGAGGGGGAGAACAGCCGGGTGGGCTGGCTTCCGGCGGAGCGCCTGCTGGAGTACACCAACGAGTGGCAGATGGACGGCGTGTACGCCAAGCTGTTGGCCCGGGCGAGGGAGCTGCTGCGGAACGCATAAGTGGATTGCGTGGACGTGCCCTCTTGAAAATATTGGGACAATGTGATACAGTAAGGATGCCAAGTGTGCCGGCACACTTCTGTCTTTTGCTAGCAAAAGACAATAACAACTGACAGCAGTGGAGCCGGGGCGCAATTTAAAAAAGGAGGAACAACATGAAACGGGCAAAAAAGGGATTGGCGGCATTACTGTCTATATGTATGTTAGTAACCTTTCTTCCTGCAAGTGCCTTAGCTATTGGGCCGGAAGTAGGAGCAGAAGGATTAGACGAGGAAGCGGTCGCCCCAGTGGAAGAGGAAACGGAGCCGGTAGGAGAACCTGCCGAGCCAGATAACGGAGCCTACAGCGCTCTGAAGCAGGCGATTGAAGCTGCATCAGATGGTAAAGAAACTACGGTTACACTGGCAGGTGATATCGCCGGGATGACGACGGAGCAGATCATCACCATTCCGGAAAACAAGAATATTATCTTGGACATGGAGGGCCACAGTATTACCGTGGCGTCGGACTTTACGGGCAGGCCGATTGTGAACAAAGGTACCCTGACGGTAACGGGGAACGGCACAATCGATGCGTCTGCATCTAAGACAGGCGGATATGGCGCGATTGACAATTATGGTACACTGACTATCGAAAACGGTACATATACTGGCTCAGTTGATGCAAGTGGCGCTTCCATTAAAAATCGCCCTGATAGTGTTTTGAAGATTCAGGATGGAACGTTTAACGGAGCAGTGACAGCGGTTTATAACGCAGGCAAGACTTATATATACGATGGTACTTTTGATTGCCGTTCCTGCTCAAGCTGTAATAGTAGCAGTTGGGGATATACCATTCAAAGCCATCAGGATTCTGAAGAGAGTGCCAAACCGGAATTGTATTTCTATAATGGTACTGTTATTGGTGTACAAGGGGCTTTTTCCACATCGGCAGGCTATTCGGAAGTGCGGGACGGCGAGTTTAAAACCGTGGCATGCGATAAGCACTCCAATGGTAGTTCTGCGTTCTATGCACTGTACGTTGCGGGAGAATCCGGTGAGGTAGAGTGTAATGTTTATGGTGGTGAATTTACTTCTATAAGTAAAGTTGCAGCATTTGTTGGAAATAGTAACGATGGCGGAGATAAGGAGGAGGCGCTAGTCCATATCTATGGCGGTAGCTTTATCTCTCAATCTGACGATAAAGAGGCAGTTCATGTAGACGAGGCACTTGGCGGATTAGAGATTGCTGGCGGCACCTTCTCCAGCGATGTGAGCGAGTATGTGGTGGAGGGAACGGAGATCACTGAAGGCCCCGACGGCACCTTCATCGTGGGTGAGCTGGACGAGAGCAACAGCGTTGCAGAGACCGGCGGCCGGCACTATGCCACCCTCCAGGCGGCGATTGATGTCGCTGAGAGTGAAGGACAGGTCGTGACACTGAACAGGGATACCACGGAGAACGTTAAGGTATCTGCTGGTAAAACGCTCATTCTGGATTTGAATGGTCACAATCTGACGGGAAAGGCGGATAGCTGGGCGCTTGTTGTGGAGGGCGATCTTACGATCCGGGACAGCAAGGCGTCTGCTGAGGGCCCCGTGGTCAGCGCGGACTATGAAACCGTGACCTATGCTTCCGGCAAGATTGAGAGCGCATCGAGCGGCTATGCAGTTCAGGTGCAGAACGGCGGTAATCTGGTGCTGGAGAGCGGTACGGTTATCGCCACAAAAGGCAACGGAATCAATGTGCTTGCCCAGCAGACTCCGAATGGGGAGGTGGTTAGCTCCAGCCTCACCGTGAAGGGCGGATATGTGAATTCGGAGGAGTATGGTCTCGGCGCCTATGGGAACAAGGCTGTATTGAACGTAAGCGGCGGCGTGATCGTGGCAGATAACAATGCCGTGGTGGCCGGAAACGGTACGGTAAATGAAACAACAAATGCCGGCGGCACCGAGATCAACCTGACCGGCGGCACACTGATCGGGCATATTACCTCCAGCGGCTACATTGCCTGCGGCGTGTACCATCCCCAGAGCGGCAAGCTGACCATCTCCGGCGATGTGGATATTTACGCCGACGGCGGCGTGGGCGTGCTGATGCGTGCGGGCACCGCCGAGATTACCGGCGGAACGATTACCGGAACAGGTACGGCGGCCGGCTGGGTAGGCGACAATAAGAACGCAATTCCTTGCAGCGGCGTGGTATATGATGAGGCCGCAAAATATCCAGCCCTTGCTTCGGGAGACAAGGCTTCCATCAGCGGAAGCGCCGTGATCAAGGCTACCGGCGCGGGTGTGGACTCTGTGGTGGTGCGGACATCCGATGAAACGAAGGAGAGCCGTATGGAGATCTCCGGCGGCACGTTCTCCAGCGATGTGAGCGACTACCTGGCGAAGGGCTTCAGCCTGATCGCCAACAGCGACGGAACCTTTGGCGTGGACAGGCTGAATGAGAGTAACGCCGCGGCTGTCGTGAATGGAACCTATTATGGCACTCTGGCTGAGGCCGTCGGCGCAGCCCAGGACGGCCAAACCGTGACGGTGCTCAAGGATCTGGCCACCGCTCCGGTGACCACCAGCGCAGGCATCACGCTCGACCTGGACGGCCATACCCTGCGGATTGTCAGCGATACGTCTGGGGTTGCATATGGTCTCCAATTCACAGCAGGAACCGGCGTGGTGAAAAATGGTACAGTCATTGACATGCGCGGTGAGGGAAAGACCGCGCAGAATATGATCGCACTCAACGTAACCGGCGCAACGAAGGTAACGACTTCGTCGGTAGAGTTCCAGACCTATCAGCCGCGCACTCTGGCATCTCCTTATTACAACAAGGTCGTTGAGGTGTCGGACGGCGGTACACTGACCCTGGATGCGGGCACAGTGCTCCGTGATCTGCCCAATGGCGACGACAACGACGAAACATACGGTGCAATCGGCGTTTCCATCATGGGAGCCGGCGAGGAGAGTGCTCCCACCACCCTCACGGTCAATGAGGGGACGCGCATCGAGACAGGCAGCGCCGCCATCATGGGCAATGGCACAAAACACAACACGGTGATCAACATCAACGGCGGCGAGCTGACCGGTACCGACGGCTATGCCATCTACCACCCCCAGTCCGGCGAGCTGAATATTACGGGCGGAAGGCTGACCGGCGGGGAGACCGGCATTGAGATCCGCGCGGGTAAACTGAACCTCTCCGGGGATGCAGTTATCACCGCCAAAGGGATACCGACAACCACTACCCCCAACGGCAGCGGCACAACCACGGTGGGCGCTGGCATTGCCGTGACGCAGCATACTACCAAGCTCCCTCTTAAGGTCAATATCTCCGGCGGAACCATTTCCGGCTATACCGCGCTGTACCAAAGCAACCCCGAGAAAAATGATGACGATGCTCTGAAGAAGGTCGAGCTGAACGTGACTGGCGGTACATTTGTGGCGACAAACAGCGGTACGCTGGCCGTATACAGCGAAAATAAGACCAGCTTCATCTCCGGCGGCCGGTTCTCCTTCGATCCCTCCGACTATGTGACTGAGGGGAAGATCGCCGTGGCGGAGGACGGCATGTACGGCATCCAGGACAAGAATACGACTGCGGCTGAGGTTGTGGCTGGCGAGCCTGAGGTGAAGGCCGCTGATGGTATTGGAGAGAGTGTGACCCAGGCAGTTGCTAAGACTGAGGCCACCGGACTGACCGGCGAGGCCAATGGCGAGGCAAACACCAATACTGTGACCGTGGAAGCGGGCACGGAAGCCTTGAAGAAAGAGGATATTACCGTCACGGATAAGAACGTCACTATCGTGGTGCAGCCGTATCTGGACATTACAGTAGAGAGTTATGGCACCAAGGAAATGAAGCTGGACATTACCCCCATGGTGCGTACCGTGGCGACAACGGCGGACGTAGATAAAAACGGAACCATTATCCTTGAAGGCGGCGAGAAAAATGCGGTCGTTATGGAAGATCCCAAGCCGATGAACGTGACTACCAACGTCACTCTGCGCGTGCCCCTGCCCAGCGGGTTTAGGACAGACAACCTCTATGTGGAGCACGCCAAGGACAACGGACGCACTTATCTCTACAAGGCGACAGTGACGGAGAGTAGTGGAAGCAATACCGCCACCTTTACCACCCGTCACGGGTTCAGCACCTTCACTTTGAAGGCGGAGGTCAGCCCAGCGGCTGAGATTGACGGTACCTACTATGAGACACTCCAGGATGCCGTAAACAACGTGCAGGACGGCCAGACCATCAGGCTGGAGCAGGATGTCAGCGGCACGGTGACAGTAAGCCGTGAGGGCACCTTTAGCATTGACACCAATGAAAAAAAGTTTAACCCGGACGATATCATCGCCGGCTCCGGCTACAGAGTGAGCCACGATGGCAATACCTTTACCGTGGTGGAGGAAAGCCACGGCGGCAGCTCCTCCTCTGGCTCGACCCGGTACACGGTGAGCGTGGAGGACACGGACAACGGCAGCGTGAAGGTGAGCCCCACCCGCGCCTCCAAGGGGAGCACGGTGACTGTCACCGTGAAGCCCGACGAGGGGTATGAGCTGGACAAGTTGACCGTCACCGACAAGAACGGCGATTCCGTCAAGCTCACCGACAAGGGCGACGGCAAGTACACCTTCAAAATGCCTGCCTCCAAGGTCACGGTGGAGGCCGTGTTCACGGCGGTGGAGCCGGAGCCGGAGGGCCTGCCCTTCACCGATGTAACGAGCGGCGACTGGTTCTATGACGCCGTGGCGTATGTGTACGACAAGGGGATGATGGAGGGGACCACGGACACCACCTTCGCCCCCACCATGAACCTGACCCGGAGCATGATCGCCCAGGTACTCTACAACCTGGAGGAGCGGCCGGAGGCACCCGGCGCGGCGGGCTTCCCCGACGTGGCGGCGGGCGCATGGTACGCCGACGCGGTGAACTGGGCGGCGGCCCGCGGCATCGTGAAGGGGTACGACACCGGCGCGTTTGGACCGGAGGACAGCGTGACCCGGGAGCAGCTCGCGGCGATTCTGTACCGCTACGCGCAGGCGAAGGGCTATGACACCACCCAGGGCGGGATGGCCGTGCGGGAGTTCAGCGACTCCGCCAGCATCTCCGACTGGGCGCAGACGGCCATGAGCTGGGCGGTCAATGCGCAGGTGCTCTCCGGCAAGGGGAACGGCGTCCTGGATCCCCAGGGCACCGCGACTCGCGCCGAGGTGGCCCAGATGCTGATGAACTTCGGCGAGCACGTGGGCTGAACACAGCCGGTCAAAAAGCAAAATCCCCCCGGAATCCCATTGGGATTCCGGGGGGATTTTATTGCTTCGCTTATTCGGCGTCCTCCTCCGATTCAGAGGGGGCCAGCTTGGTGACGGTGGCCCACTCTACCCGGCGGTCGGTCAGCTCCTCCACCCGGATGTGCAGGCCGTACAGCTCCACCTCGGGGTGGCTTCCGTCCTCCGGGATCACGTTGAGCTGGGCAAAGACCAGGCCGCCCAGAGTCTCGGACTCCTCGTCCTCGGGAAATTCCATGTCCAGGGCCTCCGCCACATCGTCCAGCTCCGCCGAGCCGGCAATGCGCCAGCGGTTGTCGCCCAGGGCGATGATCTCCTGATCCTCCTGGGGATCGAACTCGTCGTAGATGTTGCCCACAATCTCCTCCAGCAGATCCTCCATAGTCACGAGGCCGGCGGTGCCGCCGTACTCGTCCACCACAATGGACAGGTGGATCTTCCGGCTCTGCATGTCGCGGAAGAGCTTATCGGTGCGCACCGACTCGGGCACGAAATAGGCCGGGCGCAGCAGCTCCCGCACCGGGCGGGGGGAGGCTTTGCGGGCGTTGAGCAGCCAGTCGCGGGTGTTCAGGATGCCGATGATGTCGTCGGCGTCCTCCTCATACACCGGGAAACGGGACAGGCCGGAGGACTCGATGGTCTGCGCGATCTCCTCCGCCGTGTCGTCCACCCACAGCATCACCATGTCGGTGCGGTGGATCATCACGTCCCCGGCGGTCATGTTGTCAAATTCGAAGATGTTCTCGATCATCTCCTTCTCACCGGCCTGGATGGCGCCCTTCTCCTCACCGATGTCCACCATCATGCGGATGCCCTCCTCCGATACCTCATCGTCCTCCTCGTTGGGGTCGATATGTACCAGACGCAGCACGGCATTTGTGGAGACGGTCAGCAGCCAGATGAGCGGCCGCATGACGGCGGCCAGGAAGGCCACCACCCCGCAGGTGAAGCGGGCCACCTGCTCGCTCTTCTTCATGGCCACCCGCTTGGGTACCAGCTCGCCGAAGACCAGCGTGAAGAAGGAGAGGATAATGGTGATCAGGATAACGGACAGGGTGTGCACCGCGGCCTCGGCGGCGGCGGTCAGGGCATACTGGGCGGCGAACCACTGGGACAGGCGGCCGGCCAGGTTGTCGGCGGCGAAGGCGGAGCCCAGAAAGCCCGCCAGGGTGATGCCGATCTGAATGGTGGAGAGAAACCCGGTGGGCTGCTCCACGATGTGCAGGAGACGGGCGGCCTTTTTGTCGCCCTCCTCGGCCTGGTGGCGGATCACCGCCTCATTGAGGGAGATGACCGCGATTTCCGTGGCGGCAAAGTATGCGTTGATTGCGATGAGTATGACCTGGAGTAGAAGCTGAGGCCATAAAGGGGGCTGCAAGATGATTCCTCCTCTTTCTGAAACGACAGATTGCATGTGTTCCATGCGTTACAGAACTTAGTATATCATATTTATGAAAAAAATCCATAAGCATGCGGAAAAAAGTTGCGGCGCATGTTATAATAACCTGTACGCGTGAGAGGGGGAAACCGGGATGGAAACCAAAGAACGGACGGAGGGGCGGCTGCGGCGCTTGCTGGAGCAGCCGTGCACCTTCCTGAAATGGGTGCTGTTTGCCGGGGTGATCGGCCTGACGGCCGGCGGGGTCAGCACTGCCTTTTATTACGCGCTGAACGCCGTCACAGCCCTGCGGGAGGCCAACCCGTGGCTTCTGTGGCTCCTGCCCCTGGGGGGCGTGGCCATTGTTCTGCTCTACCGGATTTGCGGCATGGAGAAGGACCGGGGCACCAACTTCGTCCTGGTGGCTGTGCGGGAGAACCAGCCCCTGCGCCTGCGCACGGCGCCCCTCATCTTCGCCGCCACGGTGCTCACCCACCTGCTGGGCGGCTCCTCCGGCCGGGAGGGGGCCATCCTCCAGATCGGCGGCTCCCTCTCCTCCAAGATCGGACGGTGGATGCACCTGGACGACAAGGACAGCCGTATCATCACCATGTGCGGCATGTCCGCCGCCTTCTCCGCCCTCTTCGGCACGCCGCTGACCGCCGCCATGTTCGCCATGGAGGTGACCAGTGTGGGCGTGCTCTACTACGCCGCCATCGTGCCCTGCGTCCTCTCCGCCATTATCGGCCTGTGGGTGGCCCAGCTCTGCGGCGTGCCGCCCACCGCCTTCTCCCTCCAGGGGGTGCCCAACCTTACCCCCGTCACCCTTCTCCAGTGCATCGGCATGGGGGTCCTCTTCGCCCTGCTTTCCATCCTGTTCTGCCGGATGATGCACGCCGCCCCCCGGCTGTACGACAAGTACCTCCCCAACCCCGTGGCGCGGGCCGCTGCGGGCGGGGCGCTGGTCATCGCGCTGACCTTCCTGGTGTGGCTGTGGAACCCGGGTACCTACGACTACAACGGGGCTGGCACGGCGGTGATCCACGCCGCCATCGGAGGGGAGGCCCGGCCCGAGGCCTTCCTGCTGAAGATGCTCTTTACCACCATTACCCTGGGGGCGGGCTTCAAGGGGGGCGAGATCGTCCCGGTGTTCTTTACCGGGGCCACCTTCGGCTGCACCGCCGCCCCCCTGCTGGGGCTGCACCCCTCCTTTGGAGCGGGGCTGGGCATGGTGTGCGTCTTCTGCGGCGTCACCAACTGCCCCATGACCTCCCTGCTGCTCTCCCTGGAGCTGTTCGCCGGGGACAGTCTGGGCATGTTCACCGGCCAGAGCCTGGGGCTGTTCGCCGTGTGTATCGCCGTGGCCTACATGCTCTCCGGCTATTACGGCCTCTACAGCGAGCAGAAGATCGTCTACAGCAAGCTCCGGCCGGAGTACATCGACAAGAAGGCCAATGACGATGAGTAGGGGGCAGGAGCGTCAGCCTTTTGCAGACAGGCGGCCCAACTCAATTCCCAGCGCCAGGGCATAATAGAAGCAGACCTCCCGATCCAGGGCCTTTTTCCGGACGCTCATGACTTGCCCGCCATCGCGGATGAGCTGGAGAGCCCGCTTGACTATCTGGCAGGCCGAACCGGTGAGCTGTAGGGCGCGGCATCCCTGACGCGCCGTTTCCCCTTGACAGAGCAAGGAAATCCACATAGAATGAACATCTTCGACAGGATGCGCCCCGCCCGACGACGGCCCAACAACAGCCCAACAACAGCATAGAAGTAGGAAAGGAACCTTGAGCAACTATGAACATCTTTGATATCATGGGGCCTATTATGGTGGGGCCGTCGTCGTCCCACACGGCGGGGGCGGCAAGGATCGGGTTTCTGACCCGCAGGCTGCTGGGGAGCACGCCCCGGCGGGCAGAGCTGCTGCTCCACGGCTCCTTTGCCGCCACCGGCACGGGCCACGGCACCGACCGGGCGCTGGTGGCCGGCCTGCTGGGCATGCGGCCGGACGACGCCCGGCTCCCCCGCTCCTTCGAGCTGGCGGAGGCGGCGGGGATGGAGCTGACCCTGGGGCGGGCGGCCCTGCGGGGGGCCCACCCCAACACCGTGTTGCTCCGGGTGGAGGACGCGGCGGGGAAACGGCTGGAGGTGACGGCCTCCTCCCTGGGGGGCGGCCGGGTGCAGGTGTGCGCCATCGACGGGCTGGAGGCCCGCTTCACCGGCGAGCTGCCCACCCTCATCATCCGCAACCAGGACCGGCCCGGCATGGTGGCGGAGGTCACCGGCGTGCTGTCCAAGCGGCAGGTGAATATCGCTACCATGCAGCTCTACCGGGATATGCGGGGCGGCCTGGCGGTGATGGTCATCGAGAGCGACCAGCCCATCTGGGCGGCGGCGGTGGAGGAGCTGCGGGCCTGCCCGGGCATCGAGCGGGTCACCTATCTGAACATGGAGGGGGAGGACTGACATGGCGTTTTCATCGGTGGAGGGGCTGCTCCAGGCGGCCGGGCAGGTCCCCCTGTGGCGGGCGGTGCTGGAGGACGATCTCCGGGAGCGGGGGGTGGACGAGGCCCGCTCCTGGCGGCAGATGGCCGCGCTCTGGACGGCCATGAAGGCCCCAGTGGCGGAGTATGACCCCGCCGCCCGCTCCCGCAGCGGCCTTACCGGCGGCGCCGGGGCCAGGCTGGAGGGGGAGGGGCCGGGGCTGTGTCCTCCCTTTCTGCGGCAGGTGATCGCCGCCGCCCTCAAGACGGGGGAGTGCAACGCCTGCATGAAGCGCATCGTGGCCGCCCCCACGGCGGGGGCCAGCGGGGTGCTGCCCGCGGTGCTCCTCCCCCTCCAGGCCAGGGACGGCCTGGACGACCGCCGGATGGTGGAGGCCCTCTATGTGGCGGCCGGCTTCGGACAGGTGATCGCCACCCGCGCCTCCATCTCCGGGGCGGAGGGGGGCTGTCAGGCGGAGGTGGGGCCCGCCTCCGGCATGGCGGCCGCCGCCCTGGTTCATGTGATGGGCGGCACGCCCGGCCAGATGGCCCACGCCTGCGCCATGGCCCTGTCCAACACCCTGGGGCTGGTGTGCGACCCGGTGGCCGGGCTGGTGGAGGTGCCCTGCGTCAACCGGAATGTGATGGGGGCGGTCAACGCCCTGTCCTGCGCCGAGATGGCCCTGTCCGGGGTGGAGAGCGCCATCCCCTGCGACGAGGTCATCGACGCCATGCGGGCCGTGGGCGATGCTTTGCCCGCCTCACTCCGGGAGACCGGCAGCGGCGGTTTGGCGGCGACGCCGACGGGACGGAGGCTTGCGGAGCGGCTGTAGAGGCGCACTGTGTGCGCCCGCGGGCGGCCACAAGGG
>OGFE01001521.1_pt1 | contig 15758 bp, 10 predicted proteins | sample 1570811 | NCBI WGS metagenome assembly OGFE01 (sample SAMEA2581967, study PRJEB24529) | metagenome | biome: Human gut stool | place: China | collected 2011 | reverse complement strand
CCGCTTCGGCGTCGCCATTGGTCGCCTTTCCTTGTGCAAGGTTGGAAAGCACGCTTTGCGCGGTCAGTACGGTGATGTCGCCGGCGTCGGTGGTTACTACGGTCTTGCCGGTTTCCGCGGTGGCCGCATCATCCTCTTCGAAATCATGCGTGGCGATGACGGTGCCGTACCCCTGCTGCTTGGCTTTCGCCAGCGCGTCGGCGGTCCAATTGCCGGTGCCCTGCCATGCATACGTGGTCATACTCGCGTTCGGGTCACCCAACGCCGATTGATAGTTTTTCAAGGCCTGTTCGGCGTTCCATCGCGAGGTGCCGACGCCTGCCGAATCATAGGTTTTGCTATCGTTCAGCGCGGAATAGGCGGTGATGTCGAACAGGGCCGGTTGCGTGATGCCGTCGACTTGCGTCGGCATCGGCATCGTCTTCAGATAGGTTGGATCGGCCACCACCTGCAGTTTGTCATGCTTGGTGAACGTCTGTTCCAGCGACTTGAGTCGTGCCTCGTCTTCTTTGCCGGGAACGGCGATTTTCGAGAGTTCCGCGGAGGTGACGCCACCTTTGTTGACGAGCTGTTCCAGCATGGTGTTGTCGGTGGTCCATCCTTGCGCTTCGAGCGGCTGCACGATGGTGATATTCATCGCGGGCGTGTCGGGGGTATTGATTCCAGCTCCGGTCCGCGTTGCGAAAGTATGCGCTTCGTCTTGTTGAACGCCATTGGCCTCATAACTGAGCGTGACCGGTTTCGGCCCCCAGGAGTTGACGGACGCCAGCGTCTCCTGATTCGAGTCCGCGTCGATGTGCACGTTCGCCGAAGCTCCCGGTTGAAGCGCGGGAACCTCGCTCTGCCCAACGATATTGGGCGTGGGAATCTGCCCGATGCCTTCCGACCATTCCTGGATATCGTTGCGCGACACGAACGTGTAGAAGGCGTTCATGGCAAGGGTGAGCGTGCCTGAAGGGATTTCCTGATCGGTGGTGTTGGTCACCGTCGCGCTCAAATGATAGCCGGAAGTGTCGGTCAGCACGGCGGTGGAGGAGTCGATCGACAGCATGGTGCCGGATTGCGATTCCTGTGTTTCTTCGGCTTCGGCTTTCGGCACAGGTGCGTATAACAACATCAACGCCATGGTCATAACCATGGCGAGGATTGCCGAAAGCGCACGCATGCCGTGCGGAACGTTCCGTTGTGCGGGTTGATTCACCTTCACGCCTGTCTGTTGAGTTTCCTTGCGTACAACCATGCTATCTTTCGTTCGTTCGGGTAGCTGAGAACGTCGTCCAAATCAGCAAAATCCACCCAAATCGCGTCTTCCGCCTCATGATCCGGGTCGCCTTCCACCGTCAACTCGCCGCCGATCTGACGCAATGCGAAATGATGCACCAGCTTGTGCACGCGCTGGCTGGTTCCGGTGAACCAGTAGTCGATGGTGGCGATGGAATCGACCACTTCACCTAGGATTCCTGTTTCCTCGTGAACTTCGCGAACGGCGGTTTGCTGCGGTGTTTCGCCTTTTTCGATATGACCTTTCGGCAGGCACCATTCCAAATGTCCGCTACGCGAGTGGCGTGCGATGATCGCCACACGGCCCTTGTCGTCGAATACGAGACCTCCCGCCGAATATTCGCGCACTACCGGCAGTTCCTGCGCGTCGAGCGAGGCGAACGTGGTCGGACCGTCCGTGGCGCGCCGCTGCGGCATCATTGCCGGGGTGGGTGCGTTGGGCGTGATGATGGTCTCTTGCCGCAAGGAAACGGACTGCGATGTGTACAGCAGTTTGTCCGGTTCCATCGGATTTTGGGCATGGTCGTCCGCAGCATGGGCAAGCATGCGTGCAAGGTCTGCGGGCGTAATCATGATTCCAACCATACTCAATTCTGTGTGCAGGTGGGGTAACGGTATGCTGGTAAGGCAGAAACTTGTGGTGCCGGAAAGGGATGGCGTGAACTTCGAAGTGTGGCCAGAGGCCATTGAATTAGGGCGTATGTTCGCCGCGGAAGGCTATGAATTGGCGTTGGTGGGAGGTCCCGTTCGAGACCTGCTGTTGCATCGTAAATCGCATGATTTGGATTTTTGCACATCGGCGCGTCCTGAGCAGTTTGAACACATTTTGCACCGTTTCGGGCGCGATGGCTTTTGGGATATGGGCCGTAAATTCGGCACGTTGGGCGCCATGCGCAGGCGTGAGGATGGCACGGAAGTGCAGGTTGAGGTAACGACCTACCGTTCCGACACGTATGACCCCGACTCGCGCAAGCCGGAAGTCAATTATGGCGACACGCTGGAAGGCGATCTTTCCCGCCGTGATTTCACGGTGAATGCCATGGCGTTGCGTGTGCCGGAATTGGAATTCGTCGATCCGTTCGGCGGCGCGAACGATTTGGCCAAGGGCGTGTTGCGCACGCCGGTCGATCCTCGCCAGTCGTTTGACGACGATCCGCTGCGCATGATGCGCGCCGTACGTTTCGTGGCGCAACTGGGCTTCCGTATCGAACCGGAAACCGCTGAAGCGCTGACCGACATGGTCGATCGCATTGAAATCGTTTCCGCTGAGCGCGTACGCGACGAACTGGTCAAAATGCTGCTGTCCGATCGCCCGCGCGCAGGTATCGAAGCGCTGGTCGATTCCGGTCTTGCCGATATCGTCTTCCCGGAAATTCCGGCATTGCAGCTCGAAATCGACGAACATCATCGTCATAAGGACGTGTTCGAGCACACCATGATCGTCATTGATCGTGCGGTTGCCCTCGAAACCGGCCCGGACGGCCCTGTGCCGGCACCGGATCTGACGTTGCGTTTGGCCGCGCTGATGCACGATATCGGCAAGCCGAAGACGCGTCGTTTCGAATCGGGCGGCAAGGTGAGCTTCCATCATCATGATGCGGTCGGCGCGAAAATGACCCGCAAGCGCCTTAAGGCATTGCATTTCGACCATCATATGGTCGAGGACGTCAGCGAGCTGGTCAATCTGCACTTGCGCTTCCACGGCTACGTGGAGGAGCCGTGGACGGATTCCGCGGTCCGCCGTTACGTCAAGGATGCGGGTCCGCTGTATGAGCGCCTGAACCGCCTTACGCGTGCCGACGCGACCACGCAGAACAAGCGCAAGGCCATGGTGTTCTCGTCGGCGATGGACGAGATGGAACAGCGCGTGCGCGATCTGAAGGAGAAGGAGGATTTCGACGCGATCCGCCCTGATCTGAACGGTGACGAAATCATGCAGCTGCTCGGCATTGACCCGGGACCGCTGGTTGGCAAGGCGTACAAGCACATGCTGGAATATCGCCTCGATAACGGCCCGGTCGAGCGTGATGTCGCTGTTGCCGAGTTGAACCGTTGGTATGAGGAACAGCAGGCCGAGTAGTCTGCTTGCTGACCTCACGATTTGGATTCTATGACCGCACGATTCGATTTTTCGGGCAAAAATAGAATCGTGCGGTCAGTCGGTTCCGAAAAGTGCGGTTTCGGGGGTATTCTCTGGAGGATTTCGCCCGCGATTTAACCCACGAATATAAGAATTGACCTCACGATCTTGATTTTCAGTGAAAAATCGAAATCGTGAGGTCAATCCGAAAATCTGCAAATCAAAAAATCTGCAAATCACACGGCGTCGTGTTCGGGGGCCTTCTGTACGTCGGTCATCTTGTCGACGGTAACGCATCCCTCGAAGCTGTCGATCTCCTTGCCGGCGGTCGGCACCTTCTTCTGATTCTGCAGATTGTCGAAAGTCGCGCCAACCACAACGTCGATCAGCATATCCTCACGATCGTCCATCACCATCGTCGCGTCGGTGAAGTTGCTGTTCACCGTGTACGCCTGATTGATGGCGTTCTTGCCGAAGATGATCATCGTGCGTTCCACTTTGGAGCTGGTGTAGTTGCCGGCTGCCTGGGTGTTGAACTCGCGGTTCTGCAACGCGCTGCTGACGGCTTGCGCGAAGCCGGCGAATTCAGTGCCGTTGAGCACGCGCACGGTGATGTTGCGGTTTTCCACGTACTTGCCTTTGCTGCCGTCCTGTTCCTGTGCTGCGCAAGGGGCCTGCTGGCCGTAATTCGGCTGTACCGCGGCCGACTTGACATTGCCCAATCCTCCAACATGGAAGAAGAACAGCAGGGAAATCACCAATGCGATCGTCAAAATGGTGCCGGTGATGGTGAACACCACCTTTTGACGGCGGCGAATGTACTGTTTGCGCGCGGCGCGCTCGTCGTTAGCCTGAGTCATGTACGAGTCCTTCTCCAAAAATCGGTTGACTTCAACCTTACTGTTACGCGATGATATGCACAATCGGATGGGCCGGTGCCTTGGTGGCGATGATGCGGTCGACGCAACGGCTTTGTTGCCATGCCGACTGCACGGCGCGTGCCGCATCGTCGGTTGGCACGAATGCGATTACGGAAGGGCCGGATCCGGAGACGAACGCCTGCTTGGCGCCTGCCTGCAACGCTTCGTCGATCGCCTGTCCGCTGCGTGGATGCAGTGAGATCGACGCCTGTTGCAGATGATTGTTGTCGGTTGCGCCGGCGCCGATTTGGTCGAACATGGCATACACTTCCGGCGTGCGCAGTTCCGCCTGATACGCGCCGACCAGCAGACGGCCTGCAAAGCCCTGATCCGTCAGTTCCAGCACGGCGTCGCTGTTTTCGCTGAGTTGTTCGATCTGCTCGCCGAAGCCGGTGCCTCGCGCATAGCCTCCGGTCAGGCAGAACGGCATATCCGCGCCCAATGTGGCGGCAACCTGTTGCAACCGTTCAATGGACCAATCAAGATTCCATAGCGTGTTCAATGCCAGAATCGTGGCGGCCGCATCCGCGGAACCTCCTGCCATGCCCGCGCCAACGGGAATGCGTTTTTCAATGTTCAACGCCACATCCGGTTCATGGCCGCTCGCTTCGGCCATGGCGAACAGGGCGAGCACGGCATGGTTGCGTCGCATGTCGCTGCCGGAGGAGGCCAGATCGCCAAGATAGGCACCTTCAAGATTCAGGGAGAAACCGGATCCGGGCTTTTTGCGACTGGTGGTGACGGTGTCGTACACGCCGACGGCGCAGTAGATGGTGTCGAGCTCGTGTCGGCCACTCCATTCGCTGCGTGGCCTGCCTACGTGCAGGGTCAGATTCGTTTTCGCCGGGCAGTCCACGCTGACCGTGTTGATTGCGGTGTTGGTGTCGCTCATGCTTGCGACACCTCGCCCACGGCTCGTGCCAATGCCACGAATTCGTCGATGGCAAGCGTTTCGCCACGGCGCGTCGGATCGATGCCCGCCTGCTCGAACGCTTCGGAGGGCACGATCTTCTTCAACGCGGCATGCAGGGTTTTGCGCCTCTGGCCGAATGCGGCGTCGATAAGACGGAACACGTTTTCGCGGTCCACTACGGAACCGTCGGGATTGTTGGCCGAAGGCGTGTGCCCGCCCTCATATCGTTTGAACAGCACCAGCGCGGAATCCACATTCGGTGCCGGCCAGAACACATTGCGCCCGATAATGCCCACACGTTCCGCGGTACCATACCAAGCGAGCTTCACGCTTGGAGTGCCGTAGATCTTTGAACCGGGCTTTTCGCTCAGTCGGTCCGCGACTTCCTTCTGCACCATCACGAGGAACGTGCCGAGATTGTCGAAACGTTCCAGCAAGGTCAGCAGAATCGGCGTGGCCACGTTGTATGGCAGATTGGCGACCAGTGTAAACGAATCATCATTTTGGAAATCAGGCAGATTTTCCGGCGTCACGGTCAACGCATCGCGATTGACCACGCGGAAACGATCTACCGCATCCGGCATGAATTCGGCGATGGTGCCGGGCAGTCGTTCCGCAACGGGCGGGTCGATCTCCACGGCGGTCATCGTGGCGCCGGTTTCCAAAATCGCCAATGTCAGTGAACCGAGTCCAGGTCCGACTTCCAGCACATGATCGTCGGCGGTCACACCTGCCTCGCGCACGATACGACGAACCGTGCCCGGGTCGATTACGAAATTCTGCCCGAATTTTTTCGTCGGGCTGATACCGGCCTCGGCCGCGATACGCCGAATGTCGGCAGCCCCCAACAGGCGGCCTTGCGCGGTTTCGTCGGTTGCGTTGGTTTCGTTCGCGTGTTCTGTCATTACCTCATTATCCGTTCAACTGGTATGAAAAGTGTGCGCTGTTGCGTTTGCGTATTGTTGCGATCGGCGTTGTTTAATACCATCCGACCTGCTCGGAATGCTCCCATGCCTTCGACGGGCTGCCGTAGCGTTGCGCGATGTAGCTCAGGCCCCAGTCGATCTGCACGGCCGCATCGTCACGCCAGTTTGCGCCGAATGCCGCCATTTTGCTGCCAGGAAGCGACTGCGGGATGCCGTAGGCTCCGGAAGATGCGTTTTCCGCATACCACAGCCAGCTCGATTCACGCGTCCACAGTTTCACCAGATCGGTCCAGTTTTGCCCGGTCCAGCCATATTGCGCCGCGGCTAAGGCCGCGTAGGCCTGTGCCTGCGCGGGGGAGGGGTGATAGAGGCGGCATCCTGCCGAAGGATCGGAAGGTTGCGGTGTCGGGGTGGGCGTCGGATCCGGCGTGGGGGTCGGGTCAGGAGTTGGCGTGGGGGTCGGGTCAGGAGTTGGCGTCGGATCCGGGTCCGTTTTCGATCCGGAATCGTCCTTCTTGTTGTCGTCTGAATTATCCGTATTGCCGGAATTACTGTTCGAATCGTCTTTCTTGTCGGAATTATCGGAATTGTTGTTCTTGTTCGAATTGTCGTTCTTTCCGGAATTATCGGAATTGCCGGTATCTCCGGAATTGCCGGATCCGTCATCCGATCCCGAATCGTCGGAAGATGCTGCCGGTCCTACTGCGATAATCTGATCGAGGGTGATTTTCGTGGTCGTTTCGTTGGTCAGCGTCTCGCTTTCCTTCTCGCCGTCCACATACGTGACGTCGTACGTTTGCTGGATTTCGCCGTCCTCGCCTTCCTGCCTGACTACGACTTCGCCGGGCTGCAGGCTGGGGTCGACGATGGTTTGCGTGCCGAAAGGCACCGCTTTCGTGCGTGTTTCCTCGCCGTGCGTCACGCGGCGGACGCGCAGGATCGTTTCGCCGTTGTCTTTTTCGACGCTGACGCGATCCTCCTTGTTCAGCGTGATGCCTTTGGAGTCAAGAATGGAGGCCGCCGGCAGTTTGCCATTCGGCGATTCGGAGCTTTGCCCGTCTGCGATGACGGTGACCGGCCCGTTTTGGTTGATGATCAGTCCGCCGGTGAGTTTGTTGTACACGTTGTCGATATTGACGGTGACTTTTGCCGCGTCTGCTTCGTTTTGTTCGAAGAATCCGATCAGCTGTTCGGCGCTGGTCGCCACTGTCCAGAAGGGCACTTCCTGCCCGTTGATGGTGATGGTGGTCTGGTAGGCGCTTCGTACCGTCACCACGTCATGGTTGCTCAGCATGCTGGTGGGGCTGGTGGATTCCACGAGATCATGCGTTTTGACCTTCACGCCGCGTTCCTGCAGCAGACGGTCGACGCTCATCGCGTATGTGGTTACGGTGGTGGTTTCGCCATCGATGGTCAGAGCCACGGTTTTGCGCGCGCCTACGCCGAATGCGAGCGTCGAGGCGAGCGTCAACGAGACCACGCATGCCGTCACTCGAACACGCCGAAGCGTCACGAATCTCCGGGGGGTCCACCTTCTTGTCATACGTCCTCTTTCCAGCGACTGCCTACATCGCCGTCATTGTAACGGTCAGATCGGGACGAATGGCATGGTTTCCGCTGGCTTTATCTATACCGCCACATTTTCGAGGAAAAGGAGTAAAGAAAAAAGGGGGCAGGAGAGAAGGGGATGTCCTGCCCCCTGCCCGGACGAGGCAGGTTGGGGGAAGCCTCGTCCGGTCGCCAGAAGCCATAAGTTGGGGGAAGGCTTCTGGATCACTTACCCATGGTAAGAGGTCAAAGCCCGTCAAAACGGGTTTCGAGCCTCCTGTCGGGATCGAACCGACGACCTGCCGCTTACAAGGCGGCCGCTCTGGCCATCTGAGCTAAGGAGGCTTGTGCCGCTTTCTAGCATAATGCATAAAAACGGCAACGATTGAATAGCATAACCAGCGTGCCCGATACCGTCAACTTGGAACTGCGCTTTGGCTGGCACGCTGGCGAGTAGGGGGGTATAATTTTTCGATTATGAGGATTGCGTAGGGCTGATCACTCGCCAGTGGTGTTGGAGATCGGATCCTTGTCGGAGCCGATGGAGGGCATCACGCCTTCCTTGCCGATGTCGTCGGACTTGATTCCGATGGCCTCCAGCAGGCCTTCCTCAATGGTCTCCTGCGCAGTGCTCAACTGGTTCATATCCCAGAACTTGCCGTTGATGGTCACCGTTGGGGTGGTCATGCTGTCTTTGTAGGTTCCGGACGTGTTCCACAGTTCGGAGCGCTTCGGCGTATAGGTGTCGATGGCGTCAAGCCAATCCTGGTAGTCGCGGCCGAACGCCTTGTCCGCCACATCCTCGGAAACTCCCGAGGCGATCATCTGTTCCTTGATCTGATCGTCGCTGACGGACTTGTAATTCGAGCTTTCCTCAGGCTGGAAATCCTCGGCGTACATTTTTTCGAGGAAGGTGATCAGATGGCTCGGATCGCTGTCATGCTCGGCCAGATAGATCGCGGCATTCGCTGCGCGGCTTGAATAATCGTCGGTGGACCACTTGTCCATAAACGCCATGAAATGCAAATCAAGATTGATCTGACCCGCGTCGACCATCTTCTGCAGATCCTCATCAAGCTGACGATGCAGATTGCCGCAGCCCGGGCACAGGAAATCCATGTAGATCGCAACAGTCGGTGCGCCTTCGACGGACTTGCCGTAGCCATCCTTCGAAATCAGCAATCCGCCCTTCTTATCGACGAGCTTAGGGGTGTTTTCGACTTGCTGCAGCTTGTCGTACGCTTCTTCCACGGTCTGGGTGGAAGCCTGCGTTTCGGTGTTCTTGTGCATGTTGTGATACACGGTGAACGCGCCGATCGCCACCAGGATCACCAGCACCGCCATCACGATGGCGCCGATGAGGGTCTGCTGCTTGCGCTCCTTCTCCATCTGTTCGGCGCGAGCCTTCATCTCCGCGGCCTCAGCGGCCCTACGCTCGGCGCGGCTGGCGCGCTTCTGCGCATCCTTACTGTTCTGGGCCATCCACATTCCTTTCGATGTTCACATCACGATGCTGTGCACCATAGTAGTGTGGGCACGCTATTGCTGAATGAAGTATTTCGTAAAAGCTCACGTTGCCATACTACGTGCGATTATCTGATGTTTTTCTGATGATTGCAAACGTTTGCCGATTTTTGATTTTCGCTGCGTATTTCGTGAGATGGCGTCACTACATATCGTACGATTCGGCAGTGGTGCCGGATTTCGGGCGGCCGCGCAATGCGCCGGCACCCAATCGCAGCACCAATGCTCCCGGAGCGAGGGCGCATACCAGCCAGCCGATGGCGCAGCAACCGGCCTGGGCGACGCCGCTTTGCGAAACCGGCCCTTCAATCCAGGTCGGCAGCGGAATCGTGAATCCGAATATCGACGTATCAACCATGGCAAACGGCAGTTGCAGCGTGACTGTGGCAATCGTCAATCCTAATGCGGCGATGACCGCCATGATCAGTGCGCGTGGCACCGCATAACCCAGCCCCTTGAGCACATGCCAAGGCAGCGTGGCGGCGCGGGCGAACCAGTCGGAAGCCCTGCGGCTGCCCCCACGGCGGCCTTCGCGTTCCAGCTGCGCCTCCATATTGAATCCAATGGTGGCGAGCAACCAGGCCAGCAGCGAGCCCGCGATCAGGGCGATCCATGGCGAGAACAGGCCGCATGCGGCCACAGGAATCGCCATCAGCACGCAGAGGGGCACGCCTCTGCCTAGCAGTTCGCCGCGTTGCACGTCGGCCGGATTCGGCGGTTGCAGTACACTCTGCGGCACGTTCGGGTTGAGCGGCGCGGCCGGAGTGACCGGTGCGGTTGGCACGGCAGATGTTTGCATGTCTTGTGGCTGCGCACTTTGCGCCATTTCAACCGATGCGTTCGGTATTACGGCAGGAGGCCGCTGGTTGGCGATGCGCTGCAATGCAGGTTTGATGGCCGGGTCGATCTGTGCGGCCTCTTGAGCGGGATTCCAAGCGTCCTGGACCGGCATCACCCGCGTGGATTGCGGTGTATCTTGCGGCAGCACACTGGTATCCCCACTATTGACAGGCAGCACGCGCGTGCCGGTGCCAAGAGGAATGGTTGCGGTATGCGCGTTGATATCCATGACCGAGGTGCCGACATCGGGCGCATCGGCAATAACGGTATCGGTTATGTCAGCAATAACGGTTGCGCCGATTGCCTGCGTGGCCTCAACGAATTGCGGCAAGGTGCGCGTGCCGATGGCGTCTTCTCCCGTCACATGGTCTAACGCCCGCCAAAGCATTCGTGGATTGTCGGGCGATCCATCAAAAGGGAGCATCGCCTCCGACCCGGCACTATCGGCGGCATCCGAAGTATTCCCCGAAATCCAAGCTTGCGGATTCAACGCATCCAACGCAATCGCCTGCAACAACTCGTCTGGAGTGCAACGTTTCGTACGATCCGGATCCAACGCCGAACGGAACGCGGCCATGGTCCCAGCCGGCAATCCCGCCAAATTCGCGCTTCCCGCGGCAGCACGCTCCAATACCGCCATCATCGGTTTCGTGCCGAACACCGGCTCGCCAGTGGCGGCAAATGCCAGCACGCTCGCCACCGACCACCAATCGCTCATCTCATCGGATTCGGCACCGTCGATGATTTCCGGCGCGATGAATCCAGGCGTGCCCATCACCAATCCGGTACGAGTCACATGACTTTCGCCCTCGCCCATGGCAATGCCGAAATCCACCAATACCGGTCCGGTATTCGACACCATCACATTCGTCGGTTTGATATCGCGATGCACAATACCGGCCGCATGCACAGCCTTCACCGCCTCGATCAGCTTGCGTCCCAACCGTTCCAAATCATCGCCCACATACCGGCCGTTGGTACGCACATCTTCACGTAGATTCTTGCCCTCGATCAGCTCGGTCACAATGAAGGCCAGCGCATCATCCAATTCCATATCCACAATGCCGCACACGCCCGGATGACGCACTTTCTGCAGTGCCATCGCCTCCCTGCGCAGGCGCTCGCGTGCAGTCAGCTGGTCGCGGGAACGTTCGCTGGACGCATCTTCCTCGGCAAGGGAATCGCGCAAAATTTTCATCGCATACTGGTGTCCGCCGTCATCGCGCACGCGCCAGACCGATCCCATCGCCCCCGATCCAAGCCGGGAAATCAACGTGTATCCGCCAACGAGGCTGCCCGCCTCCAGATTCAATGCGCTTAAGTCGCTCATGGCACCCATGGTACTTGCCTTACGTAAGTTGCCGCTGGAACAGCTCGCTGTAGTGTGCCGAAAATATCGCAGGAATTGCGATTATGGAGTTGGAAGCGCAATGAAGATCGATGATTTCCGCAATCAAGGCAAGGATGTTGCAACAATCTGCGGATGAGCGCACATTGTGCCAGATGCATGCGCGCAACGGGATTATATGTGCACGAATGGTAGTTTTACATGCGCAGGTGGTATGCAGATTATGCACGCGAAACGACAGGCTGGGAAAAATCAGGGCGCTTTTTTCGCGGATTTTGGTGAAATCGAAACATCGACATGAAGAAGTGTCTTCACTTCTGGAAATTGCGTGACGCGGGGCAGCGTTGCATGATTTCTGGTTTCGATGAGGAAATCGGAGCCTGCATGTCGTTTGGTTATGAGAATCAAGGAGGAGGCAGACCATGCTGCAAATCAACATGGCTGACGTCATGAACGTTATCGGTTCGTTGACGCCGTACCTGATTGCGATTGGCGTGCTATTTGTGCTCGCGCTGATCATTACTTTTGCCGTCAACAAGAAGACGGTGAAGGAAGTGGCGACCCGTAAGATCATCCATTCCGAGTCTTGGCTTGTGGCTTTGGTCGGCATTGTCGTCGCGGTTTCCATGATGCTGTCCGGTCCGCTGTCGACGCTGCTCAACAACGCGACCATCACCAAGTACATGCTGTCTGACACCACTGTTTCCAAGGCCAACGAGCTGGCCAAGGAAGTGCAGTCGGAAGCCATCACCATGCTGAAGAACGATGATTCCAACCTGCCGCTGGCTAACAAGAAGGTCAACGTGTTCGGTTGGGGCTCCACCAACCCGGTATACGGCGGCACCGGCTCCGGCTCCATGTCTGACCAGTATGACACCGTTTCCCTGCTTGATGGCATGAAGGAAGCCGGCATCGAGACCAACGCCGACTTGACCAAGCTGTACACCGATTACCGTGCAGATCGCCCAGTTGTTGGCATGTGGGCACAGGATTGGACCCTGCCTGAGGTTCCGGCCGACCAGTATTCCGATTCCCTGATCTCCGATGCCAAGAGCTTCTCCGATGAGGCTGTTGTAGTGCTCACCCGCGTCGGCGGCGAGGGCGCTGACCTTCCGATGAACATGAAGGCCGAAGGCATCACCTATGAGAACAACTCCAAGGATTACGAGGACTTCAAGGACGGCGAAAGCTTCCTGCAGCTGAGCCAGACCGAGCGCGATATGCTCGACCTGGTCACCAAGAACTTCAACAAGGTCACGCTCGTCTACAACGGCGCCAACACCTTCCAGTTCGACTTCCTGAACGACTATCCGCAGATCAAATCCGTCGTGTGGTGCCCGCCTGCAGGCCAGACCGGCTTCTCCGCACTCGGTGACGTGCTTGCCGGCGATACCAACCCGTCCGGCAAGACTTCCGACACCTTCCTGAAGGATCTCACCCAGTCGGTGTCTTACAACAACTTCGGCAAGTTCGAATACACCAACATGGAAGACAAGGCCGCCAAGTACACGGGCTTCACTGGTGACGAAGTCACCGCCATCCCGGGCTTTGTGAACTACTCCGAAGGCATCTATGTGGGCTACAAGTTCTATGAGACCGCAGCGGCCGAAGGTGCCATCGATTACGATTCCATGGTTGCATTCCCGTTCGGTTACGGTCTGAGCTACACCACCTTCGAGCAGAAGCTCAACGATGTGACGTACAAGGATGGCAAGGTCACCGTTGATGTGACCGTCACCAACACCGGCGACACCGCTGGCAAGGATGTTGTTGAGGTCTACTACAACCCGCCGTACACCGAAGGTGGCATCGAAAAGGCCAGTGCCAACCTGGTTGGCTTCGAGAAGACCGAGAAGCTTGAGCCGGGCGCTTCCGAGGACGTGACCGTCGAATTCGAGGACGATGACATGGCTTCCTATGATTACAAGAATGCCAAGGCATACGTGCTCGAAAAGGGCGATTACAACATCTCCATCAACTCCGACTCCCACACTGTGATCGGCTCCAAGAAGATCACCGTGGACGACACCATCACCTACGACTCCGATTCGAACACCCACAATGGCGACCAGACCGTGGCCACCAACCAGTTCGATGATGCTGCAGGCGATGTGACCTACCTGAGCCGTGCAGGACATTTCGCAAACTACAAGGAAGCCACCGCCGCTCCGACCAACTTCGAAATGTCTGATAAGGCAAAGGAAACCTTCTACAACAACGCCAACTACGATCCGTCTCAGTTCAACGACGATTCCGACGAGATGCCGACCACCGGTGCCAAGAATGGCCTCCGCCTGGCCGACATGTACGGCAAGGATTACGACGATGCTGATTGGGAGAAGCTGCTTGACGAGCTGACCTTCGACGATATGGACAACCTCATTGCCAACGGCGGCTACGGCACTCCGGCCGTCTCCTCCGTCGGCAAGATCCAGCTCACCGACGCTGACGGCCCGGCCTCGTTGAACAACAACTTCACTGGTGTTGGCTCCATCGGCTTCCCGGCTTCCACCGCATTCGCTTGCACTTGGAACAAGGATCTGGCCAAGCAGTTCGGCGAGATGATCGGCGATATGGCTCACGACATGCATGTTGCTGGTTGGTACGCTCCGGCTATGAACATCCACCGCAACGCATTCTCCGGCCGTACTTTCGAGTACTTCTCCGAGGATTCCCTGCTCTCCGGCGTCATGGCATCCAACGAGATCGCCGGCGCCAAGGAGAAGGGCGTGTACTCCTTCATGAAGCACTTCGCACTGAACGATCAGGAAACCAAGCGTACTGAGATGCTCTGCACCTGGACCAACGAGCAGGCCATGCGTGAGATCTACCTCAAGCCGTTCGAGATGAGCGTGAAGGAAGGCGGCGCACAGGCCGTGATGAGCGCCTTCAACTACATCGGCAACACCTATGCCGGTGGCAACAACGTTCTGCTGAACACCGTGCTCCGTGACGAGTGGGGCTTCAAGGGCTTCGTCCTGACCGATTATTTCGGCGGCTACGGCTACCAGAACGGTGATCAGGAGATCCGTAACGGCAACGATTCCATGCTGGCTACCACCTCCATCACCAACCACATCACCGACAAGTCCGCAACCTCCGTGAAGGCCATGCGTACCGCCGCCCACAATATTCTGTACACCGCCGCCAACAGCTGGCAGTATGCAGACGGTGAGCCGAAGGTCGCCACCCCGATCTGGAAGACCGCCATGTACGTGGCTTGGGGCGTGACCGCAATCCTGGTGATCGCACTTGAGGCTCTGGCTATCAAGCGCTACATGGATCGCAAGAAGGCCAAGACTGAGGTCACTGCCTGATCTCACTTCCTTCTCACAGGTCAAAACATAACTGAATAACAATTGAAACAGCGAGAGCCGTCGACTTCCCTGAGTCGGCGGCTCTTGTTGTATTTCAGCGTGCGTGCCGTCGCAAGTGCAGCCAGGTTTCATGCTTCTTCGCGTCTCTTTTGTATTTCTGTTCTTTCTGTTCCGCTGGAATCATGATTTGCGATTGCATTTGGGTATTCATCACACGGGAATGAGATGTATATGGGTATGACACGCCGTTTATAGTTTGTTTTTGGTTCATGTAGGCGTTGTCTTCGGGGTCTAGACTGGCTGTACGGCCGTTCGGAGGCCTTTTTCGACACGCCGAGGGATGTGTTTATTTGCAACGGTTCTAGGGTATCTTTGGAAGGGTCGATTTGCGTGATTGCCGGGGTTCGTGTAAATTGACTCTTCGCTGCCGCTCGGCGAGTGGTTCCCCGGTTGGGGTGCCTCGAGGCGGGTGAGTGGTGGTGGTTTGAGAACTCAAGAGCGTATTTGTACTACTTCTTTATAGTCAATGATTGCCAGTTCATCGTCCGCTCGTTCGCGAGTGGCCGGGAGGCCTTGAAGGACGGTGAGGTTTTCGTGCGATGCGCCTTTCCTTATAAGGCGATCGTCAATTTTCTTGTTTTTGAGAGTCACATGTTGGCTTTCTGCAAAGTTTTTTTGTGGAGGGTTCGATTCTGGCTCAGGATGAACGCTGGCGGCGTGCTTAACACATGCAAGTCGAACGGGATCCATCAGGCTTTGCTTGGTGGTGAGAGTGGCGAACGGGTGAGTAATGCGTGACCGACCTGCCCCATACACCGGAATAGCTCCTGGAAACGGGTGGTAATGCCGGATGCTCCGACTCCTCGCATGGGGTGTCGGGAAAGATTTCATCGGTATGGGATGGGGTCGCGTCCTATCAGGTAGTCGGCGGGGTAACGGCCCACCGAGCCTACGACGGGTAGCCGGCCTGAGAGGGCGACCGGCCACATTGGGACTGAGATACGGCCCAGACTCCTACGGGAGGCAGCAGTGGGGAATATTGCACAATGGGCGCAAGCCTG
>OGFE01001480.1_pt1 | contig 16173 bp, 19 predicted proteins | sample 1570811 | NCBI WGS metagenome assembly OGFE01 (sample SAMEA2581967, study PRJEB24529) | metagenome | biome: Human gut stool | place: China | collected 2011 | reverse complement strand
CGACAAGCCCATTGGCAGAATTAAGTATGCACTAAATTAATTCCGCCAACAGGTTTGCATGAGGTATGGATAAAGGAAAAAAGATTAACTGGAAGAACGGCCTTCTGCTCTCGGCCGTCTTCTATCTATTATATATCATCATTTGGTTGGTTCTTGATTACGATACCGCCCGTCAGTTGCCGGAAATGGCACTGATAGATTATATGGTGGATTTCCTGCTGTGTATGCTTTTCACATACACCTCACTGGGATTCTGCTATATTGTGTTCAATGTGTTCCCGTTCAAAGCCTCTTATGTCAGGGTCATCGTATATGCCTCGTGCCTGCTGATGCTCAACAATCTGGTGGCTTTCGGTATGATCTCACTTTTTAATTTTCTTTGGAGCGGAACAGGAAATAGTGTTCTTGACGAACTTCTCAACATGAAAGGCGCATATACTTTTGCCATGATAGCCACATTCCTGTCAAGTGTTTATGCCAACACATTCTACCTTCAATCCTACATCAAGGCACGTGACGAGAAGCAGGCGCTCAAAATGGCACTGATGAAGGAAAAGGAAATCGCCTTGCAGTCACAACTCAACTCCCTGAAACTGCAAATCAACCCGCATTTCATGTTCAACAACTTCAACAACCTGTTGGAACTGATAGAGGAAGATGCAGGGCTTGCCGGGAAGTTCCTGAACAACCTGTCGAAAGTGTACCGGTACATTATTGTAAATTTAGACCGGGATCTGATACCCGTTGCAGACGAAATAAGGTTTTTGGATTCGTACCTGTTTCTGATGAAAGTACGTCACGGCGGAGGTGTCATTGCGAAAATAAGTCCGGAGGTCAAGGAATGTAAGGGATTCCTGCCTCCGGCCGTATTGCAGCTTCTTGTAGAGAACGCCATAAAGCACAACGGATTCTCAATGGAGCATCCGCTGTTTATTTCCATCACGTCATCGGATGATTACATTACAGTACATAATCTTAAATCTCCTTTGCTGTCGCGAATGGAATCAACGGGTTTGGGACATAAAAATATAATGGAGCGGTACGCTTTGCTCTGTGACAAAAAGGTTAAGATAGAGAATACCGAAAACTTCTATTCGGTGAGTTTGCCCATCATTAAAAACATCATGACACATGAAGATATTGGTTCTTGAAGACGAACAGCGCAACGCCATGCGCCTCATAAGACTGCTGAACGGCATTGACACAACGTTCACAATCGAAGGCCCACTGGCAAGCATAAAAGAGACGGTCGAGTTTTTCCAATCTGGCAAGGCGGCAGACCTTATCCTTGCGGATATCCGCCTTACCGACGGCCTGAGTTTCGAGGCTCTGAAATACGCCCCAGCAACCGTCCCCATCATATTCACCACCGCATACGATGAATATGCGGTACAAGCTTTCAAGTTCAATAGTTTCGACTATCTCCTGAAGCCAGTGGATGCCGATGAGCTTGAAACAGCCATAGACAAAGCCATCAAAACAGGCAAGAATTATGCCGACGAGAACCTCCGACAGCTTTTCGATGCCTTACAGAAGAACCAATTCCGCTATCGGGAACGCTTCCTCTTGCCCTATCGTGACGGATATAAGACAGTTCGTGTCTCAGACATCAACCACATCGAAACGGAGAACAAGACGGTGTATCTTCGTCTTAATAACGGAACTTCCGAAGCCGTCAATGTGTCAATGGACGAGCTTGAACAGCAACTTAACCCGGACTGTTTCTTCCGAGCCAACCGCCAGTACATCATCAATGTGGAACACGTATTGTTTCTCGGCAATTATTTCGGCGGCAAACTTATTGTCCGCTTGAAGGGGTATCCTGACACAAGAATTACAGTCAGTAAGGAGAAGGCTCAACGGCTGAAAGAGTGGATAGACAGGTGAGGCTTAGAGTGTCTTCTTCGAATTTATTCCTTCCGTTGTTCCCATTTGGCATACATCTCCCGTGAAAGCTCCACAATCTCCCGGCTCAGTTTCACAAGGTCAATGGTACACTTCTCCAGCTTGTAGAGCAACGCCATCGCTTTCTTCTCCGAAAAATGGCAGCGCAATTCTTTCACGACTTGGTTGTAGTTCGTGCCGATGGCTCGGAACTGGGCGTGGAAGTCCGACAGTTTGGTGTAGTAGTCCACCAGCGTCTTGTCCACTTTCAGCACCTTGAACTTCTGCCCGAAGAAATGCGCCTTGAGAAAGACGGCTTTCGCATACACGTCCGATTCCTCGTACATCGTCAGGAACCTGTTCCATTCCACATCGTCGAAGCGCACCATCACACAGTGCGTCTTCGGATTCAATTTGGGATTTCTCCCGTACTTATTGGTCTTTTTCATTGTCTTGTCCTTTCTATTTAATAGTTCATACATGGTCTAATCTCTGATTAAAAAACTTAGAAATTATCCGACTGCGGAGGATAATTCTGCCCACGGCAGTGCAAGGATTTTCAGTTACCGGAATCAATCGGAGTAACTGAAAATATATCTTGCTGTGTCTTTGAGGACACAAAAATCCTCCGACTGTCGGATTGATTTCCGAGTGTAATAACTCACTTTGTGTATCGGTCGAACCGATGGAGTACATCCAACGGCTCAACCTGCTCCACCGTAATCCCATCAGAGTTTGCGCCATTGCTCGATGTCATTCCGGTAGGCATCAAGGTGCAGGCGGACAAGGTTCTCTATAAGTCCGGATGCGCTCATGCCCTTCCCTCCGAGGTAGCGGACAACCCTGTCCAGCTCGTCACGCACCGTCTCACTGACGAACACGGGCTTGCGGTTGATAATTTTGGGAACTTTGAGATAGGTGGTGCAGTACTCTTCTAAAGACAGCCTGCGCTGTTTGCCACTGATACGCTTCTGCGGTATCGCCGCTTCCCTGCTCGCCACTCCTGACGGTTCTTCTGCCATAGGAATTTCTGCTTCTTCCGTGACGGTCTTGCCGGGCTGTTCCGGCTCCTCCGGTTCCAGACCGATACTCCTGTAGAAGTCGTCTATCGACTTGGAGGTGTAGGGTTCCCTGCGCCCCATTTTTTCCACGATTTCACGAACTTGACGCTCTGTAATGTTTGGTTCTTTTTTCATTGTAAAAACAAATTGATTAAGTTATTGAATGTGGTCTTGGTCTATACCTCGACCGATTATCGGGAGCGAAGTAAGGTACTTTAATGCAGTCAGTCAAGCACTTGGATTCTCTTAGGCATTTTTGTACGGTTTTGCTTTATGGGGACTGACAAATTGGTGCGGACTTCACCGATTTGCCGGATATGAATAGCTGAAAGGACAAAGGTACGATTGGGGGCTATTTTAAATTAAGCCCTTATTTTGGCTGTGGCTTCTTTATAAGACATGGGAATTAAAGGCTGAACGGAAATCGTATTCCACCGGCTTGCTCACAGATAACCGGCAAGCAGAAACTCGGACAAACGCTACCATATCGGAGCAACACGCTGCCACTTTCGGGAAATCCATTGCTGGGCAGTAGATTATGTATTTCTTTGCTGCAAAAGAAACAATAACAACAAAAATAATGTATATGGAAATCGTATCAATTGAAAGAAAGACCTTTGAAGCGATGGTCGCCAAGTTTGAGCATTTTGTATGCCGCATGGATGCCATCTGCCAAAGGCACGGAGAAAAGACAATGAGCGAGTGGATGGACAATCAGGACGTGTGCCGGATGCTTAACATCAGCCCACGCACATTGCAGACGCTTCGGGACAATGGAACTTTGGCATACAGCCAAATCAATCACAAGACCTATTACCGCCCCAAAGATGTGGAGCGCATTGTTTCTGTTGTTGAGGATAGGAGAAAAGAAGCGAAGTTCAAAGGCAGGACTATCTGATAACTAAATAGAGTGACAACAATAATTCCACTAAATCCAAAGTAATATGAACGAACTGATTAATAAAGACAACGAGTGGATAATCCACTTTATGGGCAGTCTTGACCGACTGCTTGATAATGTAGAGCACCTGACCGCCAACTACCGCCCGACATTGGGCGGTGAGCGTTTCTTCACTGACAAGGAGGTGTCGGCACGGCTGAAGGTGAGCCGCCGGACACTTCAGGACTACCGCAATGAAGGGCGTATCGCCTATATCCAGTTGGGCGGTAAAATCCTCTACCGTGAATCCGACATTGAAAAGATGCTGAATGACGGCTACCGCTCCGCCTACCGACAGGCAGCAATCTGATTTTCTTGAAGGAGCGCAGTTTGCCGTATGCCCTGTATTGCGGCAGCAATAGACTTTCGACAAAAAGAAAAAAGGAACGGCTTACAGACGAAGCGCAGTATTGACACTTCATCCGTAAGCCATTCCTTTTCTGCTCTTATAATTACCCATCAGTTGCTTGTTTTTCGTTGTCGGATGCCTTTCAAACGTGTGGCAACGGAAACAAGTTACTGACGGGATGAACCTCAACTATACCATCGGTTATTACTCCTGCCACAGGAAACAAACAACGTAACAGGTGTTTCTCTTTTGGTAGTGCTGATTTCATTTATTATAAACCGTCTGAACAAAGCACTTTCTTTACTGCATATCCTGAATGCAATGGCTATAACCATTTCAAGGTTGTAAACGTCATAACTGATACCATCCGGTTGCCTGATATATCGCATCGTATCGGCTTCATTCAGTTCATTGTTCTTATAGATTGCCCGTATCGTCTTGCGGACATTGCACGAGAACACCCCGAACAGGTCGGCAATCTCAAATTGCATCATCCATACGGGTGCGGTCGGCATAGTGACTGCACCCGTTTCACTGATTGTTATTATGCCTCTGCTCATAATTCCTTTATTTTATGATGATTATTTGCTATTTCTTCTTTTCGCCAGCCGATATTTCCTTTCTTCGTTCCATCAGTTTGTCCATATCTTTGGAAATTTTATCATCGGTTATCCGTGCATATCCCTGTGTCGTTCTAATATTGGAGTGTCCCATCATCTTGGCGATACTCTCAATCGGTATGTCCGCCGAAATCAAAAAAGTGCCGAAGCTGTGCCGACTTTGGTGATAGGTCAAGTTTTCCTCTTTCCCTATGGTTATTCCCAATTCATGAACCTCAAACCATAGGGCATCACGGTTGGGAAGAGGAAACACGGGCTTCTCGTCATCGGTCGTGTTATACAGCGACAATATCCGCTCCGCTATGGGATGTAAAGGTATGAATGCCTCCACCTTTGTCTTTTTGCGGTTGATGCGGATGTACCGTCTGCCATCAGCGTTTGTTCCGATATGGTGGGGATGAAGAAGTTTGATGTCCACATACGCCAGTCCCGTCAGGGTGGAAAATATGAAAGCCCGTCTTGCCAGTTCCATACGCTTGTCATACATCGGTGTGGAAAGTATCTTCTTGAACTCCTCACGGCTGATGTACCTGTGCCTTGCTTCCGGCTTTGTCTCATACTCCAAGTCCTCACAGGGATTTACACGGAGAATCTCCTTGTCTACGGCAAGATACAACAGGCGGTTCAGCCAACGCAGGCAATGGTTGGTCTGGGAAACCCCGAAGTTCTTGCATTTCTTCAAGTGGGCTTTGTAGGACTTGCCGAAATCCTCCGTCACTTCTTCAAGGGGAATGTCCTTTTTACCGATGGACGTAAGAAAATCCGTCAGGTACTTCTGATAATACATTGAACTTCGATAGGAAGAAGTCGAGTCTATTTCTTCGGAATGCTTCTTCAACCGCTCACGTTCCCATTCACCCATCTGTAGAAGAGTGGTCGGATGGATGTTGTTCAAGGATATGTGGTTCTTCAAAATCTCGGCACTGACCACGCCTTGCGATTTCAGTATCTCATTGTAGGATTCCTCTGTCAGTCGTAAATATTCTCGTAAGCGGTTATTTCCCCTTACGGATTTAATCTCGTTTTTCTTGCTGTTCCATTCTTCCGGTCGGCAATAAATCCCCGTACTGATGGCAGTCTGTTTGCCGTCAATGGTTATGCGGCAGAGTATGGCAGTCGTACCGTCAGCCTTTACTTTGCTGCGGTTAATGTAGGGTAAAAGTGAAAATGTACTTCGCATATCGTTTTCTGTATTAAAGAATTAATTGAAAATCTTTGGTGGCTTCTATGAACTTGTCCATGTCCTCGAAAAGTTTCTTCGGGCTGACACGGGCATAGACCTGTGTTGTGGAAATGTCGGAATGTCCCAGCATCCTGCTGATGGTTTCTATCGGCACACCTGCTTCAAGCGTAATCAGCGAGGCGAAGCTGTGCCTCGCCTGATGATAGCACAAATCATCCTTGATGCCTGCCAGTGCCGCCAACGCTTTCATGTGTCGTCTGAGATTTGACCAATGCAGCAAAGGGAACAGGGTGTCCCTATCCTCACTATGATATTTTTCAATCAGCGCAATCGCTTCCGGTAACAGTTTCACACTGGCACAAAGTTCGTTTTTCTTTCTTCGATACTTCAACCACAAAGCACCGTCCTCATCCGTATATAGGTTCTCGTGGGTAATCGAGACAACATCCGCATAACAGACCCCGGTGTAGCACCCGAAGAGAAACATATCCCTTGCCAGTATATGGGATTTGCGGTAAGCGGGTATTTCTACATCACGGATTTTCTCAAACGATTCACGACTCAATGCCCGTGGTGTCGTTTCCGTCTTCTTTGGTAAGGTAAAATGCTGGAAGTGGATTCTGTCGGCATATCCCTCCTTATATGCCAGACGGCATATCTTCTTCAGGATGGCAAGATGGTGGCGGACGGTATCAATCGCATAACCCTTATTACCGGTGGCAAATGCCTGATAGTCGTGGATGAACTGCTCTGTCAGTTGTCCAAATGCCAAATCTTTCACCTTGTACTTGGTCTTGATGAACTCCCCGATTGTCAGGCGCATATAGTGATAACCGGGATAAGTCCCTTTTGCCCTGTCTATGCCGATACGGGCTTTGAGGTCATCGCAGACAACATCCGTCATTCGCATGAGCGTCATTTGCGTTTCCATGCTGCCCTGAAAAAGGTTTTTCACATCGGTGGCATCAAAATCAACCTTGCGATTCACAAGGTTGTCAAAGGCATTGTTTACCGCTAACAGTAACTTTTCAATCTTGGCATTGATCTCAACCGCTTCCTTGTTTTTGCCGTTCAGACGGCTTTCACGTGGATTCCATAATTCGGGAGTGCAGGACAGTTTGCATCCGAACTGTGCCATTGTCCTGTTTACCGTGATGCGTCCCATGATGGGAGCTTTTCCCGACTTGTCCGGTCCGCTCTTTTTGAGGTAGAGCAACACCTTGAATTTTTCTACTTTCATACGCTTATACTTTTTAGTGCAAAAATACTTGCCATATAAGCGTTCCTTGATATGCAAAATGCTGTGTATGAGTGCAAACAAAACAGTGAGGATTTCTTTTCATCGCTTACCGTTACCTGTTTTTGTTTCGGTAACCGCCCGGCTAACGGTTTGGTAACTGAACAACCTCAATATTCTGTTGTCGTTTGCATTTTCCACATTTTGCAGAATACAGAAATACAGCTCATTTCAAACGATTTACGTTTAATCTTTACCTGTTCATTATTGCTTGCTTCGCCTTGTATATTCCACACAAGTAGGCACACGTTTGCAAGTACAGTTACTTTAGCCAATAACATATCTTTGGAAGTCGTTTCTAAGATGTTGGGACATACCAATACACGAATGACTGCCCACTATGCAAAGCTAATAGACAAGTGCATAGGTGAGCAGATGGATAAACTCATGGATACGTTTACAGGAGATTCTGATTACTAAAGCATATCCTACCCACAAATTCCTCACTTGTAGCAATGCAGGTGGGGATTATTTTTTAACTTTGCTCTCCATATAAAAATGAAGCCATGCTTGAAGTTACATTTGACATACCGACCATTAAAAAATTAGAGCCAAAACTATATGAACATTTTGGATTTACTCTTGATGATATTCTTTACGAACTTACCCAAGTTTATATAAGGAAGTCAACCAATCTAACACCAGAAGAAAAAGAAATCGCCAAGCAATGTAAAACTGAAAATGGCGCAACAGATGCTATTAAATTTGCATTAGCCATAAAAGAGAATATCCATATCAGAGTTACAGAAACTTTTCCCGATAGTTTAAAACTATTGCTCGACCTGTTTAATGAATATAATATAACTGAATTGAAGGATGGAGAAACCCTATCTTGTATCCTGCTTTTTATGGCTGCAATTTTTAACCGAGACTTTAACCATTTATTAGATGATACTGATTACGATTACATCAGTGAAGAATATTATGAATACATAGACAAAATACGTCCCGATATGTTAAAGCTATATCTATCTTTACACCAAAGGAAACGGGCAGTCAGCGATAAATTAAAAATAAGCATACAAGGCAATCCACCGACAGAATTAAACAATCATGGGCGTTGGTTTGAAAATATGTTGCTTACTTATCTTGATACATATTTAGGTGTTGCAAGCAAAGAAGAAGCCCTTACTGAACTAAGTACGTTATATTCTGAACCACAAGGTAGGAAAACTAAAGATAATTACTATCGTAATTACACACTAACAAGCATGTTCCTGTTCGTGCGGCAGTATATTATTCACTCTGGTACAGACAAAGTCACCGTAGAGCAATGCTCATTCCTGCATAAGTATCTAACGGCTCTAAATTTAATAACTAAAGAAGATAAAAATAACGACTTAAACAACTTACAATCAACAATTAGAAGTCTAATATCCAGCAAATTCTCCCCCTTAGATAAATATAAGAAAGGTAAAGAATACAAAGCTTCTCCCAATAACAAAGGAGATAAGCTATACTAATCTCCATTTTCATATATGCCACAAAGTAAGTGACTCTATACTTAGTCATTTCCTTTGATTAACATGTTCCATGTTGCAATTATTAATATAAACACCTCACTATCAAACTCAAAGAATATGACATAATAATATCACAATTCCTTTGTTCCCCACAGGCATACTTTCTGCACATATTATGGCGTCTATCAGCAACAATAAGGCGCCAAGTTGTTGATTACATAGTTTTAATATTTTAAAGAAACAAGAATTATGAACATCAACTTTTTAACACAGCCTACGGCTGTAGAAGAAAATAAGAATACTGTTGATACAGTATTTGTAAACCGATTTATAAACGGCATGATGAGAATACCGACCGAAATTCGACTACGGTTTAAAACCATCAATAACATTCCTGCCGTCACTGTTACATTGACTTATAAAAGTCGAATAAAGGAAACTTTGACAACGATTGCAAACGGAGAACTTATCAGTGCGATAATCGCGGCAATGGGTAGCCAATTAAAACCAATCCAAGAGTTTCAGACCAATGGTAACCATGTTGTTGAAGACACTTCCGAAAACTTTGAGTTGGAAATGTTTGAAGCATTCATCCGCTCACAACACCAATTAAAATTGGAGGATGATTTTATCTCACCTTACGGGGATAGGTTTCTTCATGCCATCTTTACTATCGGCTTTCATCACGATGTACATTTCTATCTAAAACGGAATGAACACATTGAAGAACTTCTGAATGAAGCGCTGAAAGCATAAACGGAAATAAAGTTTCACTATGGAGGGAGGGTGAAACCTCTCTCCTTTACTTCCTCACGCATTTATGAATATCATACTACCACCTGCATACGATAATGAAGCAGCCCACCGACAACTAAAGCAACTGATGGAACAGAAGAAAAACTTATCCGTCAGATTGGACGATATACCCTGTGCATGGATAGGTACATCAAATATGACAAGACTAAGGTACTTGCTCAATATATCTTCTTGGAAGTGGATAACCAACTATCTGGAAACGGGAAAACCAGATGATTTCAGAGTGTTCCCGTCCATTAGAGAAGCAATGCCCGACTTCCAAGTTACGGTACTTAAAGCATTGCTCGATACAAAACGCAGAATATATAAAATCCCATTTCTAAGGGAAACACAGTCACATCTAAACCTCGTTGCGGTATTCAGCTTCGGTAAAATCTATTTCCGAATCAGCAGAACAGCCCCTATCGTGGAATATCTTAATGCCCATAATATATGAATCAATATATCATCAGTAAGAATCAGAAGTTATCCGACATAATGACCGAAATAGAACCCAATATCAATCTTGCCAAGAAATTTCCTGGCATAGGAGCCACCTATCTGGAAATCCACTCTCACAGACCATCCATATTGATAGAACCCAATGTACCCGTCATTCAAGGAAAGTGTGCAAAATCTGATGATGATTTTAAACTGTTCGGAGTGTACGAAGGTGTTTCCATAGATGCAATAACCCGTTACCTGCAAAAACCCAATCCTTATCATAAACTGATGACTACTCCCGAAAGTTTTCAAAAGGTCAAACAAGCAGTTAATAATGTTGGCATAGACCTCTATTCCCATTTCTTCTGTTTGATGGATGAATCACATCTATTAGTAAAGGATGTGGACTACAGGGAGAACATAGTCTTGCCGATGAATGACTTCTTTCTTTTCAAACAGAAGGCTCTGGTCTCGGCTACCCCGATAGCTCTTTCAGACCCCCGTTTCAAAGCACAAGGTTTCCGAACCGTAACCATTGATGCAGACTATGATTACAGGCAGGAAATTACGGTCATTCATAGCAATAATTCCCTGCAAAGTATCCGAGAATATTTGAAAGAACACGACACCCCCGTATGCTTCTTCATCAATTTGGTGGACTACAGCCATTCATTAATAAAGGAGTTAGGAATCGAAAACGAATCATCCATATTCTGCGCTCCCAAGAGTGCGCTAAAACTAAAGCATGAGTTGAATTTCCATAACGCTTATGATGAATGGAGAGCAGACAGAATGAGAAGTTTTAATTTCTTCACAAGCAGGTTTTATAACGCTTTCGATTTGGAGTTGGCCTATTCACCCCATGTCGTGATGCTCACCGACATAAAGGCATCGGCATACACCATGCTTGATATTCATACGGACTGCGTACAGATTGCAGGTCGTTTCCGTAATGGTCTTGATTCATTAACCCATATCTATACGACAGACCATAGCCTGCCCACTTTGAGCAGGGAAGAAATACGAATAAACCAATTCGCACACGAACACGCATACAATACAATTCGAACCTTATACAATAGTGCATCATCCGAAGCGGAGAAAAATGCTTTCGGAGAAGCTATGCGTTCACTTCCCTTTAATAAGATGTTGTACCCCGATGGAAAGAAGAACTATTTCGCCATCGATAATGATACCAACGACAGGCTAATGGATAGTAGTTACCATGACAGTGAACGGATAGAAGCTCTTTACTATAGTTGCAATATGTTCCAACCATCCTGCTTGGAGTATAATTATCCGTTGAAAATTTTTAATCGCCTCCAACTTGAAGGCTCTAAAATGACAGTTCGGGAGAAACGCAAGAAGATGGTAGCTTGTCTTTCCGAGATAACAGAACCGTTGTCCGAGTTTGATATGGACTATATAAACGAGATGAGAAAAGTAGATTCATTACTGATTGAAGCATACGAACTGTTAGGATTGGATGCGATCAAAGAAATGAACTATTCACAAAAGCGGATGAATGAAGCGGTCATTCTTAAACAGGTGAAAGGCAATAAAACTATCAAATTGGTAAAGAACAGCTTCAAGGTAGGTAACAAGTACAAATGCTCCGAGATTGTATCCGAACTAACCCGAATCTTCGAGTTGTTGAATATCCATCCCCATAAGACCATTCGGGGAGAAACAATACGATATTACTTTGACGTAAGCCCATGCAAGATTGGCAAGAAAAGGGAACGTGGATATTATCTCACAGCAGAACTACTTTAGTCACAGGCAGGACAAAACCGAATGGGTTTAGTTACTTTACACCCAAATCCGACTTTGTCCTATCCTCAATTCATAACAGGAAATCTCTATTTAGCTGGTTTAACATCAGACAGCATAACTCCGAGAATTAAAATTTCACTACAAGTAAGGCTCTATACTAATTTTAAAGAATGCCACATAAATATTATGCCACCCCCTAAAAAGTCACTATCTTTGTAATATCAAAATGAGGGAGGAGCAGCCGCTTCCATGTGTGCCCCGTATGATACATGAGAGGCTTTTAAACTCATTTTATTTTCTTCAAGCTGCCACTTCGGACAACTTGTCCACTTCATATACAGATAAGACAAATATCCATTCAGATTTTCCATCTGTCAACATCTATAATTCTAATATGAATGACTGCCAAGAATTGACCTATGAACAGGTTCGTGAACTTGCCATAGCCCGATATGTGGATGATAATAAAACCAGCATCGGAGTCTGGGCTAAACAGAACGGCTACATCAAGAAGAAGAGACAAAAAGATAACAGGGTTTACACCGTTTACATCAAGATGAATAATGGTAATTCTTATAATAATGACTATGACAAAAATAATTAACAAATTTAATGTAGCGAAGTACAATGAAAAGATTAACACATTAAATAAAATAATAGATACCTTTAACGATACCATTAGTAATTTTTCCTGTTGGATGGATATTACACCTGCATTAGTAAAGGAGTTGATATACAACCCTGTTAAAACACACCACAAATACTTGAGTTTTGAAAAGATTGTCCAATACAGATGTTCAGAATATGAAATTGAAGAAAATGATTATCTTAATCCTGAGCATCATCCTTACTGTTTCTCTGAAATTATGAATGAAATGAAAACGGTATATAAAACACTTGGCAAATTCTATGAATTATTACCTCATATCAAGAAAGCATACGGTTCTTTGATATATCTGAAAGACGAAAACTCTTATAAAGCAAAGATATGTAAGACCCAAAATGCAGAATACCATATCATGCAACAATGTGCAGAATATATAGATACTGACTATATGAATTGTGAGGTCTAATCACATTTCAAATCGGGGGAGCTTATAAACAGTTCCCCCATTTTATTATATAACCGATGCTATAGTCTAAATAACAACAAAATGATAGAACCACTTATTATATCGCATTGCAGAAGTTGGCTTATTAACTTACTGATATTTAAACTGACATGATAATTCATCTGCCAACAGGAAAGAAGTTTCACAACAGAAAGGAAGCTAAGATATATTTTGGAACTGCTTACTATTATAAGATGGAACGAGAGAAGAGAGATTTAATGTTTACCAATTATATTCAATCAGCTACTAATGAATATGAAGATACAATTAAAGCACCTGCAAAACAGGACAAGTAACATCAAACAAGAATATGCTACCATTAACAAGTCTATTATAGATAAACTCAATCCACCCAATTTGTACAGGTTCTTCTGTCTGTCCTTATATAGAAATGACTATTATAAGGTCAGATGGAGAATCAAGGATTTAGCCAAACGAACAGGAGAGAAAGAGGACGCATTAAAGAACTTCAATAAGGATATAGAGGCAGTGCTGATTAGAAAGAGATATAGGGAAGCTATCAACCATCCTCTTATAGAATTTGTAATGAGGAGCATTTACTGCATTCCACCCATTGAACATCCCAACTTCATAACACTGTCCCACCTCTTTATGAAAATGGATTTGGATATTAAAGTGAAAGGATATTATATCAAACTCCTATTAATAGCGGAGGATAACAAGATACTGCTTACTCCTAATAAGTTGGCTGACAAATTGGGAATGGGAAAGAAGAGTGTAGAGAGTTACAATTTGGATTTATATGGTGCAGGTCTGTTAAGATATATCCCCAAAGGGATAGAGCTTACCCCAAAGGAACTATTATTAGACAATGATATAGCCAAACAACGTAAGGAATGGAATCCAATCAACTCAAAAAATGTGGTTAAGATGGCTTTCAAGTCCAAATAACAGGCAAGCTGGATTTTTCGTACTGTTTAATTAATATATTAAGAGATAGTACGAATAATCCCCAACTTGTTTTAAATCCACTTCATAATCGCATAAATCACTTAAATTCAATATAATCCCTCTTGCCTTATTATAAATCAATTCTTTTTTATAACTTAGCACCAAACAAGATAAAAAATTATGGTTCACAAAATTATTGGAACAAATATATTCATCCAGACTTCACAAGCAGGGATAAACCTTTTTAACGCTCAAGAAAAAGACATACAAGAATATTCAGAAATTCTTAACTATATTATTGTCCTAAATAGAAAATTAAGCAATTCTATTGAAAGTGCTTCAAAAGAATCTGAAAAAAGAATCTTGTCGCATTATAGAAAGCTGCAAGACCGATATGCTTTTTGGCTTTTTAATATTTTAGAAACAGGAGAAATTGCTAAACAATTATTCCTTGCTGACAATGATATAGCTAAAATAATATATATAAATCAATACAGTATATCTTCTTGTAAAATCTTAGAAAAATTCAAATACGATATAGGATTCTATAATACCATATTTAACGTTGATGAAAATAATGCACCATATAAAGCTCTAAATTGTTTTTATGACAAGCACTACGATGATTTAAAAAATATAAGAGACAAAATAGCTGCTCATTACGATAAGGGTAAAAGTTTTGTTCAAGTTAACGATAACATATTTAAAGATTACAATGCTGATAATATAGGGAAAAATTTATGTGAATTATACAAAGCCACACGAGAATTTTTAATTGCAATTCAACAATTATCATTAAAGTTCTTTGATGATAATGAAGAGTTAATTATGAGGTACCTAAAAGCAAAGTGAACAACTATACCCCTCTTTTAGCCCCCCTCATAGTCACTAAAGAAAAAAGAATGCTTTAGAAACAGTTCCAAACCATTAATAATAATAAGCATTCTTATTAATCCAAGAACAGGCACGATGCACTATTACCACAGCCAATCAATAATTTACTAATGCTCCGAATTTCTTTTAAAAGAATATTTAGGGAAAGACATAGAACGGGCCTTAGATGCAAGCGAAGAAATTCACTTGCGTTTAGGGTTTGTTCTTGTTAAATCCATTCAATCAATAATCATTTAATTCAAATTCATTATGGAAGCATTACAAATTATGCCTATCATGGCACAGAACCAATCGAGATTTAACTTAGGCGAGTATGCGGAAGAAGCTGCCATTATCCAAGACGAACCAACCGTACAGCCGAGTGTGAACTTTTTGGAAGCCAACACCGATGCAATCACTATGGACGAGCTTACCAATAAATGTGTCGTTCCAACTTGGGCTAACCAAGAATTGACTATCGCACATCAAGACTTTATTTCATGTGTGCATGATGCGGCTTGCTCATTCTATGCAGGTGAAAGAGTGAACGCACCCGAAATCAGAGTTTCACACATTGTACGTGGTAGAACTCCCCAAAGTTTGGGTAAGAAAGCATCGGAACTGTTAGAATGTGAAAAGACACAATTCTACCAACGCCTTGCATTTGCCTTTACCATTCCAACCATTATCGAAACGGTAAGAGGGCAAAGGCTTGAATTGTGCATCGGTGGGGTAAGGAACTATTCAGACCTCAACCTTTATCGTGCATCCAAAGGCTTGGAGAAATTCTCTTGTTTTGTGGGCTGGAGAGTTAGAATTTGTAGCAATCAAATCTTAACGGGAGAAGGTGTCAAGTTTAATATGGAGGTGACCAATATCAGCGAACTTTACAGAAACGTACTTGAATTGTTCCACAGCTTCAACCCTGCAAAAGAAATCCACTTGATGCAGTCACTTACCAACACTTCATTGTCCGAAACACAATTTGCACAGATTGTCGGACGGATGAGAATGTTTCAAGCATTGTCACCAGCAAGACAGAAAGCCATTCCAAGACTTCTGATTACGGACAGTCAGATTAATTCTGTTTGTCGCGACTACTATCACAACGAAGTGTTCGGAGCAAAGGACAATGCCATATCAATGTTCGATTTCCACAACCTTTTGACGCAGGCTAACAAGGGAAGCTACATTGATACTTATCTGCAACGAGCCGTAAACGCTACGGAAGTCAGTGTAGGAATTAACAACGTCCTGCAAGGACTTGATAACAAATACGCTTGGTTCTTGGGCTGAGTGGATTGTTGATTGAGAGAGGAAGGGACATCATTAAGTTGGTGTCCTTTCTTCATACTTAATAATTAACTAATTATATTTGTAAGTACGCAAATAAGTACATATATTTGCATTATGAAGTTACGAAAAGAGTGTAATTTATTGGAAATGAGCGTAGGTTAATTGCTC
>OGFE01001478.1_pt1 | contig 16179 bp, 9 predicted proteins | sample 1570811 | NCBI WGS metagenome assembly OGFE01 (sample SAMEA2581967, study PRJEB24529) | metagenome | biome: Human gut stool | place: China | collected 2011 | reverse complement strand
ACAACCTATAAAAGCACCACAAAATCTGCGACACTACGTCACCTAAACTCCGGTTATCCCATAATTACTTTGACGTGAACTTCTTTTTTGGCTGCATCCACAGGAATGAGATTGCCCTCAATTGCATTGCCATCCACGGTAACGGAAGCAACACCTTTTTCTACATGATCCGGGTTTTCAACCTCAATGTGGTAAGTTGTGCCACGGAAATCACGTTTGGCGGTGAAGCCGTCCATAAAGGAAGGGATGCAGGGATCTACGATCAAACCGTCATAATCCGGGCGGATACCGAGGATATACTGGGAAATATTTAAGAATGTCCATGCAGCAGTACCGGTCAGCCAGCTATTTTTTGCCTCTCCGAAGTTTGGAGCGTCTTTACCGGCAATCATCTGGGAGTATACATATGGCTCTGTGCGATGAATTTCACTGATATCTTCGATATATGCCGGACAGGTTCTTGTGTAGACCTGCCATGCACGGTTTCCACGGCCAACAACAGTTTCTGCAATGGAGATCCATGGGTTGTTGTGACAGAAAATACCGGCATTCTCTTTGTATCCAGGTGGATAAGAAGAAATTTCACCGAGTTCAACATGATATCTGTGATAAGGTGGCTGCAATAATACAATACCGTATTTGGTATCCAGATATTTTTCAACGGATTCCATTGCTTTTAAGCAGTTGCCTTCTTTTAGACCAATCTCTGCTATGACACAGAAACCCTGTGGCTCAATGAAAATCTTGCCATCCTCGCATTCTTTGGATCCAATTTTGTTTTTATAATGATCGTATGCACGCAGGAACCACTCTCCGTCCCAGCCGGCATCCAAAACTGTTTTTTCCATATCTGCAATGGCTTCTTCTGCAAGCGCAGCCTCCTCAGCCATGCCACGGTGTCTGCAGATTTCCACGTAATCTTTTCCATAGCGGACAAACATTCCGGCAATAAAAACAGATTCTGCATTAGGCCCTTCCGATGGACCAAAGGTCTGGAACGATTCGCCTGGCTCTGTAGAGAAGCAGTTTAAGTTCAGACAGTCATTCCAGTCAGCACGTCCGATCAGTGGAAGTTTGTGCGGACCACGGTGTTCCATGGTATAGTGGAAGGATCTGCGTAAGTGTTCCATAAGATCCGTTGCTTTGGAATCATCATTATCATAAGGCGTGCGCTCATCCAGAATGGAGTAGTCGCCGGTTTCTTTGATATAGGCGGCAGTTCCGGCAATAAGCCACAGTGGATCATCGTTAAAACCGCTTCCAATGTCCGAGTTTCCTTTTTTGGTAAGTGGCTGGTACTGATGATAAGCGCTTCCATTTTCAAACTGCGTGGAAGCAATGTCTAAAATTCTCTGACGTGCGCGGTCTGGTATCAGATGAACAAAGCCCAAAAGATCCTGACAGGAATCACGGAATCCCATTCCACGTCCGATGCCGGATTCGTAATAGGAAGCAGAACGGCTCATATTAAAGGTTACCATACACTGATACTGATGCCAGATGTTTACCATGCGGTCAAGCTTTTCCTCTTTGGAAGAAACAGTAAGATGGCTGAGCAGTTTTTCCCAGTAAGCTTTCAGATCAGCAAGTGCCTGGTCTGCTTTTTCTGTTGTGTTGAATTTTTCTAATAATGTTTCAGCAGGAGTGCGGTTGATGATACCATCTTCCGGTCTGCCAACCCATTTTTCTGATGCCGGATTTTCCACATAACCGAGAACAAATACATAAGTTCTGGATTCGCCCGGGGCAAGGGTTACATTTAACTGATGGCTGCCGACCGGAGCCCAGCCGCTTGCAACAGAATTTTTGCAGGAGCCGGATACGACAACTTCAGGAGCCGAATTTTCACCATACGCACCAAGAAATGCATCACGACTTGTATCAAATCCGGCAATCGGAGCATTGACGGAGTAAACAGCGTAATGGTTTCTTCTTTCCCGGTACTCGGTTTTATGATAGATGGCGGAACCATGGATTTCAACCTCGCCGATGGAGTAGTTACGCTGGAAGTTTGTCATATCGTCCATTGCATTCCAGAGACAGAACTCTACATAAGAAAAAATGGAAAAATGCTTTTCTTCTTTACTGTGGTTGGTCATGGTCAGCTTATTGATCTCGCAGGTGCTTCCAATCGGAACGAAGTCTGTCAGCTCTGCGGCAAGATCATTTTTGCTTCCTTTAAAAATGGAATAACCGATACCGTGATGACATTCATAGGAATCCAGATCAGTCTTGGTTGGCATCCAGCCCGGATTCCAGATGGTATTTCCTTCTTTAATATAGTAGTAATGTCCGTTGCTGTCTCCGGGAACATTGTTGTAACGGTATCTGGTAAGACGTAACAGCTTTGCATCTTTATAAAAGCTGTAGCCGCCGCATGTGTTTGAAACTAATGAAAAGAAATCTTCACAGCCGAGGTAATTAATCCAAGGCAGTGGTGTTTTTGGGGAAGTGATGACATACTCTTTTGCATTATCATCAAAATATCCGAATTTCATATAAATCCTCCTTGTTTTTTCGAAGAAAAAATCCCATTTTACAAAGTAAAATTTGTTCCTCTGAACGAGGAGAGGATTTAGCCTCCTTGTTTTGCATATTACTTAACGAAAACGATTAAGTAAATATTCCTTATCTGAAATTATATCTTGCAGAATTATAAAAATCAACAAAAAATCCTTTGAAATAAGCAAAAATAGCACTTTTAACAAAAATTACAGCCTAATATGGAAGAAAGCAACAAAAGAGGGTTAAGCTGGATAATTAAGTTTAAAATACGAAAACGTATAAGCTTTTGCTGCATAAACTGTTGAATAACAAGAAGAATCATAAAAAATGCACAAAAAATCAGAGAAAAAAATGTAAAATTAGCCGAAATGTCAAAAAAGTATTGCAATCCGTTTGCATAAGAGCTATATTAAAGATGCGAAAACGATTAAGTAAAAACTTCGAAAGACTTAAGCAGCAAGACAACAGGTCATACATAATAAAGTCTGGAAGAAGTACCTGGAGGATTCAATGGTATCTTTAAAAACAATTGCCGAAAAGTGTGGAGTATCAACTGCCACCGTCAGTAAGGCATTAAATGATCAAAAAGATATCAGTGAAGAGACAAAGAGTCGTATCCGGACGGTAGCAGAGCAATTAGGATATTTTCCGAATGCAGCAGCAAGATCACTTAAGACCAACCATTCATACAACCTCGGAGTTCTATTTGAAGAGGAAGCAGGAAGTGGTTTACAGCATGAATATTTTTCAGGAGTATTAAATGGTCTGAAAGTTCAGGCGGAGAAGCAGGGTTATGACATTACATTTATCAATACCTGTTTTGAAAACCGGAAGATGTCTTATCTGGAACATTGCAAATACCGGAATTTTGAAGGAGTTGCAATTGTGTGTGCGGATTTTGACGACGCTGGCGTCATGGAACTGATGAATAGCGAAGTACCGGTTGTTACCATCGACTACCTGCATCACAACTGCACGGCGGTCAGCTCGAACAACATTCAGGGCATGGAAGATCTGGTCAGATATATTTATTCTCAGGGACACAGGAGGATCGCTTACATCCACGGACAGCAGAATGGTTCGGCAGTTACCAAAGACCGGTTGACCAGTTTTTACCGGACAATGGATGAACTGAAGCTGGAAGTCCCGGATGAGTACATCCGCACAGCAGATTACCTGGAGACAAGGGAAGCGGCAAAACAGACGAAGGAACTTCTGAATTTGGAAAATCCGCCAACCTGTATCATTTATCCTGATGACACCGCACTGATCGGTGGAAGAAATGTCATTATAGAGATGGGACTTCGGATACCAAAAGACATTTCGGTAGCAGGATACGACGGAACAAGGATGTCACAGCTTTTGCATCCGAAGCTTACCACAATTAAGCAGGACACAGAAGAGATTGGCAGAGAGGCTGCAAAACGGCTGATCGGTTCCATTGAAAAACCAAAAACAACTCTCTTAGAGAGAGTCGTTATAGAAGGAATCCTCATACCGGGACAATCGGTAGGAAAGATTCCGGAACAAAAATAACAATGTAAACAAGGCGGAAGCCAAAAAATTAAGGAGGAGGGTTTTCTATGAAAAAGAAAATCATTAGCACATTATTATGTGCATCCATGGTAGCAACTATGGCAGCAGGATGTGGTGGATCATCAGACACAACATCCACAGACAACAGCAACTCAGGTGCAGCAGCACCGGCAACAGAATCTGGATCTGATGCAGCGGAGACAGATACAACAGGTGATGAGGGAAAAGTTTTCAACATTTATTGCTGGAATGAAGAGTTTAAGAGCCGTCTGACAGATCACTATCCTGGATATGAGGAAGTGGATGCCACAACTGGTAAGATTGGGGATGTTACCGTAAAATGGAACATCACGCCAAGTGATGACAACGCATATCAGAACAATCTGGATGCAACATTATTAAAACAGGAATCAGCAGCAGCCGATGACAAGATTGACTTATTCTTAGTAGAAGCTGACTACGCACTGAAATATGTCGATACAGATTACACAATGCCGATTGCAGATCTTGGAATTACAGATGCAGACCTTGCAAACCAGTATCAGTATACAAAAGATATCGTTACAGATTCTAACGGTGTATTAAAAGGTGTTTCATGGCAGGGCTGCCCAGGCGTATTATTCTATAACCGTGATGCAGCAAAAGAAGTTCTTGGAACAGACGATCCTGACGAAGTTCAGAAATATGTTTCAGACTGGGATACTTTCAATGATACAGCAGAGACAATGAAAGCTGCCGGATACAAGATGACATCTTCTGTCAATGATACTTACCGTGTATACTCTAACAACGTTACTTCTAAATGGGTAGAAGATGGCAAGATCAATATTGATGATAACATTATGAAATGGGTATCTGATTCAAAAGAGCTTTATGATGCAGGCGAGACAGAGACATATGAACTCTGGGGCGATGACTGGAAGAAAGGTTTCTATCCAGAAGGAAAAGTATTCTGCTACTTTGGACCAGCATGGTTCGTGAACTTCTCTATGGCAGCCGACACCGAAGGATCTATCGGTTACAACGGTGGATGGGGCGCTACACCAGGACCTCAGGGATTCTATTGGGGCGGTACATGGATCTGTGGAGCAACAGGTACAGATAACGCAGGTCTTGTAAAAGATATCATCTTAAAGATGACAACAGACGAGACGATCATGAAAGATATCGTAGTAAAAGATGATGACTTCGTTAACAATAAACCAGCTATGGAAGCAATGGCAGCAGATACAAGCTACCAGAGTAAAGTATTAGGCGGACAGAACCCATTGTCTATGTACTGTGCAAGTGTAGAAAAACTTGATTTAAGCAACCTTTCTGCATACGATCAGGGATGTAACGAAGAGTTCCAGAACGCTATGAAGAACTACTTTGAAGGCAATGCTTCACTTGATGATGCACTTGACTTATTCTACAAAGCAGTTGTTGAGAAATATCCGGACTTAACATACTAAAATAATAAGCCGCGCCTGCCAGACCGGCGGGTGCGGCTATCTTTATACCTATCTCCGGACGGAGAGAAAGCAGTCAGCGGCGTAAAGCGCAGAGCTGACAGCAGATTTGCACAAAAAGATGTCCGTGAAGGGATGCTGTGAACTCTGTGAAAAATAAAAAGAAGGGGGCAAGAGGCGTTATGAAGAAGAAAAGCAGTAAAGCAGTCAGATATAACAAATGGGGTTACATTTTTCTGATTCCTTTTATTCTGGTGTATGTTGTATTCCAGCTTATACCACTGTTTAATACCATTTATAACAGCTTTTTTGAAAATTATTTATCGGGTCTGACACAGATCGGACCTAACTTTGTGGGACTGGAGAACTACAAAACGCTGTTTACACAGGGCGATATCTGGATTTACGCAAAGAATACCATGATTTTATGGATCATGTGTTTTGTGCCACAGATTATTTTGTCATTACTGTTAGGTGCATGGTTTTCTGATGTGCGTTTGAAATTAAAAGGAAGCAGATTTTTCAAGACCGTGATCTATCTGCCAAACCTGATCATGGCATCCGCATTTTCCATGTTGTTCTTTACACTGTTCTCGGATGGTGGACCGATCAACTCGATTTTAATGCAGATCGGAATTATTTCAGAGCCATATAAGTTCTTGGCAAACACAGGAAGTGCGAGAGGACTGATCGCCCTTATGAACTGCCTGATGTGGTTTGGTAATACGACCATTCTTTTAATGGCAGGTATGATGGGTATCGATACTTCTTTATTTGAAGCGGCAGAAGTGGATGGCGCAACTTCCACACAGGTATTCTACAAAATCACATTACCGCTGCTCCGTCCGATTTTAGTATATGTTGTGATCACATCACTGATCGGTGGATTACAGTTATTCGATGTACCGCAGATTTTGACCAATGGTACCGGTGATCCAATGAGATCGACCATGACATTGATCATGTTCTTAAATAAACATCTGTACAGCAAGAACTACGGAATGGCTGGTGCAGTATCCGTAATCCTGTTCATCATCACCGCAATTTTAAGTCTTATTGTCTTTAAGGTAACTGGAAACGATAAGAGAAAAGCATGAGTAGAATAGAAAGGTGAGGTGTTATTATGAACGAAAATAAAAATCTGAAAAAAGGACTTGGAATCCATGCAAGAAGATTTATCGCTTATGTAGTCCTGATTCTTGTTACATTTGCCTGCCTGTTCTGGTTCTATGTGCTGTTCATTAATGCGACCAGATCGAACGGTGAACTGCAGGCCGGATTTACACCACTGCCAAGCACACATCTGCTGGAAAACTGGAACAATCTGGTACACGGAACACTTCCGGTATGGCAGGGTATGATAAACAGTCTGATCGTATCTGTACTGTCAGCAGCGTTATGCACCTATTTTTCAACCATGACGGCTTACGCCATTCATGCATATGATTTTAAACTGAAAAAATACATCTATGCATTTATCTTAGCAGTCATGATGATCCCTACACAGGTAACTGCACTTGGATTTGTAAAATTAGTCGGTACATTACATATGGAAGATACATTCATTCCATTGATCGTGCCAACGATCGCTGCTCCGGTAACATTCTTTTACATGAAGCAGTATATGGAAAGTACATTGCCGGTATCTCTGATCGAGGCTGCCAGAATTGACGGCTCCGGTGAGTTCCATACATTTAACCAGATTGTACTTCCATTGATGAAACCTGCCATTGCAGTACAGGCAATCTTTACATTTGTAAGCAGCTGGAATAATTATTTTGTACCGGCTTTGATCTTACACAATGACAAGAAAAAGACACTGCCAATCTTAATCGCACAGCTTCGTGCAGCTGACTGGCTGAAGTTTGATATGGGTCAGGTTTATGTGATGATCGCATTTTCTATCTTCCCAGTTATTATCATTTATCTGATCTTATCCAGACACATCGTACAGGGTGTTGCCCTCGGCAGTGTAAAAGGATAAATTAGAATATAGCTACAAATGAAAAAACCTTCCCTGAGAACCGTCGTGATTCCCCATATCACGGCGGTTCTCCTTTGATGTAGCAGAAAAAGATTACAATATTAAAAAACATCAGAAAAATTATCTGAAATAATCAAACATAGGCTCTTTTTTTCCAGTTGCTAATGTGCTATAATAGGCACAGATTTTGGAAAAAAAGAAATGGTTGAGAAGTGAATCTGCACAATCCTTTCAGAACGGAGGAAGACATGACAGAAGGCGGTTTTTTAGTTTTCATGGGAATTTTATTACTTTTGGTTGTCATCGTTGTTGTGATAGCGGTTGTTTCATCTGTGGCAGGTGCGGCAGCAGCAATCGTTGATGATGAAGACAGCGAAGATGAATAGAACAGGGTGAGAACAGAATAGTGGGGCGGTACTTTTGTGCCAGTCCCCTTTTTGCAGGTCTTATGGATACTGCGAAATGTCCCGAGATCGAATCATAAGAAAGGAGACAGAGATTATAATGCAGTTACTTACATTTTTGTTAAATGGAGTGAAGTTTGGTATTCCTGTCAATGATGTGGAATCCATTGAAACAAGAATGAATGTGGTGAATATTCCAAATTCACTGCCACAGGTTCATGGGATCATGAATCTACACGGAGAAGTTATTGCAGTGTACAGTCTGGCAGAACAGTTTCATTATCCGGAACAGGAAATCAACAATATCATCGTTGCATCCATGAATGGTACAAAGATTGGGCTTGAGGTTGGAAACGTGGATGAGATTATTGATGTCCCGGATGAGAAGGTTATTTCCATGCCAGTCATTATGAAAGCAGTAGAAAATTGTTTTGATGAGGTTGCTTCCTATGCAAAAGAACTGATCGTTCTGATTGAGGTATCAAAGCTGATGCCGGAAGCAGAGCAGCAGGCAATACAGAAATTGGTAGAACAACAGTCATAAACAAAAAAGAGTAAAGCCTCTGTTATTATATATTGGAAAGATACAGTCTCGTGGGATGGAGTACCGATAGGTACTCCATTTTTGCGTAAATAGGAAATTTTGTTCCATTTCTAAAATAATTCTAAATTCTGTCCGATTTTCCTTGCATTTTGATGAGAGAGGAGTAAACTGATTTTTGCCGACCGACCGGTCGGTTTTGGCTTGCGGGAATGCAATAGCCAATCAGACATATAATTTTTCAGGAGGAACGAGAATGATCCCAAAGTATAGTGTAAAACGTCCGTACACAGTGTTAGTGGCTGTTGTACTGGTGATCGTTTTAGGAGTTGTTTCGCTGACGAGGATGACAACAGATCTGCTGCCGGCAATGAATCTGCCGTATGTGATCGTTGTCACAACAGATGTGGGGGCAAGTCCGGAGGAAGTGGAAAAGGATGTGACATCGCCAATCGAAGCGGCAATGGCAACGACTTCCAATATTAATAACGTAAGTTCCATGTCCTATGATAACTATTCTATGGTTATTTTGGAGTATGAGCAGAGCACGAACATGGATTCTGCTATGATTGAGATTCAGCAGCAGCTGGATCAGTTGACCGGACAGTTCCCGGATTCAGCGGGCTCACCGGTCATTATGCAGATCGATCCTGATATGATGCCGGTCATGATCGCATCTGCGGATGTGGATGGTATGGATCAGGCAGAGGTATCTAATTATGTGGACAATGAATTATTACCACTGCTTGAGAGTATCGAGGGTGTGGCATCTGTGACGGCAACAGGAGTGCTTGATACGGATCTTCAGGTCACTATGAACCAGGAGAAAATAGATGCTTTAAACGAACAGATTCTGAGCAAAATAGATGCCCAGTTTACAGATGCACAGGCAGAGTTAGACAAGGCATCTTCCCAGATCGACAGTGGGAAAAAGAAGCTTTCCGATAGTGAAAAAGAGATGGGAAGCCAGCTTGGAGCAGGTGAAAATGAGATCATTAATAATAAAATCCAACTGTTTAACACCGAAGCAGATCTGACCACACAATTATCAGATCTTCAGAAATCACAGTCGTCCATGGATGGTGCAATCAAGTCGTTACAGTCAGCTTATGATGGAGCAACGCAGTTACAGAGCGCGATTGACGGTTTACAGAAAGCAAAAGACGGTGTCAGCCAGGCGAAGAGTGGGGCAAAGCAGTTATATCAGGCGCACGATGGTGTAATGGCAATTTTAACAGCAAAAAATCCAATGACAGGTGCAGACATGACAGTGGAGGAAGCGCTTGCAGCAGCGGTTCAATATGGTCAGATGACACAGGAACAGGCGAATCAGTTGGAAACAGTGATTTCAACTTTACAGGCAGATCCTAAAATGTTAGAAGCATATAAAAATGCGGCCAGCGAATCCGATTTCATCGCATACATGGAATCCACAGCCATTGCCCAGATCAATGCACAGGCAGGGACTTCCTATACAAGTGAGAGTGACATTGCCAGCCAGATCGTGACATTACAGTCCAAACTGGATGATATCAATGTGATGCTGATGAGTCAGGCATCCTCTTTTGCAGATGCAGGTGTGACGCTGACTTCTTACAAAGACATTCCGGCTGCAATCTCAAAATTGAGTGAGAGCAAGACACAGATTGCGGCGGGAATCGCGACAATCGAGTCCGCCCAGACACAGGTGGCAGACGGTAAAACGTCTTTAGATGACGCATTAGTGACTTTAAATGAATCCCAGATATCCGGTATCATGGAGATGAGCAAGGGATATGCGGATCTTGCTGTTGCAGCAAATAAGATCGAAGAGGGACAGAGCCAGTTAGATGATGCAAAAGAGCAGGCAAAAGATTCAGCGGATCTGAACACGATCCTTACAATGGATACCTTAAAAAATCTTCTGACAGCACAGAACTTCTCCATGCCGGCAGGTTATGTGACAGAGGGGAACGAGCAGTATCTGGTGCGGGTAGGAGATGAGGTGACATCCAAAGCAGATCTTGAAAATCTCGTTCTGATGGATCTTGGTATGGATGGTATCGAACCGGTCAGACTGTCAGATGTGGCAGACATCGAGTACATTGACAATTCCGGAGATTCCTATTCCAAAGTGAATGGAAATCCGGCGGTAATGCTTTCGATTGAAAAGCAGACCGGCTATTCCACCGGAGATGTGACAGACCGGTTATTGGATAAATTTGACAGTTTGGAAAAAGAAAATACAGCGTTACATTTGAGCGTTCTCATGAATCAGGGTATTTACATTGACATGATCGTGAAATCAGTCGTAGAAAACATGATCGTGGGAGCCATCCTTGCAATTATTGTATTGTTATTATTCTTAAAAGATATGAAACCTACACTTGTAATAGCATGTTCCATTCCGCTCAGTGTTGTTTTTGCAGTGGTACTGATGTACTTTACGAATATTACGTTAAACATCATTTCACTGTCGGGTCTGGCGCTCGGAATTGGTATGTTGGTGGATAACTCCATTGTCGTGATCGAGAACATCTATCGATTGCGGGGAGAGGGGTATTCCATCCGGAAAGCAGCCGTGGAAGGCGCTTCACAGGTGACAGGAGCAATCATAGCTTCCACACTTACAACCATCTGTGTATTTGCACCGATTATTTTTACAGAGGGTATCACAAGACAGTTATTTGTGGATATTGCGCTGACAATTGCATTTACGCTTGCAGCGAGTCTTCTCGTGGCATTGACTTTCGTGCCGATGATGGCAGCAGGATTATTAAAAAATACAAAAGAGATCAGGCATAATCTCTTTGATAAAGTAAAAGATTTTTATGGAAAAATTTTAGCGGTATGTCTGCGTTTCAAACCAATCGTATTTATCGCAGTGATCGTATTGCTTGGAACAAGTGTTGTGGCAGCATTCTCCAGAGGATATTCTTTCATGGATATGAACATGGAGACAAACCAGATCAGTGCGACGATTTCAGCAAAAGAGGATCAGACACTTACGTTTGGCGAACTGACAGAAATGGCAGATGAAGTCGTGGAAAAAGCAATGACGATCGATGGCATTGAGACCATTGGTGCCATGGCAGGTGGAAGTGCTCTTTCCATGATGGGAAGCAGTTCTACAGACAGTATTTCCATGTATATGATTCTGGATGAAGAATCTGAAGTGAGCAGTGCAGATGTAATCGAACAGTTGGATGAACTGACCAAAGACATGGACTGCGAAGTTACAACAGACACCTCTGCTTCTGATATGACATCACTTATGGGAAGTGGACTGACGATCAATGTAAAAGGAAATAATCTTGACAAACTGCAGGAACTTGCAGGCGAAGTTGCAAAAGTCGTAGAGAACACCGAGGGAACTGTGGATGTGGATGATGGACTTGCCAATACGACACCGTCTTTCACCATTTCTGTAGACAAGGAAAAAGCTGCAAAATACGGCATGACCGTTGCACAGGTATTCCAGCTTGTTTACGGTGAGATGGCATCCTCAACATCTGCAACAACGATCTCTACCGATGTAAATGATTATCAGGTTTATGTACAGAGCGAGGAGCAGTCCGATGTTACATTGGATGATATCAAAAAACTGACCTTTACCTATACAGACAGAGAAGGAAACGAGACAGAAGTAGCGCTTTCTGATATTGCACAGTTTGAGGAAGGTTACACCTTAGGAACGATCAACCGTGATGCGCAGACCAGATATATCAGTGTGACCGCAGGAGTGGATGATGACCATAATGTCAGTCTGCTGAGTAATGAGATCCAGAAAGAGTTAGATAAGATCGATCTGCCGGAAGGATACTCCATTGAGATGGCAGGTGAGGACGAGATGATCGCAGATGCGATGAATCAGTTGTATCTGATGCTTCTTTTGGCGGTAATCTTCATTTACCTGGTCATGGTAGCACAGTTCCAGTCGCTGTTGTCGCCGTTTATCATTATGTTTACGATTCCGCTGGCATTTACAGGCGGTCTGTTCGCACTTTACTTTACCGGTAACGAAGTCAGCGTTGTGGCAATGATCGGATTTGTCATGCTCGCCGGAATTATCGTAAATAACGGTATCGTTATGGTAGACTTTATCAACCAGCTCCGCCGTGGCGGAATGGAAAAAAAAGATGCCATTATCGAATCCGGAAAAACAAGGCTTCGTCCGATTCTTATGACTGCACTCACCACGATCCTGTCCATGTCCACGATGGCAGTTGGACTTGGAGAAGGTTCAGAAATGATGCAGCCAATGGCGATCGTAACGGTTGGCGGTTTGTTATATGGTACACTGTTAACTCTGATCGTTGTTCCATGTATTTATGATGCATTCAACCGCAATAAGAGCATGGTCGAGGAGGACTTATAATGGATGAGCAGAAACTGATCCATGATCCACCACAGAAAGTGCTTGCCCTGTATCAGGCAGTCATTGAGTTCATTAATGAAGGCTGTGATATCAACACTTTAAAAGTAGCTGATATCACAGGCCGGGCAGGCATTGGAAAAGGAACGGCATACGAATATTTTTCTTCAAAGGAAGAGATAATCTCTTCTGCAATTTTATATTATGTGAAAGTGTGCTTTGAAAAACTGCAGGTAATTTCTACAGATAACAGAACGTTTCAACAGAAAATTAATGAGGTCATGGATTTTATTGATGAGCATGTAAAAGAAAAGCAGGGTGTCTTTTTCCTGATAAAAATGGTATTGGAATCATACGAGATACCAAAGAATCTGAAAGATGAGTATGAGCGTATGAAACAGCAGTGCTGTGATAAGGAGAAAAACGAGATTATCGACTGCATTGTGGAGGAGGGTGTCCGCGAAGGTCTGATCCGGGAGGAGAATGTTTTCCTGCGAAGAGCCGCGGTCGAAACCCAGCTTTCGGTCTATTTTATGTACCGCATCGCAGCAGAGAAAAAAATGGAGCTTGACTTGGAGGCAGATTTTCTGAGAGAATATGTCTATCAGAATCTGTTGAAATTATTAGGATAGAAAGAAGGAATGAATAAATTAAAATCACGTATAAAAAATCAGTTGACAAATGCCACTTTAGCTTTTATGATGAAAAAAGATATAAAAAGGTGATGAGAAAGAGGAGTACACACAGACACCTGAAAGAGAATGACATTCACCGGCTGAGAGATGTCACCAGAACATGTTGTGTGGAAGGTAGCTTTTGAACCGTCGCGCAGAACCTGTCTGTTACAGAGAAGAAGCAGAGCCCGTGATATAATCATGCGGAGCAGAATTTCCGTATATCATTAGAAGCAGCAGAAGTAAGCGAGAACGATTTGTCCCCGTTACCGGACAGTGATTTCTTTTTCAATGGACAGTGGAATTGAAAAATCGAATCAGCAGAGATATGTTGTTTTTACAACATAACAAAGGTGGTACCGCGTTGACACGCCCTTTGCATCCGTATGGATGTGAAGGGCTTTTATTTTTTTAAGAAAGGAAAAAGACAAATGAAGGAATTAGCAAAGACCTATGACCCAAAGGGCATTGAAGAACGCCTTTATAAAAAATGGGAAGACAACGGTTACTTCCATGCAGAAGTAGACCGCAGCAAGAAACCATTCACGATTGTGATGCCTCCACCAAACATTACCGGACAGCTTCACATGGGACACGCATTAGACAATACCATGCAGGATATTTTGATCCGCTACAAGAGAATGCAGGGTTACAATGCATTATGGCAGCCTGGAACAGACCACGCTTCCATTGCAACCGAAGTAAAAGTCATCCAGTCCTTAAAAGAAAAAGGAATCGACAAGGCAGATCTTGGAAGAGAAGGTTTCTTAGAGAAATGCTGGGAGTGGAGAGAGGAATACGGTAACCGTATCATCAACCAGTTAAAGAAACTCGGATCTTCTGCTGACTGGCATAGAGAACGTTTTACCATGGATAAAGGATGTTCTGATGCCGTACAGGAAGTTTTTATTAAATTATATGAAAAAGGATATATCTACAAGGGTTCCCGTATCGTAAACTGGTGTCCGGTTTGTAAGACATCCATTTCCGATGCAGAGGTAGAGCATGAGGAGCAGGACGGATTCTTCTGGCATATCAACTACCCGGTAGTTGGCGAGGAAGGAAGATTCGTTGAGATTGCGACGACAAGACCGGAGACTTTATTCGGAGATACCGCTGTTGCTGTAAACCCGGATGATGAGAGATACAAAGACATCGTTGGAAAAATGTTAAAACTTCCGATGACAGACCGTGAGATTCCGGTGATCGCTGATCCATATGTAGACAAAGAGTTTGGAACAGGATGTGTGAAGATCACACCAGCCCATGACCCGAACGACTTTGAGGTTGGAAAACGCCACAACCTGGAAGAGATCGTTGTCATCAATGACGATGCAACCATGAACAAGTTAGCAGGAAAATATGAGGGAATGGACCGCTACGAGTGCAGAAAAGCATTAGTAAAAGATTTAGAGGAAGCAGGACTTTTAGTAAAAGTTGTTCCACATTCCCACAACGTAGGTACACATGACCGCTGCGGCACAACCGTTGAACCAATGATCAAACAGCAGTGGTTCGTGAAAATGGACGAGATGATCAAACCGGCAGTTGAAGGCGTAAAAAATGGTGATATCCAGTTACTTCCAAAACGTATGGAGAAGACATACTTCAACTGGACAGACAATATCCGTGACTGGTGTATTTCCAGACAGTTATGGTGGGGACACAGAATCCCGGCATACTACTGTGATGAGTGTGGCGAGATGGTAGTTGCCAAAGAAGCACCTCATAAGTGTCCGAAATGTGGATGCACCCATATGACACAGGACCCGGATACCTTAGATACCTGGTTCTCCTCTGCTTTATGGCCATTCTCAACACTTGGCTGGCCGGAAAAAACAGAAGACTTAGATTACTTCTATCCAAATGATGTTTTAGTAACCGGATATGATATTATCTTCTTCTGGGTAATCCGTATGATCTTCTCCGGTTACGAGCAGATGGGCAAGGCACCGTTCCATACCGTATTATTCCACGGTCTGGTACGTGACTCCCAGGGACGTAAGATGAGTAAGTCTCTTGGAAATGGTATCGATCCGTTAGAGGTTATTGACAAATACGGTGCTGACGCACTTCGTCTGACACTGATCACAGGCAATGCACCTGGTAACGATATGCGTTTCTACTGGGAGAGAGTAGAGTCTTCCAGAAACTTTGCCAATAAAGTATGGAATGCTTCCCGTTTCATCATGATGAACTTAGAGGGCGCAGAGATCAAAACCCCTGCTCTCGATGAATTAAAGGCAGCCGACAAATGGATTTTATCCAGAGTGAACACACTTGCAAAAGATGTGACAGAGAACATGGATAAATTCGAGATGGGTATCGCCGTACAGAAAGTTTATGACTTTATCTGGGATGAATTCTGTGACTGGTACATCGAGATCACAAAAGTCCGTACCTATAATAAAGAGAATGATCCGGCATCTGCAAATGCAGCATTCTGGACCTTAAAGACGGTACTGACAGAGGCATTAAAGCTGTTACATCCATTTATGCCGTTTATCACAGAGGAAATCTTCTGTACGCTTCACCCGGAAGAAGACACCATTATGCTCGCAAAATGGCCGGAATACAAAGCAGAATGGAACTTCCCGGCTGAAGAAGAAATGGTTGAGCACTGCAAAGACCTTGTAAAAGGTGTTCGTAACCTCCGTACTGAGATGGATGTTCCACCATCAAGAAAAGCAAAGATTTTCATTGTGTCTGATGATGCAAAAATCAGAGACA
>OGFE01001415.1_pt1 | contig 16900 bp, 6 predicted proteins | sample 1570811 | NCBI WGS metagenome assembly OGFE01 (sample SAMEA2581967, study PRJEB24529) | metagenome | biome: Human gut stool | place: China | collected 2011 | reverse complement strand
AAGCCACACCAGGCCGGCAATCGCGGAATTGCGCGTATCGTCCGCAAGGAACAACGTCAGGTAGATGAACACGAAGAACACGATTGCCACCGTATTGAGCACCTTCCACGCGGGCATGACGAACCCGTCCGGAATGAAATCAGCGGAACGGCGGTACCTGCGATGCGCCAGCAGCGTCAGGATGTAGATGAACAGGAACACCGCGGAGCTGGCGGACGAGAACAGCACGAACGCTCCGGACACACCGGGGATGGCGTTGACGATCGGCGACAGCAGTATCAGCGCCGCGGACACCAGGATGGCGCGGGCCGGCACCTTGCGATCGGACACCTTGCCGAGCTTGTTCAGCATCGGGTTCGGCGACACCTCGGACAGCTGGTACAGGTGGCGGCCAGCCGAGTACAGCAGCGAGTTCAGCGCGGAAGATGCGGCGGTAATCACCACGAAGAACACCAGCGCAGACGCCCAATTCAGCCCGGCATACTGGAACATCATAATGAACGGGGATGCGAAGGAGCCGTCCTTGTTCGGCTTGAACGAGGTCCACGGCACAATGCACATGATGGCCACCAGTGCGCCCACATAGAAGATGAGCACGCGCACGATAATCTCGTTGATGGCCTTGGGCAGCACCTTGCGCGGATTCTTGGTCTCGGAGACGGTGACGCCCACGAATTCAATCATCTCGTAGGCGAAGAACACCATCTGGAAGCTCATGAGGAAGGCCATCCAACCGTTCGGCGCGAACGAGAAGTTGGCGAACAGGTTGTCGAATCCGGCGTGGCCGGCCGGGCTCACGTGGTCCACGCCGTGAATCTGCACGGCTGGGTAATGGTAGCCGATCACGATCATGACCACGGCGGTGGCGATCATCGCGCAAATCAGCGTGATCTTGATCATCGAGAACCAGAATTCCACCTCGCCGAACACCTTGACGGCAATCAGGTTGATGGAGACCAGCGACACCAGGAAACACAGCTCGATCAGCCATTTCCAATGGGTCAGGTCGATGCCGAACGTGTCGAAGAAGGTGATGAAGTACGTGGAGACGGCCGTGATCTCGGTCATGCCCAGCAGCACGAGCGCGGCCCAATACGTCCAGCCGGCGAAATGCCCCCACCCGTTGCCAAGGTAACGGGTGATGAAATTGATGAAGGTGTGCTGGCTGGGGTCACGGTACATCATTTCGCCGATGGCGCGCATCAGGAAGAACATGATGACACCGACCAGAATGTACACGAAGATGATCGAGGGGCCGGTTAGCGAGATTGACTTGCCCGAGCCCAGGAACAGGCCGGTGCCGATGGTGCCGCCAATGGCGATGAACTGTACGTGGCGATTGCTCAGGCCACGCTCCATCTCGTTGGTCTGGTCCAGGCTTTCGACAGACTTGAGTTTGCCCGTAGCCTGCTGTGTACCACCATTCACATTCGTATCGGCCATACTGATTTCATTTCTCTTCTCTGCCGCCCGATTGTTACGCACCAGACGCGATACTCGTTCAAAACAAGTTCAAACTGTATCACCGAAATATGTCACGAAAACCGCTCAGCTCAAGAATACATGCGATGATACTGTAAATATTCCGCCAAAAAGTTCAATTCATCAACACCAAATTGAACTTCTACCTCTATTCCACGGACTTGAGCGAGCTGACCGGGTCTACGCGATCGAGCACTGGGTTGGTGAACAGCTGCACCAGCAGCGCGAACGCCAGCGTCGCCACCACGGCAATCGCATAGCTGTACCAGTGCACTTCCACTTCGAAATACAGCGACGGCATATTCAACGCAGCAGTCAGTAATCCGCCTATCCACCTGCCAAGCGGCAGACCAACCACCACACCCATACCGGTCAATATCATCATCTCGCGGTTCACGTAGTTGTGCACCTCGCGGTCATAGAAGCCCAGCACCTTCAGTGTGGCCATCTCGCGGATGCGTTCGGACACGTTCGTATTGGCCAACGTAAACAGCACCACCAGCGCCAGACCGCCGGCGAGCCCCACAATCAGCGCCACCACGGCACCCATCAAATCGAACTTAAACGTGGCGGCCAGATGCGCACAGCTCACGGCCTTGAGCACCGACGATTCCTCGCCCAACCGATCCGCATATTCGGCCTGTTCGGTCTCGGAACCTTTCAGCTTGGCGAGCATCGCGTTCCACGTCAAGGTCGAGGCAGTGCCATCTCCCGAAGCCGAAGACGTCACACCGCCGGCCGCAAACTTCTGGTCGTACAGTCGCTCACTGATGTACACATCAGAGCCAATAAGATTGCGCGTCACGGCCGTGACCTGCACCTTGGCCCGGCTGCTACCGCCATTGCCCAGCGTGACGGTGTCGCCGGCATGAATATTCAGCGAGTTGGCGGCGGACTGCGATACAATCACGCCACTATCGTCCAGCGCTACAGTGCCGCCACCCGCTTTGCCGAAGATATTGGGCAGCCCAAACCATCCATCATCGCCAGCTTGTTCCAGCGTGACCATATCGTTCAAGATATTCAGCGAATCGTTGGGCACGGTCATCAGCTGCACGGTTTCGCTTTCCTGCGCCGCATTGCTCATCTCGCCACTATCCACGCGCAGATTCAGCGTTTCGGTGGTTTGGCCATCTTGTGCCACCTGCTTGCGCATCGCGGTGGCGTCATCGTCATTGGCCACGACCATCAGGTCGTACTGGTAGATCTGCTCGTATTGTTTGACGCCAATCGTGTCGACGGTGTCATTAATCGCAAATCCGCAGATAATCAACGCTGTGCAACCGGCCACGCCACCCACGGTCATAATCAAGCGCGACTTGAATCGGAAGATATTGCGCGCGGTGACTTTGCCGAGGAAGTTCAGCCGGCTCCATACCGGGCGAATCCGCTCCAGCAATATGCGAGCGCCCGCTTTCGGTGCCTTCGGCCGCATCAACGCGGCGGGCGTGTGCCGTATCTCCTCGCGACAGGCGAGCGCGGTGGCCACGCCCACGCCGACCACGAACAGCACGATGCCGGCCGAACCGTACAACCAGTCGTATTCGAGTCGCACACCGGGCAATATATACAGTCCCTCAATCACCACCAGCAGGAATGCCGGGATGCCAAGGAATCCGACCAGCAGACCGATGCCGCCGCCGACCAAGCAGGCGAGCAACGCGAACAGCAGATACCGGCTGGACACGGCGAGTCCGCCATAGCCGAGTCCAAGGTAGGTGCCGATAAGTCCGCGGTCTTCCTCGACCATGCGGGTCATGGTGGTCAGGCTCATGAGCACGGCGACCAGCAGGAACACAATCGGGAATGCGCGGCCGATGGATTCGATGGAACTGACGTCTGATTTGAGCGAGCTGAATCCGTCGATCGAAGCGCGTGTCTGCACATACCAACGTGCGTTGGCCACATCGTCGATGCGCCGTTGCTGCTTGGCGAATTCGCTTTCCGCTTCGCTTCGCATCGCATCGAGTTCAGACTGCGCATCATCCAGTTTCGCCTTGCCGTCCGCGAGCTGTTGTTCGCCTTCTTCCAGCTGCCGCTCGCCTTCTTCGAGCTGCTGCTTGCCGCTGGCCAGTTGGGCGGCCTGCGCTTCAAGTTGCGCCGACTGGGTTTCGAGGGTTGCGGCATTCGCTTCGAGTTCCGCGGATTTGGTATTGAGCTGTGCCTCTCCTGCAGCCGCTTCCTGTTCCTTGGCGGTCAGTTGCGCGTTCTGCTGGTCCAAGGTGGATTGTGCGGGGGCAATGGTTTCGTTTAATGTGCGCTGCAAATCGGCTTTCTGCTGGGCCAGACTGTCTCGCTGCGTTTGCAGTTCCGTTTGCTTGGCGGTCAGCTGTTGCCGCAGCTCACTGATTGACGGCACTTCAGGCACGGTAATGCCAAGGCGCGCGAGCAGTTGCTTGATGGCCTGCCATGTGGGTGAGTTGAAGTCGATATTCGGGTCAAGTTGCGCCAGTAGATTGTCGGCCTGTTGAATCATGGACAGCATCTGATCAATTTGTGCCACGCCTTGGTCGATTTGGGTAATGCCCTGTTCGATTTTCGTGCGATTGGCAGTCAGTTCCGTTTGCGCCGCATCGAGCTGTTTGCGAGCCGAGGTGAGCTGCGCTTTGCCCGATTCGAGCTGGGTGCGCGCTTCGGCTATCTGCTGGCGACCTTGCGCGATCTGTTGACGGGCCGATGCAATCTGCGCACGTCCATCGGCGAGCTGCCGTTCGCCATCGGTAATGGTTGTCCTGTTGTTCTCCAATTCGGTACGGCTATCTTGCAATGTCGTTTCGTTGGCTTCCAGCTCGGCCCAGTTGTCGTCGATCTGCTTCTGGGCTTCGTCCAGCTGCTCGTTGGCCTCGTCTTGGGCATCGTCCAGTTTGCGCTGCGCGCTGGAGACGATCTGTTGACGACGGGCTTTCTGGCGTGTGGTCTGTATCTGATGTTCGATACGGTCGGCCACGGTTTTGACGGCTTCATCGTAGGCATCGGAAAACGTGTCAAAATCGGACGCACCAGTGACGGCAACCGATATCGCAGTGTATATATTGCCGGTCACGCCGTCGCTGGGTGCAAAGAACGTATAGTCCTCGGATGAGGTGGACCGGAAGGAGGTCATGCCCGAATAGCCGTCTGGATTGTTGAGGTCGCGCGGGTCAAGTACGACGCCGGTGATGGTGAGTTTCGTGGGGAACTGCGGGGATTGCTCGGCGTCGGCGTCCGTATTGGCGGCGGACTTCGCATCGGATGCCGAGGCATTGGCGGCGACACCTACCGTATCGGCATTATTGGAATCGTCAGTCTCCGTGGCCGCTACCGATATGACGGATGAAGAGGTGTCTTGTGGCGTCACAGTAATGGTGCCGCCAATCTTGAGTCCGCTATCGTTCAGGAACTGCTGAGTCACCGCCACTTCGCCGGCCTTGTTCGGCAGTTTGCCTTGTTGCAGGTACGGCTGATCAAGCCCTTCGGTACCGATTTCCTGCATGGTCACGGTTTTCTTGGTGCCGTCCACCAACGTGGTCACCGTCTGAGAACGTTCGGGCTGCACGGTTTGCACACCGTCGATTCGGCGCAGTGCCGTTGCATCATCATCGGTCAGGCCGTATGTGGATAGCACCTGCAGGTCATGCAGTCCCTGCTGATCGTAAAAACGACCGGCCGCCAGAAAAGCATCGCGGCATCCGGCGTAGATGCCGGTCAGCACGGCCACGCCAAGCAGCGTGATGACGGCGATCGAGACGAACCTCTTCCAGCTGCGCAGCCAGCAACGCAACGTATCTTTGGCAAATACCGCAGAAACGCCCGCTCCTCGACCGCCGCTATCGTCGAGGTTCCGCCGTTTCACAGAATGTTTCACAGGTTGTTTCACGAATCGCCTCGCTTGTTTCACGGGGCGTTTCACAGAGTGTCTTGCAGTGAGCATCGCCAATCCCCTACCATTCGATATCGGCGATGGGCCGCGGCGTTGCGTTGACCTCCTCGCTGGTCACCTTGCCGGAGCGGAAGCGAATCACTTTGTGAGCCATCGGTGCAAGCGCGGAATTATGCGTGATGATCATTACGGTCATGCCTTGTGTTTGGCAAATATCCTGCAGCAACTGCAGCACTTCCTTGCCGGTCTCGTAATCGAGCGCACCGGTCGGCTCATCGCACAACAACAGCTTCGGCTTTTTGGCAATCGCGCGGGCGATGGATACACGCTGTTGTTCGCCGCCGGACAGTTGCGCGGGGAAGTTGTCCATGCGCTCCCCCAACCCGACCTTGTACAAGGTTTCCACCGGGTCGAAATGGTCGGGGCAAATCTGTGAGGCAAGCTCCACGTTTTCCAGCGCGGTAAGGTTCGGCACAAGATTGTAGAACTGGAAAACGAAGCCGATGTCGTTGCGCCGGTAGGTCACCAGTTCCTTTTTCCGCAGACCCGTAATATCGCGTCCGCCGACCACTACGCGGCCGGTTGTGGCGGTATCCATGACGCCCAGAATGTTCAATGCCGTGGTTTTGCCGGCACCGGACTGTCCCAGAATCACGCTTAATTCGCCTTGTTCGGCGGTAAAGCTGGCCTCGTCGAGCGCGCGAATCACACTGCTACCAGAAGGATATTCCTTGACCACATGGTCGAATTCGATATACGCCATCGCACACCTCCAACGCGCTCGTGGCAGCCACCTAGCCCCATAGGCCCCGCCAAAACTTCCTGCTATACTCAAGTAAAACAACACTGTGTCGGTTCTGCAACCAACAGTTGGATTGTGGGTTGTCGGAATTTGGGGAGAAGGCCATGGCCAAAGAATTGACGGAAAGCCGCCGCACCCGCTACACGAGACGTGCCATGCAGGACGCGCTTATCGAGTTGCTGCGCAATCAGCCGCTCGGCTCCATCACCGTTAAAGCGTTGTGCGAGCGGGCCGATGTGAATCGTTCCACGTTTTACGCGCATTATGCGAGCATCGAGGAACTGCTGCACGACATTGAAGACGAAACCATGGCCTGGGTCACCACCGCACTCGAACAGCTACTCGCCCAGCCAGATTCTGCCGGCATCGAGCATGTTATTGAGCGCATCTGCCAGTACATTGCCGACAATCGCAAGCATCTGCAGGTATTGATGAGCCCGAAAGCGGATATCGGCTTCCAGCAGCAGCTGCTGGGATTGATTTACAGCCAGCGCGGCGTAGGCGAACAGTTGCAATCTTCGGCGGGTTACCCAGCCGAGGCGCAGATGCGTATGCGATTCGCCGTGTCCGGCAGCATTGGGCTTTTGCAATATTGGCTCGCCACCGATCTCGCGGCCTCTCCCGAATCGGTGTCCCACACCATCTTCACCATGTGTATGCCTGCCACGCAGTGAACACGGTGAATTCAGTGAACTCAGTGAAGCGTGCGGTTTCATAAGCATCGCTCGCTATAGCTTCGCCTGCTCACCGGCCGCGCCCACGCCCGCGCTTGCGATAGCGCACAAATAGACGATTGACCATTTCTGAGACGATACGGCGGCATAGAATAACGAACGTTGCGCATCGCGGCAAGCCCCGCGTGCGCCAAAACCCAAGAAATGTGAGAGAAGGGCACAATGAGTACTGCTGATGCGCCTAAGAAGCCGCGCGAAACCGACGACGTGCCGGTGCCGGCCACGCTGCGCAAGTCACTGAAGAACCGTCATATCCAGCTGATTGCACTGGGCGGCGCCATCGGAACCGGCCTGTTCTATGGTTCCAGCGAATCCATCGCGCTGGCCGGCCCCTCGATTCTGCTCGCCTACTTGGTTGGCGGCTTCGCAATCTTCATGATCGTGCGCGCGCTGAGCGAAATGTCCGTTGAGGATCCGAAGGCGGGCGCGTTCAGCTACTACGCCACTCGCTACTGGTCCAAGCGCGCCGGCTTCATCTCCGGTTGGAACTACTGGTTCAATTACATCCTCGTCTCGATGGTTGAGCTGTCCGTGGTGGGCAAATTCGTAAACTACTGGTTCCCGGCGATTCCGACATGGGTGTCGGCGGCCGTGTTCTTGGTGATTATCTGCGCCGCCAACCTGCTGGGCGTCTCCAAGTTCGGTGAGTTCGAGTTCTGGTTCGCCATTATCAAGATTGTGGCCGTGATCGCCATGATCGTCGGCGGCCTGGCCGTCATCATCTTCGCTCTGCCCACCGCATCCGGCATCAAAGCGAGCTTTGCCAACTGGTTCACCTTGGAAGGGGGCTTCTTCCCGAACGGTCTCATGGAGCAGACTAAGGACGGCACCTGGACCGGCCTGTTGATGGCGCTTGTCGTGGTGATGTTCAGCTTCGGCGGCACCGAGCTCATCGGCATCACCGCCGGCGAAACCGAGGACCCTCGTCGTACGATTCCCCGCGCCACCAATGACATTATCTGGCGAATTCTCGTGTTCTACATTGGCGCGCTCGGCGTAATCATGGCCGTAATACCGTGGAACACCATCGGCGGAGACGATGTTCCCAGCCCGTTCGTGCAAATCTTCGATTCCGTGGGCATCCACGCGGCCGCCGGCATCCTCAACTTCGTGTGCCTGACCGCTGTGATGAGCGTCTACAACTCCGGCCTGTACGCCAACTCCCGCATGCTGTATTCGCTGGCCAAACAAGGCAATGCACCCGCGTATCTGGGCAAGCTCAACGCTAAGGGCGTGCCGGTGGCCGGCGTGCTGACGTCCGCCGTGATCACCGCCATCGCCGTGGTCGTGGTGTTCGTGTGGCCTGAGTTCGCGTTCAACTATCTGATGTCGATTGCCACCATCGCCGGCATCATCAACTGGACGATGATCATGTTCACCGAAATGAAGTTCCGTAAGGTGGTCGCCGCGGGCGGCGCTCCCGAGGATTCCGAGCTGGCCGGCAAGTCCGGCAAGGAAGCGCTCGACGCGATTCACTTCAAGCTGCCGTTCGCCAAAGTAACCCCGTGGGTGGTATTGGCGTTCCTGACACTGGTCGTGGTGCTCATGTGCTTCTCCGCCAGCTACCGCGTCGCCGTTATCGCCGGCGTGATCTGGCTCGCCATTCTCTTTGCGGCCTACCAGCTCACTCAGGCGAAGAAGTAAGGCTCCATTTGCGAATAGCTCTCACTGATGAGCACTCAGTGAGAGCTATTCGCAAATGGGATTTATTCATGAAACAGCTCATCGATGCCGACGAGCTGAACGTCGGATTGAGACGCCGCAGCATCGTCGACCAGTGATTGATCGAAACCGCCGAGCGAAAACAGCAGGTATGTTCGCTGGCCGATACCGGTTCGCGCAGCACGGTCTCGCAGTAGATTCAGCACGGAACGGTCCACCGGCGCATTGCGGAATTTGCACTCGCCCACAATGGCAGCATCAGACGCATTGTCAACGGCCATCACGTCTATCTCATCCTGACGATCCCACCAACGGCCAACCGCACGCGCACGGAAGGGCAACCGTCCAGCAGCACTCTCACGCCACATCCATTCACGGCACAGACCCTCGAACGGTTTGCCGGCAAAATCATGTAATACCGGCTTGATATGACGCTCGTATACGCCTTCCACATCGCCCCGCTCCAATTCCGAGCGATACGGAAATACAAACGAATACCAGAATCGGAAGAAATTGTCGTTCAGCTGATACAGCCCACGCGAACCTTTCGCCCGCTCCTTAGGCTTCGCCGTGACTGGGAACTCACGTTCCACAATCCCCAGTTCCATAAGATTGGCGAGATACGACGATACTGTTGCGTTTGCCATCATCGTGTGTGTCGCGATCTCATTCAGCGAAGTTGCGCCGAGCGCGATCGCCCGTATCACGCTGTTATATTTCGCAGTTTCCCGCAGTTCTTCGTGCAACAAAAATTCAACCTCGCTGTATAGCGGAGCAATGCGTCTCAGAATATGCCGCTTGACATTTGCGTCTATGGTCTCATCTGGGTCAAATTCCTCTAGGTAACGCGGGATACCGCCCAGTATTGCGTAGGCCAGCGCCTTATCCTCGCTACTATAGTTGGGGAAGAATTGCGCTGCATCCCAATATGGCATCGGCAGCATCTTCAGGATGCCGGTCGCACGACCATATAGCGGCGATTTTTCTCCCAACAGCTCCTTTTCGATGAAGCTCATGGCACTGCCGCAAATCACAATCATCAGATTTGCATGACGCAACGTGTGGTCCCAAAGATTCTGTAGCACTGACGGCAATGACGGATCAGATTTGACCAGATAAGGAAACTCATCGAATATCACAAGCCTGCGGCCGCCATCGCTCGGCTCTGGCAGCCGGGTTAACTCGGTTAACGCCCTTTCCCAAGAAGGATATTGACTCAGATAATCCTTGCCCGGGGCACCCGCCTCGAACATGAGACGGGAGAACGATGCCAGCTGTTCATCTTTAGTGGCATTCTGCGCCGCGAAGAATAAGGTTTCCTTGTCTTTTGCGAGTTGAATAAGCGTCTCTGTTTTTCCCACGCGCCTGCGGCCGTAGACGAACACAAGCTGTGCCCTACGCTCAGTGAAACATTCCTGCAGTTGCCGTAAATCGCTATCTCGTCCGATGAATGTCATACTGCCCGCCCCTCTATGCCATACGTTGGCGAATTCCTATTCGCACCACGATTTATTGTATCACGATTAATATAATCGTGATTATATAAGATGCGGGCGGTGCGGACTCGGGCCCACTTGCAAAAGACTCTCACTGAGGAGTGCTCAGTGAGAGTCTTTTGCAAAATCAGGCCACTCGTTGCAAATTTCTCTCACCGACTCAACGTCAGTGAGAGTTTTTTGCAAATGAGGGGTCAGATACGGCGCTTGCGCCAGATGGTCAGGGCGATACCGGCGGCGGCGAGGACCACCACGGTACCAGCCACGCCGAAGACGGCGGCACCAGTGTCGGAGATGACGGCACCCGGCTTCTTGCCATCAGCGGAGACCTTCACGAGGGCCTTGCGGGCCTCGGTCAGGTGACGAATCGCATCCTGGACCTCGGTGGAGGTGGCGTTCTCCTTGGCGAGCACCTTCTTCGCTTGGGCCAGCGCATCGGCGTAAGCCTTCCACGAATCGGCGGTGTAATCGTCCTGGTTCAGATTCTCGGCTTCGGCCTTGGCAATGGCATCTTCGAGCTGCTTGAGCTCTTCCTCAGTGGCCAGATCGGGATCCGGAGTCGGCGTCTCGTCGGCAACGACCTTCACGGTGAACGTGGCGGTCTTGGTCGAATCGGCCACAGACTGCACGGTCACGGTCATCTTGTCGGAGGCCTTCGAGGAGTCGAAGCCGAGCAGCTCGTACTCATCGGCGGCGAGCTCGCGGGTGGCGGAGCCGCCGTTGCCATCGGCCACGGTCGCGGTGACGACCAGACCGGCAGTGTCGAGCGCTTCACCGACCTTGTACTCGGCCTTGGCGGGCTGCGCGGTCACGGCGATGGAGAGGATCGTGCCTGCGGCCGGGTGCTCTGGCTCGGGCTGGCTCTCCTCCAACGCATTCTGCGCGTCGGTCAGGGCCTTGGCGGCGGCATCGACATCAGCCTGAGACAGGCCGGAGTCAAGGAAGGTCTGCTTGGCCGTCTTGGCTGCGGCGAGCGCATCCTCGAATGCCTTCCAGCTGGCCTCGGTGTAAGCAGAGCCATCGGTGCCGAGCTTGTCGGCCGCTTCAATCGCGCCATCAAGCGCCGTCGTATCGGCCATCTCAATGGACACGCCTTCGTCGGTCGGGTGAATGGTCTGCATCAGGCCGTCCGCGTCGAAGGTGATCTCGTCGATGGCGGTTTCACGGTGGTAGCCGAGGCCGGAGGTGAACACGCCGAGCGGCGTGTAGTGGCGATGGTAGGCCATGAGCCAACGGTCGTTGCCGTCCGCGTCGGTCACATGCACGTCGGACTGGTGCGCGGTACCTTGCAGGTTCTTGGAGGAATCCTTCTGCAGCAGCACACCCTTGTAGGTGATGGTGCCGTCGATGGAATCGGAGACGCCGTACCTCACATGGTAGTTCGGGGAGTTGGCGTCGTCGCACGACCAGGTCCAGTGGTACTTGCCGTCGCGGTAGGCGACGACCACGGACTCGCGGAAGCCGTTCAGACCGTTGAGCTTCTTCACCGTACCGGCCTTGATGCTCACCATGTCGTCGTTGAGTTCGGCGATGGCGGGCGAACCGTTGCCGTACAGGATGTACGACTTGCCGGTGTTCGGGTCGGTGAAGATGGACGGGTCGATGGCCTGTCCAACGGTGACGCCTTCCATCGTGCGAGTGACCAGCGGTTGGTCGGCGGCCTTGTACGGGCCGGCCGGGTTGTCGGCCACGGCGACGCCGATGGCGGATGTACCGTTCGGCAACTTCGCGCAGTAGTAGAAGTAGTACTTGCCGTTCTTCTTCTCGATGGTCGGCGCCCACGCGGAGCCCACGGACCACGGGGAGATGGCGGTGTTCTCATCGCCATCGGTGGTCGGCTGGTGGTCCTTATTGACATCGAGGATCACGCCCTCGTCGGTCCAGTTCACCAAGTCGGTGGAGCTGAACGCATGGAAGTAGTTGCCGCTCCAGCCGGAGAAGCCGTCGGTGGTCGGGTAGATCCAGAACTTGCCGTCGAAGTAGTCGATGTCCGGGTCGGCGTACTGGCCGGGCAGTACCGGGTTGTTGCCCACGGTGACCTTCTTCAGCGTCCAGGTCTGCGGCGCACCGTCGCCCAAATCAACGACCAAAGTACGGTCCTTAGCCAGGTCGGCCGTACCACCATTGGTGAACGCCTGACCATCAAGGGTGAGCTTGATGGAGTCGTCGCTACGGTTGACAGACACCTTGACGGGCACCTTGGTCGCGCCGCCACGGCGGTTGAGCACGGTGGTGACGGTCTTCGTGGACCAGTCGAGGGTGGAACGGACCTGAGAGTGGTCGTCAGTGCCACGCAGCGAGTTCGGGTCGGACGGCACAGTGCCCACAGAAATACCCTGCAGAGCAATCGGGCTGGTCTTCTCGACTTCCTGAGCAGTGAGCGCGCGGTTCCACACGTTCACATTGTCGAACGAACCCTTGAAGTATGGGTCGTTGTAGAAGGACTTGCCCAAGTAGGCCAGCAGATCGTTACCCAAATCGGTGACCTTGTTCTTGGTCGCCTTGTTCTGAGCCACCTGCGCACCGTCAGAGTACACGGTCATCACGTTGTCGTCCAACGTGACCGTGACACGATGCCATGCGCCGTTGCCAGACAACGTAGCGTTAGCCGCGTCCTCCGCACCATACGAGTTGGTGGTGATGCGGCTGGCGAGCTCGCCGGAGTTGTTGTACTTCAGGAAGTAGTACTTGGTGGAGTTCTGGCCGAAAGCGAACGTGAACTGGTTTTTATTGATCTCCGACTTGACATCCATCTGCACAGTCAGCTTGTTACGGCCATCGAACAGGCCCTTCGGGAACTCGGCGTAGGTGCCGTCAGAGCCGTCGAGCTTAAGCACCTTGCCCTTTTCGGCATCCTCGGAGACCTTGGCGTTGCCGTTGAAGGTCAAGTCGTTGCTGTTCTCAGTGGTGTCGGTACCCTTGCTGTCTTCGAAGTCATACTCGGCAATCGGACCGGAGCCGTCTTCATCGGGTGTGACTGGCTCGGTGTCCTTGTTCTTATCGAATGCCTTCAGGATTGCGTTGTACTCGGTTTCAGTGACAGGCAGGATGGTGCCGTGACGCTTCTTGAGCGAACCGAAGTTCACATCAGAGGCAAAGCCCCAATCAGCCTTATCAGTGCTGCCTAAATCGGCAGAACGGTATGGGGTGTAACCCTTACCGGCTGAGTACTGGTCCCACATCAGACCGTAGAGCATCTTCTTGCCCGCATCACTGGTCTGCACGTCATCTTCATTGTAGAAGAACAGCTCCGGGCCTTCCAGCTGCGCACCGGTCAGACCGGTACCAGTCAGGTCACCGAATGTACCGACAAGCGTCCACTGGTTCGGATCACTGTCAGTGTTGTAGTAACCATTCGCAATTGTGTCACCAGTGGTGAGCGTTGTGGCATACGGATCCTTGCTACGCTCAACACCGAGGTACGTGTCACCGGACACACGATAGTAATAGCCGTCATCGGCCTTAATCATCGTGGTATCGATAACGGACTTGACTCGGTCGATCCACTTGACAGGCGTCGTGAAGTTCACGAAATCACGCGTGGTGGAGTAGTACATATTGGTGCGATCGCCGGACTTGTTGTCCGCGTCGGAAGCAGTGGCCCAGTACACCATGTACTGCTTGTTCACATCATCCCAGTAGGCTTCCGGAGCCCAAGCCATGCCGGCTCCCGGAATCTGAGAGGCAACGTCAACGGCGCGCGGTTCGCTCCAGTTGACGAAGTCATGCGACTCCCACACGATTAGGTTGGTGCTGCCATTGGTGGTAGCGGTGGCCGCGCCCCAACCGCCACGGTTATGGATGCTCAGCTCGGTAGCGATGAGGTAGACGGTGTCGCCTTCCGGAGAGCGGACCAGATACGGGTCGCGCACGCCGTTGTCCTTACCACGAGAGTTGCCGGTCTGGCTGTTGTTCCAGCTGAGTACCGGATCGCCGGACTCGCGGGTGTCATGCCAGCTCAGGCCATCCTTGCTGGTGGCGAAGTACATCTGCTCGTCGGTAGCGCTACCTTCGGTGCCGGTGAAGTGCGCAAACAGATAGTCCGTGGTCTTCGGCTGTTCGACGGCGGCCTTGACGGTCAGCTCGAATTCCTTGGTTTCCGTGTTGCCGTCAGCATCGGTAATGGTGGCAGTGAGCGTCACCTTGGCGTCGGCCTTCTGGCGAGTGACGACGCCGGCTGCGATGTCGCCATCTGCAGCATCAGTAATGACCTTGGCGTCGCTGGACTTCCATGTAATCGCGGAACCATTAACCGAACCCTTGGCTGGAAGTGTGATGTCGGAATACGCATCGGTGCTGCCGTTGTTGATGGTCAGCGCGTTAGCGTCGGCCTTGGCGGCATCGGACTTCGTGGAATCGTAGGCTTCCTTGATTTGCTCCGCAGTGTGCGCGGAGCCGTAAATATTCAGGTTGTCGAGTGCGCCGGTGTAGTACTCGCCGTTCACCCAGTTGGCCTTGCCGATCTGCAGCACGCCGCCGTCTGCGCCGAGAATATCGGTGAGCTGAGCGAAGCTCGCGCCATCAGCCGGGGCTACGGTTGCGGCCTGCTCACCGTCAATGTACAGCGTGGAAGCGGCCTTGTCGATGACCAAATCGACGTGACGCCACTGGCTGGCGAGACCATCCTTGCTCACATTGCCGGTGGTGTCGCGCTTACCAGCGTTGTTGTAACGCTCAACGTTCACCGAAGTGGTGCGATCCATCACGCCGAGGTAACGCTCTTGCTGATAGGTCTGCGCATTCGTATTCGGTGCCGCAAATACCGACCAGCCCTGATTGGTGCTGGCGGACTTGGAATCATACGAAATCGTGACCGCATCCAGGCCCTTGAGCACAGCCGAATCATCCGACTTAGTCACATTCAGCCAGAAGCCAGAACCGAGCTGAGCTGCGGTAGTGCCGTCTTTACTGGCAGTTACTGCGGCGGCACCGTTGATGGTTGCCTTGGTGCCGGTTGCCTCATCGGTGAAGGTACCAGTGGCACTTGCCGTGACGTTGTTGAAGTCAAGGCTGGCAAGCAAATCACTGTCTGCCGATGCCTTGGCATTTGATTTCAGGGCTGCTGCCAGCGCCCGCTGTGCGGCCGATGAATCGGTGGTATCCGATTCAACCGCATTTGCTGCTGGCGCCAGCGCCATCAGCATCGGGACAGCTGCAAGAGCTGCCACCGCTTTCTTCCACTTACCCATATGTCTCCTCTGATTGTGGGTTTTGGTTTTGTGTTCAGTTATGGATTGAAGATTGAAGTTATGGTGATACTAGGTGCTCCCTCTCCGTCCGCCAGAAGCCGACTGAGAGGGAGCATTTGGATCCGCTCAGGCGCGACGCTTGCGCCAGATAGTGAGAGAGATGCCGGCAACGGCGAGCACAACCACGGCACCACCAAGGCCGAGCACGGCGGCACCAGAGGACGGCAGACCGGAGTCTGCTCCCGTACCAGCGTTACCGTTATCGCTGCCTGCACCATCGCCGGAACCGTCGCCCGAACCGGGCTTACCGGGCTCGGTCTTGGCACTCACGGTCACCACGAACGACGTGGTGAGCTGATCGTTGGCCTTGAGCGTGACGGTGACGGTCTTGGTGCCCACAGCGGACATGTCCACGTCGCCGACCGTGTAGTCGGCGGCATCGAGCGTCTTCACCGTGCCGTCCGACATCGTCGCCTCGATCACAAGACCATCGGCGGAGAACTGCTCGCCCACCGTGTACTTGGTCTTTGTCGGCTCGCTCTTGACGCGGATGCCGGTGATGGACGGCTCAACCGGCGTATCGGGCTCGCCGACGGTCACCGTAATGGTCACCGTGCGGTTGGCCGGAGCAACCTCCTGATCCTTGGTCAGCGACATGTCGAGCATGCCGTTGGCGCGCACGTTCACGGCCTTGGCCCACGTATTGCGGTCCTGATCGAACAGGCCACCCGCTGCGGAACCGGAGTGAATTTCCGGGTAGGGGCGTGCGTGGTAGGCCATGACGATGTTGCCGGCCTCATCATGTGCAAGCGAGATGTGGCCGGGGCCTGCCTGCTTGCGCTCGTACGAGGCCTCATCCGCACCGTAGGCACCGGTGTAGGTGTCGTTGGTGTCGAACGACGGGAAGTCGGCCGTGGTCCAGCTCGACAGATCCTGCAGGTCGGCATTCTTGGCGGCACGCATCACGTTGGTGTTGTAATACTTATCCACCGTGGCACCCGCATAGGCAATGTAGACGTAGTCGCCATGTTCGAACATGAACGGTGCCTCTACGATTGCCTGATCAGAACCTTCAGAGTTGTCTCCGGGGGTAGGCGCATACTTGCCGTACTCGAACTGCTGGCTGGCCTGATAGATGTGCTCAAGGCTGCCATCCACCAGCGGAGTGACGCCATCGCCCATCTTTGCCTTGGCAAGGTACAGGCCTGCGCTCTTCGGGAAGAGCCAGTAGCCCTGGGCCTTGCCGTTCTCCTCGCGCTCGAAGTACGTCACGTCGAATGCGGCGCCTTCCAGCACGGTCGGCTCGCCCCAGTTTTCGGCCTCGAGGAATCCGCCATCCTTGATGGACCGCTCGTCGCCGGTGTACGGGATGAGGATGGTGTTGTTGCACCAGCCACCGTTCGTGGACGAGGCACCCCTGTGGAAGCCGGCCACAATCCACCACTTGCCGTTAATCTTGTGGAACTCCTGGGCCCAAATGAACGCGCTCCAACCGTAGAACGAGTTGGGGTACTGGTCTTCGTGGCCCGGAGTGCCGTTCTCCGGCTTGATGATGATGTGTTCCTCAGCATCCTTCAGACCGTTGATGGTCTTGGCGCGCTTGAGGCCGATGGAACGGTAGCTGCCCTTCTGGTTGTTGGTCGAATCAGTGGACTTTACCTCATAGGTGGAACCGG
>OGFE01001397.1_pt1 | contig 17084 bp, 13 predicted proteins | sample 1570811 | NCBI WGS metagenome assembly OGFE01 (sample SAMEA2581967, study PRJEB24529) | metagenome | biome: Human gut stool | place: China | collected 2011 | reverse complement strand
GACATGTGCTGAGCGTCACATATTCGGGAAATCGGCCCCAATCTCCCGAATATGTGCCGTTGAGTTGACGTCAGTGGCACATATTCGGGAAGTCGGGATTACTGCGGCCGATATGTGTGCCTATGCTTGGAATATGGAAACGACTTTGGATGGGGAACAGGTGCTGAGCGATGAGGGCTACAGCGCCTTCGACGAGGAGCGGTGGGCACCCGAGCCGCCCAAATCCAAGTCGCGCACGGCTTTCGAACGCGATCGCGCGCGACTGATTCATTCGTCCGCTTTGCGGCGTTTGGGCGCGAAAAGCCAGATTCTGATTGCCGGTACCGACGATTTCGCCCGCACCCGACTGACGCATACGCTGGAAGTCGCCCAGATCGGTCGCCAAATCGGCGCATTGCTCGGCTGTGATCCGGACGTGGTCGACTGCGCCTGTCTGGCCCATGACCTTGGTCACCCGCCGTTCGGGCACAACGGGGAGCGTGCGCTCGCCGACATCGCCGGCAATATCGGCGGCTTCGAGGGCAACGCACAGACCATGCGTATCCTGACCCGGCTCGAACCCAAGATCTTTCACCCGGACGGGCGTTCGGCCGGCGTGAACCTGACCCGTGCGGCCTTGGATGCGGCCGTCAAATACCCGTGGACCTTGGCCGAAGCCGACCAACACCCCAAGGGGGAGCGGTCGAAGAAGTTCTGCGTCTACCCGGATGATGAGCCGGTGTTCCGCTGGCTCAAAATCGGCGCGCCCCAGGCCGCCAAGCCCATGGAATGCCAGATCATGGACCTTTCGGATGATGTCGCCTACTCCGTGCATGATGTCGAGGATTCCATCGCCACCGGCGCGTTCGATCCGATTGTGCTCGCCGATCCGAAGATGCTGGACCACATCATCGAGCAGACGCGCGCATGGTATGGGGCGAAGTGGGATGCCGACAAGCTGCTGGCCGCGTTCATGCGATTGCGCCGAGAGCATTTGTTCCCTGCACATTTCAATGGTTCGCGCGAATCGTTGGCACAGCTCAAGAACATTACGTCCGATTTGATCGGTCGCTTCTGCTGGTCGGTGGAAACCGCCACGCGCGACACGTATGGGCCCGGGCCGTTGACCCGGTATTCCGCGAACATCGTGATTCCCGAGGACACGAATTACGAGATCGTGGCGTTGAAGGGCATCGCCGTGTACTTCGTCATGGCGCCTCGCGAGCGCGAGCCATTCCATCAGGAGGAGCTCAAGATCGTATCGGATTTGGTCGATGTGCTTATGGCCGATTCGCCGCTCCCATCCGACGCTTTGGAAAGCCAGTTCCTGGCCGATTGGAATGAATCCACCAATGACAACGAGCGCCTGCGCGTCGCCATCGATCAGGTCGCAAGCCTGACCGACAACTCCGCCCTGGCCCTGCACTCCATCTTGTGCTGAGGGCGTGTTGGGCGGGCGCTTCCCTCAGTCTCGCTGCGCGAGCCAGCTCCCCTCGGGTGAGGGGAGCTGTCGCTGTAGGCGACTGAAGGGAGTTTCGCGGAAGAAATGATAACCGACGGTAAAAATTTACCGTGTCTCAGGTGAGGCGGTACTCTAGAGACTTATGGTCGGAATGATTAAGAAAGAAGATGTCGAGAAGGTGCGCGCCGCCGCGGACCTGTATGACATTGTATCTGCGACCGTAACGCTTAAGCCCTCCGGCACCGGCACCTTCGTGGGCCTGTGCCCGTTCCACGACGAGAAAACCGGCAGCTTCAACGTGCGTCCCTCGCTCGGCGTGTGGCACTGCTTCGGCTGCGGCTTGGGTGGCGACGTATTCAAATACGTCGAACAATCCGAAAACATCGACTTCCGCGAAGCCGTGGAACTGCTCGCCGACAAGTACCATATCGAGCTGCACTACGAGAACAGCGGCAACGGCCCGGCGCGCGAGAACACCGGCTCCAAGCGCACGCGACTGCTGGAAGCCTGCGAGGAAGCCCAGCGCTTCTTCGTCTCCCAGATCTTGACCAAGGAAGCACTGCCCGCCCGCAAGCTGCTTGGCGGCCGCAACTTCTCCCAAGCTGATTGCGAACGTTTCGGCTGCGGCTACGCGCCGCAAGGCTGGGATAATCTCGTGCGCCACTTGGCCTCCAAGGGGTTTACGCAGAAGGAAATCCTCGACGCGGGCTTGGCCCGTCAAGGCCAGCGCGGCATCTATGACTATTTCCGCGGCCGAGTGACCTGGCCCATCCGCGATTCGACCGGCCGCACGCTCGGCTTCGGCGCGCGCAAACTATACGAAGACGATCAGATCGCCGCCAAATACATCAACACGCCGGACACGCAGCTCTACCGCAAAACCCAGGTGCTTTACGGCATCGATTTGGCCAAATCCGCCATCGTCAAGAAGCGGCAGGTGGTGATCGTCGAAGGCTATACGGACGTGATGGCCATGCACTTGGCCGGCATCGACACCGCCATCGCCACGTGCGGCACGGCGTTCGGCGCCGAGCACGCCAAGATTGTGCGCCGCCTGATCGCCGACGATTCGCTGGGCGCGGTCCAGCTGGTCGGGCCGTTGAAGGTCAAGGACCAGCCGTTGAGCTCGCGCATCGTGTTCACGTTCGATGGTGACGCCGCCGGCCAGAAAGCCGCGCTGCATGCCTTCGGCCTTGATTCGGCCTTCCTCTCCCAAACCTTCGTGGCCGTGGCCGACGACAATCTCGACCCGTGCGACCTGCGCATCGAGCGAGGCAACGAAGCAGTGCGTTCGCTGATCGCCCGCGCCAAACCGTTGTATGACTTCGTGATCGACGCCGCCATCAGCCGGTTCGACCTGACCTACACGCCCGGCCAAGTGGGTGCGATGAAAGCCGTGGCCCCGCTGGTGGCGCAGATTCGCGACCGCTCCCTATGGGACGCTTACGCGCGCAAGTCCGCGGGCCGTATCGGCGTGGATCTTGAGGTGATGCGCCGCGAGGTGATGAACGCGCGCCGGCAGATGCATGTACGCGATGAGGACGCCTACGCGCCCAAACGTCGATTCGAGCGTGACGAGCCGCGTGTGGAACCCGGCACCAACCCATACGCCAATCCGGCCACGCGCAAGGCGTTGGAGCGCCGTGACGCCGCCGAACAGGCATATTTCAAGATCGACGACGCCGTATTCATCGCCGAACAGCAGTTCATGGCCGTGCTGATTCAGGTGCCGCGCGCCATCGACCGCACCATGTTCGGGCAGCTGACCATCGACCATTTCATGACTTCGGTGTTCCGCACCCTGTTCCAGGCGATCGCGGCCGCCGGCGGACTGCCATCCGACGATACCCCGCAGGGGCTGTGGATGCACAACCTCACTAAGGCCGGCGGACCGATGCTGAATCAGGTGATCAACGAGCTGGCCGTCATGCCGTTGCCACTGCCTGGCGACGACGGTGGTAATGGCGCACAACCTCCGCAGTCGAACGTGCCTGGGGGAGTCGGCGGTGGTGCGGCCGCCGTGCAGCTACGCCCTGCCACGCCGGAAGAGCAGCGCTATGCCACCGAACTGCTCACCCGATTGTTGGACATGGGCTTCATGCGCCAGATCGGTTTGGCCAAACGCCGCATGGCCCAGCTGCCCGACGGCGAAGAGAAGATAACCCTCCTCGGCCAGATCACCCGCATGGAAACCGCCCGTAAAGACCTCCAAGCCCAAATCTACGGCAACACCGTTGGCTAGTAATCTCTCCCTCTGACGAGGGAGGTTACTGGCCGCAGTCGGGCGGGGCGAGAGAAGCGACGTCAGATATATCGCGCAGCATCGATGTCACATCAACTATTCGTTTGATATTAACTTTTTAATGACAAACGATAAATTATGGTATAATGCAAGTATGAGTTGCTTGGTTTGCGCAATGAAGCGGAGGCTCAATCATGGCAACGACAAAGAAACTATCCTTCGGTTTGGATAAGGCCGGTGGCGCGGCCTTGATCCTGGCCCGCATCGGTGCCGCGCTCCTATGGATCATCGCAGCGCTCGCGGCCGTGGTGTGGGTGGTATTCCTCATTTCCCCGCGCTCGTTCGCCGCGAACTTCGGCAGTGTCGACCTGAATGTCGGCGGCGCGTTCACCCTCAGCATCAAGGGCGACTTGTTGGACTACTCCTATAATCTGCAGAACTTCCACGACGGTCCCGTCAACATGGTAGCTACCATCTCCACCGGTCTGGCGAGAATGGTGGTCTACGCTCTACTGGCCTTGGCGTTCTCCGAAATGGCCGCACTGTGCAAGGATTTGACGGTGTGGCTTGCAGACGGCAGGGATGCCACGCCTTTCCAAGGCATGGTGTCCGACCGGTTGAACAGGGCTGGCTGGTATCTGATTGTCGCGCCGATTGTGGGTCTGGTGAACTTCATCGTATGTTTCCTGGCTGGCACGGGCGGCAACTGGGGCTTATGGATGAGCGGCATGATGGTGATGATTGGCATTATCCTGTTGCTGATTGCGCGCATCTTCGATTATGGCATGGGTCTGCAACGGGAAGTCGACGGTCTGCTGTGAGGGGGAAGAGCGCCGTAGGCCCGCGTGGCGCCGGTCCGAACAGGGCCGGTCCGAACACCGAGGGCCCGAATGAGGACAGCCTGAACATCGTTGATTCGAGCGAGACCGGCCTGAATACGGCTGACTCAAACTCCACCGGTCCGGCCGGCATAGGCCATATCGTCCTGCGCCTCGACCGCATCATGGTCGAGCGAGGCCGCTCACTCAACTGGCTGGCCGATCAGGTGGGCATCACCAACGTGAACCTTTCCAAAATCAAAAACAATCGCGTTTCCGCCATCCGCTTTTCCGCCCTCGCCGCCATCTGTGCGGCATTGGATTGCCAGCCCGGCGACATTCTTGAATATGTGGATGGCATTTCGGGCGATGCGGACGATGCGAATAGCAAGTAATCGCACGCATGCCAACTCTTCTCCTCCTGGCCTGTGATTGATTGACAATCAGGGATTACATGCCAAATGGGAGAGATAAACATGTGGAGGTTGGATTGGATGGGTGCAGAAGTTGCGAATTGGCCCCATCCAAATTGGACTGGTTTGGGTGGGGCCAATCCACTCCGTTCAATAATGAAGCGCGATACCAAGCAGCGTCGAACGAAGGGAAACTCATGACGCAGAATCGTGCGGAACTCAACCGTAATTTGGCCCAGATGCTCAAGGGCGGCGTGATCATGGACGTCACCACGCCCGAGCAGGCGAAGATCGCTCAGGACGCTGGTGCCTGCGCGGTGATGGCGCTCGAGCGCATCCCCGCCGACATCCGTGCCGCCGGCGGCGTTTCCCGCATGAGCGACCCGGCCATGATCAAGGGCATCCAGGAAGCCGTGTCCATTCCGGTTATGGCCAAGGTGCGTATCGGACACATCGCCGAGGCCCGCATTCTGCAGGCCATCGAAATCGATTACATCGACGAATCCGAGGTGCTTTCCCCGGCCGACGACGTGTACCACATCGACAAGAACCAGTTCGATGTGCCGTTTGTGTGCGGTGCGAAGAACCTGGGCGAGGCGCTGCGCCGCATCGCCGAGGGTGCAGCCATGATTCGCACCAAGGGCGAGCCCGGCACCGGCGACGTGATTCAGGCCGTGCGCCACATGCGCACCATGAACAAGCAGATCCGCGAACTTGTCGGCCTGCGCGACGACGAGGTCTACGAGGCCGCCAAGCAGCTGGCCGTGCCCTACGATCTGGCCAAGTACGTGCACGACAACGGCCGTCTGCCCGTCGTGAACTTCGCCGCCGGTGGTGTGGCCACCCCGGCCGACGCCGCCCTGATGATGGAACTCGGTGCCGAAGGCGTGTTCGTGGGCTCCGGTATCTTCAAGTCCGGCGATCCGGCCAAGCGCGCCGCCGCCATCGTCAAGGCCACCGCCAACTGGCAGGACGCCGATCTGCTCGCCAAGCTGTCCGAAAACCTAGGCGAAGCCATGGTCGGTATCAACGAGGACGAGATTCAGACCATCATGGCCGCTCGCGGAGAGTGACGGGAGTCGAAGCCGGAGAGGACAACATGGTTGTAGCTGTTGAATACATTTCCAAAGAAGAATCCGCAGACGCCGAAACCGCCACGCACGGCGTGACCGGTATTCTGGCCGTGCAGGGCGCGTTCGCCGAACATGCGGCGGTGCTCGACAAACTCGGCGCCCCGTGGAAGCTGTTGCGCGCGGCCGAGGATTTCGATGAATCCATCGACCGGGTCATCCTGCCTGGCGGTGAATCCACCACGCAAGGCAAACTCCTGCGTTCCACCGGCCTGTTCGAGCCGATCGCCGCCCACATCAAGGCCGGCAAACCGGTGCTTGGCACCTGCGCTGGCATGATTCTGCTGGCCAAGAAGCTCGACAATGATGAGAACGTCTACTTCGGCGCGCTCGACGCTGTAGTGCGCCGCAATGCTTACGGTCGTCAGCTCGGCAGCTTCCAAGCCATCGCTGATTTCGGCCAAGCCGACGACCCACAGCGCATCGCGGACTTTCCGCTGGTGTTCATCCGTGGACCCTACGTGGTGTCGGTCGGCCCCGAGGCTACGGTCGAAACCGAAGTCGATGGTCACGTGGTGGGCCTGCGCCAAGGCAACATCCTCGCCACCGCCTTCCATCGCGAACTCACGGACGACGTCCGCATCCACGAGCTCTTCCTGTCGCTGTAGCCGATTCGTCTGCCGTTAGACTGGTATTCGACCGACGAATCAAGGAGACGATCTGCCATGCAGTTCACGCTGAACCGGCGCAGCACGGTGCCGATGTACCGGCAGCTGGCTGCTGAGCTGCGTGAACAGATTGTCTCCGGCGCAATGGCTGAGGGCTATCGTCTGCCGCCTGAACGCGAGTTGGCCTCACGCCTCGAGGTCAATCGCACCACGGTATTACAGGCCTATCAGCAACTCAAAGATGAGGGACTCATCGCCTCCAAAGTAGGCAAAGGCACGTTCGTGCTGCCGTTGCAGCATATTGAGACTGCCCGGATTCCTGTAGTGAGACATGAGCCGATTGACGAGGAGCCGAAACCGAGCGTTGTGCGGCCGCCGTGGTCGGTGTTGTTCTCCGACTATTCCAACCGATTCACCTACCACGACATTGCCTCGGCCGAGCGGGCGCAACGCGGCGATACCATCATCGACTTTGCCACCGGCTCGCCTAATCCGGCGGATATTCCCGACGATTTGTTGCGTTCAGTGAGCATTGAAGCGTTTGAGTCGCGCGAATTCGACGGTCAGCCAGAATCGCCTATCGAAGGATTCGATGAACTCCGCGCATTACTTGCCGAGCATATGAGCACACGCGGCGTGCAGTGCGATGTACGAAACGTGATGGTGCTTTCCGGTTCCGAGCAAGGCATCGATCTTATCGTGCGTGCATTCGTCAATCCTGGCGACTGCGTGCTGGTCGAACAATCCACGTTCTTCCCGGCATTGCAGACCTTCCGCTCGGCGGATGCGCGCATCATCGGCGTTCCAGTGGACGAGCACGGTATGCGTACAGACCTGTTGGACGGCTATTGCGCGCGATTCCGGCCCCAAAACCCCACCGGTACCACGCTGCCGCCCGAACGACGCAGCGAACTCATCGACGTGGCGCGGCGCTATCAGTGTCTGATCGTGGAAGACGATGCTTACGGCGATTTGTGGTACGGCGGGGAATCGTCCGACGCACATCGCCCCATACCGCTTAAGGGCATGGAGAATGCGGGATACGTGATGTATTTGTCGACGTTCTCGAAAACCGTCACTTCGGGCCTGCGCACGGGATGGGTTGTGGCCGACCCGCATGTGATTAACCGGCTGGCGGCTCTGCGGCGCATGGTCGACCAGCATACGAGCACGTCATCGCAGCGCATCTGCCTGGAACTGCTTAAAGAAGGCCGCGTCGCCGAACATTTGCGCGGTTTGATTAAGGCTTACCGCATTCGACGAGATGCAGCAATCGCAGCATTGGAGCGGTATGCGCCGGATGAAGTGTATTGGACCGTGCCTGCAGGCGGCTACTATATTTGGGTTTCCTTACCGGACGGCGTGCGCTCTCTGGATGTATTGGAATCCTGCCGTTCCCAAGGCGTCACGTTCATGCCGGGCAGCGTGTTCGACGTTGACGAAATGGATGATTCCCACATCCGTCTCAACTTTGTGCGCCCGGATGCTGCTGACATTGATACCGGCATTCGAATCATTGGCGAGACGATAGCACAGATGTAGCCAAGTGACTGGCTCATTGCGGTTGTCGAGTTTTTTTTTTGATGGCTGCATACCCACATCGATGGGTGCATTCGACGAATGAATAAGCGAGGAAGCCATCATCAGTTCGCTGTGGCATGCGCATAGCGTTGTCGGGCGAACGGGGCAGACCACGTGGTCGTTGCGTGACCTGGCCGATCGAGCCGGCATCGCATTGCCCCTGGCGTAGTGGCGAGGTGGCGCAGTAACGAGTCACGCCATCGCGAGCCGATGATGCGAAATGCGGAACCGGTCGCGGCCATCAACGGCTATCATACATGCGGAAGCAACGATACGTTGGCGTCAGCACATCCATCTGACTCCAGAAAGGGACACGATATGACCACATCCTCCGTTTCGCCGGTGACCACTGAACTGGCGGGCAGCGAAACCGGCATCACGCTTGTCATTCACGCCGGAGCGGGCAGTCGTGGCAAGCACAGCACGCCTGAACGCATCGCCCAGGTCGAACTTGATCTGCAGCGCGCCCTCGATGCCGGATACCAGTTGTTGGAATCCGGAGCACCGGCGCATGAGGCTGTGGTCGCCGCCATCCACGTCATGGAAGACGCTCCCGAATTCAACGCCGGCCGTGGTGCCGCCCTGACCAGCGATGGCATCGCCCAGATGGACGCCTGCCTGATGACCGGCGATGGCGAGGTCGGTGCGGTCACCGGCGTAAGCACCGTGAAGAACCCGATCGATGCGGCGCGTGCCGTCAAAGAGCAGACCAAGCATGTGCTGTTCGCGGACCCGACCGATGCCGAGATCGCCGATTGGGGCGTCGCGACCGAAAGCAACGAGTACTTCATCACCGAACAGCGTCGTCAGTCCTTGGCCGAGGCTCAGTCCGGTGGCGATGAGTGGGAGAAGCATGGCACCATCGGTGCCGTGGCGCGCGATGCCGAGGGCAATATCGCCGCTGGCACGTCCACTGGCGGCATCACCAACCAGATGCACGGTCGTGTGGGTGATTCGCCGCTGCCTGGTTGCGGCACGTTCGCCAACCAGTCCACGGTGGCGGTGTCCTGCACCGGCATCGGCGAGGCGTTCATCAAGGTGGTCGCCGCCCATCAGGTGTCGGATCGTGTGCGTTTCTCCGGCGAGAACGTCGAGGATGCCGCGACGGCCACTTTGGACGAAGTCGCCGCGCATCATGGCGATGGCGGCATGATCGTTCTGCCGGCGGTCGGCCGTGGCGTGGTCGCCTACAACAGCGAGATGATGAACTTCGGATACCGTAGCGCGCAAGGAGGTAAGGTGCAGGGCTGATTGCCCCCTGTATTGCGGCATATATCATAATGGCCGGTGTGCTGCGGATTCTTGGTAAGGAATCCGCAGCACACCGGCCATTCATGTATGCGGCAAGTGCCGCCGATCAGTGCGGCAGTGCGCGCTACTTGGTGATCGTGTTGTACGTGGGCATGTTCGTGTAATCGAACTGCACGTTCTTCACGTTCTGTGCAGACACGGCGGCGAAACGTTTGACCGGGAATACTGGGGTAATACGCAACTTCATCGCTCCTCTTCCTCGAATGAAACTATGTTCCATTGGTATGAGCCAGCCACGTACGGTATTCGTGTCTGGCCTGCCACACAATGATGCAGCCGTATATACGGGCACAGCATTGCGCGGCAGTTCATTGTATGGAAGACATGCAAACTCAATGTTTCCTTGTCCAAATAAAAAAACGAGCGCGGCTGATGTGCGGCACCGGTCCAAAAACTCATGTCCGCCAGCGCAACGCGACTACGTACCTTATGCTGGTCTGCGCGTAAAATAGAATGGTTGCGATATTGGGTTATTCACGGAGGAATGGATGCGACGCTGGCTGATCAATGTAGCCAAAAATGAGACGATTCTCATCGTCGCCGCAATACTCGCCCTGATTTCGTGTTTCATTGTGCCGCCGGACGCCGATTACAAAAGCTACATTCACGCCAGCACCATCAGCCAGCTCATCTGCCTGATGATTGTGGTGTGCGGATTCCAGCGTATCGGCGTGTTCCGCATCATCGGTTCGCGATTGCTGGAGAAGGTCAGCACCATGCGCGGACTGGTCATTACGCTTGTCGCTTTGACGTTCTTTTCCGCGATGTTCATCACCAATGACGTTGCGCTGGTCACGTTTGTGCCGTTCGCGGTGGCCGTGCTCATCATGGCTGGGCAAGAGGATAAGACCATCCTCGTGGTCACGCTGATGACCATTGGCGCGAACGTGGGCAGTATGCTCACCCCGATCGGCAACGCGCACAACCTGTATCTCAAAGCCCTGACCGGCATGCCGACCATGGAATTCCTCGGCATCATGGCACCGTATTCCGGCACGGCGGCCGTGTTGCTGGTCATCGTGATTTCCGTGGTGTTTGGCGGCAAACCGGTCGGCGACCTGGGCGACCTCGAAACCGGCGTGCTGGCTCCCGAGCGCAACAAACACCAGCCCGACGAGATTCGTATCACCGGCTACGGCGCCGGTTATGGCGGCTGGCGCACCATCGTCTACTCGCTGCTGTTCATCGTCTGCCTACTGGCCGTCTCCGACGTGATTCCCCTGTGGGTGATGTGCGTGATCGTGGTCGTCGTGTTCCTGTTCACCGATCGGCGCGTATTCAAATACGTGGATTGGGGACTGCCGCTCACCTTCTGCATGTTCTTCATCTTCATCGGCAACATGAAGCGCGTGCCCGAATTCTACGAACTGGCGCGCTCGCTGGTCGGCGGCCATCCGCTGGAGGTGGCGGTCGGCTCCAGCCAGGTCATCAGCAATGTGCCCACCACGATTCTGCTTTCCGGCTTCTGCGACCAATGGCGCGATCTGATCATTGGCACCAATTTGGGCGGCATGGGTACGCTCATCGCCTCGATGGCCTCGCTTATTTCTTACAAGAACGTCGTGCGCCAATACCCGCACAAGAAAGGCCGGTATCTGGCCGTCTACTCCGCCGTCAACGTTCTGTTTTTGGCCGTATTGCTGACCTTGAGCTGGATCATCGAGCCGAGTCTCTGAGCCGCCGTTGTGGGTTGGGCCGGTCTACCGCGCGTATACGGTGGGGGAGCCGGTCAGTCGGCTCATGGCCGACTGCGGGATGTCGTGGATGCGGCCGATGGTGGCATCCAGCGTGGATACGCCGGATACGCCGTCTGTGTTGGCTGTGTTGGCTGCAGAGGTGATGCTGGATACGCCGACTGCGGACGATGATACGGCCGCAACCATCGGCTGACGATAGGCGTTGGAGTTGCGGGCCAGCCGGGCGAGCGCAGGGCGCTGCCTGCGGAACAGATTGATAAACATACCGCATACTCCTTCATCGTTGGCCGGCGGTCTTCTGGCCGCCGTGGTTTCCATCCTGCCCTCCCGTGCTTGTATTCGCTATGGGGGATAGCCCCTATTATTCCCTGAATCTGCACGATTCCCCCTCATCCTTGAGGGTGATTCTAACGGCAAAGGAATCGGCCTAATGGCCGATGTCGATCAGCGCGAAGCCACCAGCGTGACGCTGTACGGCTTGATCTTCATCGCCAGCAATGAAGACGGCGACGGCAATGTGTAAGCCCGACGTTCCGGCACAATCGCCCCCGAAGCCTCGCCGCGGTATCCGATAGTGGTTTTCGCCGTCGGACTGGCGCTTAACGTCGTCACCTCCAAACGCACCGGTCGCGATGGCGAGGCGCCCAGCCCGGCCAGTCCGCGCGCGATTTCCAACGTCACATCCACCGGGGAATCGGAGGTATTGACGATTTTGATGTAACGGCAGGCGTCATCCCCGTCATGCCCGGTGGCACTGACATACAGATGTTTGGCGGGGCGTGACGCGGTCTGCTCGATGGACACGGCATATGTCGTGTCGCCCAGATGCGTGGAAAACAGCCGCTCCACCTCATAATTCACCGTGGGGTTCACATGCGCCGGATTGAGTTCGATAAGATTCTGCGCCCACCCCTTAGCCGGGATATGCGCGAGCAGCGGTGCATAGGAGGTCATGCGCACCACGTCGGAATTGCGCTCGCAACCGGTCAGGAACGCGGCCTCGCCGAGTGCCGACTTCCACGTGTTCGCGCCCTGTTCGGTCTGCGGTTGGCCGGCAAAATAGCCGTTGGCTGAATATTCGCCGAAATAGACGCCGGCGCCGCAACGCGGGTAAGCGTCGAATCGTGACGCTTGGTATGCAAACCATTCGGGGGAGTGGTAAGAATGTTCGTCGACGATAATCGCGTCACCGGTGGCGGAATCATGTGCCCCGGAATCGGTTGCGGCCAACGCTCGCGCATGGTCCCAGCTGCGTTTCATCGTCGGCTGGAAGGGGAACAGTCCGGCGCTCATCACACACAGCATATCCGGGTATCGTTCGTGAATGGCCTCGCTGATCATGTCAAACTTGGCCACGTAGTCAGCCCCGAAATTTTCGTTGCCCACGCCGATCATGTCCAGGCCGAACGGTTCTGGATGGCCCATATCACGCCGGACCGCGGCCCACGAGCTGGACTCCGGATCGCCATTCGCGAATTCGATGAGGTCCAGGTAGTCCTGAATCACATTGTTGCGGAAGGTGGCCGAATTGATATCCATGTGGTGCGGATCGCGGCCGGGCGACTGGCATGCGATGCCGGCGAACAGAGTAGGCAGCGGCTTGGCCTTGAGGTCCTCGCACAGGCAGAAATACTCGTAGAAGCCGATCTGATAGCTCTGCGAATAGCTGGAACCATCCGGCATCTTGAACGACCACATCGAATACTGTTGGCGTCGCGCGGCCAGGGAGCCGACGGTATCCTTCCAGCGATATTCATTGCCGGGCGTCACACCTTCGACGATGCAGCCGCCGGGGAATCGCAGAAACGCTGGATGCAACGCCTGAATGGTTTCCACCAGATCGCGGCGCAGCTTGCCGTAACGCCATTTCGGGTCGCCCGCGCCCCAATAGTCCGCATCCATGAACTGCACCAGATCCAGATCGAACGTGGTGCGTTCGCCGGCGTCAATGGTGATACGCAGCTTGCCGTAATCGGTGTTCAGTCCGGTTACGTCGGCGTTGAACCGGTACCAGCCGTCACGGCCGATGACGATGGCACCATCCGACGAATCCGGACTGATCGAAACGCCGGAATCCTGCGCATCGGCCCCATCGTCCTGCCTCAGACCGGTCTCTTCCGTATCGTCAAGCGGATCGGAGTCCACGATATACGACAATCGAGTGATACTGGTGAGCGGCAGGCCGTACCTATCGACCACGCCGACGGACAGCTCGGCCCGCCCATGAACCGGACGTACCGCGAGACTGACGGAATAGGTGTGGTCGGCGACGATGGAGAACGCGGGCTCGCCCCCGTTGTCGCCGCCTCCGTTATAGCCGAGGTTTTCCAGATATGCAGGGCCGGTTTCGGAAGGAACATCGGACGTGATGCGAGCGTATCGGCTATGTGCGTGAATTGGCGGGGCGGGGCAGTCGGTGGTCACCCGCTGACCGTGAATCCCGCGTATCTCACTGCCGAGGCTGGCGGCGGAACAGTTGATGAAATCCCAGAAACGCAGGGAATCGGCCTGTGTACGCCATCGTTCGGCGCCGGCCATACGCCACGTGTGATGGTCGAGATAGACGCCGTCAAAACTGTAGTTGTTCACCATGTTGGCGTTCAGCCCGCCATCCGCACCATGGTTGATGTCCTCGAAGAACACGCCGTACAGCCGCCCGCTTGTGTGATGGGTGGGGCTTCCCACGCTAATCCGCACCATGGTTTTGATTGTAGAGGGAATGGAGCGGAAAGGTAAACGGAAGAGTTCGCTCACCGTTCATGTTGCGGTCAATCCAAGTCGACTGTTCGCCGGTATACAGCCGGTACCCTCGAAACAGGAATGGAAAATACGGACGACTAGGAGCGCGGCTGTGCAATCCTCGGTGGGAATACGTGAGCGCATCGACCACGTGTATCCGTCGCTGCGTCCGGCGGAGCGCGCCGTGGCCCAGTATATTCGGGATCATATCGAGGAGGCGGCCGACCTGACCGTCGGCCAGATGGCCGACATCGCCCACGTCAGCCAGCCGACGGTGATTCGTTTCGCCCGCAAGCTCGGTTTCGGCGGTTACCGTGAACTGCGGTACGTGTTGCGCCATCCGGCCGCCGAGCACAAAGTGACCTTCAATCCGTTGGCTGGATTCGATCTGAATCCGTGGGATGGCGAAGATGAGATTCCCGGCAAAGCGGCCTATGGCGCGAAGGCGCTGATCGATGAGCTGCACAGTGCGTTGGACCCCAAGGCCTATCGCAAGGCGGTCGCCCTACTCGCCGAATCGGAGTTCATCGATATTTTCGGCGTGGAGAACTCGTTGACACCGGCGACGGATCTGTTCACCAAGCTCGGCTACCTGGGACTGACATGCCGTCTCAATACCGACGCTTACCTGCAGCAGATCGGTGCCGGGCACCTGCCCCACGGCGCTGTGGCCGTCGCCTTCTCCCATTCGGGTAGTTCGGCGGATACGGTCAAAGCGTTGCGATTGGCGAAATCGCATGGCGCGAAAACCATCGCCATAACCAATGCCATCGGCGCGCCGCTGGCCAGCTGGGCCGACGTGACGTTGCTGACGGGTCGTGACTCGCACACGATCTATGGCAATGCGATTTTCTCGCGCGTGGCCGATACCGCGCTCGTGGACATGCTGTACATGGGCGTGATTCTGTCCGACTACGGCCGTTTCTCCACCGCGCTCGACGAATCCGGTCGCATGATTCGCGACCGCGTATTCGAGAACTGAGCTGCTGCTTTATCGTGCCTTGGGCTGTATTGCTCTGGTCGTTGCTGCTTGGGTTGTTGACGATTTGGTCGTTGTCGCCCTGGTCGCTACCGTCCTGAGGCATGTGCCAGCGAATACGTAGTGGACTTGGCGTGCGTATGACGTTCGATCTTGCCGCTCAACTCCAGCTGGTCCAAGAGCTGCGTCATCTGATCCTTGTTCAGGCCAAGCGCTTTCTGCATGGTTTTACGGCTGAGCTTCACACCGCGGAACGCGAGGAAATTGAGCGTGAACTGTTCCAACGTTTGAGGCGACGGTTCCAGCGTTGCCGTATCAAGCGGGCGGGTACTGGCCTGATCGTCACCGTCCGGGCGTTCGCCGAATCCACTGCCGAGAATCAGCGTCTGCAGTGGCGCGCAGCCGATGATGCGTGCGCCGGCCAAAGCATCTGCGGCGTTATCCGTCATGCGCTGAATCGTGGGGAATGAGTACATTTTGGCATGCTGTGCTTCGTCAGTGGTGCTGGGCGCGGCGGAAGCATCGGCATCGGTCCGATGCGAGGACGCGGCCTCGGCCGATACAGGGATAGGCAGTACCATTGCCACCGAAGTGGGGCCCACGCGCAGTTGCGGACTGACCGCGCTCTGCGCGTAGGCGTCCATAATGCGTTGAATGCCGGTACCGCAGTTCTCGCAGAGGCCCAAATCGGCGAACAATTCAGCCAAACGCGGGGTGCGTGGCTGGCATACGCCGTTGAGTAGATCGTTGATTTCCAAACCATCGGTCAGGCCGCCGAGCGACACGATTTCCAAGCGGGAATCGAAGATATTGATCAGTGTGGGGCCGGAGTACGTGTAATCGCGATGTTCCAGTGCGTTGACCAATGCTTCGCGCAGGGCTATGGCCGGGTATTGGCCGGATTCGTTGATGCCGTTCAGCAGGGCGCTGGCTTGGTCGAGCTGGCGCAGTACCGAGCCGGTGAATGTGTGACGTTCGCGAATGGCGTTTTTGCCATTGCCCTCGAAAATGGTGGCCTTGATAACGAACGGGCATTGGTTGGACAGCAGGGTGGCAAGCGACGATTCGGTGGTGCTGGTGAAGGTGTTGTTGGTGCCGGTGTTGGTGATGCTGCCGGCGGGGGCATCACCGGCATCGGCAGAGACGGATGCAGCCATGTTGGTCACAACCGGGCTTTCCCAATCCTTGCCTTCACTGGCAAAACGACCCTGTGCGTATGTGAAAGTGAGCTCACCGCTATCGCCTGCGACGGTCTGGCCCGATGCGGCGTGATCTACGTTGCTCTCCGTTGTCCCCATATCGCCGATGGTACCGGTGCAAGCCGACGTTACACCGAGGTGTTTTACACCCCTACGGCTAGACTTACACGAGTTTGGCCCCGTAGCTCAGCTGGATAGAGCATGTGACTTCTAATCTCAAGGTCGACGGTTCGAGCCCGTCCGGGGTCACGATGTAATAAGCCCTTGGTCCCTCATCGTTTGTGAGGGGCAGGGGCTTTTGAATATTATGCCGGTCTGGGTCCGTCTGGAGCCTGAACTGTCGACCTTGAGATTAGAAGTCACATGCTCATCACCACCATCCGGGAACACCCTTAAGGGGTGCGTCTCCTGCATAACGGCTATACTCTGACTTGAGATGTGCTGAATAATAACCAGCTATCGCGCGTCCGCCAATGGCGACGAACGAGGGAAGAAGGCCCGTGCCACGAGCAATCATCGAGGTAAGAAACCTACGCAAGGAATACCCCGTCGAGGATGAGACGGTGGTGGCGCTTGACCGTGTCAATCTCAGTATCCCGCAAGGCCAGATCTGCTGCATTTTCGGCGAATCCGGCTCCGGCAAATCCACGCTGCTCAACCAGTTGGCCGGCATGGAAAAACCGACGCGCGGCGGCGTGAGAATCGGCGGCGTACCCGTCAGCAAACTCGACGAGCGTGAGCTGGCGGCCTTCCGCCAGAAGCATCTTGGCTTCGTATTCCAGTCGTACAACCTGCTGCCCAATCTGACCGCGCTCGAAAACGTGGCAATGCCGCTGATGTTCCGCGGCGTGCCCAAGGAACAGCGCGAACGTGCGGCGCGTGGCGTACTCAAACGAGTCGGGCTCGGCCATCGTCTCAGCCATTAC
>OGFE01001386.1_pt1 | contig 17225 bp, 11 predicted proteins | sample 1570811 | NCBI WGS metagenome assembly OGFE01 (sample SAMEA2581967, study PRJEB24529) | metagenome | biome: Human gut stool | place: China | collected 2011 | reverse complement strand
TATCAACCGCGACGACGGCGCCGCCGAGCAGTTCGACGCCGAAATGAAGGCCATCACCGACAACTACCGCACGTATCTGATGGCCCTCAACGACACCGACGACATCGCGCCGATCGTCGAGGATGTGGTGAAGACCTACGGCCATATCGACGGTCTGGTCAACAACGCGGGCCGCAACGACAACCTCGACCTCGACCACACCTCGTGGCGCGAATTCGAGCAGTCGCTGCACGGCAACCTCACGCACTATTACGAGCTCGGCCACCGCTGCGCCCCGTACCTGCGCGAATCGAAGGGCGCGATCGTCAACATCTCGTCCAAGACCGCGCTGACCGGCCAGGGCAAGACCAGCGCCTACGCCGCCAACTTGCTCGTGTTCGACGCCTCCAAGGGCGTCCACTTCCACGACGAGGTCTTCAAGGACACCGTCTACTTCATGAACAACGTGTTCTGCAACACCTCCACCACGCCGACGCAGTGGTACCGCAAGACCGACGCGCTCGCCAAGGCCGCGTTCTCGAACAACGACTACTACGAGGCCGGCGGCAAGGCTTCGGACACCCAGCCTGAGGACAAGCGTGGTCTGGAAGTCGACCCGAAGTTCGTCGGCTTCTCCGGCGGCTCCGACACCCCGGCCGGCAAGCTCGCCGGCGTGGCGCCGAAGCCAAGGCCAACCTCGACAAGGCATACACCTCCTCCAAGCTGCGCGTGAGCCTCGACTCCGTCAAGGCCGGCGTGCAGTGGGCGCCGACGATGAGCGAGATCCAGGTGCACAACGGCTCCGGTTCTGCCTCCTCGCACAAGCCGGCTGTCGCCGTCGTCAACAGCACAACAAGCAGGCTCCTGAGACGCTGCCCGAGTACACCGTCACGCTGGACGGTGACAAGCTGCAGTCCATCCGCTGGATCGGCTCCGAAGGCAACGTGCTGAGCAGCCTCGACGAGGGAGACTACACGGTGAGCGGCGAGGGTGACAAGATCACGGTGAAGATCGCCGCCGACTTCCTCAAGGGCAAGGACGCGGGCAACTACGGTCTGCAGTTCGAGTTTGCGTCCGTCGCCACCCGCAAGGTGTCGCTGAACGTGACCGACGAGGCAGTCGAGCCAAGCAAGTCGACGACTCCGGCCAAGCCGGGCGCTAACGAGCAGCCGAAGACCGAAGGCGTCGCGAAGACCGGTTCGTCCGTGCCCGCCGTCGCCGCCGGCACCACGATGATCGTCCGCAAGCGTGCCACTCGCTGAATGACACGCCGTAAAGGCCGGGGCCGGTAACTATGTGCCGGCTCCGGCCTTTGCCGGTACGATGGATATAATGGATGTCTTGCCGTTGCGATAACGCCGCGGCAGACAAAATAGAAGAAACGTTCCAGAGCACAGAAAGGAACATTGATGTCAACTTCTGGCCGTTTTACGATTCCGAGTGAATCGAACTTCGCGGAGAAGACCGCGGAACTGGCCCGGTTGTGGGGTGCCGACGCGGTTCGCAACTCGGATGGCACGCAGTTGGACGACGAGGTCGTGGCGCTGGGTATGAAGGTCTACACGGCCTACTTCCCGACCCGCGCGCACAACGAGTGGATCACGCTGCACATGGACGAGACCCCGCAGGTGTACCTGCTCACCGGGCGCGTCCTGGCGGAAGCGGACATCGTGGATGTTCCCCTGATGGACGGCTTCTTCGAGGAGCAGCTCAAGCCGAACCGTGACGCCGACCCGCACAAGTACTGGGAAGTCGTGGACCGTTCGACGGGCGCCGTGGTGCCGACCGAGCAGTGGACCGTGGACGCCGAAGCGGGCGTAGTGCACGTCTCCGGCGCGGAACTGATGCACGAGTACACGGTCTCGTTCCTCGCGTACATCATCTGGGATCCGGTCGAGATGTACAACCACCTGACGAACGGGTGGGGCGACAAGGAGCACGAGATTCCGTTCGATATCTATCATCCGGCGACGCGCAAGTTCGTGTTCGACACGTTCGAGCAGTGGCTCAAGGACAACCCGCAGGTGGATGTCGTGCGTTTCACGACGTTCTTCTACCAGTTCACGCTGCTGTTCGACCAGAAGCAGCGCGAGAAGGTCGTGGACTGGTTCGGCTGCGCCTGCACCGTGAGCCCGGCCGCGCTCGACGATTTCGAGAAGGAGTACGGCTACCGCCTGCGTCCCGAGGACTTCGTAGATGGCGGCGCCTATAACTCCGCGTGGCGCGTGCCGCGCAAGGCCCAACGCGACTGGATCGACTTCCTCTCCGGTTTCGTTCGCACCAATGTCAAGAAGCTCGCCGACATGTCCCACGCCGCCGGCAAGGAAGCGATGATGTTCCTGGGTGACCAGTGGATCGGTACCGAGCCGTACAAGGATGGTTTCGAGGATCTGGGTCTGGATGCTGTCGTCGGTTCGATCGGTGACGGCACCACGACCCGCATGATCGCGGACATCCCGGGCGTGAAGTACACGGAGGGTCGTTTCCTGCCGTACTTCTTCCCCGACACGTTCTACGAGGGCAACGACCCGAGCATCGAGGCATGGGACAACTGGCGCAAGGCCCGTCGTGCCATCCTGCGTTCCCCGATCGCCCGCATGGGCTACGGCGGATACCTGTCGCTGGCCGCGAAGTTCCCGAAGTTCGTGGACACGGTGACCCATATCGCCAACGAATTCCGCGACATCCACGACCGCACCGGTGGGGTGGCCGCCGAAGGTGAGCTCAACGTGGCGATTCTGAATTCCTGGGGCAAGATGCGCTCCTGGATGGCGTTCACCGTGGCACACGCCCTGCCCAACAAGCAGACCTACTCCTACTACGGCATTCTGGAATCCCTGTCCGGCATGCGCGTGAACGTGCGGTTCATCAGCTTCGACGACGTACTCGCGCATGGCATCGATAGCGATATCGACGTAATCATCAACGGCGGCCCGGTCGACACCGCATTCACCGGCGGCGATGTGTGGACCAACCCGAAGCTCGTGGAAACCGTGCGCGCCTGGGTGCGTGGCGGCGGCGCGTTCGTGGGCGTGGGCGAGCCGAGCTCGGCACCGCGCTTCCAAACGGGCCGGTTCTTCCAGCTGGCCGACGTGATTGGCGTGGACGAGGAGCGCTATCAGACCCTTTCGGTGGACAAGTATTTCCCGCCGGTGGTGCCGGACCACTTCATCACCGCCGATGTGCCGGTCGACCCGGCGGCCCGCGAGGCTTGGGAGCAGGCCGGCTACCGCATCCCGCTGAGCGGCTGCGGCGGCGGCCAGTCCATCAAGCCGTTGGGCGGCATCGATTTCGGCGAACCCGTGCTCAACACGTATCCGGTCAATGAAAACGTGACCCTGCTGCGCGCGGACGGCGGCCAGGTACAGCTCGCGACCAACGATTATGGCAAGGGCCGCGGCGTGTACATCTCCGGCCTGCCCTATTCGGCGGCCAACGCCCGACTGCTGGAACGCGTGCTGTTCTACGCTTCCCACAACGAAGACAAGTATGCGGCCTGGAGCTCGTCCAATCCGGAATGCGAAGTGGCACACTTCCCCGAGCAAGGGCTGTATTGCGTAATCAACAACACCGATCAGCCGCAGAAGACCACGGTGACTTTGGCCGACGGCACCACCGAGGACTTCGACCTGCCTGACAGCGGTATCGCCTGGCGTGAAGCCTGATCCCACGTTTTGGAGAACGGACCCATCATGACTGAAAGCAATGAAGTTTTATTCGGCATCGCCTCGCATTTTGCGCTGGAAGGTGCCGTGACCGGTATCGAACCTTACGGAGACGGCCACATCAACACCACCTATCTGGTGACCACGGACGGCCCCCGCTACATCCTCCAGCAGATGAACACCAGCATCTTCCCCGATACGGTGAATCTGATGCGCAATGTCGAACTGGTCACCTCCACTCTCAAGGCTCAGGGCAAAGAGACGCTGGACATTGTGCCCACCACCTCAGGCGCCACCTGGGCCGAGATCGATGGCGGCGCATGGCGCGTCTACAAGTTCATCGAACACACCGTGTCCTACAACCTCGTGCCGAACCCGGACGTGTTCCGCGAAGCCGGCAGCGCATTCGGCGACTTCCAGAACTTCCTGTCCGAATTCGACGCCAGCCAGCTGACCGAAACCATCGCCCACTTCCACGACACCCCGCATCGTTTCGAGGACTTCAAGGCCGCCCTCGCCGCGGACAAGCTCGGCCGCGCCGCCGCATGCCAGCCGGAAATCGACTTCTATCTGAGTCACGCCGACCAGTATGCCGTCGTGATGGATGGGCTCAGGGACGGTTCGATTCCGCTGCGCGTGACCCACAATGACACCAAGCTCAACAACATCCTCATGGACGCCACCACCGGCAAGGCGCGGGCGATCATCGATCTCGACACCATCATGCCCGGCTCCATGCTGTTCGACTTCGGCGATTCCATACGCTTTGGTGCGTCCACTGCTCTGGAAGACGAAAAGGACCTCAGCAAGGTGCATTTCAGCACCGAGCTGTTCCGCGCCTACACGGAAGGCTTCGTGGGCGAACTACGCGGCAGCATCACCGCGCGCGAGGCCGAACTGCTGCCGTTCAGCGGCAACCTGCTCACCATGGAATGCGGCATGCGCTTTCTCGCCGACTACTTGGAAGGCGATATCTACTTTGCCACCAAGTACCCCGAGCATAATCTGGTGCGCACCCGCACCCAGATCAAACTCGTGCAGGAGATGGAGCAGAAGGCCAGCGAAACCCGCGCCATCGTAGCCGACATCATGGAGGCTGCCAGGTGAGCCGTCAGCCGAACCATACCCGAACCAGCATGATGGAGGCAGAGCAATGAACGATCAGCTGACCGAGGTATACGCCAGCATCGACGCCCTGATCGATTATGCCTTGGCCCATCTTGACCTTGACCCACGCAACGCAGACTGGACCCGCAACCAAATCTTCGCCCTCTTCCGCCTAGATTCCTACCCCGGACCCAAAACCACAACGTCGGCGGCGTCAGTGTCAGACGTAGTCCAAGACATTGTTGGCAGCCGAAGCCAGGCCCCCTATGGCGAAAAGACCCCCGACCCCCTGCTCGCCGCCTTCCGCGCCGCCGCCACAACCGCCGGCCTTTTCAAGCCGGAGGAAGGCCCGGCCTACGCCGACACCATCATGGGCATCCTCTCCGCCAACCCCGCTGATCTCGACGACCGATTCCTGCTCGTCGAGCACCGGGATGGCGGCATGGCCGCCATGCAATGGTTCTACGACTACTGTGTGGCCAACAATTATGTCAAGCGTGCCCAGCTCGACCGGAACCCGCGCTTCGACTCGCACGGGCTGACGGTGACCATCAACCTCGCCAAACCCGAATTCAAGAACATGAAGAAGGCGGCGGCCGGCAACGCCGTGGCCGGCGGCTACCCGAAGTGCACGATCTGCCATGAGAACGAGGGCTTCGCCGGACGTGACAAGCGCACGCTGCGCACCTTGCCGGTCACGCTCGGCGGCGAGTCATGGTTCTGGCAGTTCTCGCCCTACGGCTACTTCGACCAGCACGGCATCTGCGTGAACACCGACCACACGCCGATGCATGTGGACCGCGACACCTTCGGCCATCTGCTCGACTTCGTGGACCGTTTCCCCGGATACTTCCTCGGATGCAACGCCGCGCTGCCTCGCATCGGCGGCTCGGTGCTCGCCCATGACCATTACCAGGGCGGCGGCGAACTGCTGCCGATGCACAAGGCCGCCACTTGGGCCGCCTTCACACTTGCCGACTATCCGGACGCCGTGGTTGAAATCCTTGACTGGCCCGGCACCGCCGTGCGCGTGGTGTCGAAGAGTCGCCAGAGCATCATCGACGTATCCGACATCATCCGCGAGGCATGGGTCGGTTATGACGACGCGGCGAACGGCATCGCCAGCCATGACGCGGATGGAAACCGCCAATCCGCCCTCTCGCCCAGCGCGATCATCACCGAACGCGGCTATGAGATGAGTCTCATCTTCCGCAACAATGCGATCAGCGACGAGTACCCGGAAGGTATTTTCCATGCACACCCCGAATACTGGCCGGTCAAGCAGGAGCCGATCGGACTGATCGAGGCCCAAGGCTTGTTCATTCTGCCCGGACGGCTCGTCGACCAGCTCGGCATTGTCGAAGAGGCGCTCGCCGAAGGCCGCGATTTGCCCGATGAAGTCAGCGAATTCAGTCTCGAATGGGGCGAACTCGCTGAAACGTTGGCCGGAAACCACGACCGCGAGGCCATCCGCCAAGCCGTACACGACGAGCTCGGCAGCGTCTGCTACCGCATCCTCGGCAACACGGCCGTCTTCAAGCAGAAAGCCACCACGCAAACATTCCTCGAAAGCCTTGGTTTTGCCGCTAGGTGAAACAGGTCAAGTGAAGTAAGCTCAATACTGAAGGAAAAACCGAAGGCAAGTCCTTCCAAAGGAGGGAATATGACTACTGTTCTGGTTACGGGCGGTGCTGGATTCATCGCCACCCACACCGACATCGAACTGCTCAACAAGGGCTACGACGTTATTTCCGTAGATAACTACGGCAACTCGTCGCCCGTGGCGCTTGAGCGCGTCGAGCAAATCACCGGCAAGCCGGTCAAGCGTTACGACGGCGACGTGCGCGATGAGGCGCTTATGGAACGCGTCTTTACCGAAAACAACATCGACTGGGTCATTCACTTCGCCGGTCTCAAGGCCGTGGGCGAGTCCGTGGCCAAGCCGATCGAATACTACGACAACAACCTGTACTCCACGCTTGTGCTGCTCAAGGTGATGAAGAAGCACAACGTCAAGAAGATCATCTTCTCCTCCTCCGCCACCGTGTACGGCACGCCGAAGGAATTGCCGATTACCGAGGAGACGCCGACCGGCGGCACCACCAACCCGTACGGCACCTCCAAGCTGTTCCAAGAGCAGATTCTGCGCGACGTGCATGTGGCCGATCCGTCCTGGACCATCGTGCTGCTGCGCTACTTCAACCCGGTCGGCGCGCACGAGTCCGGCCTGCTGGGCGAAGACCCGAAGGGTATTCCGGCGAACCTCACCCCGTACGTGGCCAAGGTCGCGGTCGGCGAGCTCAAGGAAGTCCAGGTCTACGGCGACGACTACGACACGCCCGACGGCACTGGTGTGCGTGACTACATCCACGTGGTCGACCTGGCCAAGGGTCACGTGGCCGTTATTGACCACATCGACAAGGAAGGCGTGTTCGTCTACAACCTGGGTACTGGCCACGGCTACTCCGTGCTTGAGGTTATCAAGGCTTACGAGAAGGCCGCCGGTCATCCGATTCCGTACGCGATCAAGCCGCGTCGCCCCGGTGACATCGCCGCCTGCTACGCCGACGCTTCCAAGGCGGAGAAGGAGCTTGGCTGGAAGGCCGAGCTGACCATCGACGACATGGCCGCCTCCTCCCTCAACTGGCAGACCAAGAACCCCAACGGTTTCCGCGACGCGGAGTGATATGAGCAGATGAGCTCCCTCTGATGAGGGAGCTCATTGTCGTTTCATCACACGATGCGCCTATCGGCGGCCCAGCGGGTGAGCTCGGTGCGATTCGAAAGCTGAAGCTTTCGCAGCACCGAGCTCACGTGCGTTTCGACCGTCTTGATCGAAATGAACAGTTCGGCCGCCACCTCTTTATACGTGTATCCGCGTGCGATCAGCCGCATGACCTCCTGCTCGCGGGCGGACAGCCGGTCCAGCTCCTCATCATGAGCCCGTGCCGCACCATCAGCGCCGCCATCAGACCCCGCCGCCCGCACACCCTGAAAGGCCGAAAGCACAAAACCGGCCAGTTTTGGCGAGAACACGGCATAGCCCTCATGCACCTGCTTGATGGATGAAATCAAATCAGCGCCGGTAATCGTCTTGGTTACATAGCCCTGGGCGCCGGCGCGAATCACCGCCCCCACATCCTGCGGCGCATCCGAAACCGACAATGCCAGAAACACAGTGGTAGGGGAGTAGGGCCGCGATTTGGCGAGGATCTCGGCACCGCCGCCACCTTCACCGCCGGGCACGTGCACATCCAGCAACACCACCTGCGGCTTGGTCTGTGCGATCATCGCCACCGAACCGGGCACGTCCGCCGCTTGGCCGACGATATCGAAGGAATCACGCAACGTGGCGATTACGCCCGCACGGAACATCTCATGGTCATCGACCACGGCCACACGAATCTTGGCTGTCTCGTTCTCGCTCATCGATGTTCTCCCTGCGCCGCTTTCAGCGCGATCGGCATATGCATTCTGACCTCGGTGCCCCAGCCGGCCCTGGACACTATCTCCACTGTACCGCCGCGCCGTTTGATGCGGCCGATAATCGATTCGCGGATGCCCAGCCGGTCGGGCGGAATGGCGTCCATATCGAAGCCTTCGCCATGGTCGCGCACGAACACTTCAACCATCGTGTCGCTGGCCTCGCAATACAAAGACACCGGCTCGCCGCCATGCGTGACCGCATTGACCAACGCCTGACGGGTGGCGTCCAGCAGCGCATCGGTCTGGGCACTCGGCCGCGCGTCGCCCACGGTGACCACCTCAATCGGTTTGCCGTGCTCGTCCTCCACCTCGGCGGCGATCTGCTTCAATCCGGCTCCCACCGAACGATCCGATGTGGAACGTTCCTGATACAGCCATTCGCGCAGCTCGCGCTCTTGGCTACGCGCCAGGGCGAATACGGTGGTCGGTTCCTCGGAGTGCAGCTGAATCAGCGCCAACGTTTGCAGCACGCCATCATGCAGATGGGCGGTCATGTCCGCGCGCTCCTCTTCGCGCTCCTTCAATGCCTGCTCGTGGGTGAGTCGTTGCAGCATCGCGTTCGCCCACGGCATCACCGCCACCACGATACCGACGATCATCACGAATCCGCTGGCAACAATGCGTCGAGGAGAGCTGCCCCACCCGGGAATGCTGACATTATGCACATACAATGCCCATCCCATGAAAATCAGTGCGATGCCGCCCAACATAGACAACAGCTGCGTGCCTCGCGGACTAAGATTCATCCATGCCAGTGCGATGCCGCCCAACCCTACCAGCAGCGGAAGCACAATCTGGACATCCGCACCGGTGCTGGTGAGCAGCAGTCCGGTGGCCATCAACGCGAAACCGGCCAATGCCACAACGGCCGGTTTCGGAGCACGTTGGATGGCCTCGGACAATGATTCCGGTGCGGCAGCCGATTCGTCGTCATGAGCGTCAAGTGGCTGATTGCCTCGCGCAAGCGGCGCCTGATCAACGGGCACTGTGCGAGCCGCAGCCGCCACCGGGTCTCCGGCGGTCATGAACACCCACAGGAATACATAAGCGATGATGCCTGCGCCGTAGAGGAAGGTCAGAGCGATGAACGCAATCCGAATCCATGCCACGCCGATGCCCAAGTGCAGGGCGATGCCCTTGCACACACCGGTGAGCCAACGGCCCTGCCGGGGGCGCATCAGCGGCATGCGCGCGGGCAGCAATGGTTCGGGAGATGACGTCATACTCCTATTGTGCCGCGCTCAGGGCGTTGCGGCCGGGGTTTTACCCGGTGTTCAGGGAACAATCAGGGTGTTCCCCGAGCGTTGTGGCAGTGGTCGGGCGGTGTAATGGAATCATGAGCAATCCAAACGCGAATCCGTATCAGCCACAGCCGCAGCCTGGTCCGCAAAAAAACAAGACATCGCGACGCTTCTTCACTTGGGTGCGATCCAGTGGACTGGTTCGCGGCGATGACCGGTGGATCGGCGGCGTATGCAGCGGCATCGCTTTACGGCTTGGCTGGAGCCCCACACTAGTACGTGCGTTGGTGATTGTATGTACATTGTTCTTCGGTTTTGGCGCAGCTCTGTACGCACTCGGCTGGTTTCTGATGCCGGATGTACGCGATGGGCACATCTTGGCCGAGGACCTCATTGCCGGCCAATGGGACTGGAATTGTCTTGGATGCTTCCTGTTCCTCGCCGTGGCAATCGTGATTCCAGGTGCGGGGTGGGTTTGTATTGCGCTCGCCGCCTTAGCGCTTTGGTTGTTGGCCAAAAGCGGCATTCGCCAGCAGGAAGGGTACGGATTCGGGGCATCTGCGCCGCGACCGGCTTCACAGCCTGTGTCATATCCAGCTCCACAGCCTGTCTCATATCCAGCCGCGCAACCGGTCCCTCAATCTCCTTTGTATTCAGCTCCGCAACCTTTTCCACAACCTGTTTCACAACCTGTTTCACAAACCGCGCCTAGTGTTTCACAGCCTGTTTCACAGCCTGTCTATCAGTCGATGCCCAGCGTGATGCCGGGTACTGTGCCCGGCGCGATGCCCGGCACAGTACCCAACGGGCCGTTTGCCCACGACCGTATGAATGCGACGGCCTATGCCCCCACCGAGTCCAAGCGCCGCAAGCCGGCGGGCCCAATCGTGGTCTTGAGCATACTGGGCCTTACCTTCCTCTCCTTTGCCGGTCTGATGGGACTGATTTGGGTAAACGACATGGGCATTATCGGCATTATGCGTCTGGGCACCATCTGGATTGCCGCAGTATGCATAGTGATGGGGCTGGTGGTCATCATTCTCGGATTCAGAGGACGGCGTACCGGTGGTCTGATTCCTCTCGGACTGGTTGCCGGTGGATGCGCGCTCTGCATGACCATCGTTTCAGGCACGTATGGCGTGTACTACCGTGATTTTGGTGCCAGCGGCATCAATACTGTTGTTTCACTGAGCCAATCTGTCAGTGCGAGAAACAGCGACGGCATGAACGATGTGCAAAAGGATGGCATCTTCGTTGCCGATGCCAGCGATGCCACGTTTGAAACATTGCAGCAAGGTGTGGCGTTCAGCGGTGAAAACTACAACACCGATCAGGCGATCATTGATTGGTCCGATTGGGGCAAGACACATGGGCCGCACACGGTGAAGATGCTGGATGGCAAAACCTCCATCAGTAATTGCCCGGTCGGTACCATCACCATAGCCGCAACACAGGCGCAAGTGCATATCGTTCTGCCGGATTCCTGCACTTACGCCTTCTTCGGCACCGCCGACTCCTACTTCACTTCGAGTGACGTCGGCGGCAAATACGAGATGGTATACAACAACTACATGGGTCCAAGCTTTGGTTTCTTCGAAGCTGAAAGCGCCACCAATCCCATGAATGGGCCTGATTACGAATGGTTGGATAAGGAATCCGCCATGCCGGACAACGGCCCAGAACTAAAAATCAATATTCCCTATGCGGTGGAAGCACGCGTCAACGTGGTGTACGCCTCCGATTGGGGAGGCTCCACGTTCCAGCCGCTCGCCGATATATACGACGGCAACAGCACAAGCAAGAACACAACCGGGCAATCGGAATGATCAAGCCGTTACAACCAGGAGATGGAATCATGACTGATGAAACCAAGGAATTCGCCTCCATCGAGGATGCGACACCGACCACGGCCATACCTTCCGAAACCGACGAGACCACCGCGACCACAACCATGGTGACCGTCGATGACCGAACCGATACCACGGTGCTGCCATCCGCAGCGGATGATGACAAAACGGCTGTGCTGCCCGTCCCCGACGATCATGCGGATGCGTCGGTCTCGGATGTGGATACGCAGGTGACAACTGCCTCTCCATCGCCCATCGAACCAACCACAGATCGGATTGCCCTGGAAGCAGTTGCCGATGCCGTGGAGGGAGATGGTGGGCCGATTCCATCTGCCGATGATGTGCCGATGTACGCAGCATCTTCAGCACGACCTCCCTATGGGCAGTCTCAGACCGCCGGCAAACCATGCCAGCCTGGGGGGAGCGCCAAGAACGTCCAGAGCGCCAAGAACGTCCAGAATGCTAAGGATGTCAAGAGTGCCAAGAACATCCAGAAACAGAGCACCAGCGCGCCTACTGTGGTATTCGGACTATTAGGCGTGATTATCGGCGTGATCGCGCTGGTTTTCGGGTGCATATCTCCGGATCGGATGATTTCGTTGTTCTCGCCGAATCCGCAATTGCTGACGGCTATTATCTGCGCCGTAGTGGGACTTATTCTGGTAATAGTGGCCGTTGTATGGGCCATAGTCGGTGCCGTCAAGAAGAGAAAATAGCGTTACAACCATTGCATTACGGTCCCAGTAGAAGCACATTATGACGGGAGCCGACCGATAAGAGCCGACCGTTCTATGCTGATGGGGGAGGCATAGTAACTATGAAACGGATTTCGGCGCGGCGGGTAGCGAGCGTCATCGCCACCGCGATGGCGATGACGCTGGTATTCGCCACACTTGGCTGGGCGATGATGCCGCAATGGAACACACGGCCCTACACCAAGCACATCGCTATCGCTTCTGCCGACACCACCATCACCCCTGCCCATGCGAACATTCCCCACGAGGGGCGATATCGTACGCGTGAAACCCGACTATCCATCAAGACCGGCGACGGCGTCACGCTACCCGCCGTACTACGTGAACCGGTCGGCGCTCCCGGGCCACGCCCGGCTTGTCTGTTCATTCACGGGTCCGGTACCAGTGGTGCCGAGGATTTCGGCGATATCGCCAACGCCATGGCCTCTGCCGGTATCGTGACCTTGGTGCCGGCCAAGCGCAACGACAACTACACCGTGCTGCATCGCGACTACCCGCGTTTTGCTCGCGAATACGGGCGTTCGCTCGACGTGTTGCGTGGCAGAATCGGCGTGGACCCCGCCAAAACCGGCATCTACGCCGAATCCGAAGGCACCTGGATCGCCACGATTCTAACCTCGAAACGGCAAGACATTGCCTTTGCCGTACTTACATCCGCACCGGTGTTCAATGGACGTGAGCAAATGGCCATGGCTGTCAGCGCCTATACGCATGAGGCCGGCGCGCCCAAGCCCGTGGTCAAAGACATGGCCAAATTGATGTCGCTGGACTACGCGCCATTTGATCTAGCCTATGCCGACTTTGATGCCGACCGGTATCTGAAATCCCTCACCATGCCGGTGCTGGTGAACTACGGCACCTACGATACGGCCATGCCCATCGAACAGGGGGCGCAGCGGATCATCGCTACGGCCAACAAGTCCGGCAACGAGAACGTCACCGTACGCTATTTTGCCGGCAACCATCAGATGCGGGCTGGTGAGGGCTTATTCACCCCGAACCTGCCATTGGCCGAAGGCTATACGCAAGCGCTGGAAAATTGGGTGAACGGTGTGACTGCCGGAACCAAAGCCGATGGATGGGCAACGCCTCAAGTCGCCGGTGCGACACCTCACCAGCGCTTCGCCGCGTCGCAACGTACCAGATCCGGTATCGTCGGCTCGCTTGGCGTGCTGGCCGGTCTGATGGTGGCAGGGCCCGTGCTGATCGTGATGGCGGCGATATTAGGTATTGGCTTGACTGTGTTTTCTTGGCTACAGACGTTGCTGGCCGGGCGACGTAGTGTGGCGACTGTGCGGGCCGTGCATGCGACGCCGAGTGAGCTGGGGGCCGCCCAGCGGCGCATGTTGCACGGCATTGCCGGCTTATCTGCCGGTATCGGCACAGCGGTGATGGTGATTACTGGGCTGTTGTACGGCTATATGAGCGCCGTAGGCGTATCGGCTGTATTGGTTATGCCTCAACCGCGGCTGTTTGCCGTCGGATGGGTGGTGCTGCGAATAGCGACCATGCTGTTGGTGGTGCTGTTTGCTTGGGGAATGGAACGTGTCTGGTATTGCCGCGCCGATATCGTCGGTGTGCGGCGCGTCATATGCGTGATGGTAGCGCTCGGCACTCTCGCCACACTGATGACACTGGCATTTTGGGGCCTATTCTCGCTGTAATTCTGCCGATGTGCGCTGGTAAATGGGGCCTGGCGGGCAGGCTGCGTTGGTGGTCTGGGTGTGGGGCGATCGGCAGATTGCGTTGGCCTGGGTATGGCCGGCCGACGTACATCAGTCGGGGTGTCCGATACACAGTGAATGGCTGAGTATTACGCTTGGGAGGCTTCGGCCTCCTCTAAGGTGTCGAAACCGCCGAGCTGGACTGTGTGCAACAAGGTTTCCTCAGTGATATTGCGTTGCGGGCTGGCTGCGGCGCGCTCGCCAATCATCGCTTCGTAACGTTCGAAGGTCTGGTCGGAATACGTACCAAGCTCGCCGCGCAGATAGGTTTCGAATGAGGTGGCAGATGGTGTGTCTTCGGTGGTGGTGAGTGCGCGCATCGCCTCGCCGAGCTTGGGGTAGCGCTCGCGGAAATCCTTGGCCCAGGCGACCTGCTGGGCGATGACCTGTTCCTGACGGGCCGCGCGCTCTTCAGAGAGACGCGGAATATACGGCTCTATGTTCTTCGTGAAATTTTCCGGTGCGGTGGAGGCCATCATGCGGCCGTATTTTTCGGTCACGAGGTTGCGGCCCACGTGGTCGGCCGCGTCAAGATCAGCGGCATAGCTGGTGAGTAATGGCCGCTCCCATGTGAGGAACTGGGCCAACCGCATCTGGTGGAACACCGGCCAGTTGCCTTGGCATGCCGCGCGTCCACCCTCATTGTTGGTGCGCTGGAACTGATCCCATTCATGACGCACAATAGCCTCGCGCAGTTCATCATCAGTCAGTTCGTTGGTCATCGACGTTCCTTTCACTGATACCTCCCTCTGATGAGGGAGGTGGCACGGCGAAGCCGTGGCAGAGGGAGCTTGAATCTACAAACTTTTAAGCACCGGATCATCAGAGGCGATGTGGTCCTCGACATACGGGCGCTGCCATTCGAGGAAGGTCTCGCCGGACGTGGTCAGGTGTTCGCGTTTGAGTTCCTTGACGATATCCACCGCAATCTGCTCCACAATATCGTTGATTTTCTCGATTGCTGGAGCCGCGCCCTTGCCGCCTTCGCCAAATCCGGCCCCGCCATAGCAGGCTGCCGAACTCAATCGCATCACGGTTTCCAACTGTTCGCCCACGTTCGGCAACAGCGCGAACATCGAGCCAGACAGCTTGCGCAATGCTGCGAACTGCCACTTGTAATACGGCATATAGCCCACCACCATCGGCACGTTAACCAGGAACACCAACGAGGCGGTGGCCTGCACGAACTCGTGGATGGACAGCCATGCGGCCGCGCCGTCGCCGCGCTTCAACGAACGCGGCAGATTATATTGACCGGCCTGGGCGATCATGCCGAGTCGCTTGGAGATCAGCGCGAGCCGCACATCGTCGGGCATGTTCTTGAACCCTTGGCGCGTCTTGGAAAACAGACCGGTGGGATCGGCGAACACCTCGCCATTGGTGGCGGCGGCCAAGGTCGATTCCTGAAGCATTAGCCACTCATGCGGCGCGGTCTGCGCCGGCGCAGTGTGATACCCGGTGATCGACTCAAAGAAGTCACCGATGCGGAACACGCCGTCACGGCGATTCGCGCCCTGTGCGCGCGGCGTGACGGGGGAGAGCGGTGCATCAATCGGAGTCGTCATCGCTTCCGCCACATCAGAGGACGCCGCGCCTGACTCGGCAGTGGCGGTATCGTGCGTAGCGGTGCCGGGGGTGGGTGCGTTTGCCGCATCGGGTATGACGGTGGAGCCTGCACCTGCGGAGGGGAATGCTCCGGAAGCATCGGACCTGGCATGCGCCTCGAACGTCACGCGGCCTTGCGCATCCACGCTGAACTTGCGCGGCAGTGCCTCGTAATCGACCTCAAGTTGCTCGCCGATCGCCGCGTAATCCTCATCCGTAAGCCACAGGCAGAAGCGCGGGCCGAAATCGTGGTCCTGCGAATACGCATCATCGAATCCGTAGCATTCCGAGCCATGACCCACCAGACCGGCGGCGATACGCCCGGCATACTGCGGATACTTCGCCGCAATCATCGGCTTGCCTATCTGCGTCCAGAACGCGCGGGCCAGCTTCAGTCCGGACACCGGGCATGCGGAAACGGCCTCGGCCGCGCCCGCAGAACCGGTCGACACCGAAACGGTGGATGGGGAAGATGCCGCGTTCGCACCGGTCTTGCCCTGTGCCGGGCTGTTCGGCAGCCGCGAGCCGGACTGGGGCAGCGCGCCTGCATCGCCGGCAACACCTGCATTGTCAACCGTCACCCCGGCCTGCGCCGCCGCTTCCTCGGCCTGCCGCAGATTGTCGGCGGTGATACGCCAGTAATCGGTGTCCTTGCCGTAACATTCCTCGATCACGGCCAGCGCATGCCGGTATCCAGTAACCGCATCCGCATACCGTCTCTCGGCAAAGCACACCTGCGCGAAGCCCGCCAGTGCGGAGGCATAATGCGCGGAATGTTCCAGATGGCCGGTGCGATAGATTTCCAGCGCCTTGGCTGCATGCCAATGCGCGTCCTCCAACTTGTGTTCGGTCAGCAGGGTCAACGCCAGATTCGTGTGCGAGCTGGACACGTCGATATCCGCGTCCGGGTTCACGCTCGAGGCTTCGATAATGCGCAGCGCTTCACGCAACTCCAGTTCCGCCTTGTCGGGCCGATTCGTCTCGCTGTAGAGCATCGACAGATTGTTGTGCAGTGCTGCGAGCCTACGGTCGGTGGGCGCCAGCGAATGCCGGCAGACACTCTGCGCCTGATGATACAAATCCTCGGCCTGATCGTATTGTTTGGCCGCGCGCATCGAGGTGGCGCAATTGATTAGCGTGGTGGCCCACGCCTCGGATGTGCCGGTGGTCAAGCCCATACGAGCGGCCAGTTCCAGCGCTCGCTGCACAATCCACTGATTCTCCTTGTGCCGACCTTGCGAGCGATAGAAGCCCATCGTTTCGTTGAGCACGGTGAGCAGTCCGGCCTCGTCGCCGGCGTTTTCCGCGTCCACCATCGCCTGTTCCAAGTACGGGCCGGCTTCGGTGGCGGCCGTGTGGCGATCGAAAATCGCGTCCAGTCCGTTCAGGAATTGTTGGGTATCAAAGGTTGCGGGCGATTGATCGGCATCGTCCGCAACCTGGTTCGCCGTGGAATCGGCACCTTGTGCTGCGGCCGCCGCATCGGTGTCGTCGGCATCGTCTGGACCATGCGCGAATTGCGCGGCGAATTGTTTGAGCAGTGCTTCCTCATCCATACCGCCAGACCTCCCTGAATCGTGTCTGATTTCAGTCTATTAATACTGTGAACAAACACGTCAGGGAGTTTGCTGTGAGCTTGGTCTCAGTCCACCTTGGTTTCGCGCAAGCGGTGAATGGCGTCGGTATCGGTTTCGCAGCGCCACGAGTAGAAGGCCAGCAGCCCTACGGCAAGCAGAGCCAGCGGCATACCGCCCAGGCCGGTATAGCGATAGTTCATCGAGAAGGTGGTGAGCATCGCGCCGCCGACAATCGAGCC
>OGFE01001334.1_pt1 | contig 17854 bp, 15 predicted proteins | sample 1570811 | NCBI WGS metagenome assembly OGFE01 (sample SAMEA2581967, study PRJEB24529) | metagenome | biome: Human gut stool | place: China | collected 2011 | reverse complement strand
AAAATTAAGTCTCTAAAGGCCATTGGGAAGAATCAAGCATTTTACAGAGCTTCCTAAACAGTCACGCTACGATTCTAACTATTACTTAGTAGATAGAGCTATCCAAACAAGCTCGAACTCTACAACAGGCGATTTGATGGTAAACGGTAAATCTTTGCGTAACAATGACGTCGAAATAAACCACAACCTCGTGGTCCACAACGGCTTGGAAGCAGGTGACGGAATTCTTTCAGCCACTCAAAACGCAGTCGAAGTAAAGTTAAAGCCTGCTGCATCGACGGAGTCTAAAGATATTCCTTCCAAGACACACGGAATCGTTGCTTCCAATGACGGCTACGCCGCAGTTGGATATGCCGGAAACCAAGTTGGTTTTAACTCTGAAAAGGCCGAGATTCTATCCGCTTCAGGACAGAGCAGAGTGACTGTCGCTCACGATACAGTGTCTGTGCACGCAGCTAAAGAGACAACTCTTACCGCCGGAAAAACAACTGTTCGAATCAATGATGACGGAGTGACATTAAATAACGCACGTATTCACGGAGTTGCACCGGGCGTTGCTGAAACGGATGCCGTCAACGTCGGTCAGCTTCGTTCATTAAGACACCACGTTAATACCGTAGATAAAGATTTGAGGGCCGGTATCGCTATGTCAATGGCTGCAGCTTCCATTCCTCAATCTTATGTTCCCGGCAAAAGTCTTGCAGCTTTAGGTGCTGCTACATACCGAGGAGAGAGCGGATTTGCAGTCGGAGTTTCAACTATCACTGACAACGGTAAGTGGGTTTTCAAAGTGAACGGAACCGGTGACGCAAGAGGCAACTTCGGCGCCGGTATCGGTGCAGGCTACTTATTCTAAAAAAGATAATCTTAGAGGCTAATTCATGAATCAGAAAGCAATCGTTTTCTCCTGGCTTTTATTTTTAGCGCCATTGGCGGTTTTTGCAGCTGAGCAAACCCCGATTGCAGCGGAATCGTCAGCAGTTCAGAACAAGCAGCCTGCAGGAGAAATGAAACATCAAGTGCAGCCGCTCCAATCTAGAACAGACCAAAAGAAAAATTTAGCCGAAAGCAAGCAGGTGCAAGAATATCCGGTTCAAGTCGAACCTTTCTTGCCTCGTATGAAACCGATGGGCAAGTTCTCTGCCGGAGTTCCGAATGCCGGCATTTATAAGTTGTTTGATGAAACCGACAACACCGTTTGCTATGTTTTGATGCCGAACTCTTTAGAAACTAAGAGGGAAAACGGCGGAGAGTTGACTTATAACAGCAATACCATCGGATCGATCAGCTGTGTGCGTATCGATGTTCAGCAACCGAAAGCCAAGAGCAGGCGCTAGTAAAAATAAGAATTTTCAGAAGGGCTTCCATTGTCGGAAGCTCTTTTTGTCTAGGCTGATCTCAAAGGCAATCCAAAAATCAGCCGCGTTTGACAACGGTCGGTTCAATACCTTGCCTTTTGTAGGCAACGTAGCGATGCCGGCCTTCCGTTAATTCAGGGTCGTCTCTACCGACAATGTCAATGATTTTGGGAAAACGCTCCATTAGAGCCTTAGTATCGATAGGAGCGCCGTGCGTTAAAAGAACTAAAAGTTCCGCATCAGGAAGTTCTGCGGCGTGTGTGGAGAGGGCAACACCGCCTCTCTGCATGTCAGGCGTATTGGGACGTCCATGAGGAATAAAAGAGGTGGGCTCGAATGCCCAAAGCATATTGTCAAACCGACGAAGTTCATCATCCGTTTCTAAAAGCACGCATGCAGATATGTTCAGCCGCTGCGCTTTTCGCATGGCTAGGCAAGCGTATTTGAAACGGTTTTCAACACCGGTGTGAAATGCTAAATCTGACATGAATGAAATCTTGTCATATTCAAAGTTTTGAATCAAGCGAGCGAACCGACTTAGTGCTCAAAAAACAAAAGGCCGGACGAACCGACCTCTTGTTCAAAACGAATCAGCCTTAGTACATGAATTGATAATTCAGAGTGACATTCTGGTCGAAGCTGCCGTGTGCGCCGACTGCTGCACCGTACATCAAGCCGAAAGAATGCTGTCCCTTCGCCAGCTGGAGGCCGACTTTACCGCGATAGGTAACGGAGTTTGCAAATCTACCGGATCCTTCATCTCCGAAATAAGTCTTGCGTTTTCCGGCGGTCGGAATGACCGCCAAATCGATCATCGTGCGAGACTTCCAGCCCGCAGCGCAGGTATATTCAAAACCGGCGTTCACACCAACTGGGAATTGCCAGATGTTGGAGTCAGACATATGGACAGAAACAGGTTCCGGAGTTTCGTCTGTGCCGTCAGAGTTGGAAAGATGTGTGAAACGGACACCGTAGTAAGGCACGAAATAAATTCCGCCGGCGACAAAACTGGTTTCAAAGCGGATACCGGCATTGATTGCGTGGGAGTTGCGGTCCTCGATATCGTGCTTTCCGTCATCTTTCTGATGGGTGTAGCCCAAGTTCGCGATGACGTTAACTTTTTTGCCCGTCCAAGTTCCGTAAAGGTTGACACCGTACCAATGAGAGTCAAGCTTTAAATCATCACCTTCGCCTTCTTCGTCATACCATTTCAGCTTGCCGGCGCCCCCGTTCAAAGCAAGACCCAGACGGAAATTATCGGCAATGACGTGGTCGTAGCCGAAGACTCCGCCGGCGCCTTTGTTTTTGAACTTGCCGAAGTCACCGGTGCGGTTGATGCGATGCGTCATTCCATAGGCTTCAACCCAAGGATCGCCTTGTTTGAAGGTGCGGTCCCAGCCGTTAAAGAGCGGACCGGACATAGACAGTCTGGAATCGATCACGTCTTGGTTGATATTGTTCACGTCATAAAGATTGGCCGTAAACATATCAGCGCTGGCGGCAGCGGAAAACACGGCCAGAGCGAGGGGAGCAAATCGAATTAGTTTCATTTTCTTCTCACCTTGGATAGATTAAGCCTGAGGAAGCTTAGCAAGCTGTTCTTTGTTCGAGGCCAGCAATTGCTCATTGTTGGCCAGACGGCTTCTTTCTTGTTCAATCACTTTAGCTGGAGCCTTCTTCACAAAGTTCTCGTTGGAAAGCTTGGTATTAGCCTTAGCAATTTCGTTTTCTAAGCGGGCAATTTCCTTGCTCAGACGTTCACGTTCAGCAGCAACGTCAACCTTGATGATGAGCATCAGGCTGAAGTCATCAACCACGGCAACGGGAGCGGCAGAGCCGACCGGACGAACAGTTTCTAGGTCATCGGTGAAAATAACTTCTTCAAGACGGCCGAGCGTCTGGAGATACGGCGTGAGCTTCTCGGCTCTGGCGCGTGCTTCTCCGTCGCGGCTGCTGACAGCCAAAGGAACTTTCTTAGAAGGAGGCACGAGCATGCCGCTTCTCAAGTTGCGGATGGCGTCAACCATAGCCTTGAGTTCGTTAACCGTTATATCAGCCTGAGTGTTGACCTTAGCCGGGTCGTAAACCGGATAAGACTGGACCATCAAAGAATCAACGGAATCTTCACTGCGGACGCCGGCAACAACGGAAACCTTCTGCCAGAGTTCTTCCGTGATGAACGGAATAATCGGGTGAGCCAGACGTAATGTCTGTTCTAGAACTGTGACCAATGTGTGGCGAGTAGCTCTCTGAACGGCTTCATTGCCTTGGTTCAACTGAACCTTAGAAAGTTCAAGGTACCAGTCGCAGTATTGGTTCCAAATGAAGGAGTAGATCGCGTTGGCGGCGTTATCCAGGCGGTAATCTTCAAAGGCCTTGCGGACTTCCTGAACGGTACGTTCGAACTCAGACCAAATCCACTGGTCCGGAGCAGAGTATTCCATCGGAGCATTCGGATCAAGACCACAGTCTTTACCTTCAACGTTCATCAGAACGAAGCGTGTGGCGTTCCAAAGCTTATTGCAGAAGTTGCGGTAGCCGTCCGCGCGTTTGACGTCGAAGTTGACGTTGCGGCCGAGGGTTGCGTATGCGGCCATCGTAAAGCGAAGAGCGTCGGCACCGATTTCGTTGATGCCTTCCGGATAATGCTTGCGCAGTTTCTTTTCTACGATCGGGGCTTTTTCGGGCTGACGAAGTCCGGTCGTGTTCTTCTTGACTAAGGATTCAAGATCAACACCTTGGATGATATCGAGCGGGTCCAAAGTATTGCCTTCTGACTTAGACATCTTGTTCCCTTCAGCATCACGGACCAGACCGTGAATGTAGACATTCTTGAAGGGCACGCGTCCTGTGAAGAAGCGAGTCATCATGACCATACGAGCCACCCAGAAGAAGAGGATGTCGTAGCCGGTCACGAGAACAGAAGAAGGAAGATAAATATCAAAAGCCTTCGGATCATTGATCAATGTAGAGAAGGGTACGAGGGCAGAAGAGAACCAGGTGTCGAGCACGTCTTCATCGCGATGAAGCTTAACGCCGGCGCCTGCCTTCTGCTGGGCTTCTTCTTCGCTATGAGCAACATAAACATTGCCTTTGTCGTCATACCAAGCCGGGATCTGATGTCCCCACCAAAGCTGACGGGACAAGCACCAATCCTGAATGTTAGAGAGCCAGTCTTTGTAAACCTTCTGCCACTGTTCGGGGAAGATATTGACTAAGTTTTCCTGAACAGCTTCCAAACCGAGGTCGGACAGAGACTTGCCGGGATAACGGCTGCCTTCCGGAGCGGGCTGGCTCATGGCCAGGAACCACTGCTCGGAAATCATCGGCTCAACCACTTCACCGGTTCTCGGCACCAACGGAACCATGTGTTTATGCGGCTTGATACCGACGAGCAGGCCCTGAGCCTTCAAGTCTTCGATGACGGCCTTACGAGCTTCATAACGATCCATGCCGCGGTACTTTTCGGGCACGTTGTCATTCAGATGAGCCGTCTTGGTCATAATATTGACCTGTTCGAGGTTGTGGCGTTTGCCGACTTCAAAGTCGTTGAAGTCGTGGGCCGGCGTAATCTTCACGCAGCCGGAGCCGAACTCTTTATCCACATAATCGTCTGCAATGACCGGAATTTCACGGTCGGTCAGAGGCAGTTTCAGTTTCTTGCCGACCAAGCCTTTGTAGCGTTCGTCTTCGGGATTGACCGCTACTGCCTGGTCACCGAACATGGTTTCAGGACGGGTCGTTGCAACAACGACACCTTCGGAGCCGTCAGCAGCAGGGTAACGGATTTCCCAGAGATGTCCGTCCATTTCCTTCGGTTCCACCTCGAGGTCGGAAACCGAGGTCTGAAGTTTCGGGTCCCAGTTCACAAGACGGCGGCCTCTGTAGATCAAGCCTTTTTCGTACAGGTCGACAAAGCAGTCAACCACGACCTTGGCGAGGTCGTCATTCATTGTGAAATAGAGGCGGTCCCAGTCAAGGGTATCGCCCAAACGGCGCATCTGATTAAGGATGTTGCCGCCGGAGTAGTCCTTCCACTTCCAGATTTCTTTGACGAATTCGTCGCGCGGCATATCGCGGCGATTCTTGCCTTGAGCTTCCAGCTTACGTTCAACAACGATCTGAGTTGCGATACCGGCGTGGTCGGTTCCCGGCAGCCACATCGTGTTGTAGCCGTTCATGCGGTAGAAGCGGGTCAAGGAGTCCATCACACTGTGGTTGAAGGCGTGACCCATATGAAGGATACCGGTAATGTTCGGCGGAGGCAGCTGGATAGAGAAAGAGGGCTTGCCTTCTGCAAGGCCGGCCTTGAAATAACCTTGTTTTTCCCAGAAGGGATACCACTTGGCTTCAATCGAAGCCGGATCGTAACTCTTAGCGAGTTCTTTGTTCTGTGTTTCGCTCATGGTGCTTAATTGTGAATATGCGAATCAAAAATAGAATTTGTTATTTTCTCACGTATTGAGGCTTTCCGCGAAAAACCGAGAAAACTTGAGAAAAATAAGTCAGTTAGAAGTAATAAAAGCTAGTGTCTCATCCACAACGATCAAGACACAAGCTTTCAAAAGGCCGATATCGGTCTATTTGAAAGAGCGTCTGTAAATTTCTTCACAGTCTTCAACAGTAAGATCCATCGGATCACAATCGAAAGCCAAAGGAAGAGAGGTTCTGACCTCTTTTGCAAAGCCGGGAAGCTCATCTTCTTTAATTCCGAACTGGCTCATTGTTATTTCGGCAACACCGCATTCCTGCAGCAAGTACTCCAATGCAATAAGAAAATCTTTAGGTTCATTAACCTCCTTAAGCCCAAGAGCCTTTGCCATCTTTACGAATTTCTCAGAACACAGGCCTCTTTCAATAAAAAAGCCAAAGTAAGCACGGCAAATCAGAACGAGTCCTGCGCCGTGCGGAAGGGTAGGATGGTATGCACTCAAAATATGTTCCAAAGAATGCTGACTGAGCAGCTTTCCTGTGGACATTACAAAGCCGCCAAGAGTGTTGGCAAAAGCCACATTTTCCCTTGCCTCTAAATCTTTTCCGTCCTTTACGGCACGACCCAAATAAGAGCCGATCTTTTCGATGCCTGTAATCGAAAACATTTCGTTGAAAGGATTAGCCTTTTTAGACAAATAACCTTCAGCCAAATGGAAGAAAGTGTCCAGTCCTTGGTATGCAGTAAGTTTCGGAGGAACGGAAACCATCAATTCCGGATCAACGATGGAAAGGACAGGAAAGAGGCTTTGAAAGCCGATACCTAATTTTTCTTTCGTGACTGAATTGGTCACCATACCGCTGTTGTCAGCTTCCGATCCTGTGCCCGCTGTAGTGGAGATGCACACTACAGGCAAAGGTGTGTTCTCAGGCTGCTTTCTGCCGCCGGTACCTTTCTGACAGTAATCCCAAATGTTCCCTGGATTCGTTGCTGCCAGGGCGATGAGCTTTGCGGAATCCATAGGAGATCCGCCTCCAAACCCAATAACAAAGTCACAGTTTGTTTCTTTAGCCTTAGCTGCGGCAGCCATGATGTTATCGGTGATTGGGTTGGGTTCGATTCCGTCAAAAACCTCGAAAGAAACGTCGGACTTTTCCAGCTGTTTCTCTAATTCATTCAGGTAGCCAAGTCTTTTGACAGAGCCTCCGTTCGTTGTGACGATCAAAGCTTTCTTTCCGGGCATGCGGTATTGATAAAGCTTCTTAAACGATCCGGAACCAAAAACGAACTCTGTAGGAATGCAAAAAGAAAACATAAGAACCTTTTGAAATGAAAAACAGTTTTTGAAACTTTTATTACTGAGACTCTTGAATTCTAGTTCTTTCGGTTTTCTTCGGAAGTTCGAAAACGGAAAAGCGGCCCAAGAAAAAAGAAAACCGCGGCAGCCTTTTCAAATAGACGACTGTCGCGGCTTTCCAGCCTTCTAACTTATTCGGGAAATTTTCCGATAAGTTTTAGCTCCTCAACTTAAATTAGAGAACCATCTTAGAGATCAAGAAACCAAAAGGAACTGCTGCAACCAGACCGACGATGCCGGGAAGGAAGAAGGGGGTGGTTGATAACCCAGGAACCGTTCCATTTTCTGTCCATGAACGAACCGGTGTCGTCACAGGCAATTGCAAAAGCTGTCGTCGGATAAATATTGGTGATATAGAGGGCCGAGCAAGCGACGAAGCTGGCAAGAATCGTGCTGGCATCCACGCCCAAGCTGGCAGCAACCGGAACCAGCAAAGCGGCTGTAGCGCCCTGGCTAAAGAGAAGTGCGGACACACAGAAGAATGCGACAGCGAGGAGGGCAGGATATTGCTCCAGTAAAGCCGTCGCCTGTGTCTTAATTTCCGGAATATGCGCACCGATGATAGTAGAACTCATCCAAACGATACCGAGAACGACTACCAAGCTTTCCATGCCGCCGCCAAAGATCGGGGTGTTCTTAATTCTATCGAGCGAGATATCGCAGAACCAATACATCACAAGACCGGCCATAAGCATGGAGATAATGATGATGTCGCGGCTGCCGAGAGTGTGGCCGATATAAGGCTTGAAGAGAAGCAGCGCAACAATGAAGACCACGGCAAGTAGGAAGATGGCAACGGAAACTTTTGCTTTGCGAGTTGTCGGCTTTTCAGCTTCTTTCTTAGTCTTCATCGAGACTAAACCTTCTTTGAGTCTCTTTTGGAAGATGGGGTCTTTGTCCAGATCGACCCCCTGCATACTGGAAATAATGGCTGTAACAATGGCACCGAAAACTGCGGAAGGATCGATAACAGCTAAAGCCTGACCGAAAGAGACCCCCATTTTTTCTACAACAACATACATAGCGGCGGTCGCGGCAGAGATAGGAGATGCAGTAATAGCAATCTGGCTTGCAATTACAGCACTTGTCAGAGGCTGAGAGGGACGGACATGATTTTCTTTGGCAACTTCCTGAATGACGTTCAGAACGCTCATAGCGGTATAGCCGGTTCCTCCGAGAACGGTAAGAACAAAGGTCACAGCCGGGGCCAGGATATTGATGTACTTCGGATTGCTCCTCAGCAGTTTGCTGGCTAATTTAACCATGTAGTCCATGCCGCCTGCTAACTGCATGCAGCTGATGGCGAAAATCACCGACAGGATGATCAGGATCACGTCGATAGGAATCGCACCGGGCTTAAGTCCAAGAACGAAAACAGCGATTGCCATTCCTAATCCGCCGGCCATGCCGACTCCTATACCGCCGAGCTTTGCCGCATAAATAATGCAGCCGAACAATAGAATTATTTCTAGAAAGATCATGAGAATCTCCTTGGTAGATTGAAGAAATATGCTCATCAGCCTGTAGGAAGCGGAACTATTGAAGAACCGCAAGGCGTGACGCCATTATTCGAGAGACCCCACATTTACCGTTAATACATTCAGAAATACAATAGATCCGATTTCAAAAATATTAATTCGAAATGTTTACCCCTGAACTTGATCTGCGAGCGATTCAAATCTTTTTGGCTGTTGCCGAAGGCAAGTCAGTCAAAAAAGCTTCAGAGAAACTCAAAATTTCGTCCCCGGCAATTTCACAGGCCTTAAGACTGCTGGAAGAAGATCTTGGAACCGAGCTTTTTTGCCGTGATGTTCGTCCTTTACGATTAACAGCGAGCGGTCGAAAGCTTCAGACGGAAGGCAACAACCTTCTAGAGGCAGCTCGTTCGCTGCGAAACAAGATTTGCTCAAACGAATATGTGTTTCAATCGCTGAGACTCGGTATCGGAGAAAGTGCGACATCAACGATCGGTCCGTACCTTCTGGCTTTATTAAGGGATCGGGTTTCGGAAATTTCGATGGAAAGTCTTCTTACTGCGCCTTTAGTGGAGAAGCTTCTAAAAGATGAAATTGACGTTTTGATCAGCGTTGATCCCATGTTCAATGACGACCGCTGGGTCCGAAGAGAAATCTATCGAGAATCATTTTTAGTTTTGTCTAAAGACAAGATTGGAAATCCCTGCACCATTGAAGACCTACAGCGATTGTCGATTACTCGGCCTTACATCTCTTACGGCGCCGGAAGTCAGGACAAAATCGTTTGTGATCGTTTCTTGAGGTGTTTGAATGTCCGTCCCCTTGAAACCGTAACCGCTTCATCCAGTTATGTGATTACCGGTTTGGTGCATGAGCTTAACGGCTGGGCGTTGCTCACGCCTACCAACGCCCTGAGCGGCAAGACGTTTCTGGATAATTTGCAATGGGCACCTTTACCCGAAGGCAAACAATTGTTTCGGAGCACCTGGGTCGTCGGAGACAGCTTTAATCGTGAGCAGCAGGTGGATCTCGTCTGCAAATTAGCACAGGAAGCTCTTAAAGATAAATTTGCACCTCATATAAAGAACTTTGCACCAGGACTTGCCAATTACATAGAAATCGTTAGTCAAGATTAACCTTCGCTAAATAGATTAAGGAAAACGGAATCTGTTCTTCAATTATTCTTTGCCGGATTGTCTCGAAAGAAGATGTCATTAAAAAATGATGAAACATACTCTTCAAGGAGAAATGTATGCAAACAGCACTGGAAAAGATCGCTTCTTTCGCGGTGCATACAGATTATGAAAAGATTCCGGACGACGTGCTCGAAGCGGCCAAACTCGGCCTTACAGACTTTTTTTGCCTGTTCTCTTGCCGGGATCAACGCACCGGTCAGCAACAACATCCTTAATTATTAAAAAAAAGAAGGGCTGAAAGAGGGGCCTTGTCGGCTTTTCGGAACTTCTTATTCATCGGGTTTGAAAGAAGCCTCTTTATTTAACGGCGTGAGCTCTCATTGCATGGACTTTGACGACGTTTCCTGGGCAACGATCGGACATCCGAGCGTCAGCGTTGCGCCAAGCGTATTTGCCTGTGCACAAAAAGGGAAGTGGAACGGAAAGCAGACATTATTGGCTTACGTTCTTGCCGTTGAATCGATGCACCAGATTGCCCGTTTAACCATGCCGCAGCTCTCTGAAAGAGGCTGGCATACGACTTTGGCTTATGGTGTCTTCGGCGCAGCGGTTCCTGCCGTCAGACTCTTAGGACTTAATGAAGATGAGTGTGCGAATGCCTTAGGTATCGCTGTCAGTCGTGCCGGCGGCGTTCGCGCCAATTTCGGAACACAAACTAAAGCTCTGCACGCCGGGTTATCTAACAGGATCGGCATTGACTGTGCAGAAATGGCTGCCTGCGGGATTAACGCAAGCCACAATGCCGTCGAAGGCGCAGATGGATTTGCTTTGTGCTTTACGGGAGAGACAATAAAAGGCGAGGTCGATATCGGCGAGTTCTGGGACCTTCACGAAAACGGCCTCGTCATCAAGCGTTATCCATGCTGCTCCGGTCCGCATCCCACAAACGATGTTTGGGATGAGTTCCTTTCCGCTCATCCGCTTAAAGCAGAGGACATTGATCATATTGAAGCCGGTGTCAGTTTATTAGGTCCGAAGGAATGACTTGCCATTTGCCTCAGAATGCCGTCCAGGCAAAGTTCTCGCTTGAATTCGCTTTAGCCTATAGGCTGATTTTCGGGAAGCTGTCCCTTTCATCTTTCACGGATCAAAACGTTCTCGCTCCGGAAATCCAAGCCATGATGAAGAAAATCAAGATGGAAGTTTCTCCGGAGTTGGCAAAACTCGGATTTATCGGGACGGCTCCGATTCGCCTAAAGGTTTATCTCAAGGACGGGAAGGCCATTACTTTGAGCAATGATTTGGCTGTCGGAAATCCGGAGAAACCACTCCCCGAACAAGTGGTTAAAGAAAAATTTATGGACTGCTCTAAAGGCGCGGCTGATCAGGAAAAGGCAGAGAAGTGGTACGAAATTTTGAAGAATTTGGAAAACGCCACACAAGAGGAAATACTTTCACTAGGCAATCCGTAATAAAAATCTGAGTTTCTAAGAGCAACCTCTGACTGATTTCAAATAGGCAAACGGGATTTTTTACCAGTTATTGAATTCGTTAACTGTCCCCCAAGCTGCCTGTTGTAATTTTTTGCCCGTTTCCGGCGTCACAACTAAATCATCAAAACGCCCGTAGAAATCGCAGTCGGTCGGTGCGATTCCTGTTAATGACGCAAAAAATACCGCTGCCTCTAAATAGGTTCCGGCGACAGTCGGATGTCGGTTATCTGAACGTATAAGTTCAATCTCAGGAAAATCTCGTTGCGATCTTTCAAAGGCCAGACCGCAGGGAATAACGGAGGCAGAATTTTCGTTGGCGACTTCGATGGTTGCGTCTGCTAAAAGTCGCGTCATCTCAGGCTTGTCTTTGTAAGCCCAAGTCATCATGAAATACGGTCTGGCGCCGGCAGCCCGAATGTCCTGACAATGCTTTCTAGCCGATTCTCGGAAAAGCTCCTTCAGCTCAGGATGTATCGGTCCTTGACTTGAATCCTCTAAGACAACGGCGTCAAAGATCTTTCCGTCCGGATACTTTAAGAAGGTTACTTTGTTTGTGCCGTCACTTGCGATCTTGTAGCTCCTCAGAGCGTTCGGTCGCAAATAACTTTTGACGTCATGCCAATACAGGCTGGCTCCCCCAATTCCGACAATCGTTATGACCAGATCGCGGTGCTTTGCTTTCGCAAAGCCATTCATCATTCCATTGACGCCGCAGTTGTAAAACATGAAGGAATTGCCGACCAAAAGAATATTCTTCAAGCCGTCGGGTTTGTCGGTAACGATTGGTTTTATGTAGCTCATTGGACACAAAGAAAATGAATCAATTATGGGAAATACTGTTGAAACTCTTTACTTTTTAACCGCACTTCTGCAGCGTTTAGCCGGAAGATTCTTCATGAATCTAAAGTAGAGGATCGTTAAGCAGACAGAGGTCACGAGCCAGCTCAGCGGATAAACCATCATCAAAATTTCATAGGTCGGTTTCGCAGCAAAAACCGAATACACCCAAACGATTCGAATGGTACAAATGACAACGACCGTAATAATGGCAGGCGGAAGAGAGTAGCCATACCCGCGCATAGAGTCGGATAAAACTTCCATGACGGAATTCAAAGGTTCGGGGATCACAACCCAAAGCAGTCGAATCATACCGAGAGAAATAATGTCTTCGGACTGCGTAAAAAATCCCAGCAAATATCGGCCGAAACCGTAAATCAAAACGCTCAGAACCACAGTAATACCGATGTTGAGCGCCATGTTGACCCGAGTAACGCGTTTGCAGCGTTCCAGATTGCCGGCGCCGTAGTTCTGACTAATAAACGTCGTTGCAGCCAAACCGAAACCGTTTATCACGCAGTAGCAGTTAATCTCGATCGTAAAGGCAGCAACCGAAGCGGCCATCACATCTGCGCCCAGGGAGTTGATGGCACTTTGAATAATCAAGTTAGATAAAGAGAAGACGGAGCTTTGCAAACCGGCAGGCCAGCCGATTTTAATCATGGAGCGCAGGGCCTTCTTATCCATCTTGAAGAGGCGCTTCGGATAAAGACGGAGCGGCCCGTCTGTGCGCATGAGTCTATAAACGAGGGTGCCGGATGCCAACAGGTTCGCTAAAGCGGTCATTAAAGCAACGCCGCCGATACCCCAATCCGCTATAGTGACAACGAACAAATCTCCCAACGCATTAAAGACACTCGCAATACAAAGAGCCCAAAGAGGCGTTTGCGTATCGCCCTGACTTCTCAGTACGGCCGATAGGAAGTTATAGATGGAAATGAAGGGCATGCCCATCAAGTACATCTGAAGATAAATCTCCGAATGGCGAACAACGCTCGGAGGCACTTGCATCCATCTCATCAAAATCGATGCACAAAGCTCTCCGATCGCCATTGCGATGACGCCGAAGATGACCGCCGTTGCGAAGGCCGTGTGCACAGCTCTGGAAGCGTCATCGTATTTACGCATACCCAAGTACCTGGCCACCACAACGTTTGCACCGATGGAGAGGCCGATACAGAATGCGACAATCAGACCGACGATCGGTACGTTGGTACCGACGGCCGTAACGGCCTCGTTAGAAACAAAATGTCCGAGAACAGCAACGTCTGCAAGGTTGTAAAGTTGCTGGAGAACACCGGTCAGGGCTAGGGGAATTGCAAAGACAACCATCTTGTCCCAGATGGTTCCGTTGAGCATGTCGATATTCTTGCTGAAGATAGCCATGACCGATCCTTATTTTTATAGTTGGTTCGAGTTTTCAAAAGTAAGAATACTCCTAGAAATGCAAAGCCTGCGCGGTTTTGGTAAGGCGCAGGCTCGTAAGTCTCTAATCAAGAAAATCGGACAAAGATTGTCAGGATTTAGGCTGAGAAACGGTTTTTTCTCTAATCGTGACGGTAGGCAGATCACCTTCGAATTTTTCTACTTCGACAAGACCTGAGGAGGCCACGTTTCCGCAGGCGAGCTTGGAAGTCGGAACATCCATCGTCAAGCTGTTAGCGTTGCCGTGGACATCAAGCGTTGATCCGTCTTCTTGTTTTTGCGGCTCAAACCACCCGCCGTGACGAAGAAGAACCACGTCTTTTCTAACTTTATCGGTCACAAAAGCGCCGGCGAGAGCGCTTCCTCGATCGTTGCGGACAAGAACGACGTCACCGGTTTTAATTCCTCTCTCGGCGGCGTTATCCGGATGAATCCATATCGGCTCCCGATCACCGATGTTATGAGAGGCCGTGTGAGATGTCCCGTCTAATTGGCTGTGCAGCCTGTGCGCGCTTTTGCCGGACATGTATGCCAGCGGATACTTCTTCTTATTGTTTAAGGACTCGCTCGGCTCAAAATAGCTTGGATATCCGCGGCAGTCGTCATAACCGTAACTTGCGATCTTCGGACTAAAGATCTGAATTTTGCCGCTTTCTGTGCGAAGCGGATGGCCTGCAGGATCCTTCCTGAATTCTTCAAAGGCAATGAATTTCTTACTTGACTCGTCCTCCGTATAAAAAACGATGCCCTTTGACCAGAACTCTTCGAAGCTAGGAAGTTGGATTCCGGAGCTTAACCCTCGATTCTTTGCGTCTTGGTAGATGGCTCGAATCCATTCCATCTCATTCAGACCAAGTGTAAATTCGTGCTCAACACCCATACGGCGAGCCAATTCGGAATAAATCTGATAATCGGAGCGAGATTCACCAATCGGGGCGATCATGGCGTGATTCGCTGCAATTCCGTCATTCGTATAGGTTCCGATCGGGCAGATGTCGCTGTGTTCGAACACGGTTTGCGCCGGAAGCACGATGTCTGCATGACGTGCGGTAGCCGTCATAAAACAATCGGTGACGACGATGGTCTCCGGTTTCTTCCACGCAGAGAGAAGCCGATTCGTTTCTGGCTGATGGGCAAAAGGATTCCCGCCCGTCCACATCACCATACGAATATCAGGATAAGTGAGTCTTTTACCGTTATGTTCGATCGTCTTTCCGGGGTTCAGAAAACAATCCGCAAACCGCATAACCGGGATATAGGCGCTTCCTTTCCAGGGTTTTAATCTGGGAGGAACCGGTTCTACTCGAGGCGCCAAACCTCCGATCATCGGGCCGACATGGAAAGGGCAGCCGCCGGAAGAATAGTGGTAGTTCGTGCCCACGCCTCCGCCGGGCAAACCGATTTGGCCCAACATACTTGCCAGCGTAAACGCCATCCAATGCGGCTGCTCGCCGTACTGAATTCTTTGGATGCCCCAGCCCATCATGATCATGGTGCGGTTATCCGCTAATTCATGAGTTAGGAGGCGGATTTTGTCGGCCGTGATACCGGTAATTTCAGAAGCCCATTCAGGCGATTTAGGAATTCCGTCAGACTTCCCGAGAAGGTAGTCGCGGAAGACCTCAAATCCGGAAGTACAGTTTTTAAGGAAATTCTTATCTGATTTGCCCGAGCTTTCCAGCTCGTACATCATGCCTAACATCAAGGCGCAATCCGTTCCGGGCTTAGGTGCGATCCATTCGCTGCTTAAAAACTCCCCGGTTTCTGTTCTGACCGGATTGATATCGATCGTTTTAATGCCTGATGTTTTGAGTTTTTCCAGGTAAGGGAAGTAGTTGTGAAGCGTCGTTGACCAGTCGATGTCATTCGTGACAATCGGATCCGCGCCCCAAAGAACAACACGCTCGCTGTTTTTAAGAACAACATTCCAATCCGTGGACTGAGGATCGCCTGTCCCGACGACATAGGGCAGTATGGTTCCGATTGCAGCAGTTGAATAAGAATTGACGCCGGAAACATAACCACCGCTAAGACTCAGCAATCTTCTCTGAAGCGTACTGGCCGAATTCACAGTACCCGGTGACTTCCAGCCATACGACTGACCGAAAATCGCACTCGGGCCGTACTCCGAATAGACACGTTTAAGTTCGGAGGCAATCAGATCAAGGGCCTCCTCCCAGGAAACCCGTATCCATTTATCTTCGCCGCGGCGATCCCTAGAGGCAATCCCTTCTTTAAGATAACTTTCGCGCACCATCGGATAACGAATCCGAGAAGGGGCATAAGGCAGTTCCGCCAGAGCTTTTAAATTCGGAGAAGGGCGCCGGTCCTCCGGAATCGGTTCGATTTTAGAAATCTTTCCGTCTACAACGGTCGTCTTCACAACTCCCCAATGGGTGACGGAAGTTCCTTCTCGGAAGTCTGGGCTCGGTTTTTTAGAGATGCTTTCGGTCATACAAAGGTGCTTTCAGTCAGTCGAATAATCGTATTGTGCTTTGAATGCCTGAATGTTTGCTGATTAGTCGAAGAAATAACATTCTGAAACTTTTTCAAATGCAACTCATTCTCAACTTTTAATAAATTTTTAAGCGACCCATCCTAAGCTCAACCGACTGATTCTGTATTTCTCCTTGTATCTTGGTGGGTGTCAGATGTTTGAATACGAACTTAAAAAGTTAAATCTCAGCGAAAAACGCGAACAGCAGCTCAAGCTTCCTTATATCGCAAAGGATGTTGAGACGATTCGCATCATGACCGAGATTTACTGCCATGCTCATCACAACACCAAAGAAGGGTTATGCCCGGAGTGCGAGGAGTTCTATTTATATTCCGTAAAAAGACTCGCTTGCTGTCCCTTCGGAGAGAAGAAACCCGTCTGCGCAAAATGCAAAATTCATTGCTATGGGAAAGGATACAAGGAGAGGGCTAAAGAAATTATGGCTTTTTCCGGTCCGAAGCTGCTGCTCAAGCACCCCATTCTTTCGATGAGACATATCATGGCGCTCTTCCGCGAACCTCCGGAAAAACCTACCGCAGCCAAACCGCGTCCATTGGCAAAAGAAAACAATTAAGCTGCCGGAGTTTTTCTACGGCAGCCCTCTAATTATTAATAGCTAATATTATTTTTTAGCGTCTTTTATCACGGTTTCTCCGGCTAATTTGCCGTTGACCAAGCAGTCCATCACTGCGTTTGCACCAATTTTGACCGCACCGTGGATGCCGCCCGTGCATTCACCGGCCGCATAAAGTCCCGGGATCGGTTTGTCGTCAACAACTGACAAGACACGGGTCGAAGTATCCGTTGCGATACCGCCCATCGTGTGGTGGATCTTCGGGCTCATTTCGGAAACGTAGTAGGGCGCATGAGTCAAAGGCTTGATGTCCTTATCCAGCTTGCGTCCGAATTCCGTATCTTTTCCGCTTTCGATAGCTTTGTTGAAATCGGCAAAGGTCTGTTTGAGTGCTTCCGGATTCATGCCATATGCCTGAGCTAGAGCATCGAGACTTGCATATTCCTTAACCGCACCGTTCTTTCTTAAGATGTCCATGGCGCCTGGACGCACTTTGTTGAAAGAGGCAACGCCGACAGAGTCGGTCACGGAGATTGTCTTTCCTCCGGCATCCAGCACTTTGAAGATCGCATCGGTCGTCGTTTTGCGATCACCGAATTCATCGGTGAAACGCTTGCCGGTCTTGGTGTTAATCCACAGACCGTACAGAGAGCCGCCGACGCTGGCAAAATGCGAGCCCATCCCCATGCCTTCTTCGTCCGGTGAAGTGTTCGGTAGGAACTGAATCCAGTCGGCCTGGATGATGTTGGCTCCGATTCGGCTGGCTTCGCGCATGAGTTCAGCGGTAGCGCCGGGTTGGTTCGTCGTTTTAAGATTACCGGTTAACTTCGGATCGAGGCGAGTTCTATAGCCAACGTCAGCCGAGAAGCCGCCGAAGGCGAGGATCACACCGTCTTTGGCCTTGATTTCAACAGGTTTACCGGAACCTTCTTTGCCGAACTTGTAGCCTTCCAGAGCTGTAACACCAATGACACGACCGTTTTTGTTTTTATCTAAACAAATGACTTTCACACCGGTAACAACAGGAACGCCGAGTTCTTTGAGCTTTTTCATGAACGGAATCAAGATGCCTTGTCCGGTTCCTTCTTCGGTAATCAGGCAGCGGCGTGCAGAGTGTCCGCCTTTACCAGTCAAGTCAGTACGCCAAACGACGCCTTGTTTCTTGGTCCACTCAAATGTGGGAGCAGCAAGCTCGGTCACGACTTTGATGTGCTCAGGGCTAATGGCTAGCCATTGAATATCTAATCAAACCTATACATACTCAGCTTCC
>OGFE01001292.1_pt1 | contig 18372 bp, 14 predicted proteins | sample 1570811 | NCBI WGS metagenome assembly OGFE01 (sample SAMEA2581967, study PRJEB24529) | metagenome | biome: Human gut stool | place: China | collected 2011 | reverse complement strand
TTTTCTGTAACAGAAACTGAGTGCATTTTTTCTTGCCATTACCGTAGTAATTGTTTATAATTAAGGTATGACAATAAAAGAAGGCATGAACAATGCAAACGATAGATGAGGCACTAAACAAACTGAAAAAATCTGATTTTCGCAGTCGGTTTCATTTAAAGCAAAAGGACATTGACTATATTAATGAAAAGGGAATGAATAAAATCCGCTCCCATGCAGAAGATTTTGTCAGAACACGGCTTGCACCAAAATATATTCCGAATGACGGAAAGCAAACGCCTATGAGGGGACACCCTGTTTTTATCGCACAGCACGCCTGTGCCTGTTGTTGCAGAGGGTGTCTTAACAAGTGGTACAGAGTTGCAAGGGATAAACAGCTTAACGAGGTCGAACAGCAGAAAATTGTAAATCTGCTTATGGCTTGGATTGAAAGGGAATACAATGGCTATAATTCCAATAAAGAATGATAGATAAGGGCAAAAAGATGAGTGATAAATTAAGCGTGTTAAAAGATTACTTCGGACACGATTCTTTCAGAGACGGACAGGAACAGATAGTTGACGCCTTGCTTGACGGTAGAGATGCACTTTGCATTATGCCCACAGGTGCGGGCAAGTCTATGTGCTATCAGATTCCCGCATTACTTTTTGACGGGGTGACAATTGTTGTGTCACCTCTGATTTCGCTTATGAAGGATCAGGTCGGCACACTCGTTCAGTCGGGAGTTCCTGCGGCATACATAAACAGCTCGCTTTCATATCCGCAATTTCTGCGAGTGCTTTCAAATGTTGAACACGGAAAATACAAAATCATCTATGTTGCACCCGAAAGACTGTTGACTGACGGATTTCTTGATACCTGTAAAAAGATAAAAATCTCAATGGTTGCAGTTGACGAGGCTCATTGCGTTTCACAATGGGGACAGGATTTCAGACCGAGTTACCTCAAAATTATTTCATTTGTTGAAAGCCTTGCAAATCGTCCGATTGTCGGAGCATTTACCGCAACGGCTACGAATGATGTAAAAGGAGATATAAAGAAAATTCTCAGGCTTGAAAATCCGTTTGAAATTACAACGGGATTTGACCGTCCCAACCTTTTCTTTGGAGTAATAAAGTCATCGTCAAAGGACGAAAAGCTTATTGATCTCATTCGGGAGCGTGGCGACAGGTCGGGAATTGTCTATTGTGCAACCCGAAAAAATGTTGAATCTGTCTGCGAATTGCTCTGCGATAACGGCTTTTCGGCGGCAAGATACCATGCAGGTCTTGATGAGTACGAACGCAGGAAAAATCAGGAGGATTTTGTTTTTGACCGAAAAAATATTATGGTCGCAACCAATGCTTTCGGTATGGGAATTGACAAGTCAAATGTTACATATGTAATCCATTACAATATGCCGAAAAACATTGAAAGCTACTATCAAGAGGCAGGACGGGCAGGTCGTGACGGCGGTGAGGCAGATTGTATTTTGCTCTACAGTCCTAAGGATGTTCGCCTAAATCGCTTTATGATTGAAAATTCCGAGGGAAACGATGAGCTTACAATTGAAGAAAACGAGCAAATTCGTGAGCGTGATTTTGAACGCTTAAAATATATGACCTTTTACAGCACAACAAACGATTGTCTGCGTGGGTTTATTCTGCGGTATTTCGGCGGTGAAAAGAAGGCTTACTGCGGAAAATGCTCCAACTGTCTTTCCGTTCACAAGCTTGTTGATGTCACAATTGACGCTCAAAAAATTATGTCGTGTATTGCGAGAACAGGACAAAAGTACGGCAAAACCGTGATTTGTGATGTGTTAAAGGGCAGTAAAGGCGAGAAAATTCTAAAAGCTGAGCTTAACAATCAGTCAACCTACGGAATAATGAAAGAGGTTACGGCAAGGCATATTTTCGGCACAATTGACTTTCTTGCCGAAAAGGAGTATATTTCAGCCGACAATGAAACCGAGGTTCTAAAACTTTTGCCAAAGAGCAGAGATGTGCTTTTCGGACGGGAACGGCTTGTGATGAAGAAAGTTGAAAACTCCGAAAAGGTTGTCAAAACGCACCGTCCCGAAGTGCCTGTCAATTCCGAATTACTTGACGCACTCAAGGCTTTGCGAAAAGGCATTGCATCCAAAAAGAGCGTTCCTGCCTATGTTATTTTTACCGATGCAACGCTGATTGATATGTGCAAAAAATGCCCCGAAACACCTGATGAAATGCTTGAAGTTTCGGGGGTGGGCAGAACAAAGCTTGAAAAATTCGGAAAACAATTTCTTGAAGAAATCGCAAAATTCAGATAACTTCATATACTGTTAAAGGATGAACGAATTCGTTTGTCCTTTTCTTTTTCAATTTTCAAAATTGTATTGAAATAATTAGTACAAAGTGGTACAATAATTACAGAGAGAAAACAGATTGGAGGCATTTGTATGGCTGACATATTTGATTACATAAGTCGGAGAGGCGATTTGACATTTGAACAGGACGGTTTTAACGAGCTTGACGCACTTGTGCTTTCACGGCTTTCATATCTTCCTTTTGACGGTTCGGTATCGTCCTGTCTGTTTGATGAAATCACCCTTGAACAGGCGGCAATGCGTGTGTTTGCAACCGATGATTACGAGAAAAATCTATTGTGGAAGGGCGACGCAGACCTTTTGAAAGCGACGGCAGAGAGCAAGAGATTCGGCAAAATTCTTGTTTCGGGGTATGTAAACGAGGTTGAGTCCGATGTGAGTATGCAGTTTTCCGCAATCACTTTTGAATTTCTCAAAAAGAATTATTTTATTTCATACAGAGGAACGGACAATTCTCTTGTCGGCTGGCAGGAGGACTTCAATATGTTCTTCACATTTCCATTGCCGTCACAGAAAAAGGCTCTTGATTATTTTGAAAAGGCAGTCCGTATGCTCAACGGAAAATTCATTCTGGGCGGTCACTCAAAGGGCGGAAATCTTGCGGTTTATGCCGGTGCTTTTACCGATGAAAATTCAAGAAATCACATTGATTATATTTACAATTTTGACGGACCCGGGTTTTCTCTTGACAAAATCAGGGACAGCGGATTTTATGAAATTGACGACAGAATCTACACCTTTGTTCCGCAGTCAAGCATTTTCGGCATGATGTTTGAGCATGAGGAGAGCTACACTATAGTAAAGAGCAATCAAAAAGGTTTTCTCCAACACGATATTTATTCGTGGGAGATTGAGCAGAACAGCCTTGTCAGGCTGAAAAGCACTACAAATTTCAGCGTTTTCTTTGACCACACGCTGAAAGAATTTGTTGAATCGCTGACAATTGCTCAAAGACGGGAGTTCACAAAAGAGGTTTTTGCCCTTTTGTCGCTGACCGAAACCGCAACCTTTAATGAGATGCTGAAAAATCCGCTTAAAAACACGGGAACAATCCTAAAATCCTTTGCAGGTCTTGACAGCAAAACGAGAAATATGCTTCTGAAAACAATCTTCGCATTCGTTAAAAGTGCAAAAAACAATTTTTCCGACATAACAGGCGGTCAGAACAAAATTACCGTCAGTTAATTATAAAAAAGCTCATATATGCTCCGATACTTTTTAGCGTCGGAGCATTTTCTTTGCAAAAAATCATTTGTCAAGACGAAATTCCCGTTTTGTCAATTGACACTTTTGGAATTTGTATTGTTATTATCTTGCTTATTTTGTATAATATAACCATAAATAACGGCAACACAATCTAAAACACAAACAAAATTAAACAACAAAACAACTGGAGGTAATTCTATGAAAAAGACTAAACTAAAACACCGCACAAGAAAATTCATAAGCTTTGCACTTGCAGTTTGCTTGCTGACGGGAATGCTTTCCTTGAGTGTTTCAGCCGAGGCGGGAGATGATAAACTTCCGTCAGAGGATTGTTTTGGCTACACATACAAATTCCTTAGTACAAGCACAATAGCAATCACTGACTACAACGGCTACGATACCGAGGTAACCGTTCCGTCAAAAATTGACGGATATACTGTAACAAGTGTTGAGGGTTTTGACACTACCAAAACGAAGAAAATTACATTGCCCGAAACGGTCACTACAATCGGTGATTCGGCATTTGCGACTTATGACAATTTTTCTTATTCAGTGCTTGAAGAGGTTACTTTGCCGAGAAATCTAAAGAATATAGGGGCAGGTGCTTTTGAAAATTGTTATTTTTTGACATCAATTGACATTCCTGAAAGCGTTACGAAAATCGGCAATGGAGCATTTTACGGTTGTGACAATCTAAAAAATATCTCTGTGAAGTCTGATATTGATATTGGGAATAAAGCCTTTGGCGACAGATACAATTTGATTCCTGCAATCAGCAAAACTTACGAAGACAGTCAGTCTGATTTCTTTGTGTGGAATGGTTGGGTTTTTGAATATAACGGAAACAGCCAAAATCCTGCTATCCCATCGGGTACAGTTGGAATTTATGACGATGTATTCGCATATTCTGGCATAACTTCTGTAACTATTCCTGAGGGAGTAAAATATATAAACTACGGTGCTTTTCAGCAATGCACAACACTTAAAAACATAAAGCTGCCAAATAGCCTCGTAAGAATAAACGCTTCAGCTTTTAAAGAATGTACCTCGCTGTCTGCCCTTTCCCTCGGCGAAGGCTTAAAGACTATTGATAGTGAAGTATTCAAAGGTTGTGTAGGCTTAAAAACAGTTGCTCTCCCAAGCAAATTAGAAACACTTGAATATGAAGCTTTTGAAGATTGTTCAAATCTTGAAAATGTCACATTTCCAAATACACTTACAACAGCAGATGAATCAGCTTTTTATGAAACCAAGTGGTATAACAATATAAAAGACGGAACTGCTCTGTATTACGGCAGTGTTTTTAATGGATTTAAGGGGTATAATACATGCCTTTATACAGGTTCAACATTTACAGTAAAAGACGGAACGAAAACTGTTGATTTGTCGGGAGATATTGGAAAAATTACGAAGTTTGTTTTTCCAAATACACTTAAATCATTTACAATGTCCAGGGTGTACAATGACAGTGGTTACAAATTAACAAGTCTTGCACTTCCCGAAAGTGTTGACTATGTTATGATTACCAATCAAACTGATTTAAAAAATCTTACATTGCCCACTACAGCAAAACTCGGTTATAACTGTTTTGAATATTGTTCCGCTCTTGAAACTTTGACTGTTCCAAAGGGAAATACAAGGCTTGAAATATCACTTTCTGGTTGCAGTTCTCTCAAAAAAGTTGTGTTGGCTGATGATACTGTTGAACTTGGTAATTGTGCTCTCGGTTATTCAGATAGTTTGACAACAGTGGATTTAAAAAATGTTCGTATAATCAGCAGTGAAGCCTTTTGGCATTGTCCGAGTATTCAAAAAATCACAATCCCTGATACGGTTACAACTATTTGTAATATGGCTTTTGCAGATTGTTCAAATCTTACGACTGTAACAGGCGGAAAAAATGTCAAAATACTTGAAAATGCCGCGTTTAAAAACTGCACAAAATTGACTTCAATCGGTAATATAGGTCAAAATCTTAAAAATCTCGGCTGTATAGTTTTTGAAAATACAAAGTGGTTTGAAAATCAGAAAGATGGAATTGTTTATCTCGGAAAGATTGCATATTGTTACAAGGGCAATATGCCGAAAAATACTACACTGACATTCAAAAACGGTACATACGCTGTTTCTTCGGAATTCATTTCCGAGCATAATAGTGCAACTCATTTTGAACAGCCAAATCTTGTAAAAGTTGTATTGCCTAAGAGTTGTAAATTTATCGGTTCAGATGCATTTCTAAATTGTACAAATCTAAAAAGTATTGACCTTGGCGGAGCAGAAATTGCAGAAAATGAAGCTTTTGTATCAAACGCTTGTGAAACAATTACTTTGCCCTCAACAATGCGTATAATAGGCGATGATTCTTTTACAAGCAAGGTTTTGAAAACAGTTAATCTCAATGACGGTTTGCAGGCTATAGGCGAGGGCGCATTTTTCTCTTACGGAAAAATTAAGAATATGACAGTCCCTGCAAGTGTAACTCATATCGGCGTACAAGCTATAGGTTATTATCCGCCTGATCCCGATGATCCGTTTGTTCCGTCAGAAGTAATTCCGAATTTTGTAATTTACGGAACAAGCGGTACAGAGGCACAGACTTATGCAGACAGGAACGGTATTCAGTTCAACAGCATTGCATCGGGTACAACCGTAAAGGGTACTGCAAAAAGCTATTTGTCCGCAGATGATACGGTCACAATTCAGCTTGAAAAATCGGGAGTTGCGGTATATGAAACAACCGTAAAAGGCAACAGCACTGACTATTCAATCTCGGGTGTGGCAAACGGAACATACACGATGAGAGTTTCAAAAAAATCACACGCTGACAGAGAGTATACGGTCAAGGTTTCGAGTGCCGATGTAACGCAGAATGTTGAAATTTTCCCAATCGGAGATGTGAACAGCGACGGTGATATTTCGGTTGTAGATGCAACCCTTGTTCAGAAATATATTGTCGGTCTTGAAAAACTTACAGACCTGCAGAAAAAGTCTGCAGAGGTGAACGGTGACGGAGAAATTTCAGTTGTTGACGCAACCCTTATTCAAAAGTATATTGTCGGTCTTGAAAATTTTTCATAATATACAAAAAATCCCGACACGGTGTATGCTGTGTCGGGGTTTTTATTTTGCTTTTTAAATGTCAATCGTCAGTTCAACGGGGCAATGGTCAGAACCTAAAATTTCGGTATGGATTTTTGCACCGTCAAGCTTGCTTTCAAGAGCTTTTGAAACGATGAAGTAGTCAATACGCCAGCCCGCATTTTTTTCACGAGCCTTGAATCTGTATGACCACCACGAATACACGCCCTCTGTATCGGGATAGAAATAGCGGTAGGTGTCGATAAAGCCGTCATCGAGCAACGCTGTCATCTTTGAACGCTCTTCATCGGTAAAGCCTGCATTCTTGCGGTTGGTTTTCGGATTTTTCAAATCAATTTCATTGTGTGCAACATTCAAATCACCGCACATAATAACCGGCTTTTTTTCTTCAAGCTTCTTTAAATATGCCTTGAAATCATCTTCCCATTTCATTCGGTAATCAAGCCTTTTCAGCTCACTTTGCGAGTTTGGAGTGTAGCATGTGACAACAAAGCAATTGTCAAATTCTGCCGTGATAACTCTGCCCTCATGGTCGTGTTCGTCAATGCCGATCCCGTAACATACATTCAAAGGCTCTTTCTTTGTGAACATAGCCGTTCCCGAATAGCCTTTTTTGTCGGCATAGCACCAATACTGATGATATCCTTCAAGCAAGAGGTCAATCTGTCCCTCTTGGAGCTTTGTTTCCTGAAGACAGAAAATATCTGCGTCAACATCTTTAAAAAAGTCCTCAAAGCCCTTTGTAACACAGGCACGAAGTCCGTTTACATTCCACGAAATCAATTTTTTCATAATTTACTCCCGTACACACAAAAGGGAGCAAGCATTGCCTGCTCCCAAATTGCCAATTTGTTAATTATTCTTCTGCGGAAAATTCGTCTTTGCCTACACCACAGAGAGGGCATACCCAATCCTCGGGTACATCTTCCCATGCTGTGCCTGCATCAACGCCGTTGTCGGGATCGCCGATTTCAGGATCGTAAACATATCCGCAAACATCGCATACATATTTCATACTATCAAATCTCCTGTTCAAAGTCTGTTGTGTAATCGGTTAGTTGTTGGTCATACGATTATCAAGCTGACTTTTTTGATTTTTTATTGTTTTAATGATTACTTAAAGTATCTGTTAAGAAGACCTCTAAAGCCTGCGCCGTGTCTTGCTTCATCCTTTGCCATCTCGTGAACTGTGTCATGAATAGCGTCAAGGTTCTGAGCCTTTGCACGCTTTGCAAGGTCAAACTTACCTTCGCAAGCACCTGTTTCTGCATCTACACGCATCTGAAGATTCTTCTTTGTGCTGTCTGTAAGAACTTCGCCTAAAAGCTCTGCAAACTTGGCAGCGTGTTCAGCCTCTTCAAAAGCGTACTTTGTAAATGCGGCAGAAACCTCGGGATAGCCTTCTCTGTCTGCAACTCTTGCCATTGCAAGATACATACCGACTTCGCTGCATTCTCCCTCAAAGTTAGCTCTGAGATCCTTGAGAATATCTTCGCTTACGCCCTGAGCAACGCCAACCTCGTGAACTGTTGCGAAAGATGCCTCCTCGTCCATCTGCTTAAATTTTTCCTTCGGTGCCTTACAAACAGGGCAAGCCTCGGGAGCTTCGGGACCTTCATAAACATAACCGCATACTGTGCAATACCATTTCATAATTACTTCTCCTTTGTAATAAATATTAGTGTACTTCTGCCGAACATTTAGGACATATGCCGTAGTAGATAACAAATCTGTTTTCTACCTTAAATCCCTCTTCGGCAAGCTGTGACTCAAGGTCATCAGCATTTTGATTGTTTTCAACATCAATAACTGCATTGCATTTGTTGCATACAAAGTGGGGGTGCGGCTCTGTGTTGCCGTCAATACGCTCCTCACCGTTTACATTGCATATAACGCTGACCTTTCCTTCATCCTTAAAAAGAGCAATGTTTCTGTAAACCGTGCCAAGACTAAGGTCGGGAATTTCGGGCTTTAATTTATCATAAACCCAGCGTGCGCTCGGATGAGTGTCCGTACCGCACACAGCGTTGTAAATTGCATTGCGTTTTGAGCTGAAATTTCTTTTTGCCATAATTCATAAATCCTTATGCAATATTAGTCAGTACTGATTGGCTAAAATCAGTAATCAGTATTAACTTTGGCTATATTCTATCACGCAGATGTTTAATTATATTTACAATAAAGAATTATAGATAAAAAATCTTGCACAAAGAATTGGGAGGAAATATAGTGAAATCAAACAAAACAGTAAAAATTATCATTTTCACGGCATTCTTCCTGTCTGCGGTAATTTTAATATCGGTAATGACAGGTGCAACAAAAGAAACAACGGCTGATACCGACAGCGTGAAACTGCCCGTAATAATGTATCACTCACTTTTAAAGGACGAAAAACTGCAAAATGACTACACCGTTTCGCCGACTCTTTTTGAAAATGATTTAAAATATCTTACCGAAAACGGCTACACAACCGTTGTTGTAAAGGACCTTTCCGATTATGTTTACGGCAAAAAATCATTGCCTGAAAAATGCATTATGCTGACCTTTGACGACGGCTATTATAATAATTATTATTATGCACTCCCTTTGCTTGAAAAATACAACTGCAAGGCGGTCGTATCTCCGATTGCCTCAGTGTCCGAAAAATTCACCGAAACCAAGGACATTTCCGTAACCTACGGTCATATAACTTTTGACGATATGAAAGAAATGTCCAATTCGGGCTATGTTGAAATTCAGAATCATTCGTACGATATGCATTCTTTAAAATCACGAAAGGGTGTTTTGCCAAAAGCGGGGGAGAGTGACGAAGCATATAAATCTATTCTTACGGAAGATGTTGTCAAAGCTCAAGGCTTGCTTGAAAATGCAACAGGGAAAAAACCGACCTGCTTTGTATATCCGTTCGGTGCAAAAAATGACCTGACCGAAAAGCTGATAAAAGAAATGGGCTTTTCGTGTACACTAACCTGTACGGAAAAGCCCAATATAATTACTAAAAATCCCGACAGCCTCTACGAGCTGGGAAGATACCGCCGTGACCGCAACGAGTCAATGCAGAATCTTCTTATCCGAATTGAAATGCAGTCATAATATTTATACGGCAGATTTTTCAGCCTTGGCGTTTCTTACAAAAGCCTCGCACAAAGCTATGAAGATGAAAAACAGCGGAGTTGTAATCGGCTGATAAAGGTTTACAACAGCCTGAACAGCATAGCAGATAACAGCCGAAACGCACGCAATCAGCATCGGATTTTCCTTTGCATACTTAACTGCATTCTTAATCGTACCGCACACAATGGCAAGATAGGAGAGAAGTCCCGTAATTCCGATTGTGATAAGGTAGTTTAGATATTCGTTATGGGCGGCATTTGTTGAGCTGTCACCGTATTTTGAAAGGTCGTCAAAGTACGGACTGAATGCGGAGTAGAACATATCGGGACCTACGCCGAACAGCTTTTCAATGAATGAAGCGTCGCCGAAAATCCATATCGACCTTATCCACATAAAGCCTCTGTGCGTACCCCATATATCGTTAAAGCGGATAATTCTTTCAAAACTGCCGAGGTCGGTTTTGGTGTCAATACAGCTGAAATAAACCATAATTCCTATCATGGCAACAGCACAAAGTCCGAATACAACGGCAAGAGCAATCGGCACGGCTTTTGAAATTGTGATGTTTGGATTTTTGTAATCAATAAGATACAAAATCCCTGTAATAACGGCACAAGCTGCAAGCAATATCCAGCCGATGCCTGAGAAAACGAAAATTTCCTGAAACTTATCAAAGCCCTTGCTTTTGTCGTCAAAGCAGAGCGAGAACAATCTGAGCAGCTTTGCAAACAACAGCATAACAGTTGCCGAAAGGAAAAATCTTTTCAGTCTTACAAGACTGTTTGAGAACCAAATAAGGTAAATAACCATAAATACAGCCATACCGAGAATGCCGGAATCGCTGTCGGCAGTCATAAGAGCCGCAAAGCCAAATCCTGTTGCTACAAGATAAATTGCCCTGAGCAAGGTTTTCTCCGTGATAACCGACATTGCAATCATAACAGGCATAGCGATGCAGATGTAGCTTGAAAGCAGATTTTTGTTGCCGATTGTTGAAGTGAAGTCGGTAATAGTCTGTTGGTCGGAGAGAAGAGTAAACATCCCGAGAGGATCAATATAGAATGAGTTAAGCACCGCAAGTGCATAAACTATCATTGAACCGAACGCAAGCGCAACGAATATGTATTCAAAATATTTAAAGCACCTTGTAATCATAAAATATGCTGCTGTGTAAAATGCCATAAGCACAAGACCGTTGTTTCGCCCCTGAGTACCCAGAAGTGCATCCAAAGGGTTTGCAGACAACAGCGTTGAAATGACATTTATCCCGAGAAATACAATAAATGCCCAGTCCATAAACGAAAGCTCTTCATACAAATGCTTTGGTTTAGGCTTTTCAAGCTTTGAGTCTTCCGGCGGTTTATCAACGCTTGCGGTCATAATAATAAGAAATTCCGCAATAACGAGAATACCCGTCAATATAATGAAAAAGTAATACTTGTCATGCCTGATGTTAAAATATGCGTCCGTGAAAAACAACGGAAAAAGCGTGAACATAATAAGCAGATAATAGTTTGTGAGCGCCTGCTGTACCGAATATTTTTCTTTGGGTTTGGCAGGCGGATTTTTATGCTTTGCAGAAGTCATAATAAAATAACCTTTCAATATAATGTACTTCAATTTTATAACGCACACACGATGTTGTCAAGAAATAAAGTAAGTTGAAAGCTCTGGTTTTCGACTTGTTTCGATTGGCATATGCTTGCAAAAGAACAATAATTGCATATTTTACGGCACTTTTATTCCCAAATTAATACTTGTGGAAAAATTAGTATTGTATTTATCTCCGTAAAATGGTATAATTCCCCTTGAGATGTATTTCCATATTTGCAGGGCAAAGACTTTTGTAAAAAATTGTTTATGAATTTATCTATTTGCAGATTGGGTGGTTTTATGAAAAAATTAGTTGTTTTTGGCTTTGACGGCACTCTTGCCGACACAGCCCCCGGAATTTTATATTGTTTCAATACAACAGCAGTTGCAATGGGCTATGAGCCTGTTGAACACAGCGCACTCTACGGAGTAATCGGCACACCGCTTGAATACGGATTTAAAACGCTCTTTAATATGAGTGATGACGAAATTGAATATGCCGTAAAGAATTACAGTAAACTTTATTCCCAGAAAGGAAAAGAGATGTTCACCGTCTATGACGGAATTTATGACGCTCTTCGTGAACTCAAGAAAAGCGGTTTTAAGCTTGCAATAGCAACTCAAAAGCACAGAATGTTCACAACGGATATTCTTGAAACCTACGAGGCGTCGGATGTTTTCGACGCAGTATGTGCAACAGATGTCGGTACAAACCTCACAAAGAGTCATCTGCTTTTGCAGGCGTGTGAGCAGACAGGAGTTTCCGTTGAAGAAAGTATCCTTGTCGGCGACAGTACAATTGAGGCAAAGGGTGCGGAAGAAATAGGTATGGACTTCCTCGCCGTGCTATACGGCTGGGGCTTTAAAACCAAGGAAGAAACCGAAGAATACAAGTGCATCGGCACAGTGTCATCTCCGGCAGAAATCTCTCAAAAAGTCATGGCACTCTGATTACGGTTAAGTGCGTAAAAACAGTGCATAAATAGGATTAAAATTGTAAATTTTCCAAAAACAAATCGGGCAGTCATAACGATTGCCTGATTTTTTTATGCAAATTTAATTCTGTATAACAACAATGATACAACGATATACTTTTGCTTGTAAACGGGATGTTTGATAAACAGAAATATGATAGTACGGAATTGATATTGTTAAATTCTTTTACATAAATTTTAAAAGTTAATTTAAAATAATATTGAATTTTCACATATTGTATGCTAAAATAAAAATGCCAAACAAAAATTTAATTTTAAGTTCACCTAAGTGTGTATTTTTATTTCGGTAAAAATACAGGCTTTACTTTTCACACCTTATAAGTGAAATATTGTGTCGCAACAATCAAAGCTATGTATTTTTCGTGCGTAGCTTCAGCTACGCACTTTTTGTTTTATGCAAAATTATGCTAAAAATATTTGCTTTTTTGAAAAAATCGAAAAAATTTGAAAAATTTTAAAATTTTTTCGGATTTTATAAAATCAAAAGCCGTTTTAAATTGTCTATATTATGAAAGGAAATGAGAGGAGGTCATTTTATGAACATTTCCCACTTAGTAGAGAAAATTAAGAAGGGAGATAACAAATCATTTGAAAAGCTCTACAAGCTTACAGAGCGTGAAGTGTGGTTTACTTGTATCAGCTTTTTAAAGAACGAAACAACCGCACAGGACATTATGCAGGAAACTTACATAACGGCTTTTTTAAAAATCCAATCTTTGGAAAAATCATCACAAATCAGAAGTTGGCTTAACAGAATTGCCGTTAATAAGTGCAAAAATTATTTGAAAGGTAAAGGTGAAATCCAACTGGACGATGAAATTTTTGAAAATCAGGCAATAGTTGACGAGCGTATATCAATTCCCGAAGAATACATTTCAGACAAGGCAAAGAGAGAAATTATTCTTTCGATTATGCAGGAAGTACTGTCCGATGTTCAGTATCAGACAGTGATTATGCACTATTTTAATGAAATGACTGTTGATGAAATCGCAGAAGTCTTTGAATGTTCAAGGGGTACTGTGCTTTCAAGGCTCAATTATTCAAGGGCAAAGATGAAAACTGCAATTGAAGATTACGAAAACAAAAGCGGTGACAAGCTTCACGGTGTTGTTGTTGTACCTTTCTTTACAACTATTTTCAAGGAAGAAGCAAAGAGCCTTGCAGTACCGAACATTACAATCAAGCTCCCGAACGGACAGACACTTGCAACCTCTGCAACAAAAGGCATTGCTACAGGTGCAAAGTCAACAGTGTCATCTATCGTAAAGGCAACAGCAAATGCGACAGTAAAAGCCAAGGTAATTGCCGTTGTCTGCGGTGCTACAATACTTGCAGGCACATCAGCAGTCGGCATAAGCATTCTTGCAGGCTGTAACGCTGAGAAAGAACCGACAGAGCCGTCAGTAATATCTTCAACCGTACAGACATCAACTGTTCCAACAACTGTACCTAAGACTACAGTTCCAAAGGCAGTTAAGGATTTGGTAGACAAGGGTGAAATCAAGGTCGACAAAGACGGCAACATCACAGACAAGAATGGTAAGAAAGTTGAAGTAAAAGACGGCAAAGTAGAAGTAAAAACCGATGACGGTAAGACAGTTACAGTTAAGGTTAACGATGTAAAAACTACGGTATCTAACAAAAACAACAAGGGTAACACCGAAAAGAAGGAAGACACTTCAAAAACTAATACATCGTCATCGAAGGAAGATACAAAGAAAGACGAGCCGAAGGAAGACAAGAAACCAACAAAGAAGCCGAGTGGTTCATCGAACACACCAAAGCCAGCTGAACAGCATAAGACAAACCCACCAAAGGCTACTGAGGCTCCAAAACCAACAGAAAAGCAAAAGCAGAAGGTATGGGTAGACGATTATAAGACAGTTCATCACGAAGGCTATTGGAAAGTAGTAGGTACTCACGAGGAGCCAGTATATGGTTGGGTAGGCTACGATGTATGCAATGATTGCGGTATGAAAATGAAAGATGATAACGAGAGAAAGACGCATCTTCTTTGGGAGTTAAGAGAAAACGGTGGTAGAGGTTCATACCATACTGAAGAAGAATATGTACAGACAGGCACAAAAACAGTAGAAGACAAGGAATGGGTAAAACCTTGGGATGAAAAAGGAACGCCTGCACCTGCTCATGTTGCTGATCCGCAAACCGGCGGTTCGCTACCAGCAGGACAAGCTGCGTGATGCCGCAATCCTTGGAATTCGCCACAGACTTGAAGCCCTTGGCCTCCGCTTCATAGGTCAGGGGGGCCCACAGGGCCACAGCGTCGCCCACGCCGCCGGTAAAGGCGCTCAGGGCCGGGGTGGGTTCCATTTCCTGAAGCTTCACGTCCTTTTCGCTCAAGCCGAGGATACGCAGCCATGTAGCCAGCAGATAGTGTGCGGATGTGCTTTTGGGATACAGGATATCGGCCTTTTGCACGGTCACAGCGGAACCGTACACATTGGGATAGGACGGATTCGTGCCCTTGGCTCCAAGGATGGGGCTGTCCTTGCGCACATAAATGGCGTTGTTGGCGGATTCGTCGTTAGCGACCGCAATGATGTACAGGTAGTCGCTCAGCGGCGTGGTCAAAGCGGGCACGGCACCGCACCCGGCGACTGCCCAATCGTATGCGGCAAGGCTTTCGACGATGTTCTTGCCCGAATCAAACGGCATCATCGTCAGATCAAGCCCGGCTTCCTTGTCCCAGCCCTGCTGTTTGGCGTACCACGCCACAAAGGTCTCGTGTTCGCCCATCCAAGCGCTCGAGAGCTTGGCGGGCGCGGCCTGTGCGGCTGGCGCCAGCAAAAGAGCCAGCGCCAGCACGGCAAGCAGCGACTTTATCTTTCCGAAAATCATGACAAAAACTCCGCAAGGTTGACATGAAGGGAATCCCCCCGCGCGACGGATGGGCAGACCCGCCGCACGAGGGGCCCCCGGGAGGGGCTACATGAGCAGATTCGGCAGGAACATCACCAGCTGCGGGCAGGCCGCAATGAGAATGATCAGCAACCATATCGTGCACAAGTAGGGGAAAGCCTTCAGCGCCACTTCCTCAAGCTTCACGTCCGTAATCTTCATGGTGATGAACAGGTTCGCGCCGAAAGGAGGCGTCAGGAACCCGGTTTCGCAGCACACCACGAACAGCACGCCGAGCTGGATCGGATGGATGCCGAGGGCGTTCGTGATGGGCAGGAACACCGGCGCGAGCACCACGACCATCGCCAGCGTGTCGGCCACGAAGCCGCACAGGAAGATGAAGAACGCGATGAGCAGCAGGGTGATCGTCGGGTCCGTAGAGATGGAGCCGAGGAACGCACCCACGCTCTGCGGGATGTGGTACAGGGTCAGGAGCCGCGAGAAGGCCATCGAGACGCCGACCAGCACCGTGGCCGACCCGGCGAAGGCCGAGGTACGGATAAGCGCCGAGGAAATGTTCTTCCACGTCAGCTTGCGGTAAACGAACAGGCCGACGAACAGCGTCCAGAGCACGCCCACTTCGGCGGCTTCGGTGGGGGTAAATACGCCGCAGTAGATGCCGCCGAGGATGATCACCGGAGTCGCCAGCGCCCACTTGCCGTCCCAAATCGCCTTGAGCAAGCCGTAGACGGAAAACCTTTCGCCGGTGCCCTTATAGCCGCGCTTGCGGGCGATGCAATAGGCGGTGATGCACATGGAAGTGGTCATTACGAAACCGGGGATGAAGCCCGCCATGAACAATCCGGCGATGGACGTGTTGGCCACGACGCCGTAAATGATCATGGGATTGCTCGGCGGGATCAGGATGCCGAGCGTCCCGCCCGTGGCGGAGACGGCGGCGGCGTCGTCCTTGCGGTATCCCGCGCCGATCATGCCGGGGATCATGATGCTGCCGATGGCCGCGGTAGTGGCGGGGCCGGAGCCGCTGAGCGCCGCGAAGATCATGCAGGCGAGGATGGTCACCATGGCGAGGCCGCCGCGGATGTTGCCCACCGCCTTCTTGGCGACTTCAATGATTTCACCGGTAATCCCGGCGGGCTCCATGAGGAACCCGGCCATCACGAAACCGATGGTGGCGATGAGCGGGAACTGGTCCATGCCCGTGTACAGGTTCTGGGGGATGAACTCCATCGGAAACGGCATCCCGATCATCGAGATGATGGACGCAAGCCCGATAACGCCGAACAGAGGCAAGCCAAGCAACATGAAGAAGACGAATGACAAAACAAGCAGCATGGCTTAGTCCCCCCTGCCCTGGAAGTGGAGCGTATGGTTCCGGAAATCGCGGTACAAGCCCTGCAACACGCGGAACGTCGTAACGGCCATACTGATCGGGATGATCAGGTACGCGTACATTACGTTGATTTCAAGGGAAGCGGAAACCTGCTTAAAACGGGTCATGTTCTCGAGCATGTTGATGCTGTAATAAAAAACAAGCACGCAAAACACAGCGAACGAGAGCTCGGAAACCACGTAACAGACTTTCACCAGACGCGGGAAATGCTTTTCCAGCGTATCCATGAGCATGAGGACGCGAAGCTGTTCCTTGCGCTTCACCGCGATGGCGACGCCAAGATAGGATGCCCATACAAACAGATACCGGCAGAGTTCCTCAATCCACGAAAACGACTTGCTGAGCAGGAACCGGGAAAAAACTTCGGTTCCCAAAAGCAGGATGAGCAAGGACAGCATAATCGAAACGCAAAATTCTTCGGCCCATTCGTCGAGCCAGCGCAAAACCTTCATGATACCTCCCGGAGAATGGCGGGAAGGGCTCCCTTCCCGCCGGGGAACAGCTTACTTCTTGGCAAGAGCTTCCTTCTTGGCCAAAACGACGTCGATGACCGCCTTGCCCTTGGCGGCGTCGCCATCGCCTATCACCTCATAGCACTTGGGCCATGCGGTACGTCCGAGACGGACCCATTCCGGGAGGTCTTCAACCACGCCGAGCAGCTCCATGCCGTGTTCCTGCATGAGCTTGTCGTCGGTGGCGAGCATGTCGGCAACCTTGGTGCGTTCGTACAGCATGGCTTCCTTGCCGGCGCGGATCAGAGCGTTGCGCTCCTTCTCGGGCAGGCTCTGGAGCCAGCGTTCTCCGACGATGAAGTTGCAGCTGTGCACGGAGTAGTTGATCATGGTGGCGTACTTCTGCGCTTCGTAGAACTTCAGGGTCACCACGTTGTTGAAGCAGCCTTCCTGACCGTCCACCACGCCCTGCTGGAGCGCGTTGAAGGTTTCGGAGAAGGAAACGGCGGTGGGTTCGAGGCCGAGAGCCTTGAACGTGGACACCATGAGCGCGTTCTGCGGCGTGCGGATCTTGATGCCCTTGGCGTCGGCGAGCTTGCGGACCGGGTGCTTGGCGCTGGTGGTCAGCTGGCGGTAGCCGATGTCGAGGATGGACAGGATACGGCAGCCGCCTTCCTTGACGGCCCACTCGTTGTTCTGTTCCCACATGGCATCGAGCAGCGCGCGGAATTCATCCAGCGTATCAAACAAATACGGCATGTTCACCCAGCCGCAGGACGGGGCAAAGGGCGCATAGTTGTTCGTGGCGAGCATGGACATCTGAAGCGTGCCGAGCTGGAGGGCGCGGACGGTTTCCTGTTCGTCGCCAAGCTGCATACTCGGGAACAATTGGAAATCGAACGCGTTGTCGGAATACTTCTGAGCGAGTTCCACCAGCTTCTTATACGTGACATTCATGTAGTTCTGTTCGCTGGTGTCCACGGACGAGGCCACAATCACAGTGATCTTTGAAGCGGCCTGCGCCTGCGTCTGAACAAGCAGCATCGCGGTACACACCAAAAAGGCGACGAGAAACCGTTTCATGCAAATAGCTCCTGTGGATAAAGTTACCCAAAATGAAAACTAACCGAAGGGTTCCGGCATCAGGGGCGGCCACCCCCCGCAAGAGAGCGCAGCGCATCCTCAAGCACCCATGCCCCCAAAGCGAGGTGCTCAGGCGCGGTGGCCTCCTGCGGACAATGGCTCAGCCCCTTGATGCTCGGAACAAACAAAAGCCCGACCGGCACTCGGCTC